>Ga0334722_10000949_pt1 | contig 39047 bp, 31 predicted proteins | sample C3_bottom_MG_FD_207210 | JGI IMG/M metagenome (GOLD analysis project Ga0334722, IMG submission 207210) | Sediment microbial communities from Yellowstone Lake, YNP, Wyoming, USA - C3_bottom | ecosystem: Environmental > Aquatic > Freshwater > Lake > Sediment | place: USA: Wyoming | collected...
TCGAGGAGGCCGGGGTGGACCGTAGCCGGCCGGGTGTCCAGGTTCGGACGATCGACGCGGGAGGCGCGCGCCCGCTTGACGAACAGCGCGACCTTGAACGGATCCTTCACGGGTCGCCTGCCGGGCTTCCGCGGGGCCTCGACGCCAGACGCGACATCGACTCCGACGATCGAGGCCGCACGCAGGGCCGGACCGACGTTTTCAGGGTGCAGGCCGCCGGCGAGCGTCACCGCGACCTCGCGCGCGACCGCCTCGACGAGCCCGACGTCAGCGCGGACACCCGTGCCGCCCGGATGCGGGCCACCGGCGGTGTCGAGCATGATCCGGGCCACACCCGCCGCGAGATGAGTCCGGGCCGCCGCGATGACCTCGCTGGCGAGGACATCCTTGCCGGCGCCTCCTTCCGAGGACGGCAGGTGGAGGACCTTCCAGGCCGGCCGCTCGAGGGCGGCGATGAGCGCCGGCGGTTCCATGCCGTTCAGCTGGATTGCGTCGGCATCGAGGGCCGCCCCGATCGCGTTCAACTCGTCCGCGGTCCCGTCCACCGTGATGGCGACGACCATTGGCCGGCCGCCGGGCGGTGCCACGGCCCGGAGGTGCGCGGCCAGGGCGACCGCCTCGCGGAGTTCGAGGCCGCGGGGCGTGCCGGGGACGAGGTTGAGCCCGACTGCGTCGACACCGGTCCGGACGGCGCTGTCGATCCCGGCCGCGTCGGTCACGCCGCAGATCTTGACGAAGGGAATTCGGTCGAGGTTCGCGGGGTCGGTCGGCGCGAGGCCGGCGGCCACGAACGCCCGGGCTGCCGCCTCCGGATCCCCGGCCCGCACCAGTGCCTCCCCGATGAGTGCGGCGTCGAACCCGAGGGCTCGCCAGCCCCGGATCGTCGAGGGCTCACGCACGCCGGACTCGGCGATCACGAGTCGGTCCTCCGGCACACTCGCCCGGAGCGCGACGGCGCGTTCCGGATCCACGTGCAGCGTTCGGAGGTCGCGGTTGTTGATCCCGATAAGGCGGGCATGCGTCGCCAGGGCGACTTCCAGCTCTCGTTCGTCGTGGACCTCGACGAGCGGTTCCAGTCCGATATCGAGGGCCCGGTCGACGAGTCGAGCCAGCCGCGGGCCGCGATGCAGGACCGCGAGCAGGAGCACCACGTCGGCGCCCGCCGCTCGAAGGAGATCGATCTGACGCGCTTCGACGACGAACTCCTTGGCCAGCACCGGCACGGACACGGCGGCACGAACGGCGGTGAGGTCCGCGACCGAGCCGCCGAACCAGTGCGGCTCGCACAGGACGGATACCGCGGCCGCGCCGCCGCGCGCGTATGCCCTGGCTCGAGCGACAACGTCCTCCTTGGCGGCCGCAATCGGGCCGGCCGACGGTGACGAACGCTTGATCTCGGCGATGAGGTGGAGTCCTGGGGCCGCGAGCCGCTCTGCGATCGGACGGGGCGGAGGCGCCGCCCGGACGCGTCGCCGGAGCTCCGCGCGGTCGATCCCGGCCAGTTCGGCCAGGACGTCGGCGCGCCGTCGGGCCGCAATCTCAGCGACGACGCCCGGGCTCGGCCGGCCCCGGGTCGCGAGGCTCAAGACGCACCGCCTGCCGCGGCCGTCTTGGCAGCCCGCAACCGCTCGAGGAGCCGTCGCGCCGCGCCATCGTCGATCGTCGTGGCCGCCAGAGAGATGCCTTCGGCCAGATCCGCGGCCCGCCCCGCGGCCACGAACGCCGCGCCGGCGTTCAGGAGGACGACATCGCGCCGGGGTCCCGCCGTGCCCTCGAGAACCGAGACCGTGATGTCCGCGTTCTCGGCCGCAGTGCCGCCCGCCAGCTCGGAGGTGGGCGCCGACCGGAGGCCGAGCTTCGCGGGATCCACGGCCGACTCCCGGATCCCGTCGGGCGTGACGTCGCGGATCACGCCGCTCCCGTCGAGCGGAAGCTCGTCGACGCCGGCGCCGTTAACGACGAGCGTCCGCTCCGTCCCGAGCCGTTGCGCGACGTCGGCGACCCTCGAGGCCGCGTTCACGTCACCGACGCCGATCAATGCCCGCCGCGCGCCCGCGGGGTTCGTCAGGGGACCGAGCAGGTTGAATGCCGTGCGGACGCCGATCTCGCGCCGGGTCGGGCCGGCGTGGCGCATCGCAGGGTGGAAGTTCGGGGCGAACAGGAACGCGAACCCGGTCTCGCGGAGTTCCGCGGCGGCCGATTCGGCGGAGTGTTCCACGCGCACGCCGAGCGCCTCGAGGACGTCGGCCGCACCCGAGCGCGAGGTGATCGCCCGGTTGCCGTGCTTGGCCACGGGCACCCCGGCCGCCGCGACCACGAGCGCCGAGGTGGTCGAGATGTTGAAGGTGCCCGATCCGTCGCCGCCCGTCCCCACGACGTCGATCGTCCCCTCGGGCGCGTCCACGCGAAGGACCCGCTCGCGCATCGCCGAGGCGAAGCCAGCCAGCTCGTCGACGGTCTCGCCACGCATTCGGAGAGCCACCAGGAGAGCGGCCAGCTGGGCCGGTGTCGCCTCGCCGTCCATGACCGATCCCATGGCCAGCCGTGCCTCGTCGAGCTCGAGCCTGTGCCCGTCGATGACGGCCGCCAGGGCGGCCCGGACCCGCTCGCTCATCGGTCGCCGGCTCCGCCCCGGGCTACGACGCCCTCGGCCAGCCCGGCCGTGGCAAATGAACCCGTCGCGTCGTCGAGCACCGACGCCTCCCCCTCCCCGGCGAGGCGGAGGAAGTTCGCGAGGAGATGCGGGCCCTCGGGCGTGAGCACGCTCTCGGGATGGAACTGGACGCCCTCGAGCGGGAGCGCCACGTGGCGGATGCCCATGATCACCCGGTCCACCTCGGACATCGCGGTCACCCTGAACTCGGCCGGCAGCGTTTCGGGGTCGATCGTCAACGAGTGGTAGCGCGCGGCCATGAAGCTCGGCGGCATGCCGGCGAGCAGCCCCGCACCGTCGTGGGTGACCTCCGACGCCTCCCCGTGCACGAGGGTCGGCGCGCGGACGATTCGTGCCCCGTACGCCGCCGCCATGGACTGCATCCCCAGACACACGCCGAGGAGCGGGACCGCACGCGCCGCCGCGACCCTGATCGCGTCCACGGACACCCCGGCATCGTCGGGATCGCCCGGCCCGGGTGAGATCACGATCCCGCGGAGGTCCGCCGCGGGGTCGTCGGCCATTTCCTCGAGGCCCGCCCGATCGATCTTGTCGTTGCGGATCACGGTTACCTGGGCCCCCGCCGCCTGGAGTGCCTGGACGAGGTTGAAGGTGAAGCTGTCGTAGTTGTCGATGACCAGGATCATGCCGATGCCCCCGCGGCGAGCTCGATCGCGCGGCGGAGCGCCGCCGCCTTATGCTCGGTCTCCTCGAACTCGCGCTCGGGCACGCTGGCCGCGACGATGCCCGCGCCCGTATGAACGTGCGCCTGCCCGTCCTTCAGGACCGCGCTGCGGATCGTGATCGCGGTGTCGAGGTTGCCGTCATAACCGAGGTAGCCCACGGCACCACCGTACAGCCCCCGCCGCTCGCCCTCGGCGGCCGCGATCAGCTGCATCGCGCGGACCTTCGGCGCGCCCGACAGGGTGCCCGCCGGAAAGACGGCCCGCAACGCGTCGAGGGCGTCGAGGTCCGGCCGCAGCCGGCCCTCGACATGGCTCACGAGGTGGAGGACGTGGCTGTACCGCTCGACCTCCATGTACTTCGAGACCGTGATAGTGCCGGGCCGGGCGACCCGGCCGAGGTCGTTGCGCCCGAGATCCACGAGCATCACGTGCTCCGCTCGTTCTTTCGGGTCCTGCTGGAGCTGCTCCGCGCGTATCGCGTCCTCCTTCGCGTCAGCGCCACGAGGTCGCGTGCCGGCGATCGGGTGGGTCGTGAGCCGGTCCCCGTCGAGCTGCACGAGGAGCTCCGGGCTTGCGCCGACGACCTCGAACCCAGGAACGCGGGTGAAGAACAGGTACGGCGACGGGTTGACCCGGCGCAGACTCCGGTACAGGCCGATCCCGTCGAGTTGCTTCCTGGTCGCGGGGTCGATCGGGAGGTCGAATGACTGGCGTCGAGCCAGCACGACCTGGATCGCCTCACCGGCCGCGATCGCGTCCTTGGCGACCTCGACGGCGCGGATGTACTCGTCGCGCCCGAGGCTCGCGTCGATCGCCGCAACCTGCACGCTCCCCGCGCCGTTCGTCGAGCTGCCGCGACTCGCCCTGCCGGTCATCTCCGACGCGGACGGGCGGGACGTCTTCTCGAGGGCCTCGAAGATCGCCGTCTCCGCGATCCGGTAGCGGCCCTCGAAGTCGGGTGCGTCGACGTGCAGCGAGGCAATCGCCGACAGGGTATGGGTCAGGTGGTCGAAGACGATGACGAGGTCGGTTTCGATGAAGGCGGCCGTCGGAACGCCGGTCGGATCCGATTCCGGGAGGGGCACGGACGGCTCGAAGATCGACACCGCATCGTACGCGAGCGCACCGACGGCCCCGCCGGTGAAGCGGGGCATCCCATCGCGCGGCACGACCCGCCGGCGCCGGACGAACGACCGGAGCGCTTCGAGCGGATCGGGCGCTTCCATCTCGGTAACTGGGAGGTCCGGGGCGTAGTCGGTGACCCCGACCGGGCGGTCCTGGATCCGCGCCCGGCCGTTGCGGACCTCCAGCAGTCGCCGCGGCCCGACGCCGAGGAAGGAATACCGGCCCAGGCGCTCTCCACCCTCGACGGATTCGAGAAGATAGGCTGGCGTCGTCCCGTCGTCCAGCCGGAGGAAAGCCCCGATGGGCGTCTCGAGGTCGGCCGGGCGGGTGGCGCGCAGGAGCACGGTGTCGGCCGTCGCCGAGTGGCGCTTCGCCTCGGCCAGACTGAGCGGATCCGCGCTGGTGTTCATCGTCGACATCGCCCCAGAATCAAAACGACCTTCGTCCTCCTGGGACGAAAGGTCGTGCCTTCCGCGGTGCCACCCTCGTTCGGCGATGTGCCGCACTTTCCTGACCGACGGGTCGCTCACGGTGAGCGGCTGATCGGCGCTGCCCGATATCGCTGGCGCTTTGCGCCGGAGCCTACTTGGATCTATCTGGCGGTTGCCCGCCGCGTTCACCGTTCGGTCCGGAGGCTCCCGGGTCCATTCCCTGCCGTCGTCGCTCCGGTTTCCACCAGCCACCGGATCTCTCTGCCGACGCTCGACGGGTACTCGTCCCGTTCACAGCCCATATTCAGTTGAGGCGCGGAGTCTAGGCGGGTGCCGAGATTGGCGTCAAGCGCGTGGTCGTTAGGCAACTAGCCAGCGCCGCCGCGCCGGAACGGCTCACCCAGTGCTGCCGGCGGACGCAGGCGTTGGCGGGCGACCGCGAGGACCACGAGCGTCGCCAGGTGCGGGGCAAAACTTACGAACTCCGAGGGCACGACGCGGACGAGCCAGAACCAGGCGAGCATCGTGGCGGCCGGGACGCCGAACAACACGGCGCCCCGCCAGTTGCGTAGGAGGCCGCGCCGGACCGCAACGACCGCGCACAAAACCCCGAGCCCCAGGACGAGAACACCGACGGTGACCTCCTGGCGCGTCCGGAGCGCATCGGTGAAACCGAAGATCAGCGAGCCGAGCGTGACCGACCACGGGTTCCAGTTGCCGAAGATCACGGTCGCGAGGCCGATGAAGCCGCGTCCGGCGGTCTGGCCTTCGCGATACAGGCTCGAGGCGACAGTGACGAGGTAGACACCGGCGAGTCCGGCCAGTCCGCCCGACACGCCCAGCGCGAGGAACCGGTAGCGCCACGGTCGGACGCCGAGTGAGTCGGCGGCCTCGGGCGCCTCACCGACCGCTCGGATCCGGAGGCCGAGCCGCGTCCGCCAGAGCACCCACCAGCTCAGCGGTACGAGGGCCACGACGGCAAGCGTCAGGACGGAGACATCGGTCAGGAGGCCGAGGACGACGGCCGCGGCGTCGCTCAGGATCGGCACACCGGTCCGCTCGGCCGGCCCGAAGAGCGCTTCGACCCCGGGCAGGCTCACCGTCGGGAAATCCGGTACAGGCGGTGAGGTCGTGATCGAGCCGCCGGGGACGGTGGCGAAGGCGATCGACGACAGAAATCGCGTGAGCCCGGCCGCCAGGAGGTTGAGCGACAGCCCGGAGATCGCCTGGTCCACCCTGAACGTCACCGACAGCAGGGCATGGACGAGACCGAAGGCCGCCCCGGCCACGATGCCGGCCGCGAGCCCCGGGCCCATCCCCCACTCGATCGCGGCCCACGCTCCGAACCAGGTCCCGGCGACCATCATCCCCTCGAGCCCGATGTTGATCACGCCGGAGCGCTCGGCCCACAGCGCCCCGAGGCCGGCGAGGAGAATGGGCGCCGTGAACCGGAGGGCCGCGCCGATCCCACCGCGCGAGAACAGGTCCGGCGCGTCGAACGGCCCGCTGAGCAGCGACAGCACGGCGAACCCGAGGACGACGCGAACGACCGGGCTGCCAGGCCTCATCACGCAGCGCCACCTTCGACTGCCTGTGCCACGAACCGGCGCTCGCGCCGCGTCCGTGCACGCCGCACGAGCTCGTAGGCGACGACGATGGACAGGACGATGGCCGCCTGGAGGATCGTCACGACCTCCCGGCTGATCCCCGCCAGGTCGAGGACCTGCGCCGAGCGCTCAAGGAACGCCCAGACGAACGCCGCGATCGCGACGCCGGCAGGGTGATTCCGCCCGAGGATCGCGACCGACAGCCCGGTGAACCCGAGCCCGGCCGGGAAGTCCAGTCCATACCGGTGCGAAGCTCCGAGGAGCTGCGGCAGCCCGACGAGGCCGGCGATCGCGCCCGAGGCCGCCATCGTAAGCAGGGCAAGGCGGGGCGCGCGGATGCCGGCGACGGTCGCCGCCCGCTCGGACAAGCCCATCGCGCGCACTTCGAAGCCGATCGTCGTCCGGTTGAGGACGAGCCAGTAGGCGATGCCAATCGCGACCGCGAGGACGATCGGGCCGTTGAGGTCGCCGGCGGAAGTGGCGATCGCCGGGATCCAGCCGCTCTCCGGGATCGGGGCAGTCGTGACGTTGTTGCTGCCCGCCGCCTGCTGGGCGAAACGCAATGGGGAGAGCAGGTACGCGATGAGGCCCGTGGCGATGGCGTTGAGCATGATCGTCGAGATCACGACGTTGACCCCCCGGCGAACGTAGAGGAGCCCCGCGATCGCGGCCCAGCCCCAGCCGACGACGACGGCAACCGCCACGATGAGGGCGATGTGGAGGAGCGGCGGCAGGGACACGGCCGAGCCGATGACGGCGGCCGCGAAGGCCGCGAGCCGATACTGCCCGTCGATGCCGATGTTGAACAGCCGAAGGTGGAACCCGACCGCTGCCGCTATCCCCGCGAGGTAGTACGGGATGGCCTTGTTGACGACCGCCAGAAGGGTCGAGGGTTGGAGGCCGTAGACGAGGGCGCCGCGGAGGGTCGCGAGCGGATCGGCGCCGGCGAGAGCGAGGACCCCGGCGGTCACGGCAAGCGCAAGCACGAGTGCCGCGACCGGCGGCGCGAGGAGGAGCGCCGCGTCGCGAATTCGGGCCACGATCGAGCCCGTCAGGGCGCTTCGGGGACGACGATCCTGCCGGCCACGATGTCGGCCGCATAGGCATCGAGCTTCGTGGCGATGTCGTCGATGAATCCGCCCGAGATCGCGTAGCCGACGCCGCCGTTCGCGAGGCCGAACATCTGGTTGCCCGCCGCGAACGACCCGCGCGCGACGGACATTACGAACTGGTAGGTCCCGACGTTCGCGTTCTTGAGCATCGAGGTCAGGATGTGGCCCTTGACGGTCTCGGGAGCGAGGAGGTACTCGTCGGCATCGACCCCGATCGACCAGTGGCCGGTCTGGGCGGCCGCCTCGTGGACTCCGGCCCCCGAGCCACCAGCCGCCGCGAAGATGACGTCGACCCCGTTGTCGTACATGCCCAAAGCTGCCTCCCGGCCATGAGGCGGGTCGCCAAAGCCCGAGTAGTCGGGTGGCTGGCTGAGGTAGGTCACCTGGACGGTCGCTCCGACGTTGGCGTGCTTCACGCCCGCCGTGTACCCGGCCTCGAACTTCTGGATGAGCGGGATCTGGACGGCACCGATGAACCCGACGACGCCCGTCATTGTCGTGAGCCCGGCCGCCGCCCCGACGAGGAACGAGCCCTCGTGCTCGGCGAAGAGGATGCCCTCGACGTTCGGTGCGCTGACGGTGCCGTCGTCGACGATGGCGAAGCGGACGTCGGGATATTCGGCCGCGACCGCCTGCATCGCGCCGGCATAGGTGAACCCGACCCCGATGATCGCCTCGTACCCGGCGCCGGCCAGGAGCCGGAGCCGCTCGGCCCGGTCGTCGTCCGTGTCGTCCAGCCTGGCGGTCACTTCCTTGATCTCCGCGCGCAGCTCCTCGGCGGCCCGTTTCGCCCCGTTGTAGGCGAGATCATTGAAGCCGCCGTCGCCGCGACCGGAGATGTCGTAGGCGACCGCGATCTTCGTGACGGCCCATGTCGGGAGCGCGAGCGGGTTCTTGGTCGGGATGATGCTCGTAGGCGAGGCCGGGCCCGGAGAGGCCGAAGTCGCGACGCCCGCGCAAGCAGCCACGAGTGCCCCAACGACCAGGCCGGCGAGCGGTAATCGGCGTCGAGCGTGCATGCCGCCACGGTATCGTGTCCGGGTTGGCGGAGGCAGGGAGGGCACGCGTGGGAATAGGCGGGTCGGGCCGGCGGGCGGCGGTCGCGGTGGTCGGAAGCATGAACATCGACCTCATCGCCTACACGCGGCGTGCACCTGGGCCGGGCGAGACGGTCATCGGCGAGCGGTTCCAGTCCGGGTTCGGCGGGAAGGGCGCGAACCAGGCAGCGATGGCCCGCCTGCTCGGCGCCGACGTCTCGTTCGTCGGCGCCCTCGGCGACGACGCCTACGCGGCGATGACCCTCGAGAACTTCGCCTCACTCGGGGTCGATGCCTCGGGCGTCATGCGGGTGCCCGGCTCGAGCGGCGTGGCGCCGATCTGGGTCGAGGCGGACGGCACGAACCGGATCATCGTCGTGTCCGGGGCCAACGACCGCGTCGCGCCGGAGCATGCCGCGGCAGCCGTCCGGGCGATGGCGCGGCTCGACGTCGCGGTCGGGCAATTCGAGATCCCGCAGGCCGCGACCGCCGCCGGATTCACGGCCGCCCGGGCCCGGCGCGCCATCACCGTGCTGAACCCGGCCCCTGCGGCACCCATCGCCCCGGCGCTCCTGTCCGTCACGGACTGGCTCATCCCGAACGAGGTCGAGTTCGGGGTCCTGGGCGGCACCAGCAGCGACCTATCGGACGCGGCGTTGGCCGCCTTCGCCGCACGGACAGGAACGCGGCTCGTGGCCACGCTCGGCTCACGCGGCGCGGCGCTTGTCCAGCGGGACGGGCGGGTCGTGCGCCTCCCTGCGCCACCGGTGGGAGCCGTCGATACGACCGGCGCCGGCGACGCGTTCGTGGGCGCATTCGCGGTCGGGCTGGCGCTCGGGTTCGACGAGCTCGACGCCGTGCGCCTCGGGATCAGCTGTGCCTCCGACAGCGTCACCCGGCCCGGAACGCAGGCCTCGTTCCCCGCGCCTCAGCGCGCCGCCGCCATCCTCGCCGAGGTACGCGGGATCTGATCCGACGCATTCGTCGGACGGCTCGATCCGGGTGTTGCGGCGACGTGCAGCGGGCAGCGGCGCTCGACGTTGCGGCAACTTGCAGCGGGCGCAAGCAACTTCGGCGTTGCGGCAACTTGCAGCGGGCGCAAGCAACTTCGGCGGCGAGGGCCGCGTCGCGGCCGCGTCGGGCGAGTTCTTGCAGGTGATGGAAGTTGGCGCCCTATACCGGCTCGGCGCCCCGACGGTGTGTGCAGGGCGGCGGAATCTTGCGTCGGGCGCAAGCGAAATGCGTAGGACAGAGAGGACGACGAGTTGCTTGCAACGCACGCAAGGCCGGGTCGAGATCTTGCGACGGATGCAAGGAATCCGACCTGGGCGGCGATGTGCTCGCTGTACCTCGCAGCGGGGGGCCCGGCGGCTGCGCCTCGCAGCGCGGACGCCGCGGGACCCGGCGTGGCTGGGCAATCTCTCGCTACGCCTCTCCCAGAGCGGCGGGCCGCGACCGGCGGTCAGTCTTCGGCGACCTCGTAGCCGCCGGCCTCGGCGGGGATGTACAGCAGCTGGTCCGGGTAGCACCAGCGCCAGTCCTCGTCCGGCTGGGCCGAGCGGATCATGGGGTGATGCGTCTCGTGGTAGTGCGCCGTCGCGTGCCGGTTCGGGCTGTTGTCGCAGCACCGGGTCTGGCCGCAGTTCAGGCACTGGCGCAGGTGGACCCAGGTCGAGCCCATCGACACGCAGGTCCAGCAGACGTTGGGCGGCGGGTCGACTTCGACGCCGGTGTCGAAGTGCTCACATGACGGCATCGAAGGATCCTTCGGAAGCGACTGGGCCTTGATCGGCACGATGGCGGAGAGGGTGGGATTCGAACCCACGGGGCTTGCACCCACCTGTTTTCAAGACAGGACCGTTCAACCGCTCCGGCACCTCTCCACCGGCGAGGATAGCAGCGACTGTCAGGTCGATGGCGCGACGGGATCTCCGTCGGGAGTGCTCGAAACCGGTTCCTCCGACGCGGATCGGCGCGACACCGCCGCACCGTCCAGGCCCTCGGACCAGCCCATGACATCGGCGAGTCGAGTTGAAAGCCGCACGGCGCCCAGCCGGGTGAAGGTAGTGCGAGCCTCAGCGGCGGCGGCCTCGACCCCAGGACCCGTCGGGCCGAGCAGCGTCGCCATGTCGATGGCGGTGAGCGCGACGTCCCAGGGCAGGCCGAGGTCCCGCCAGGCACCGAGGACCTCGCGGTACCGGAGGCTCGCGGTCCCGGCGTCACCTGCCAGGGCGAGCAGCCCGGCCGCGATCTCCGCGTGCGCCGCCGCGATCGCCGGGCCGTGGGTCGTGGCATCCAGTCGCTCGAGTGCGGTCCCGGCCCGGACGCTGTCCTTGAGCCAGAGCGCCGCCCGTGCGGCCGTAAGGTAGGCCGACGGCGCGGACCAGCTGATCATCGCCGCCGCCGCCATCTCATCGTCATACGCCTGGTCGAGGCGGCCTTCGATGAACGCCAAGTGGCCCCGGGTGTCACGCACGAGCGCCTGGGCCTGGTTGTCGGAGCCGGCACCGAGAACCCGTTCTACCACGGCGATTCGATCCGTCACGTCCTCTCCCCGGGCCGCCGCCATCACCAGGGGAGCAGCCGTGCCGGCAGCTCGGTCGCCCTCATCCAGGGCCGAAGCTTCGAGCTCACGGGCCTGAAGGACTGCCCAATCCCAGTCGCCGGTTCTGAGCGCGGGATAGGTCCCATTCAGAACGAGTACGCCGAGGTAGTCGGCGCGGCCGACGCGCCTGGCCAGCTCCAGGCCGGCCCGCGCCGTCTCGAGCGCGGCGCGTGGATCACGGGCGATCTGCGCGTCGCTCAGGTTTGTGAGCGCGCGGGCCATGCCCACCTGGTAGCCCTGCGACTCCGCGAGCGTATAGGCGCCGCGCATGGTGCTGACACCCTCGTAGCCACGGCCGAGGTATCCCAGGGCACCACCTTTGACGATCAGGCCATCAACGATGCTTTCGACCAGGTCATGCCGCTCCGCCTCGGCAAGCGCTCTGTCGGCCCATTCGACGGCATTCTCGAGCGCATCGTCGATCCAGTAGATGTTGGCCAGTCGGAGCACGAGGTTCACGTGCTCCTGCGATCCGGCAATGTCGTCGAACTGGGGGACGGTCTCGATCAGGATCGCCTTGGCCTCCGCGGTTCGCAGGAGGCTGGCCATCGCCCGGGTCTGAAGCGTGAGTGCGCGCGCCTCACCGAGCCTGTCGCCCCGTGCCGCGAATTGCGGCCGTGCCAGCCGAGAGAGCTCCTCCGATCGGTCGTAGCGACCCGCGGCCGTTGCCACTGCCGCGGCTCGTTCCAGGAGCTCCGGCTGGTGAGCGGCATCCACCTCGATCGTGAGCGCCTGCTCGAGGAACGCAAGTGCCTGCGCCGGCGAGCCGAGCGTCGAGGCACGATCCGCGGCCCCAGTCAGAGCAATCCTGGCCTGGATCGCGAGGGCGTCCGCCTCTGGCCCGGCCGGGCTGTTGGCGTGCGCGGCGAGGTAGTGACCGGCCAGCGCACCAGCCAGCTCGTCGAGCCCCAGGCTTTCGAAGAAGCGCGCCGCCGCGAGGTGCCGCTCGCGACGATCTCGTTTGGTCAGCGTGTTGTAGGCAACCTCCCGGATGAGCGCCTGGACGAAGGCGTACTGACCGCGTTCGGGCGAACGTGGATCCGCGCGCATCGACAGGATTTCGCGCCGGCCGAGGCCGGCCAGCCGTGGCTCGATCTCGCTTGCATCTTTGCCCGACACGGCAGCGAGGCCGGCCACCGTGAAGCTCTGGCCCAGGACCGCGGCGTCCTGGAGCAGGGCCCGGTCCACCGGGTCGAGAACGTCGAGCCGAGCCCCGATGAGCGCCGTGAGCGTGTCCGGGACGGCGATCGTCGTGAGATCGCCTACCAGCGCATAGGCGCCACCCTCCTCGCGGAGCCTCCCGTCTGCGACGAGCATCCGGACGGTCTCGACCGCGTACAGGGGCATGCCGTCGGCGCGCGCCACGATGGCATCGACGGTGGCCTTGGGCAGCCCCGGGACGAGGCCGGCAAGCAGCTGGCGCATCGAGTCCTCGGACAGTGGCTCCAAGCCCAGGCTCAGGAAGTTGCGGCGCCCGGCTCCCCAGTCCGTCCGCCGTTCGAGGAGCTCGGGTCGGGCCAGCGTCAGCACGTAGATCGGCTGGTCACGCGACCACTCGAGCAGGTAATCGATGAAGTCGAGCAGGCCCGGATCCGCCCAGTGCAGGTCCTCGAAGACCAGGACGACCGGTCCGGTGACGGAGAGGCGTTCGAAGAAGGTTCGCCAGGCGGCGAAGAGCTGGTCGGCAGCGACGTCGCCGCTGCTGATCCCGAGGAGCGTGAGCATGGCGGGCTCGATCCAGCGCCGATCGGCTTCATCGGGAACGTGCTTCGCGAGCATCTCGGCGACCTTGGCCCGGGTAGTCGCCTCGTCGTCCGTCTCGGCCAGGCCGGCCCGGCCCCGGATCATCTCGCCGAGGGCCCAGAACGAGATCCCCTGCCCGTACGCGGGAGAGCGGCCGTGGTGCCACCAAGTGGTCGTGACGATCCCGTCGAGGTACTTTTCGAACTCCCAGGCGAGCCGACTCTTGCCGATGCCGCCCGGGCCAATGACTGACACGAGCCGGCCGCGCCGCTCGCGGGCGGCCGCGTGGAAGAGGTCCTTGAGCAGCCGGAGCTCGTCGTCCCGGCCCACGAAGGGGGCTTCGAGGCCGCCCGACCGCCCGCGCCCGCCGCGCTCGGCGACGACGCGCACGGCCAGCCAGGCGGGCACGGGCGACGTCTTGCCCTTCAGGACCTGCTCGCCGGCCTCCTCGAAGACGATGGATTTCGAGGCCGCGTGGTACGTGCCCTCTCCGACGATGACGCGTCCATGAGGCGCCACCGACTGGAGGCGGGCGGCCGTGTTGACGACGTCGCCCGCGACCATGCCCTGGTTTGTCGCGCCGATCGTGACGGCTGCCTCGCCGGTCAGAACACCGCAGCGAGCCTGGATCGCGGGTCCGAGGGACCGGACGGCATCGACGAGCTCGAGCCCGGCGCGGACCGCTCGCTCGCCGTCGTCCTCGCGGGCGATCGGGGCGCCCCACACGGCCATGACCGCGTCGCCGATGAACTTCTCTACCGTGCCGCCGTATCGCTCGATGACATCGGTCGCGAGCGTGAAATAGCGGGTCAGAACCTCGCGGACGTCCTCGGCGTCGCGCTCCTCGGCGAAGGGTGTGAACCCGACGAGATCGGCGAACAGGATCGTGACCAGCCGGCGCTCGGCAGCCGCGGCGTCCGCGTAGGCCGGTCCGCTCGCGGACAGGCGCGCGGCGGCGATCGGGCCGGGGGCCGCGGACGGCGCCCCGGTCCCACCCGCCGGGAGGGCGGTCCCGCAGTCCCCGCAGAATCGCTCGCCCGGCTCGTTGGCCGCCCCGCAGTTGGAGCAGGCAACCGCGAGCGCGCTTCCGCACGACGAGCAGAATTTGCGGCCCGGCCGGTTCTCAGTGCCGCAGGAGACGCAGGTCATCGAGGGGAGCCTAGCGGATGGGCCGGACCAGCGTCGCCAGACGGTCTGGCAGGGATCGGCGTCACGGGCGATATGAGCGTCATGCGGGCGATGCGATCCGGTCGAGACCCATGTACGGTCGAAGCGGCGCCGGCACGTCGACGGATCCATCGTGGCGCTGGAAGGTCTCGAGGATCGCGGCCACGATCCGCGCCAGTGCCAAGCCCGAGCCGTTGAGCGTGTGGACGAGCTCGGGCTTCGCGCCGGGCTCCGGCCGGTATCGGACCGCCATCCGGCGCGCCTGGAAGTCCCGGAAGTTCGAGCACGAGCTGACCTCCAGCCAGCGCTCCACGCCGGGCGCCCAGACCTCGAGGTCGTATTTGCGCGCCTGCGTGAAACCCATCTCGCGGGTGGCCATGAGCAGGACCCGGTAGGCGAGCCCGAGCCGCCTGAGCAGGTCCTCCGCCCGCCCGGTCATCCACTCGAGGGCTTCGGCCGATGCCTGGGGCCTCTCGAACAGGACCATCTCGACCTTGTCGAACTGGTGGACCCGGAGGATCCCGCGCGTGTCCTTCCCTGCCGCGCCGGCCTCGCGCCGGAAGCAGGGCGTGTACGCCGCGTAGCGGATCGGCAGATCGCCTGCCTCGAGGATCTCGTCCCGGTGGAGATTCGTGACGGGTACCTCGGCCGTCGGAACCAGGTACAGGTCGTCACGGGTGACGACATACATCTGGTCTTCCTTGTCGGGGATCTGGCCCGTTCCACGGGCAGACGCCTGGTTGACGACGACCGGCGGCCAGACCTCGGTGAACCCGTTCTCGCGGGTGTGGACGTCGAGGAACCACATGATCAGCGCCCGCTGGAGCGACGAACCTGCGCCCATGTAGACCGGAAAGCCGGAGCCGGCGATCTTTGCGCCGCGGGCGAGGTCGATCATGCCGAGCGCCTCGGCGACCTCCCAGTGTGGTCGCCGGTCCCAGGTTGCACCCTCGGGCACCGCGTCTGCCCCGATCTCTCCCTTGATCGGCTGGACGCGCGGCAGCTGCTCGCCCCAGGTTCGGATCGTTACATTCGCCTCCTCGCCCCCGACCGGAACGTCCGCCTCGGCGGGGTTCGGGATCCGCAGGAGAAGGTCCTCCACCGCAGCTTCGACGTCGGCCAGCTCGGCATCGATGGCGGCAAGGCGCTCCCCGATCGCGGTCGATCGGGCGCGCAGCGCGGCAACCTCGTCCCCTTCAGGACGGGCGCCACCCTTGACCGCCTCGCCGATCGACCTTGACACGTTGTTGCGCTCGGCGCGGAGGGTGTCGCCCTCGCCCTGGAGCGCCCTCCTCCGGGAGTCCGCCGCGAGCGTGGCGTCCACGACGGACGGGTCCTCGCCCTTGTCGCGGGCGCCTCTTCGAATCGCGTCCGGTTCCTCGCGGAGCCGCGCCAGGCCGACACTCACACCGCACCTCCTGCCGGCGCCATCGTCGCACCACCGGCGGCTGCGTCGCGCAACCGCCGCGTCACGAAGGCCGGGTCGAGGCCCGCGAGCAACCAGCCGGCACGGGGGCCGTTCGATCGCCCGAGGAAAGCCGAGTAGAGTGCCGTGAATGCCCTGCCCGGAGGGAGCTGGAGCTGCTCGGCGGTGGCGAAGATCAGGGTCTGCCAGGCGTCCCCGCCGTGCGGCGCGCTCGGGCCCGACCCGGCCACGGAAAGGGCCGTGAGAAACGCGCGCTGCTCGACGTCGAGTGAGGCGACTTCAGGCGGCACCTCGATGCGCACGGACATTCGAGCCCGCTCAGGCGCGTACGACTCGAGCCAGACGCGGGCCGCCCCGACTCGCTCGTCGAGCACGGCCAGCTCGCCGGCGTCGAGCGGACTCCCCTTTTCGGCAGCCATGAGCGCCGCAACGTCCGCGCCCGGCACCTGGACCAGGAATGCAAGGTGGGCGAAATTCGGCCGGAAGGCCGCCGCAACCGCCTCAACGTCGGCACCCGGATCGCGAAGGGCATAGCGGAAGACCGACGCGTGCCCCGGTGGCAGCTCACCCTTTACCGGCCGGCCGGCCGTGGCGTCGGCCAGCCGGTCGAACTCGTCGAACAGACGTGGGATGGCATCCGAGCCCTCGGGGTCGAACTCGATGGCGTGATTGGGGCGGGGCCGGATGAACAGGGTCCGCAGCTGCTCGGGCGGGATCGCCTCGACCATCCGATGAGCGGCCGCGCCGCGCCCCCTGGACGTCGACATCTTGCGGCCGCCGATGTTCAGGAACTCGTAGGGGACATTGATCGGCGGCTCGCGTTCGAAGATCTCGCGAGCGATCGCGTCGGAGCGGTCACGCGAGCCGCCGGCGGTCGCGAGATCCTTGCCGCAGGGCTCGATCGTCACCCCGAACAGACTCCATTGGGCCGCCCACTCGAGGTTCCACGGGAGCTTTGCTCGTCCCCCGAAGGGGGCCACCCAGCCGGCTGTGCCGCAGCCGTGTGCCCAGGTGACGAGGTCCGTCCGGCACTCGTAGAACACGCGCTCGCCGTCCCACTTCGTGACGATCGTCGTGCCGACCTTGCCGCAGGTCTCGCAGATCACGAGAACCGGGTGCCAGGCATCTGGATGCTGGACGTTGGACACCCGTCGGTAGAGGTCGCGCACGACGTGAGCCCGGTCCAGCGCGGTCCGGATGAACGGGTCCATGGCGCCGGTCGGATAGATGTCGCTCATCCAGTAGTAGCGGTCCGGGTGAATCCCAAGATCGGCGAAGAGATCGATGAAGGCCTGGGCATGGTGGCGGGCATATGAGGCGTGGCCGTCGGCGACCTGGTCGGGGATATGAGCGAGCGGGACGCCCATGTAACGATCAACGGCATCCGGGGTGAGGAGGGCCTGGGCATCCATCGCGTCGAGGTCGTCGATGCCGTACAGGAGGGTAGTCTCGCGACCCACGGCCCGGAGCGCCCGAGTGATGACATCCAGGATCACCGGGCCGCGGAGGCTGCCGACATGGACGGTGCCGGAAGGGGTCTTCGAGTCGTTGATAACCTGCGGGCCGGCAACCCGTGCCGCCAGCTCGTCCGCCCACTCCATTGCCGACCTCACGTAACGGCGGCGGTCCTCAGCTCGTCCCCGGAGACCGCGGCCGGAGCAGCTTCCCGCACCCCGGCGACCCGGGGTTCAGGCGATCGCGACGATGGTGTACGAGATGTCGCCCGCGGGAACGCGGACGGTCACCCTCTCGCCCTTCTTCCGGCCCAGCAGTGCCCGTCCGACCGGGCTCTCGTTGGAGATGCGGCCCTCCGTCGGCTTTGCCTCGGTCGACCCGACGATCGTGAACGCGTCCTCGCCGTCCGGGCCGGCCACGGTGACGGTCGAGCCGATCTGGACAAGCTCGATCGAGTGATGCTCGTCGATGAGCGTAGCGTTCTTGATGAGCGACTCGACGGTCTGGATTCGCCCCTCCACGAACGCCTGCTCGTTCTTGGCGTCCTCGTACTCGGCGTTCTCGCTGAGATCGCCGTGCTCCTTGGCATCGTGGATCCGCTGGGCGACCTCCGGTCGTCGCACCGAAACCATTTCGTCCAGCTCGCGTCGAAGCTTCTCGAGGCCCTCCCGGGAGATATACGTTGGCTTGCTGTTCACGTGGCCTCAGCTCCCGTAGATGTGGCTCCGTGCGGCCGCGGGACGCGGATCGGACGAGCGGCAGGGGGGCTCGGATAAGAGAAGAACCCCAGCGGTCCGGGTTTGACCCGCGGGCTGGAGTTCGAGCCGGGGGCGTAGCCTAGCGTTCCCTCTTCAGGGTGTCAAAGGGCCGCGGCCTCCTCGGCGAGCTGCTCGAGGCGCCGCTTCACACGCCGGAGGCCCGCCCTGTCCTGGGTGGCCACGAAGACGGTGTCGTCGCCGGCAACGGACCCGGCGACATCCGGCCAGCGAGCACGATCGAGGGCCGCAGCAATCGCGTGGGCCGATCCGGGCAGCGTCCGGATCACGAGGAGCAGCCCGGCCTCCCGGATCTCCGGCGGCAGATCGTGCAGGAGTTTTCGGAGCCTGTCCTCGCCGGAGATCTCTGCCTCCACGAGGCGCGGGGGCAAGGCGTAGGCCTGGGTTCCCTCGCGTGTCGTCTTCACCAGTCCCAGCTCGGCGACGTCACGACTGATCGTGGCCTGGGTAGCCCGGAAGCCCCGATCGCGGAGCGCGGCCGCCAGTTCCTGCTGCGTCCTGATGGCGCGCTGGTCGAGAAGGTCGCGCATCGCCCGTTGACGGAGCTGCTTCATGACTTCCACGATGCCGGCTCCTAGCGATCCCAGAGGCCGAGCCACGCCACCGCGACGACGGCTGCAAGGATGATGCGGTAGATGATGAAGACGGTCGTCGGATTGGTGCGCAGGAACCGGAGCAGCAGAGCGATCGCGACGAGCCCGGCTGCCAGCGACGCCAGCGTGCCCGCCAGGAGCGGCCCGATCGCCAGATCGCCGCCGGCTTCGCCGCCCACCATCTTCCGCAGCTCGAACAGGCCGGCGCCGGCCGTGATCGGCGTGGCCATGAGGAAGCTGAACCGGGCCGCCGCCTCGCGGTCGAGCCCGGCGAAGAGCCCAGCGGAGATGGAGATCCCGGACCGGCTGATTCCAGGTACGAGGGCGAGGGCCTGGGCCGCGCCGATGCCCAGCGCCCCGGCCGCATCGAGGTCGGCGATCCGCCGTGTTCTCGTGCCGACCTGCTCGGCCAGCCACAGGATCGCGGCGCCCGCAAGGAGCGCGATGGCCACCCGTCCGACCGCCCGAAAGTCGGCCGTCTCTGCCAGGTCGCCGATGACCAGCCCGGCGATCACGGCCGGGATCGTCGACAGGAGGAGCAGCCAGGCGAGCTTCCGATCCGGCTGGCCGGCGATCGAGCGATCGCGGATGGATGCGAACAAGGCCGGAACGAGACGGAGCCAGTCCTCGCGGAAGTAGATGAGCAGGGCCACGAGCGTGCCCATGTGGAGCATCACGCTGAAGGCGAGGCTCCGGATGAACGAGTCGTCCCAGCCCAGCAGCGCCGGGACGATGATGAGGTGGCCGGAGCTGGACACGGGCAGGAACTCGGTGAGGCCCTGCACGAGCCCCATGACGATGGCCTGCACGAGGGGATCCATCGCGCTCCTTGGGCGGCCGGATCCGGTCCGACCGCGGACGTCTGACGAGGGCTAGCGGATGAAGAGCGGCGCCAGGACGAGCGTGATCGTCGCCAGCAGCTTCACGAGAACATGGAGCGATGGACCGGCCGTGTCCTTGAACGGGTCGCCCACGGTGTCACCGACGACGGCCGCGGCGTGCGCGAGCGTCTTCTTGCCGATCACGTTGCCTTCGACGTCGAGGAGGTGGCCCGATTCGATGTACTTCTTGGCGTTGTCCCAGGCGCCGCCGCCGTTGTTGAGCACCGTCGCGAGCAACACGCCCGCGATCGTCCCGACCATCAGCATGCCAGCGACCGCTTCCGCGCCGAGGAGCAGCCCGACGATGATCGGGGTCGCGACCGCGACGACGCCGGGCGCGATCATTTCGCGAAGTGCGGCCCTGGTCGTGATGTCCACGACCCGGGCGTAGTCCGGCCGGGTCGTGTAGTCCATGATCCCGGGCATCTCGCGGAACTGGCGCCGCACCTCGACGATGATCGCCTGGGCCGTGGTGCCGACCGCCCGGATTGCGAGCGATGAGAAGAAGTACACGAGCATCGCCCCGATCAGCGCGGCGATGAAGACGTTGACATTGGCCAGGTTGACCGAGGTGAGGAGCGGGCCGCCCCGGTTCGTCTGGATCAGATTGACCTTGTCGATATAGGCGCTGAACAGCAGGAACGCGGCGAGCGACGCGGACGCGATCGCGTAGCCCTTGGTCAGGGCCTTCGTCGTGTTGCCGACGGCATCGAGGCGGTCGGTGATCTCGCGGGCGCCGGCCTCGGCGCGGCTGAACTCGGCGATCCCGCCGGCGTTGTCGGTGATCGGCCCGAAGGTGTCCATCGCCAGGATGTAGGCCGTGGTCATGAGCATGCCCATGGTCGCGACGGCGGTTCCAAAGATCCCGCCGACATCCTTGCCGTCGGCGTTGACGATCCCGGCCTGCGACCCGAGCCAGTGGCTCGCGAAGAGGGCGATGCCGATCGTGATGGCCGTGACGAACGTGGTTTCGAAACCCACCGCCATGCCCGAGATGATGTTCGTGGCGGGCCCGGTTCGCGACGCCTCGGCGATCTCCCGGACCGGCCGGTAGGTCCCCGCCGTGTAGTACTGCGTGATGTAGACGAAGGCGACGCTCGTCGCGAGGCCGACGACGCCGGCCGCGAAGAAGTACAGCCAGACGGGAAGTCCGGACGGCGCGGTGCCGTTGGTCTGCATCATCACGTTGGTGGTCAGGTAGAGGGCGGCGACCGACAGCAGGGTTGTCACCCAGTACCCGCGATTGAGCATGTTCATCGGGTTCTCGTCCTCGCGGCCGCGGACGAAGAAGATCGCCACGATCGTGGACAGCAGGCCGAAAGCGCGCACGACGAGGGGGAAGAAGATCCACGCCTCGGGGCTCGGCCAGCCCGCCGCAAGTGCGATCCCGTAGACGCCGACGCCGAGGATCATCGCCCCGATGTTCTCCGCGGCGGTTGATTCGAACAGGTCCGCCCCTCGGCCGGCGCAGTCGCCGACGTTGTCCCCCACCAGGTCCGCCACGACACCCGCGTTCCGGGGATCATCCTCGGGAATGCCCGCCTCGACCTTGCCGACGAGATCGGATCCCACGTCGGCCGCCTTCGTGTAGATCCCGCCGCCGAGCTGGGCGAACAGCGCGACGAACGACGCGCCGAATCCGAAGCCGACGATGAGGAACGGCGCGTCGTGGGTGGCCTGACCGCCGCCGAGGCCCCCGAACAGGCTGAAGATGCCGTACACCCCGAGTAGCGAGAGGGCGACGACGAGGAAGCCCGAGACGGCCCCGCCGCGCATGGCGACCTGGACGGCCTCGACGAGGCTGCGCCGTGCGGCCGCGGCCGTCCGGACGTTCGCCTTCACGCTGATGTACATGCCGATGATGCCCGACGCCATCGAGCAGGCCGCGCCGACGAGGAACGCCAGCGCGGTGCGCCAGCCCAGGTCGAGACCGAAGACGCTGGTGTCGGCGACTTCCTTCGTCTCGAAAGCGGTGATCACCGCGCCGATGACCACCGCGCCGACGAGGGCGAGGATGGCGATCGTCGTGTACTGCCTTCGGATGAACGCGACGGCGCCCTCGAAGATCGTCCCCGCGACGCTCTCCATCTCGGGGGTGCCGGTGTCGCGCGCGAGCACGTTCCGGGCGAGCCACATCGCGAAGAGGACCGCGATCACCCCGGCGGGCAGGATGATCATCTGGAGCTGACTGGCGTTCATCGGGGTAAGCGGATCCTCCAGGTATCTCGGTCATGGTCACGCGGCCGGGTGGTGGACACGCGACGCCCGGGTGGGCGCATTCACGGAAGAGCAGGCCGCGACTCCGGTCCGCGTGCGAGTACTCGAGGGCGAACGACGGACGGGCCGTTTGAGGGTGTCCGCGAGTGTATCAACCGCCGTTCGGACGGGTCAACCCAGGCGAGCTCACCCGCCCCGCCCGCGACTCGGCCTATGGGATCCAGCGCGCAAAGGCGCCGTCACGGGTCAGCTGCTCCGCTGCATCCGTGTCCGCATCGACCAGCCAGATGCCGTCCGACGATCCGGGTTGCGCCGTCAGCGTCCGCCCGATGAGCAGGGTCTTGCCGTCCGGCGACCAGGCCGGCCAGCGGTCGTCCCGCCCGACCGGCGCGGCAAGGTCGCGACTGGCGCCGCTCGCGGAGAGCAGCCGGAGACGGGTCGACCCGTCCGGCAGCCGGACGAGGATGGCGAGGCCCCCGGATGGTCTCAGGCCCGCTGCGCCGACCGCGCCGTCGGTTCCCGCGATGCGCGTTACCCGGCCCTGGAGATCCACGGCGAAGAGCGCCCGACCAGGGTTGCCCGGAGCGGTCCCGGCTACGAGGAACGCGCCTCGGGAGGGCGCCCAGACCGGTGCCGCGTCAGCGACCAGGCGAATGGCCACGAAGAAGATGGGCGCCGATCTGCCCGGGCCAAGCGCTACGAGCGCCACCTCGCCCATGGCCGTGACGATGAGTACTCGTTCGCCGGTCGCTTCGAAGGCGATCCGGGGCATCCACGGAGGCGTCCCCTCGGTGTCACCGATCCCATCGCCGCCGAGCGCCGCGGATCCCGGCTCGGGCGCGCCGCGGCCCAGAATCTGATGCTCTTCACCCGGGGTCCCCGGCCGCGGCACCAGCCAGTACCCGAGGTCGCCTCCGGCGGGGTCGCGCCGGGCGACGACGACTCCCGAATCGTCCGGCGTGAACGCGGGGGCATATTCGAGACGCCCATCCGGCGGCGTCAGCCTCTCCACGCCGGTCCCGTCGATCTGGGTGATCGTGACGATGCCGGCCGATGCGAAGACCACGCGCGCACCGTCCGCTGAAGTATCGAAACTGCTGACCGGCGCGAGCTCGACCGTCAGCTGGCGCTGGTTGGTGCCGTCAGGGTTCATGACCCAGACGTTTCGGATCCCGCCGCGCGCGCCAAGGAACGCGATCTGGTTCTGGCCGGAGACGGTCGGTGCTCCAGTCGTGAAGCTCCACGTCTGCCCCGAGGCAACACCGGACGGGTCATCCAGGCGTTTGACGGTCGGATCGAGCGTGACCGTGTAGGTCGTGTGGGGCGCGAGCGGCGCCGACGGCTCGAACAGGAGGGTGTCCGCGGCCTCAAGGGTCGAGGTGGTCCCCGGCTGCTGGTCGCTGGGCAGTCTCACGATTCGCACGTCGCCGTCGGCGCTGGGCGTGACGTGGAGCGCTTCGCGGGCACTCTCCGGGTCGATTGGTGCGTCGAAGCGGACGGCAATCGGCGACGCGACGCCGATCCCGGCGGCGCCGTCCGCCGGTATGAGCCCGGAAATCCCGAGACCCGTCCCGACAGTCGTGAACCGGACAGCAAAGGGCGCCTCAAGACGACTGCCGCCGGTGTCCGCGGCCTCCGCGCTCACCGTCAGCACATAGCTCGTCCCGGACCGGAGTGTCTGCCCGAACCCGAGCGTCACGACGGATCCTCGCCAGGTCGCCGAGACCGTCGCCGAGGGGCTGACGTCGATCGCGCTCTCGACTGATGTTGTATCCATGAGCCGGTCGAAGACGAGCTCGACGACGCCGTCGAGGGGGATGCCACCGGCACCGTCCTCGGGGGTCGCGCGAAGTACGACGGGAGGGCCCACCGTCCGGAACGTCCAGCCGTCCAGGCCGTCGGCGTCGGCGTTACCGGCAAGGTCTGTGTAGCCGGGAGCGATCACGATCGTGAAGGACGCATCCGCGGCGAGCTTCCCCGACGGCGTGAAGATCGCCGTCGACCTGTCCCAGGTGAAGGCCCCTTCAACCGGTGGTTCGATCCGAAAACGCGCTTCGACCGTCCCGGTCCGGACCGGCTCCGTGAACTCGATGTCGATCGCGGTGAGGGTCTGGGCAAGCCGCGAGTCGCCGGCCGGCGCGCTCAGCGAAATGCCCCTGATCCCGGGTGGCCGCCGATCGAGGGTGGTCGCATTGAAGAGGACGATGCCGAGGCCGGCCAACGCCACGAGGATGCTCACGAGGGAGATCAACCGGCGCATCGCCACCTCCGCCCCGGACGCCCGGCCACGGGGCGGGACGATAGCACAGCCCCTATACTCGCCGTCCTGTGAGCCAACGCCCTGCGGTCGGATGCCTGTTCGAGATCATCGAAACCCTCGTCCTCACCGCCGTCATCTTCTTCGGCATCCAAGCTTTTGTTGCCCAGCCGTACAAGGTCCAGCAGGGCTCCATGGAGAACACCCTGCTGCCCGAGCAGTACGTCCTGGTGGACAAGCTGTCCCCCCGATGGGATCACTACTCGTACGGCGACATTGTCGTCTTCAAGCCCCCCGACAGCTGGAGCCAGGGCTCCGACGTCCCGTTCATCAAGCGCATCATCGGCGTGCCGGGAGACACCGTCGAACTCCTCGATGGGCTCGTCTATGTCAACGACACGGAGGTCTTCGAACCGTACATCTTCACCGACTCGGACGGCATCCAGCAGACGACGTTGCCGGCTCCCGGCGGGGCCACGAGGTGGGTGGTTCCCGACGACGAGCTGTTCGTCATGGGTGACCATCGAGAGGACTCGGCGGACTCACGCAACTTCGGCCCGATCCCGGAATCCCACGTGATCGGACGGGCGTGGTTGCGCTACTGGCCATTCGACAAGCTCCAGTTCCTTCCTGTCCCGGATCACCCGGAGCTGGCGTCGCCGGCACCATGAGGTCCAGGGCGTGAACCCCTGGCTCGTGGGGATCGCCTTCGCCGTCACGATCGGGGCGCTGATCGCCGTCTCGGCCCGAGAGAACCGTGCAGCGCTGGTGGGCCTCGCCGTCGTACTCGGCGCGACCCCGTTCCTTGGCGATCCCCTCCCCCAGCTCTCGACCCTTGCCGCACGCGTGGTCGGTGGCGTGCTTGCCGCCTACCTCCTTCGCGCCTCGATGGCTCCGGCGCGGACGGGCAGCGACGTGGACGAAGACCCGGCCCAGCGGGGCGCCGGGATCGGCTGGCCGGCGGAGGCGCTCCTGGCGATCGCGGCGTGGCTCGTGGGAGTGAGTATCTCGGCTCGACTTGAGGTCCTGCTCCCGACAGGCCCCGGCGTTCCGCCCGAGAACGCGCTCGCGCTGCTCACGCCGTCGGCCCTCGGAACTGCCGTGGGCCTCGCGTCGGTGGTGGTGGCGATCGTCCCGGCCCTCGTGGATCGCCACGAGCTTCGGAGCGTCATCGGCGGGCTGATTCTCCTCAATGGCGTCCTCCTGCTCCGCGGCGGCGTGGCCGGAACCCCGGGCGACCTCGAGCAGCTGGCCGGAGTGGCGCTGCTCGTTGCTCTCGCCGTCGCCGGGTCGGTGCTCGTCAGCCGCGGAGCCCGCAGGCGGGCAGTTGGGGCGAGAACAGCGAAATCGGACGGGGACGGCAATCGGCGGGTCACCGGCGGGCCGATCAGCCGCGCACCGTGAGTGTGCTTCTGCTCGCGGCGCTTGCCCTGCCCGGCGGGCTGGCGACGGCATTGCTTGCCGGCAATCGGCGCCTGGCGTTCGCCGTCGGGCTGGTAACGGCGGCCGGCTGTGCCCTGGTGGCTGCGTCCATCAGTCCCGAGGACACGGTACCGATCGCGGGGTCGGTGATCGGGGGTTCGGACGGGCTGCGCACCTTGACCGTCGCCTGGGCCGCATCCACGTTCCTGTTCGGCCTCATCGACGCCCTCCTCGGCAATCGGGCTGACGTCCTCGGGCCGTCGCTCGCATGCCTTGGGGTCGGGGCGATCGGCCTGGCGGTCGCCGATGCCGGGGTCGGCTTCGCCCTCGTGACCGCCGGGGCGATAGGCGCCGCGGTCGTGCCCAGCGTCGTCGGAGGGCCGGACGATCGCCGGCGCAGCGAACCCGGCGGGTCGGCGCGGACCGGCGGTGCAGCTCTGGCCGGACTGGGCCTCACGTCTGTTCGGTCGCTCCTCGCCTCGGTCCTCCTGGCCCTGGTGGCTGTGGCGTGGGGCGCCTCGCCAGTCGGGCCTTTCGCAGCGGCAGGCCCCCTGGGAGAGATCGACCCGGCCCTGGAGAGCGGGATCGGTGTGACGCTGCTGGTGGTCGTTGCGGCGCTGGTCATCCGCCTCGGGGCTATCCCTGCGCACATCTGGGCGGCTCGCTTCGTGCAGCTGATGCCGTCATCCGCGATCCCGCCGGTCCTGGGCTGGGGCGCAGCCGCCTTCGCGCTGGTGGCCCTGGGGTGGGTCGATGTCACGATCTCACCCGCGGCCGCGCCGCTCGTGGTGGAGCACGCGATCGTCGCCGTCGTCGCGGTCGCGAGCATCATCCTGGGCGGTCTCGCGGCACTCTTTCGCGACGACGTGGAGCACATCCTTGCCTACGCAATCGTCCAGGACGCGGGCGTCGCCCTCCTCGCCTTTGCCTCGCCGGACGGCGCCGCCGGGGCTGCCGCGGGACGCGACTGGATCGTAGCCGCGGTGGCGGTCAAGAGCGGGCTCGCCGCGTGGCTGCTCGTGACCCGATCGACCTTCGGTGCCAATCGGCGATCCGACCTCCGGGGCTGGGCCCGAGGCGCGCCGATCCTCGCCGCGTCGCTCGTCATCGTGCTCGCCGGCGCGGTCGGCTTGCCGGGCATGGCGGTGTTCGATGCTCGGGCCACGCTCGTCGGCGAGGCATTGCCGCAGCCGATCTCGGCGCTGGTCCTCGTGGGCTCGTATGCCCCGGTGCTCTTCCTCGGGCGACTGCTGGTCGCCGGCGCCGGCGCGCCGGCTCCGAGCATTCGAGACGCGGCGCACGCCGCGATACGACTGACCTTCGACCCGGGCGCCGGGTGGCAGCATGACCGCTCGCCCGTTCACCTGGTTCGACACGCGCTCCGGGAGAACCGCTACCCGTTGGCCGCGATCGCTTCTCTTCTCGCCGCGCTGGTCGGCCTGGTGCTCGCGATGCGCGGGCTCGGCTGAGGCCGGCAGGTTCAGTCCGGCGGGGCCAGCACCCAGCGGTCGACCTCGCGCGAGTATTCCAGGAGTTCGCCGGGCGCGAACCAGAGCGCGATCTCGGCGGCCGCACTCTCCGCCGAATCAGAGGCGTGAACGAGGTTCTGGGCGGTTTCCAGGGCGAAGTCGCCGCGGATCGTTCCGGCCGCCGCCTCGTGCGGGCGCGTCGCGCCGTTCATCGCCCGGACGATCGCGATGGCATTGGGCCCATCGAGGACGGCCGCCACGACCGGGCCGCTGGTGATGAACTCGACGAGACCAGGAAAGAACGGCTTGGCGCTGTGCACCGCGTAGTGCCGTTCTGCGAGGTCACGGCCGACGGCCATGAGCTTGAGCCCGACGAGGCGCAGGCCACGTTCCTCGTATCGCGCGAGGATGCGGCCGGCCAGGAGACGCTGGACGCCGTCCGGCTTGATCAGGACAAGAGTGCGTTCAGTCACGATTCCTCCGCTCGAGATTCGATGGGCGGTACATGGTGCCAAGAGCGGACCGATTCGTCACGAGACCATTCGCCCCTCACGGCCCGGCCCGCCGGACCGGCCGGTCCAGGGCTGCGGTCGCCAAGGCAAACGCCGCCTCGGCCTCGAGCGTATTACCGAGGAGCCGACAGGCGTCGCCGCGGATGAGGAGCGCCGCGGGCTCGCGCCGGCGTCCGAGGGCTTCCAGCACTTCGGATGCCAGCGTCGGTTCCAGGCGGAGCGCGAGCCCGAGACGATCCAGGCCCGCGGCGACGAGGTCTGGATCCGAGCCTCGGAGATCGTCCGCCGCCCGGGCGAGCAGGCCGCGGCCTTCGGACAGGCCTGACCCCGGGGGCGCACCACGAGCGGCCAAGGCAGATCGCTGGCGCCCTTTCTCGGGCCGGAGGCCCGGATCGAGGTCGGAATCCCTGCCCATTTCCGGGGGCGCCGTCGCCGTCCCCGCCGGCCAGACCGCCCGCTGGGGCATCCCCGCGAAGAGCTCCGCGACGGCTTCCGTGGAGATGGCGCCGCTCGCCCCGGCGAGCCGGCGCGCCTCGTCGGGGCGGCCCGCGGCCGCCGCCGCCTCGGCGGCGATGACCGACGCAAGCGGCCGATCCCCACCCGCCGCGAGATGTGCGGACGCGGCCTCGGCCGCACGCGCCAGTTCTCCGGTTCGCCAGAGGACCTCGGCGAGATCGGCCAGGCCGGATGAATCCAGGAGGCCCTGCGTGTGCAACGCCTCGAGCTCGGCGCGCGCCAGCAGCTCGGCCCCGAGCCGTAGATGGATCGCGGCGAGCCGGCGCTCGAGCGGCAGGTCGGGGGCGGCCTCGCCTCGCTGTTTCGTGCGTGCGGGGGTGCCCGGCGCGGCTCGTCCTGTCTGTCGCTTCGCCGTCGTTCGGGTGACGCCGCTCATGCCGGCAACCTCAAGCGCCGGTCGAGGCCTCGCAGATGGCGGGCCGGAGCCACGACGGCGAGTCGCAGCCGATCGTCGCGGAACAGCTCGGCCGCGAGGCGATGGACGTCCTCCGGAGTCACTGCCTCCACGGCGGCGAGGGCCTCGTCGAGCGTGAGGACTCGATCGTGCAGCGCCTCCTGGCCGCCGACCCAGGACGCGAGGTGCCGGGTCTCGTCCATCCGGAGCTCCAGGCCGCCTGAGAGATACGCCTTCGCCTTTGCCAGCTCCGACCTCTCGATCGGAGAATCGCGCAGCCTTGCCAGCTCCACCAGGATGGCGTCGAGGGCCGCCGAAAGGCGGCCAGGATCGACCCCGGCGCTCACCTCGAGCGCGCCTGCATCCGCGTATTCGACAAGCCCCGAACTCACGTCATAGGCAAGGGCATCGCGGTCGACAAGCGACAGGTAGAGGCGGCTGCTCATCCCGTCTCCGAGGGTCGCGTTGAGGAGCGACAGGATCCAGGCATCCGGGTGGTCGCGCCGAAGCGCGGGCACCCCGACGCACAGCTGTGCCTGTACGGTCGCTCGTCTGCCGAGCATGACCCGCTCGCCGGCCGGCAGGTCCGGGGCGGCCGCATACGCGGCAGTCGCCCCGTTTCCGGTGCCGAACGCGCGACCGACGAGGTCGAGCGCGACGCCGTGGGCGATGTCCCCGGCGATCGCGACGACCGTGTTCGCCGGTGGGTAGCGGGACGCCCAGAATGTACGGATACCGGATGGGGTGAGGGCCCTGATGTCCGCCTCCTCCCCACAGATCTCGCGTCCGAGCGGGCCGGTCCCGAACATGGCCCGCTGGAAGAGGATCTGGCAGTACTCCGCGGGATCGTCGAGGTATCCCCTGATCTCCTCGACGATCACGTCGCGTTCCCGATCGATCTCCGCTTCGTCGAGTGAAGGACGGCAGATCAGCTCGCCCAGCACATCGATGGCCCGTGCCGCCTCGCGTCGCGGCACGCGAGCCCAGTACACGGTCGATTCCCGATCGGTCGCCGCGTTGAACGAACCGCCCACACCCTCGATCGCTTCGCTGAGGGCGCGGGTCGACGGAAACGCGGCGGTCCCTTTGAAGGTCAGGTGTTCCAGGAAGTGGGCCACCCCGACCTGGCCGTCGGCCTCGTCCCTGGATCCTCCGAGTACGTAGGCCGCCACGGAGATCGAGCGCGACCCAGGGAGCTCGGCGCTGATCACCCGCGGTCCATCGGTCAGGACCGTCCGTTCGAACATCGACCCGATGGTACAGGAGGGCCGGCCGTCGGCCGGCGAGTGCCCTCAGTCCTCGGCAGGTTCCGCGCCGAGGAGTTCCATCTGGATGTAGCCCGACGTGTCGAACGCGAGCTGCTCCGGTGCGAATGGAGATCGTCCCTCATCGGCGACGGGGGCGAACTCGACGACCACCAGCTCATCGCCCTGGACCAGGGTGTAGACGAGCATCTGGTCAGGCCGGGTCTCGAATTCCAGGCGCTCGAACGAATCGACGTTGAGGCTCACGGCGATCGGCGTGAAGAAGGTTGATACCTCCGGCTGATCCACCACGATCCGCTCGACCCAGCCGGTCCCGTGCGAAACGAGTTCCCGGCCCCTGAAGTAGTGGTAGGTGACCGTCTGCTTGAGGAGAGGCCGGAGGAGGTTGAGCATGTCCTCTCGGCTCGACAAGACGCCCTCGTTGACGAAGAACTTCGCCGGCGGCTCGCTCGACACGGGCAGCTCCTTCCGGATGTCGCGGGGGCGGACGTGACACCCCGATGGTATCGCAGCCCGGACCCCGCGGAGGTCATGCGATGCCGGCTCCCGGACGCGGGATGGCCCGGCTCCGGGCCGGGGGCCCGCATGAGCCACGGGTATGATCGCGGCATGCTTCTCGCGATCGATGTCGGGAATACGAACGTCACGATTGGCTGGTTTCGCGGCGGCGCGCTGCTCGGGACCCGCCGGGCAGCGACGGCGCCGCGCTCGAGCGCGGCTACGTTCGAGCTCCTCCTCGAGGAGATGCTCCATCTCGGCGGGATGGGATTCGCCGATGTCGAGGCCATGGTCGTGGCCTCCGTGGTTCCCGCGTTGACTGCCCACCTCGAAACGATTGCCGCCCACCACGACCGGTCACTCGTCGTCGCCAATGCCCGCACCGTCCCGATTCCCGTTCGCGTCGAACGGCCCGCCGAGGTGGGTGCGGACCGGCTGGTGAACGCCTTTGCTGCCGCGCGGTTGCACGGTGCTCCGGCCGTCGTCGCCGACTTCGGGACGGCCACCACGGTCGACGCCGTCGGGGCGGATGGCGCCTTCCTGGGCGGAGCGATCGCGCCGGGCCTCGAACTCGGCCTGGAGGCCCTCGCAAAGCGAACGGCGAAGCTCCCCCGGGTCGAGCTGCGCGCGCCCGACCGGGCGATCGGTGGGGACACCGTCTCGGCGATCCAGGCCGGAGCGATCCTCGGATACCAGGCGCTCGCGCAGGGTCTGATCGACAGGGTCCGGCGCGAGCTCGCAGACCGATCGGGGATGGCGCCCGACCGGATCCGGACGATTCTGACCGGTGGTCTGAGCGCCGCGCCGTGGGCGGCCGCGATCGAAGGCGTGGACGTGATCGACCCGGACCTCACGCTCAGGGGCCTGGCCCTCCTGCACGCGGAGGTCGCCGGCGGCGCGCCATTGGCGCTCGGCACCAGATGAGCCCGGCCGCTCGCCGTCTGGATGGGCGACTGATCGCTCTCGGGGTGACCGGGTCGATCGCCGCCTACAAGGCGGTCGAGCTGCTCCGGCTGCTCACCGCCGACGGGGCCGACGTCGTGGTCCTGCTCTCGCCGTCGGCGACCCGGTTCGTGGGCCCGCTGACCTTCTCCGCGTTGTCCCGGCACCCGGTCGAGAGCGAGCTCATGGAGCTGCTCCCGGACGGACGGATTGGCCACATCGTGATCGCCGACAGCGCCGACGCGGTGGTGGTCGCGCCGGCCACGGCGCACTGGCTCGGAGCCATGGCCGGAGGCCTGGCTGGGGACGTGGTCACGGCCGTCTGCCTTGCGACTGCGGCGCCGGTGGTGGTAGCGCCGGCTATGGATGGCGAGATGTGGACGCACCCCGCGACCCAGGCCAATGCCGGTCGCCTGCGCGACGACTTCGGGTACGTGATCGTGGAGCCGGAACCGGGTCCGCTCGCCTCGGGCCAATCGGGTGTCGGACGCCTGGCCGAGCTACCCCGGATCGTGGACGCCGTCGTGGGGGCGGTGGCTGGTCGCCCGGTTCGGCAGCCCGCTGCGTCGGCCCGGCCGCCGCTGTCGGACGAACCAGTCCGGGAGGCGGATCTCGCCGGCCGCCACCTGGTCGTCACTGCCGGCGGCACACGCGAGCCGATCGACCCCGTCAGGTACATCGGCAACCGGTCGTCGGGGAAGATGGGCGTGGCGATCGCGGAAGCGGCGCTCGACCGGGGTGCGTCCGTGACGCTTATCGCCGCGGACGTGAGCGTCGCCCTGCCCGAGGACCGGGCGCGGGTCATCCGGGTGGAGACGACTGACCAGCTGCGCAGCGCCCTGCTCGCCGCGGTCGAGGGCAACGGGAAGGACGCCCCCCCGTTCGATGCCCTCGTCATGGCGGCAGCCGTCGCGGACTTCACGCCGGTGCGTCCGGCCGCCACGAAGCTCGCCCGGGCTAGCGGCCTGACCCTCGAGCTGGAGGCCACCCCGGACCTCATTGCGGAGGTCTCCCGGATGGTGCGCGGCCTCGACCCGGCCGGCGGCCCCACGGGGCAGCCGATCGAGCCGCGCCCGCTGCTCGTCGGATTCGCGGCCGAGACCGGCTCGCTCGGGCGGGCCGCCGGGAAGCTTCGGGGCAAGGGTCTCGACCTGCTCGTCGCCAACGACGTCAGAGAGGCGGGCTCGGGCTTCGGAACCGACACCAACCGGGTCGTCGTGCTCGATGCGGACGGCGGCGAGGCCGCCTTTCCGATGCTCTCGAAGAGAGCCGTTGCGGAACGGCTCCTCGATCGAGTCGCTCGAGCATTGGACGCGCGCGACGCGGCGGGGCAGACTGCGGCAATGCAGCAGGAGACGTCCCGATGAGCGTTACCGCCGAAACCGTCCGCAGGCTGACTGTTGCCGATGTGCGCCGCATGCATGCCGATGGCGAGCGCCTTCCCATCCTCACCGCGTACGACTTCCCAACCGCCCGGATCCTGGATGACGCTGGGATCCCGATGCTGCTCGTCGGCGACTCGCTGGGCCAGGTCCTGCTGGGCTACGACTCCACCGTCCGGGTGACGATGGCCGAGATGCTCCACCACTCGGCGGCGGTCGTCCGCGGGTCGAAACGGGCACTCGTGATCGCGGACATGCCGTTCCTCTCGTATGCGACGATCGAGGAGGCGCTCGACAACGCCGGGCGCTTCCTGCGCGAGACCGGCGCGACGGCGGTGAAGATCGAGGGCGGCGTCCGCAGCGCGAGGACGGTCGAGGCACTGGTGCGAGCGGGTATCCCGGTGATGGCGCACATCGGCTGGACGCCGCAGTCCCAGCACGGCATGGGCGGCAAGGTTCGCGTCCAGGGCAAGAGCCGGGAAACGGCACGGGCGCTCCTCGCCGATGCCGTGGCCGTCCAGGAGGCAGGCGCCTTCGCGATCGTTCTCGAGCTCGTGCCCGAGCAGCTCGCCGCCCTGATCACCTCGCGGCTCCGGATTCCCACGATCGGGATTGGCGCAGGACCCGGCTGCAGCGGCCAGGTCCAGGTCATCACGGACGTCCTCGGGCTCGGTGAGTTCAGCCCGCGCCATGCCCGGAAGTACGCCGACCTCGAAGGCACCATCCGGGCAGCGGCGACCGCCTGGGCAGCCGACGTGATGAGCGGGAAGTTCCCCGGCCCGGCCGAAACCGTGCGGATGGATGACGCGACGCTCGACGAGGCGCTCGGACGGACCGCCGATGATCGAGCCATCGCCGGCATGAGCGAGGGTCTGGCAGCCGGCATTCCATTGGACCGGGATCTCTAGGGCGTCCTTGACTCGGGTCGTCCGGACGCGCGAGGCGCTGCGCGCAGCGCTTGAGTCGAGCACCAGGCCGATCGGCCTGGTGCCCACGATGGGCTGGCTTCACGAAGGCCACCGGGCACTGATGGCCCGTGCCCGTGGCGAGAACACGACCACGGTCGTGACCATCTTCGTCAACCCGCGCCAGTTCGGGGACCCGGGCGATCTCGTTCGCTACCCACGGAACGAGACCCGGGACGTCGAGGCGTGCGCGGCCCAGCGGGTCGACCTGGTCTTTGCACCCTCGGTCGAAGAGGTCTACGTCCCTGGATTCGACACGATCGTCTCGGTCGGTGCCATCGCGGAGCCGCTCGAGGGTGCTGCCCGGCCCGGACACTTCGAGGGCGTGGCGACCGTCGTCGCGATCCTGTTCGGGCTGGTCCGGGCCGAGCGTGCCTACTTCGGCCAGAAGGATGCGCAGCAGATCGCCGTCATCCGGCGGATGGCCCTCGACCTCGCCATCCCGACCGAGGTGATCGCCTGTCCGACCGTCCGTGAACCCGACGGTCTTGCCATGTCGTCGCGCAACGTTCATCTCAGTGCGGCGGAGCGGGCGGCGGCGCCCGTGCTCCGGCGGGCACTTCGTGCCGGTCGTGGTGCCTGGGACCGGGGAGAGCGGTCCGGCGACGCTCTCCGGGCCGTCCTCCGCCGCGAGCTTGGCACGGAACCGCTGGCGCACGTTGAGTACGTCTCGTGCGCGGATGCCGGCACGCTCGCGGAACTCGACCGCGTGGATCGCCCTGCGCTGCTGTCCCTTGCCGTCCGGTTCGGGACGACCCGGCTCATCGACAACGAGCCGCTGGGATGAGCCAGCCCGTCCGCCGAGCCTAGCCTTTCGCGGACGCTGCCGCGACCCCGAGGATCCGGTCTACGTCGAGGTTCTCGGCCACGAGGCGCTTGATCAGCTCGATCTTGACGCGGTCCGCCGGATGAGTCTTGACCAGCAGGTCGTGGACCTCGGACGCAACAACGTAGGTGTCCTCCGGCACGAGGGTCGCGAACAGGTCCGCCCGACGGATCGCCTCGATGACGGCCGGGCGCGGGCGATACCCGCCGGTCAGGACGAGGCCGATCGCGGCGCCGTCGTGGCCGTCCAGGGAATCTGCCCTTCCCGGCGCGAGGAACTCGCCAGGGTCGGCGCCGCCGGCAGGCCCCATGAGATGCGCCGTCGTCAGGGTCAGGATCACGTCCTCGCGATCGCCGGGCACGATTACGAGCGTGCCCGGACCGACCCGCTGGAGCATGTGACCGGGCTCCATGGCCCCGATCGCGACCCCATCGATCACCCGATCGAGGTCCGGCCCCTCGTGGAGGGCCTCTCCGCCGAGGCCCTCGAGGATCATTTCCAGGGTCGGGTTCGACAGGATCGGCCGAACCGGCAGGACGCCCAGGAGAGGGACCGCGTACGGGGCGAGCCCTCGCGCGATCACGTTCGCGATGTCCGGCTGTGCATCCACGTTGACCTTGTTGACGATTGCCCCGGCAACCTCGACACCGTGTGCGCGGAAGAGCGCTGCATTCAGGACGATCTCGTCGATCGGCCGGCCAACGCCGCCCTCGCTGACGATGATCGTGGGCGCCCCGAGCATGGCCGCGACGGTCGCGTTCGAGAGGCCGATGACCGCTCCGACACCGGCGTGGCCCGTTCCCTCGATCAGCAGGATGTCGTGGTCTCGATAGGCCGCCTGTGCGCGCACGATGCGCGCCCCCAGGTCCTCCACGACCTTCCCCGCGATATACGCCTTGGTGAACCCGCGTGGGATGTGGACGGGGCTCATCGCGCTGTAGGGTTGCGTCAGGCCGAACGTCTCGTGCATGAGGACGGCGTCCTCGTCGGCCGGCTCACCGTGGTCGATGACGGTTCGCTGGCCGACCGGTTTCATGAAGCCGGCGCGAAGACCGCGGGCCAGGAATCCGTTGAGGAGTCCCAGCGAGGTCGTCGTCTTGCCCCGGTTCTGACCGGTTGCAGCGAGATACAGCTGGCGCATCGGCAGGGGTACTGTCCGCGCGGCCAGTCCGGCCGGCGCTACGTGCGAGCCGCGGACTTGCGCTCGATGAGCTGGACGCCGTCGCGCAGGCGCGACAGGGTGTCGGCGTCCACGGCGTCCGGCTCGAGGTACGGCCCAAGACGGTCCATGATGTCGGCGACGAGACCCAGGTAGATCACTGCGTCCGCCACGAAGAACTGCGGCTCATTGTTGTACCGGACGAGCGTCAACCTGCCCTGGAGGACGCGGCGCTCCTCGACATGCGCGATCTGGGTGGCGAAATTGTGGCCCTGGATGCCATCTGGGTTGTTCAGGAAGTTCAGGGCGTTGTCGATCGCCAGACCGAACCGGGCCCGCCATGCCACGAGTCGTTCGTGAACCTCGGGCGGGATCCGGACCTCGGCGACCTCGTCGAAGACCTCCGGCGCGACCGTCAGCAGGCCCACCAGGGTGGTCCCGGCCCGGGCTCCCAGCATCACCTGGAGACTGCGCTCGAGCGTGAAGACCTCGGAATCAAAGCGCGGGCTGGTGATGACGTCGGCCAGCAGGTCCTCGACGTTGTCGAGCGTGGCGGGTTCGGCGACCGCGGTCGCGAGGTGGAGGATCTCCTCCTTGAACAGGAACTTCTCTTCGTGGTCGAGCATGGCCGCGATGGTAGCACCGCTTCGGCAGGCTTCCGGCAGGGTCGGGGCCTTCCGGCAGGGTCGGGGGCTTCCGGCAGGGCCGGGCCTTCTGGCAGCGTCGGGAGCTTGGCGCGTGCGGCGGGCTCGGCGACTGCGGCGGGGCCGGCGCCTCCTGTCCGTCCGCCGCCATCCACGAATACGGCTCGTGGTAGGCGTCGCGCCACCACCCGGATGCGCGTTCTGTGGTCGGCCCCGCCCTCGAGGCGAGCGTGAGGGGGCCATACCGACGCCGCGTTTGGCCGCGCCGCGGGCCTCTAGCGCGCCGACGTGCGCCTAGTACGAGCGCTGTTCGTAGGTGGTGGCGGATTGCCCCTTCATGCGGGATAGCAGCAGCCGTATTCGTAGGTGGTTGCCGGGTCCCGGGCCGGACCGGGGTCGGGAGCCGAACCGAGGTCCTGAGTCTGGCAGCGCAAGGAGGGATGCCTGGCGGCAATGACGAGGCCCCGGCCGGTGGCCGGGGCCCCAAGCGCTCAGAAAGAACGAGACGGCGGGATCACGGGTAGAGGCCGCGCATCGACATCGCGTCGGCGACCCGCCGAACCGCGAGCAGGTAGGCCGCGGTGCGCATGTCGCACTGTTCGCGGCGAGCGATGGCGAGCGTCTCGGTGAACGCCTTGACCATGATCTCCTTGAGCTTGGCGTTGACGACCTGCTCACTCCAGTGGTCCCGGTTGAGATCCTGGACCCACTCGAAATAGGAGACGGTGACGCCGCCGGCGTTGCACAGGATGTCCGGGATCATGAACTTCGAGCTCTTCCAGAGGATCCGGTCGGCCTCGGGCGTCGTCGGGCCGTTCGCGGCTTCGGCGATGAGCCGGGCCTTGATGTTGCCGGCGTTGCGCCCGGTGATCTGGTTCTCGAGCGCGGCCGGGATGAGGATGTTGCAGTCGACCTCGAGGACCTCGGCGTTCGAGATGTCCTGGACTCCCGGGAAGCCCTGGACCGTCCCGTGCTCCTTCTTCCACTTGATGACGCGAGCGATGTCGAGACCGTCGGGGTTGTGGATGCCCCCGGTCGAATCGGAGACGGCAACGACCGTGGCGCCCTCGGCGGCGATCAGGCTTGCGGCGATGGACCCGGCATTACCGAAGCCCTGGACGGCGACCCTCGCCTTGGGCAGCTCGATGCCGAGGTGACGGGCGGCCTCGATGATGCAGTAGACGGTGCCTCGGGCGGTCGCCTCGTTGCGACCCTCGGACCCGCCCAGGCTGATCGGCTTGCCGGTCACGACGCCCGGTACGGTGTACCCAGCGTGCATGGAGTAGGTGTCCATCATCCAGGCCATGATCTGGGCGTTCGTGTTGACGTCGGGGGCCGGGATGTCCTTCTCGGGGCCGACGAGGACCTCGATCTCGGTGAAGAAGCGGCGGGTGAGCGCCTCGAGTTCGCGCAGTGAGAGCTGCTTCGGATCGACGATGACGCCGCCCTTGCCACCGCCGTATGGGATGCCGACGACCGCGCACTTCCAGGTCATCCACATGGCGAGGGCCTTGACCTCGTCGATGGAAACCTCCTGGTGGTAGCGGATCCCGCCCTTGGCCGGGCCGCGGCCGAGGTTGTGCTGGACTCGGTACCCGGTGAAGACGCGGACCGAACCGTCGTCCATGTGGACGGGGAAGTGGACCGTGAATTCGCGGCGGGGCTCGCGCAGGACGGCGCGCATGCCCTGGTCCAGGTTGAGGCGTTCAGCCGCGAGATCGAACTGCTCCTGCGCCACCGCCCACGGGTTGATCGGGGCGGTCGCGTGCTCGGTGGTCATGGGCTCGGAGTTCCTCCGGCTCGAACCGGCATGTGCCGGCCCGAATGCTGGGCCGTCTCCCGGACGACCCCACGGTGCGCGACGCGAGCCCGACGAGCGAGACGCCTCACGCCTGGAAGATGCGAGCGGAGTATAGCCGGGGGCCCGTCTGACCGGCACCTGCCGGAATCCTGTTCGCAACCATGCCGCAACCTTCCTCGAGGCGGGCCGAATGGCCCGGGGACGATCAGGCCCGGCGGTAGAGCACCACGCCGCCCAGGCAGCCGGGACCGAGGTGCGGCCCGACCGAGGGCCCAACGACGTCGACGGTGACCTGGGCCGCGTCGACGCCGCCGGGCATCCGGGCGATGACGTCCGCCCTGAAGTCGGCCGGCTCCGAGGGCGGCGTGTACAGGATCGCCAGCCGCTCCACCGGCCGCGCCGTGAGGAGCTCGGCGACTCGCTCGCGGGCCTTCATCCGGGTGCGCACGCGCTCGGCCGCCTCGACGGCCCCGTCCTTGATCGTGATGATTGGCTTGAGCGAGAGAAGCGTTCCGATTGCCGCCTGCGCTCCAGAGATCCGCCCGCCGCGCTTCAGGTATTCGAGTGTGTCGAGCGCCACGTAGACGTTGAGGTCGGCAGCGCGCTCCGTGAGGATCCGGGCGATCTCGGCGGCACCGACGCCCCGCGACGCGAGATCCACACCCAGCTCGGCGAGAAGTCCTTCGCCCATCGAAGCGCTCGTCGAATCGACGACACGGATGTCCCGATCGGGCAGCATGCCCCGGGCAATCTGGGCGCTCTTGAGCGTTCCGGAGAGCGTTCCTGCGACGTGGACCGACACGATCGCGTCGGCACCCCCGTCGAAGCACGCCTGGTAGGCGGCCTGGAAGTCCCCAGGGCTGGAGGCCGCCGTCTTGGGAAAGGGCGCGTCCGGTGCGGTCATGCGAGCCCAGAACTCGGCGGTCGTCAGGTCGGCGCCCGCCCTGAAGTTCTCCGTGCCGAAGCTCACGGCGAGGGGCACGACCGAGATCCCGAGCGACGACGCGCGTTCGGGCGCAAGGTCGGCTGCCGAGTCGGTGACGATGGCGACGTGGCTCACTGGGTCCCTCCCGGGAGGCACCGTTGGTACGGACATGCCTCCGCTCCTGCCCGAGATGATACGGGCGCGAACCTCTCGTCCGGTACCCTTCCCGACAATGGATCGTTCCCTTCGGGCCGTTCTGTTCGGCACGTTCACGCTCCGCTTCAGTACCGGTCTGACCGGGGCGATGCTCGCCTTCTACCTGGCGGACCTTGCGTCGGCCGGGCAGTCCGACATCGACGCCAAGGTGGTCGGGGTCCTCGCCGCGACGTTCTACCTTGCGGAACTCATCTTGTCGCCGCTGTTCGGCAACCTCGCGGACCGCGTGGGACACCATCGAGTCCTCCTGTATGGACCGGCCTTTGGGGCCGTCGCCGTGGTCCTCACGGCGCTGACTACGAACGTCGCCGTCCTCGGTGGAACGCGGATCCTCGAAGGT
>Ga0334722_10000950_pt1 | contig 38928 bp, 55 predicted proteins | sample C3_bottom_MG_FD_207210 | JGI IMG/M metagenome (GOLD analysis project Ga0334722, IMG submission 207210) | Sediment microbial communities from Yellowstone Lake, YNP, Wyoming, USA - C3_bottom | ecosystem: Environmental > Aquatic > Freshwater > Lake > Sediment | place: USA: Wyoming | collected...
CGTTCTCAAAGAAATCTTTATCGGCTTGTTTTGAACCGTGACAACCTGTTTCTTCAGAAACAAAAAATGCCGCTTTAAGATTTGGTAATTCTTTTAATAATTCTAAACATGCATAAACGCCACATTTATCATCACCACCAATTCCTGTTGATTGTCCTAAATCGTTGAACGCTTTTAAAGATGGTTTAATTACTCCCTGAGCGTTAGGTAATTCCATTTCTTTGACGTTTATAACATCTAATTGATGTACGGTGTCAGTATGGGCAATAACACACGGGAAAAAGAAATCTTCAGTAATATCCTGAGATGTTTTAGTTGCGTAAATGTTTCGGTGTTTGTCAACTTGAAATGGTATTTGGTTTTCAGTTAACCAATTAACTAAAAACTCAATCATTCGGTCTTCCTTATATGTCTTTGTTGGGACCGACAAAACGTCCTTTAGTAATTGATAGTTTCTCTCCATAGGCCAAAGATACGTAAATTACTTGACTTTGACAAATTTATTTTCAAATAATTCCGATTGATGTAAAAGTTGGTCAAAGTCTTCAAAATCATAACTTCTTTCTTCTCCACGATACCCACCTTTTAATGAAACCACAACATGGACTTTATTTGTTTTTGGGTCCATTTTAACTATTTTAAAATTTCTTGATTCGTCTTTGGGTAATTTGTAATTAGTTTCCATATCGTACTTACTTAAAATTTTTGACGCATTATCTGAGAATTTTTTAATATCTTCAAATTCGTCAGAGTCTTCAAGTTTAGTAAACATCTTATCTAATTGCCAGCCACAAGTACGATTAAATGATTCATCATCAAAATCAATACAATCTTGCTCATAAGAATATTCTTCCCATCCACCAAGATTACCTGATTTATGTCCGATATCACTTAAAACTTCACTAACCGTTAAATGTCTTTCTCCCGTCATTGAATATAAAGATAATAACACCGATACTGTCGTCACATAACTATAAAAACAATTTCCCATATTGAATATTCCATAATTTTGGAAAAAATTACAACAGTCGTCTTCCATCATCTTACGGGCACCTCGTTCTTTACAGTTATTTCTTTCTGACAACCAATCAGACATAATTTCCTGAGATTCACGTTCAAATGTTGTTAATAATAAACTAGACGATTTTTCCCATTCTTCATCATTTCGTAATTGTGAAAGTTCTGGTGATAGTATTTTTAAAATTTCTTTTAATTTAATTAGGTTTTCATCATTTAATTCACGTAATAAATAACCTCTTTTCCAATCCTCATCAACAAAATCTCCACTTTCAAAATCGTAGGACTCATAATTAGAATATACGTAATTTGCAAACCAAATATCTCCATCAGATAGGTCAAATAATTTCCAATAATCCTCATAATTGTCAAATTTTAATTTAACTCTACTCTTACCCGGTGTTTGTTCATTAAATTTGATGTCATATACGATTGGGTCAAAGTTATTAGCGTCCCAGTTATTTACCTTTTGACCATTTTTAATTTTCAATAACAAATCATATATTTCACTATTTCCTCTAATATCTTGGACATAGGGTTTTAAGTACGGATACTTAAATGTGATGTTATCGTAACTTTCAAGTTTTAATTCAATACCTGAATAGTATTCAAGTTCACCGTCTGTAGGTTTGTATAGTGTATATATATATTCAGGGCCAGGATTAAATTTACTTACGGCAAAAAATAATTCACCATGACTAAAATCTCGGTCATATAATTCAGTAACTTTTGGAGGTCCGTAATATGTGGCCGCGTTCTTGTTGAACACCTGTACAAATACAACATACTCGTTTTCAAATATTATTTTAGCATTTTTTGAATCTTTCACAAATATTTATTTACATATAAATATAAAATAGTTTGGTAATTAATAAGACTTTACTATCTTTGTACAAGAAATAAGTTCTTTAAAATATGGGGGTAACTTGGAATTGACTGGCATTGTTAGTTATTCGGGGCACGCAGTGAGATGTATCCTTTCACTTAAATCTACGGATGTAAACAGTAAACGGAAACGTTTTAAACAAAATGGCGACAATCGGATTAATCCGTGAAGACGCTGCGGTAGTTGCCTAACATATAGGAAACAACCATACGGGTCGGTGGACATACAACCTAGGAACAGAAGTCTTTACAAGGGTGGAAAAATGACTGAACCCAAAATTGAGTCATCCATTGGTTGTTAGTTTACGATGGTGAAGAACAAACTAACTATTTTTGGAACATTAGAAAATGTTATCCTAAGCGTGTAGTCCTTAATAGGTAAGGTGCACAACACGAGGGTTCAACCCCCTCTACCTCCACTAATTAAACCTCATCTTAAAAAAATGGGGTTTTTTTATGCACATAAATTAAATTACAAAACTTTTTTTAAAATAAAAAAACCCCAAGATTATTGAGGTTTGATTAAAAATCGTATTCTATATATTGGGTAATTTTAAAAAGGGCTGAGAATACACCGTTTTGTGAGAATCTTTAGAAGGATTATTGTTTCCCTTCATTTCCACCATCTTTTGAATGGTAATCCTCATCGCCGATTGGTTAGACCAATCACTTCTTAAGGTTTTAACTACTCTATTACTACTCTACTCTCCTCAATCTTGCGAACTGACTTAGGATTCGACTCCTTAGAGGTTTTTGGTAACAATATACGTTGACTTGCGGTCTCGGTATGCCATGAACAACTCATGACTATGTAGGCGACTTTCATCAAAACCTGACGAACACTTTTGCTTATAGTTATTTTAGTTTTACTTAAATTTAGTATAAGTTATGTGTTGTGGATGATTCCAAGTAGAGGTCCGTCTTAAGCCTCGTTGTCTTTTGAACAACAAGATACTTTTCTACTCGGTAGAGTGTCCCCACTCTCATATTTTAAGATTACTTCGTACCAAGACCTTGGTGGGTCTGTGGTAAGGATATTAGCGACACCACTCGTTCTCTATCTTACCTTCAGGTTTTATCCCTTCGGTTTTAAGTCACCTCTTATATTGGGACCCGCAATTGTGTATTTGGAGTACACTTCTCACTTGGCCCCTATGGGTTATTCTTATTGGTGTTCCCACCTCAAACTGACAATCCACATTGCCCGTTCAGTTTTCCATTTCCCTACGAAGTTATCCTCGGTACTACAGGCTCACTGATATCCCACTTGTATACTCGAGTTCGGTTACCCGAACCGCAAAACCATTAACACTTATGATTTCACTTTATCCCCCTTTCGAGGTTTATTTAACGACCATATACGGCCGATTATCTTTTATACAACACCGAAGTGTTGTAATGGATAATAATATTTCAAAGAACGTTTCGGACTCTTCCGATTTGTTTTACAAAGATAAGTAAAGTTTTTTGATTTACCAAATCTTTTTTTATTTTTTTTTTAAGATTTGTATCTGAATTGTTATCTATCTCTTTTGTTGTACAAAGATAAGTAAACTTTTTTAATTTACCAAATCTTTTTTTATTTTTTTTAAAGATTTGTATCTGAATCGTTATCTATCTCTTTTGTTTTACAAAGATAAGTAAACTTTTTCGATTTACCAAAATTTTTTTTAAAGAAAAAAAAAACCCCTAAAAAAGGGGGATTATTTAATTATTTATAATTTTTTTAATCTTATCTATTTGTTCGACAAGTCTTTTATTATTACCATAATCTTCTTTGAAAGCTTTCTTAATGTTTTTACCAACATCTTTTATGTTTTTACCGACACCTTTGGTAATATCATTGGCAATTGAAAATGGGGATAATAATGTATCTAAGAAAACATTACCAGACCCAACATTTTTATTTCCAATATCAAGTTTAGGGTTATCATCAAGTTTAGGGTCATCTTGTATTGGTTTATTTTTTTTAGGGTCTTCTTTTTTAGGGTCTTCTTTTTTAGGGTCTTCTTTTTTAGGGTCTTCTTTTTTAGGTTCTTCTTTTTTAGGACCAACCCCTTTTAGATATGTTGATACGTCTAATTTTTTATCATCATTGTTTTTTATTGAGTAACTAATTCTATCGTCAGTGAAATACCCAATAATTTGACCTTGTTTTATTCTATCGCCTGGTGAAACAAATGATTTACCGACATTACAAAATTCGGAATATATATCATCACCATTAAACTCATGTTTAATTTTAATAAAATTTTCACAAGAAGGTGTTCTGTCAAAAATAATAACACCGTCATACGGATTTATTAATTTTGAATTTGGGTATGCAATTAAATCAACAGATTTTGACATCATAGATGATTTCATATTACCATACGGGGCTGGGTTAATAAATTTTTCCATTATAATAAATTTTTAATTCTTTTAATATCCTCAATCAATTTATTGGTTGGTTCCTCACCTTCTTTAAACCCTAAAGAACCTAACAATGGGCTTAAAAATTTTTGGATAACGTCGTTACTTTGTGATGAATCATTAGAATCATTAGAATCATTAGTCGAATCATTAGTCGAATCATTAGTTGAGATAGAAGTTGAGTTAGAGGTTGAATCGTTAGTTGAATTAGACGTTGTTGTGATTGATTCATTACCAATATAGAATAAATGCCAAGGTTCTTTTTTTCTAAGTACCCCATCAACATTGTAAGTTACCTTAAACCCATATTTTTTACAATTATCCGCAACCCAATTTTTAACCGCTGAATTTGTATCCCACCAACTAGGTTCAGTACTAAATATGTCAAAGGCCTTTCCTGTGTGGTGTTGAGAAAAACCAGGAATTGTGTTATACTTTTGTGTGTCATCAACACCCCTATCTTTAGCTTTTTTTCCAAAATTATCTACTTGGTCATCATAACTTCTATAATCAGAAACAATACCGTCGGGAAACCGAACTTTAGGGTTTGCTTTTTTACAATCTTTTATTAATTTTTCAATACTTTTCTTAGCTTCGTTATTAATCCCTCCATTATCTGGTTGTATATTACCTTCTTGTTTAAATTCTTTATCAATATGTGATTGAGTAATGTTAATACCATACTTTGTTTTTAATTTATTTATCGAGGATTTAATTTTTTCAGGTAAGTTTTTAAAATTTGTGGATTGAGTATCACTCCCTGTAGACGTACCATTATCAGATTTTCTTGATACATGAACATGATGATGATGATTTGGAAATCCAAACCATAAAACGGCTTTATCGTTACCTCGTTCAGAATTTACTTTATACCCCATAGATTCTAGGGTTCTAACAAATTTTTCAATTTTATCGTAAATACCTTTTTTTTGAGCACTTTCTTTACTACCGTAACCTTTATTATCAAACATTGCCAAATCAACCGCTAAACCAAGCTCATGTCTAGTACCTTTTTGATGTCCTGAAACTGCGGTTGTTACACTAGCCATAACATTAGCGTTTTTAGCAGCTAAATTTACGTCCATTAATAAAGATGGGTTTATTTTATCAGAGGCGGGATTACCGTGACCAATTTGTTTAAAATTAACATTACTATATTTTGAAGGTTGGACCGATTCGGGCTTCTCGTTAATATAACTTCTCATTTTAATAAATATAAAGAGATTTAGGTTTGTTAACCATTTAGGTGACCCATAAGAACTCCACCAATTGAAGTTGCGTGAACTTGTAAGTGATTTATCGACTCCACATCAAGTTTTGTTTTTCTTTTTGAAAAATCTAACCCTAAGGTCCCAATAAACTTATTATCAATTGTTTTTATTGAAAATAAATACCCTGATTTACATCCTGTATCTTCTGCAATATATTTTAAACCGTGAGTTGCAACAGATTCGTCTTTATAATCGTGAATTTGAATTACCTCATTTTCTAGTAAATAATTGATAGACTTACTAAATAAATTAACAGGAATGTTTTGAAAATTTGATTGAATTGAATTTGTATTTTGAGAAACCGTCTCATAAATGACACTAAATTTTGCCATTGATTTACCTGTCGGGTAAAAGTGACCTCCATTATGAAATTGTGTTATCCAAACTCTGTCCGATTTAAATTCTTCTTTAATATGTTCAATTTTTGTTGTAATTAATTCACTAACTAGTAGTGTTTCTTTAACCATGTCAGGCATTTCTTTTTTTTTCTCTAATTTGTTCTTTGTATATAAAAGAATAATAGGACCTAATACGCCTGATATAAACGCAACAATAACTTCTGTGGACATAAATAATATATTTTTATAATAAATATTATGATAACCAAAAAAACACGATTTTAAGTCGTGTTTTATAGTTTTTTAAATTTATCGGTGGTTAAATCCTGTATAATACTTTCTTCGTATTCTTTTCTTCCATCACATTTATTTTTTTCTGTTGTACTCCAAAGGTTTTTTCCTCCGTTTTTTATATGACAGTTGTGGGGTTTATCCATTTTTTTGGAAAACTCCACAATCATGTCATTATGTTTATTCCTTATAACCCAAGGACATTCTTTACAAGCCATTATCTTACAACCGTATTTTAATCATATTCCAAAGTTAATTCTTTTTTTTCAAACCAAAAAGGTTTTTCTCTGTTTTTCCAAGCGGCTAAATTAGATTTAGCCCCCATGTAATAATTTCTGTAAGATTCTACAACAGAATCAACTTTAAACTCATCAGGCATCGCCTTAGCTGGGTCTGTAAATTCAATATCAGGGATGTTTGGTTTATTAATCAAACACCACTCAATTACATCTTGAGATTTATGTCGTTTACCGTATCGGTAAGTGTATTCTTTACTTAATTCCAAACCCAACTCACACAAATACAAATAATTTGATAATGACTCGCGACACCAAATAGAACATGGGTGGTTTTTATGTGATAACTTGTACGGTACTTGGTCGGTATCATGTATTGTATCATGTACGGTCATGTGATGAACACCACACAATAACTGAGCGGTTTCCAAAATCATTTTAACTACGTGTTTGTCAACATGATATTGAGCCGATAATATAGGATTCTCGTCTAAAAAAAATATATTCATTACACATTATTTTTAATTAAGGTACAAAGATACTATTTTTTTATTAAAAAACAAAACTACCAAGGGTTCTGTTTATAATGGGAGAACTTTTTTCTGCCATAAATCAAAAAAATCAGGGTTTTTTATAATAATAGACCAAGTTTCAATTTCAAACTTTCTATTTAAATCATTTTCTATTCTAGCTGATGAAGGTAGTTTAATCATGGTTGATAAATCAGAACTTGATAATCTAATATTTGGCGTTAAAAATATTTGTCTCCACATATAAAGGTCGCTCCAAATATTTTTTGGTGCAACCCTCCAACCAAATTTTAATTTTCGATATAAATCCATTGTATGGGAGGCACCAGTTAAACTAATTTTATTTTGTTTAGGTTTTAAATGATAATCAACCCATTTTTTTTCTTTTAAGTTAATCCTTAAAGCGTCTATACTTTTATCTGGATACACCAAAACAGGTAATGGGTGAGTAAAATCACTATCAACCAACATATTTTTCATTATTTCAACGTGTTTAGATAATAGAAGGTCATCATCCCCAAGATAAGTGACTATGTCTGATTTTGACTCAGAAATTACCCTATGTCTTGCAACTTCGTTTCTACTTAATCTTTTTGGTTCGTCTTCAAACCTAACCCTATTGTCAGTTTTAATTATATCACTAATAACGTCTCTTGTGTCATCAGTAACACCATCACCAATAATAACAATATCCAAATCATCAACAGTTTGATTTTGAGCACTTTCAACAGAATATTTAAGTGTTGTTGGGTGATTATGTGTTGGAATAATCACCATAACCGACGTTACCATCGAAAAGGAACTATTTCTATCGCCTCATCAGATTCATACGGTAAATCAAGAGCGTCAGGTTTATGATAATTATACATCGAAGTTGGCATGTTAACAATATACGCTTCATCAGTCCCAATATTCTTCCATCCGTGATATAAATTTGGTGGAATAACTAATAATACAGGATTTCTTTCCGAAACTTTAAATTCATTAATAACACCATATGTTGGAGAATCTATTCTTCCATCATAAACTACGATTGAAACAAGACCTTTAACAACAAATAATCTGTCTGTACTATTTTGATGTAACCCCCAAGCACGGATTCTACCTATTTGAGTTGTTGTTACATAAGTGTGAACAATAGGGTCAGTAATTTCATCCCAATCTGTTCTGGCAATCTCACATAATGTTCCATCCTCATGAGGAACAGGTCGAATAAATTTTACTTTAACACCATCAATAATGGTTTGACTTAAAATTTTACTTTTAGTCACCGCTGATTGTTTTTGAATTAATTTATCTAACCCAAATACATTTATTTTATTTTCCATATTATTTTTTTAAAAAAATAAACAATTTATGGTAAATATAAAGAAATAAATTATTTTAACACCTGTACTTGTTCCATAATGTCAGTAACTTCTTCTCGATTCAAGTACCCAATAACATCATTTGTTACAGGTGTATCATAAGTTAAGTCACCATCTTTACCAAGAACCGCAATCTCAAACAAACCATTTTTACCTCCATATGAATGTGTGTGACATACAACAGATACACCGTATCCATTTTCAAACACCATTCTACACTTAACACCAATTCTGTGCGAATCTTCTTTAATTTTTTCAAACTCTAAATCTTCAAATTTTTTCATAATAGTTATTTTTTTTAAATTATTATCGGCAACTTCTTAACAATCCTTTTTTGTATGCAATATAATCTTTTTCATCTTTATATGGCCAAGCAATTAAGTAAGTATTTCTTTCACTTTTTGGATAGGTGTATAAATTATTTTTTAATTTTTTTTTAATCTTTCGTGGCAATCTAAATTTTTTCATAATAGTTATTATTCATTATTTTGAAATTATTCATTATTTTAATTCATCAAAATTAAATTTCTTAATTTCTTTAGAATAAAGTAAGAAAATATTTTTTACAGATGATAATTTATTTTTTAAATTACCGTCTTTATCCGCATATAATTTACCTTTAATTTCAACCCAATAATCAAATTCTTCTAAATAAAAATCAGGATAGTATTTATGGTTTTTTAAATCAGTTCCAAGGTATTCAAAAAAATACTCACCATTATTTTTAATCCATTTAATATTTTCTTTATCACATAAAATAGCAAATTCTTTTTCAGAATTAGAATCCATTTTATATCCTTTATAATATGATGAATATTTTTTAGTTGAGTTTTCTCTAAACCCTCCAGAACACTTCAACCAACATTCGCTATGGTATTTATTGTTTCTTCGCCTGTAAGATATAATATTTTCACCACACTTTAAACATATTGTTATTGTCGGATTACTTTTTTTTAATTTGCCAATCTCAATGTTAGCCCTTTTAACTTTATCTGAGTTTTTTGCTGACAAAGATTTTTTTAACTTATCTTCATCACTCCATTCTCGACTATTTCTACAATGTAAAGAACAGTAAGATTTTAATCCTTTTTTCGGTTCAAATTCATTAGTACATTTTTTACATTTCATATATCATATAAATACATAGTCGAACCCTAAAACTACCACTTATCACATAATTATTTTACTAATATGTTTATTTTTGCGGTCCATCCCGGTTATGCTCCGAGGGCTTGTCCGTGACAGGGACAAATGTTACTATTACACCAATAGACCAAGTTTATCAGTCTTTCCTGAACGTCACCTCTAACCCACAGGTATGAACCCGTATCGTAGTAAAGCTTGGTTGGCCATAGTAGTCCCACCGGGAATCGAACCCGACTTTCCAGGATGAAAACCTGACGACCTAACCGATAGTCGATGGGACCAAAAATCAGGGTAGACACGGGCCTAGCTAGCCATCTTTCAGGAAAGGCCCTTACGAATATTCTACCCTTTTGTTGTTGCGGGAACAGGGCTCGAACCTGTAATCTCGGCTTATGAGACCGAGCGGATGACCAATTTCCACATCCCGCGATATGTAGTTAATATTGGACTCGAACCAATGACCTATTCCGTATCAGGGAATTGCTCTAACCAACTGAGCTAATTAACTATATTTTTTTTGGGTAACTAATGGGAATTGAACCCATGGCACAAGGTACCACAAACCTTTGCTCTACCAACTGAGCTATAGTCACCATTTATTTGTAGTTAAGTAGCTGACACACACTCTCGTTTCACCATCTTATGTCAACAGGTTAATGCACTTTACGAGTTTCCCGTTTCTTACCACCACAATATTTTAATTTCAATGAACTTCTTCTTTCTTCACGGGAGTAGGACACCAACCTCTTACTTCCTACCCCGTTGTTTCTCTTACAAATCTATGAATTTTATTTCAATCTGCCAAATAAACTTTAATATTTTCTTTATTTAATGTCCATTTTCTGAATTTATTGGACATACCGTTTAAGTAATCTGTATCCAAAGAATCTTTTATAAAATCAATTAGAACTTCTTTTTGAATATTTTTGTCTGTAATTTTGAGTTCTTTCATTCTATTAAGAACACCATCAGGTATGTTAATTGTTATTTCCATATCACAAAGATATGTAATCACTTTTGATTTGCCAAACAATTTGTAAAATATTTTTTATTTTTTTTGTACCTCCAACAGGACTCGAACCTGTAAAATTCATTTTCTAAGAATGACTCGTATACCAATTCCGACATAGAGGCGTTTTATTGAGGTCCCGATTGGATTTGAACCAACGTAAACGGTTTTGCAGACCGCCTCCTAACCACTCGGACACAGGACCATTTTTAATTGTTTGCACTCCAGGAAGGTCTCGAACCTCCGACACCCAGATTTGGAATCTGGTGCTCTACCAACTGAGCTACTGAAGCGTATTGGGTGAATGGTGGGTATAAAAAAACCCTAACTGTTTTGAGTTAGGGTCTTATATTTCTTTTATATATTTAAGTTAATCTTTATCAACTCATAAACGAAAATGCCCTAATATGCGACTTAAGCGTACGATACACGTTAAACGACCACTGAATGCTCGGGTTACAAATGTTCATATGTCTATTAGTTGTTTTCATTTTGTTATAAATATATCGTTGTTTCTAAAAATTTAATTCTTTTACAAATATATGTAGTTTTTTTTAATTAACAAGTGTTTTTATTATTTAACTTCAAACGCATAAAACAATATACGTTTTTTCTTGGTTGAATCTTCATAGTTACCAATCACAACACCATCTTTAATTGTGAAAGCGTGACGACTAACTAACATAAAAAATGTCCCAACAGGGTTTTGTTTTGTAAAAGTACCAACAGTCATTTTACGGTTAACCTTTTCACCCTTTACGTTAACGGTATATTCTAATGTGCGTCTATTGTAATTGTTTAATTTACCAACACATTTAACTTTTTTGTAATTTATTTGAGTTCTATTCTCCGCAAGTTTGGTCATTTTATTTACAGTACCATAAGTTCCTTGACGGTTATTACGACCAAAGTTATCTCTAACGTATCCGTGAGCATAATTGTAAGACACATCAAAACAAGATGCGAATGCTCTTACAACACAATCATTTTTTTCATTTTTCGCAATTTGGGATTCTTCATAACCTTTAATCGCTTTTTCTGTATTACAATATGGTAGTGAGTCTTTCATATTGTAAAGATACAAAAAATTTTGTAATCGGAGTCTACTTTTGCAAAAAATATTAAACTAATAAATTAAAATTTTTATCTTTTAACCCAAAACCATGTGTCCTACCATTAGACCAAAAGACTGTTTTACTATTTTTTTGATATTTATAGTCTGGCATAAACCTTTAATCAACATTAAAAATGACTAAAGAACAAATCCAAGGTATCGTTAGACACGCACTTACTTTTGTAGGTGGTATCCTGATTATGAAAGGTCTTGCAACTGATTCATCAGTACAAGAACTTATCGGAGCAACGGTTACACTTGTAGGTGGTGTGTGGTCAATTATTTCTAAAAAGAAATAGTTGATAAATACCAAATCAAAGAAAAAAGGGGGAATTATCCCCCTTTTTTTGTTTATTGATGTAAAAAAATTATCACTAATTAATTTTTAATTTACACTCATTACAGAACTCTTTAGTGTCTAAACCGTGAGATTTCATGATACAAGATTGGTTATTACAGTGAGATAACCCAAAGTTATGTCCTAATTCGTGTACCGCAGTATGAACTAAACTAGTATTATTATAGTGATTGTTGTTTCTCATTTCTTTAGTACTGATAACAGAACCGTCACAATTAATTCTTGCGTGTCCACTAATCAAATCATTAGAATTTTCATTACATAATGGTTCGTCAGTAACATACATATTCATATTTGATTTACCAACAGATAATGTTAATACTTTGTACGCTAATAATACGTTAGTGTTATTGTCATAGTAAAAATCATCTGACTCAACACTTTCAGAGATGACACAACGGATACCGTAGAAGTTTTCAACGCCTTCTTTGATTGTATAAAGGTCACTTTGAGTATATTTACCAAAACCGTGGATGTTAATTACTCGGTCAGAACTAACTTCAGTTGAAGATGGTTGTTCTGAATCAGTAATTTTAACCTCTTCTTCTTTTGAATAGTTCTTGTCATAACCGTAAACTTTGTCAAGTCTTTTTGCCTCAGACTCCAAAGAACCCATTACTTTGTCATAACTATAGTCGTATTTTTCCAAATACTCATTGGTTCCTCCGATAACAAAAACCATCAAACCAATATAAACGATGTCTTTAAGTGCTGAATATTTCATACCACAAATGTACTATTTTTTTTTTAATCTACAAAAAAATTATTCATTTTTTAAATCGTCAATCATCATTTTTTTTAAAATTGATGGATTATTTTTCCACTCTTTCCAAGTTTCAAAATCTTTCAATCTTTCTAAGGTTTGTTCGGGTATAAGTAAAAACCCTTCAGGTGTTATACCATCATATTTATGAAAATGTGAATTTTCTATTTTTTCCGTAATCATTTGACAAAATAGTTCGCTATTAACAAACTCGTTGTGTTCTTGTTCTAAGATATTGTCATGTCTTCCCATATAATAAATTTTAGTGACCTCGACTGGATTCGAACCAGTAACCTACACATTAGAAGTGTGTTGCTCTATCCAATTGAGCTACGAAGCCGTAAGTTAAATCTTTTTAATTTATAGTATAAAGATAATATAAATTACAAAATAGTCAAAAAGGGATTACATTCTTTTTTTACCTCCAAAAATATTTGGCGTCTTATTTACCTTATTAAATGTTTTTGTTAAGGACTTTCTTGCTTCGTCGGCAATGGAACCTTTTTTAATCTCAATTAATTTGTTCCTGTCTAACGGAATATTCTCCCTAATAGGTTTAATATGATTTTTGGGGTTATACACGTTTTTGTTAAGAATAATTTGATTAATTAAGTCATAGTTAAATGAAGACACCTTTGGGTTGAGTGGTTTATCAGTTAATAAATCATTAATTAACTCTTTTGATGTCGGGACGTTTTCAACATTAATTTTTATCTCATCGTAACCTTTCTCGATAATTAATTTTTTATAAACTGGTAATTGGTATATATGTTTTGCGGTAAGACCTTGTAATTTAGAATCCCCAAAAGAACTATTTTTAGAATAGGATTGATGGTCGTGCCATGTGTAAAGATAGGTTACCTCATCTAAGAAATAATAATGTTCATTACCTGACATTTCTAACATAGGTATCCCAATACCTAAATCTACCGCCGCTTTAAAATATTGCCCATTGTATCTTAAATGAGTATCTTTTATCATTCTGAATAAAAATGCTCGATAAGTTCTCATGTGAGAAAAGTTCCAACTAGTACGTCTAGGGTTATCCGCATTTGCTCTACCATACTTCATGGTACCACCCTTTTTATCCCTCCATTTAGAACCACAAATCCAAATATTAGGGTCAGTGTAAATTTTATTAATTAAACCTAATACAAAATTATCAATTAATTGGTCATCCCCATCCAATTCAATAATAACATCGTCCCAATCAATATTTTTGTTATTACGAATAACATCTATAAAATTTTTGGTTTTATATTTTTTTTCTGTGTTTTTTATAAGAATAAAACGTTCATCATTACCAATTTCTTTTTTGGCAACATCATATGATTTGTCGGTCGACATATCATCAATCATATATGACACAAAATTTGTGTAATATTGGTTTTTTAAAGATTTAATACAATCCGAAACAAATTTTTCGGAATTCCAAAACGTTGATACTATTACTAATTTCATAAAAATTGGTCTTCTATATTTATAAATATGAGTGATTGTTTATTTTACTTGTTGTAATATAAGATAATATGTTAGAAAATACATTTGTACCACCAAAACCAAGGATTTTTCATTCTATACCATGGAACTCGGATAAAAATATTGGCAAGTCTTATAACGAAACTATGTCGTTAGTAAGAACCAATGATTGGGTTTGTTTTATTGATGGTGACGCAGTACACACCACTCATTTTTTTGGTAAATATATTGAGTCGGTTATTGAAAAAAATCCATCGTATTCTATTTTTACTTGTGTAACAAACAGGATTGGATGTCCTCACCAAATTGCTCCAGGTGTTGACCAAAAAAATAATGACCAAACATACCATAGAGAATTTGGTAAAAAAATGTGGGAAACATATAATACCGAAGTTACAGATATTACAAACAAACAATTGTTTAGTGGTGTTATTATTTTAATTAAAAAATCTGTTTGGGAATTTCTTGGAGGGTTTAAAGAAGATAAAATGTTGTCCATAGATAATGATATACACAAGAAAGCAATTCACTCAAAATTAAAAGTTGGATTAATGAAGGGAATCTACGTACAACATTGGTATCGTGGAGGAATTCAAAGTAATCAATCACACTTATTGTAATATGAAAGTAATAATTTACAGTGTTAATATTGGAGGTTATGATATGTTTATTAACCCTAAAAACTATGACCCAAATGTTCGGTATATACTATTTACGGATAATAAATATTTTAAATCCAAAATATGGGAAGTTAACCATATTGATTTTATTGATAGTTCTTTTGATTCAAGACTTAAAGCAAGATATATTAAAACAAACCCACACAAAGTATTACCTAAACATGACATTAGTATATGGATTGACCATTGTTTTGATTATAGGTTTTCCAATGTTGAAAGTATGATTAATGAGATAGGTTTTAAAGATAAAAATATTATGTTATACCAACATGATGAAAGAAATTGTATCTATAGGGAAGCCAATAAAGTTTCTCAACTAAGTTTAGAACTCCCTAAGGTTGTTGATGTTCAAATGTTAAAATATAGGAATGAAGGATATCCCGAAAATTTTGGGTTATTTCAATCAGGGTTTATGTTTAGAAAGAATAATAAGATAGTTAACGACTTTAATGATGTTTGGTGGAATGAGATTAAAACCCATAGTGGTAGGGACCAGTTATCTCAAGTTTACGCTTCATGGAAAGTTGGATTATCAATTTCGCCAATATTAAGATTAGGTAACGTTTATTCTAACAAATTTTTAAATCCAAAAGTTAAACATACCAAAAAGTGGTCTCCTAAGTAAACCACACACCCACGCCATAGTCAATGGATTGGGTTTTATACTAACTTTTATAAAAACAAAAAGGTGTCTCACGACACCTCTTTGTTAGATTTGGAACATCCCCCCTTTCTTTTAGATGGTTTATCCCTTTCGGAATTTATTCCGAAGGTTAGTTAAAGACTAATTAACTTAGTGCTTTATCTTTTATAGCGTCTGACGCTAAATTCATTTTTTCTTTAATTCCCCCTAATAAAGGACAAACCAAATCACCAATTGCGTTTTCAATTGCCGAACCAAATTTTGTATCTTCTAACGTTTCAACAATCGCATTTCTTAATATGTCATATAATGGTCCCCCCATTGCTTTCTCGTATTGTACTTTTCTTAATGCTCCTTCAGCAACTGACTTAGATAAAACATCACTTATATAATCACAACTAAATACTTTACCTGTCATATAATCTCCAATTGGAATGTTACCAACTGCTGTAATGAGTATGTTTGCTGCCCATCCATTAGGGTCCATTGGTGTTAATTTAGTAACAATAAATGTTGCAAATCTTTCTTTAATATAATTAAACACACCTTCACCTGCATTTCCAAATAAACCTTTAATAACGTCTAAAAATTCTTCATTAATTAATTTATTGTTAAATCCTTGAGAATTTAAATAAAATGTTTCTGAAATTAATTCATCTGTTAATTTTTTTTTCTGAGTTCTATTTTTAGGTTTACCACTTTCTTTAATAATAGAATATCTTGTTGTTATAATATTTTGTTCACCTAATAATGCTTTTTTTTTTGAGTTAGATAGACTAACTAAATTTTCTCTAATTATATTTTTTAATTTATTTTCTTTAGATTCGTTTTGAGCTTTTTGTTGGATAGAACTTTTTACTTCAAAAGTTAATCCGTTTACAGGTTTTGCGTTCCAAATATTATTCATTTTATCTGTCATATTACCACCAAAAGATGTTTTGTGATTAGCAATACATGTTGCAACAGTTGGTTTGAAAACGTTAATCTCTTGTTGAGACATATTCAAACCACCCTTAGACATAATATCATAATAATTGTTGATAGTTTTTCTACAACTATTTTTACTATAGTCTGTCTTAGCTTTTTGAACTTGAGCTTTCATATTAGTTAAAACCTCAGATGGTGACATATCACTGTATAATTTATACATGTAAAATGGTGATTTAAATTCTCCAGCGTATTTAGGTTGTTTTGTTGCCGTATCAATTGGTGATGTTTGCAAGTTAATTTCGATTCCCGCTTGTTCTGCTGGTAATCTACCTTTTGTCCACTTATTTGTTTCCATGGCGTTAATAATCTCATTAGCTCTATTGCCTTGATATTGAACTGTCCCTTGTTGTAAAACCCATACAAAAATATCACCTTGTCTTGCCGCCAAGTCAGGTGTTAAGTCTAAACTTCTGTCTTTAACTTGTGGTACGTCCTGTAGTTTCATTAACTTGTATTTACCACTCATAGTGTCAGCACCTGTTACGTCTTGATAAGGTACTATTTCAGAGTTAGTTGCCGCTTTTAACGCCTCAACCGCTAATTTAATTGTTGGACTTAAAGTTGCCGCCATAATATTAGTCAACAAACTACATGGCCATTGACCTGAGTTTCCTTGTGTTGTCGTATTACCTGTTAACTTAGTCCCACCAAGACCTGTATTGATATCAATATTGTTTTTATAGAAATAAAACATTCCAGGGTTTGGAACTGATTCTTTATAAGCGTAAACACCAGCATTTGTGCCCTCTAAAGTTACTTGTTTAGCAAACATTTTCCCCGACTTTTTATCTGTAAAACATCCTGCAGCACACGCGGTAAATAGATTTTTATCAGTGAAAGTATCGAAACATACCCTCTCAACTTGTTCTGTTATTAAATTTTTCATTATAATGTGTTTTTTTTATTTTTATAAATCGTTAGCCGCTGAACCCGCATCTGGTACAGGTATAGGTATTTTATTGTCACTATTACTAGACCCACAATTCTTAAGAATTTTATCGTAAACTTCCTGAGTAACCGTAGTACTATATCCTTTATCTTTTAATCTTTGTTCTGTTTTAGCTCCAAATTTACCATCAACAGTAACACCAATACATTTTTGGAATTCACTTACTTTACTACCAGTACAACCTTTAGTTAAAGGGAAACTATCACAGACTTTATAACTATCGCTATTACCGCCACCGTTACCGCCGCCACCGTTACCGCCGCCACCGTTACCTCCGTCATTGTCATCATCATCATCATCATCATCATTCATACCTTCACATGATATAGAGTAGTCAGTTCCTTCAATAGTAATAACTATACTACCATCTTGTTCACTCCATGTTCCACTATATTTACCGTTACCTGTTGTGAAGTCTTTATCATCAAAAAATCTACCACCACCATTTTGGTCAATAGTAGAATTTCCTGTGTCAGTAATTAAAACGTAGTCTAAACCGTCACTAACCATTTTTTCAAAATCTTCTTTAGGAATGTTTTTACCAATACACTCAGGGAACGGAGCAGAACCTTCGTCTGTCCACCATTTCCACACTAAGTATAAACCACCCGCAATTAATAAATATTTGAATATTTTTCCTCTTGCCAGTCCAGCTATTCTATTTTTAATATTTTGCCAAACAGTAACTTTACTTGGGTCTGGTTTGTAATCAGTAGATTTAACAGTTGCTTTCTTACGTTTTGTAGTAGTACCACTTTTTTTATTACCAGTTTTATTACCAGTTTTATTACCAGTTTTATTACCAGTAGTACGAGGTTTAGGTGTTGTAACAACTTTAACTCGTTTATTTACGAATTTCGCGGCGATTTCATCGGCAATTGCTGGGTCGTATCCTTTTTTAACTAAAGTCTTACTAAGTTCTTTCTCACCCATCTTAACGTATCTAACATCTTTAACCGCTAAGTCGGCCGCTCGGTTAGTTAATTGTGTTCTTAAACTACCTGTAGTTTTCCCTGTTTTCATTAACCCTTTGGCTAAATCGGATAATTGGGATTTGGTTAATGTATTTTTAATTAATGCGGTCATAACCTCATCACCACTCTTCAGTCCTGTTTTTCCGTAGATTGCGATATCATCAAATAAATTAACACCTGCAATATATTTGGCATTCCGAACTGTTTTTAATGCTAATGCTGCGGTTTCATCGGCAACACCTAAAATTGCTTTAAGAAGTGCACTTCTACCTTGTTCTACAAGTAACACACTCTCAACTAATGAAATATTTTCACTTAAAGTGATTTTACTGTTATAATTCATTAACAATTTGTTTCTGTTAATTTCTTCTAAAATTATATCTTTCATATTTTTATTTTTTTTATAAATCTGTTATAAGCTCATCAACTCCTCCTGAGGCTTCAATGTTTTTACCCATTTGTTGTTGTAATTCTAATTCCGCTTGTTTTATTTGTTCAGGTGTAACTTCACCACTTTCTATTTTTTCAGTACATGTCGCGCCATTTAATCCTAACGCCGCACAAATTGCCGTTGTGACTAAAAATGCTTTACCCGCCGATTTAACAATAACACCTGTTGCGGGAATTGCTTTACCTAAATCAGGTCTATAGATTTTGTTTAAACCACTTTTAACTTTTTGACTTATACTACCAGGTTTAGTTTTAGATACAGTCTTTTTGACAATTTTACCTCCACTACCTGCAACCATATCGTCAGTAAATTTCTTTAATTGAGCAGTTGCTCTGGACCCCCAATTTTTTAATGAGGTCATTCCTAATTTTTCTCCAATCCAAGTCGCTGCTTTTGTTATATATCCACCTAATTTAGCAATCCCTCCTTTAATGGCGGTAAAAACTTTAAATAATACACCTCCTTTAGAAATGGCCGCTTTACCAAATTGTGCAAAAGTTTTAATACCTCCCATAGATACTTTAATAATTTTACCTAACGCTGGTAATAATAAGGAAACTGCGTCAACGATAATATCAAAAACATTCCATTGATATTCGCCTGATTCATATTTACCACTCATCATTTTATATAAATCCCAAAGAAGTAATGCACCAAAAATAATAACTGTTGGTATTTGACCGATTGCCGGAATTATAGATAACCCTGTTAATACGGCAATACCACCTGCTGACATAACAGCTCCTCTAATACCTTCCATTAAACACTCAGCAAAATTATTTGTCAAACATTTATATGCGGATTTAACGGCATTTTTAACGGTGTCCCAAAGAGCAGCGCCCTTTTCTTTAGCGTAATTCCAAATACCTTTTTGTTGTATTTGTTGTATTTGTTCTCCACCCCATTTTTTAAATTGTTGTACTTTTTCTTTACCGTAATTATAAACATTTTCGGCACCTTTGGCTATACCACTTCCAATTTCTTTAGCATTATCCACCGACCAAAAGTCACTATTAAATGGATTTATTGTCCATTCTAATAAAACTTTAAATGATTCCCAAGACTCGTTAATTCTTGATTCAATAATAAGATTATCCACAGATTCATTAATTAATAATAAATCACCGCCAAAAATAGTTTCCCATTCTTTAATTAAAGATATTGAATTTTCGGGTTGGAATATCTCAATAATATTATTTAGGAATCTTCTTGGAGCTGCGGCATATTCTACAAGGTCTAATTTACCCGTTTTAAATTTAAATTCAGTATTCTCTTTCATTATATCTATAGCAACATTTAAGTTGTTATGGTTATAAGAAACATAATTCTTACCGTTTAAATCGTTTAATTGTTCCGAGATTCTTGAAACCCCTCTGTTAGTAAAAACATATTGTAAGTTGTGGGAAATCCCTTCAAATATTAATTTTTCCATTTTTTATTTTTATATAAATATATTAATAATGATAAATACTTTGTTTTATAATAAACATTTACCTTTAAATATTATTTTAATTGGTTAGCGGGTCCTCGTGTTAAACCTGATTCCCACTTTTCTCCAGACCGACCTAACTTATTAGCTTTACCTCGAGTAAGTTTTGACCCAACAATATCAGACCATGTGGAAGGTGAATTACCTCCACCTGAAGATGGTGTTGAAGCCGTTGGTGCTGCATCCTGTTCTCCTATTTCATTCTTAGAACTATTATCTGTAAATTTTTTCATTAAAGAAATTATATAATCAACGTCTGTTCTCATACTTTTTTAAAACCAATTTTTAGGATTCCATTTTGATTTACTCGATTCTTTAGCCGCGTTATCAAGTGCGTCTTGTGCCGCTCTCGCTTGTCTGTTAAGTTCTTCTTGTGCCGCTCTCGATTGTCTGTCAAGTTCGTCTTGTGCCGCTCTCGCCTGTCTGTCAAGTTCTTCCTGTGCAATTCTAGCCAATCTATTACTTTCTTCTTGAGCCGCTCTCGCTTGTCTATCAAATTCTTCCTGTGCCTCTCTTGCTTTTCTTTCAGTTTCTTCTTGAGCAATTGCTGCAAGTCGTTCAGTTTCTTTTCGTGTTAATTCCGCCAATTCTTGAGCTTCTGCCGCCGCACGTTCTGATTGTTCAGCCGCTAATCTAGCGTCTTCAGCAATTTGATTCGTATCAACACTTACACTTAAATCAACATCAACACCAAGTAAAACGGCTACTTCACCACTAACTCCGACAGTTGCAACTCCATCTACATAAGTAGCTTCACCACCACCACCAACACCAACTTGTTCTCCAACCGATACACCGGCACCTGCAGTTACTGAACCTTCTCTTAAATCTAAAGTTCCTTCACCATCTACGCCAACTGAACTTCCTGCTGATAGTTCTCCGTTCGCAACTACTCCTTCATCACCAGCTCTTACTTCTAAACTTGCTTCATTTCCTGTTTTAACATAAGCGTCCACAGTACCACTAACACCAAATCCTTCCGCGTTAGCTTGTCCTTCTACTGTTACATGAACTTCAGTTGTATCTGAATAACTGGCCTCTACATAAACATTATTACCATCTAATCCGCCATCTACGGACGCTTCTGTTCCAGTTTTAACTGATGACTCAATACCAATTGATGCGTTTTCATCTCCCGTTGATACACCTGCAGACGCGGTAGTTGTGTTATCAAATGATGCTCCACCTGAATTTCCATCTGAATGTGTTTCAGCCGATTGATTGTTTTCTAAATTTGTGTTTGTTTCCATAATTTTATCTATATCTAATTTATTTATTGGTTTTGGAATAGTCGGTTTTGGTATAGACTTACCAAACGGGTTTTTATTTTTCTTTGACATTTTTCTTTTTTATTGGTTTTTTAATTGTTTTTTTCTTTTTTACAGGAGTAATAACTATTGGTTTATCAAATCTGATTAAAATTACAAACCCTAATAGTAATAGAACCAAAAAGTATATATAAATATTTAATTCTAATACCGCAAGTTGTAATTTATTATTGGATTTCTCATAAGTCACATTTCTTAAATTTTCTATACTAGCAATAATTCTAGTTTTATACGACAAATATTGTTCAGTAAAAAATGCCGTGTCATTCATTGCTTTAAATGCCGGAGCTTCTATTACCGTCGCTAATTCATTACTCAAACTTAAACCTTCATTGTAATATACCATACCTTCAGGTATAATATCAAATTTTATTTGTTTTCTTCTTTCTAAATGGGAATTAAACTCATTAATGAATTTTTCTTTACCAGTGGCCGTATATGCTATCGCCAAATAGGTTAAACTATCCGTGGATGTTCTTAAATAATATGAGGTTCGTTTACCTAAATCTAACTCTACATGAGCGTCTTCAATATCTTTTATTGCGGACATTGATAATAAGGCCGCTATAGCAACTGGTATTGATACGAGCCAAATTTTACTTTTTATTTTTTCTAAAATCATTTAACAGGTTTTTTAATAACTTTCTTTTTAATTGGTTTTTTTTTAACAGGTGTTTTCTCTTCAGGTTGAGGAGCAACTTGGTTTAAAAATTTATTACTTAATATCTCTACTAATTTTAAGCCTAAAAATCCAACAATAAAGGCTAAACCATTTTGTAATTTAGCTTCATTTAAATTTAACAATTCTACCATTATTGGGGTAAGATAATTAGCTGCCGCCATACCACCAAAAATAGATAATATGGTAGATTTAACACTTGTTTGAGCGTTTTTGGAGGCCATTAATATAGCTCCAAATAACCCACTAATTAAAAAACTTATAGTTATTCCAATATCTATCATATCTTTATATTACCACCTTTTAATGGTATATGTGATTGAGATTCCAAATCTTAAATCAGGTTGGTTTCCATTTATGTAATAGTTGGCTCCTGCCCAAGTTCCAAAAGACCACTTTTTAATATTGTAGTTAAGATTCAAAGATGACCAACCATTAGATTGGTATGTGGCTCCCTTTGGTTTAATATTTGATACATTAACATATCCAACACTTGTGCTTAAAACCCAAGGTTTTATTGGTTTAGGTATGCATTGACCATAAACTGTATAACTAAATAGAGTTAATATAATACACGTTATTATTTTTTTAATCATAGTTTTATTTTTTTGAGTCTTGTGTTACATATTTAATACCCATAATTGTTCTTTTAGTTTAGATAAGAATGTGTCATCGAATCCTGAAATTGGGGTTATGTTTTCCGGCATAATGTTTATTTTAATTATAAATACTTCTAAAACAAAAAACCCCCAAGTAAGGAGGTTGTTATTTTAAAAAAATTCTGCAGTAGGTAATTTATTTGGGTAGATTAAGTAGTATTCATTTAAAAACGACATAATTTCGTCTTCATCTAATGGGTCTCCAAAATCATCATTAAATAAACCCTCAAATCCATCATCATCCTCATCTTCTTCAAATAAATCCCTTAAAGGACTTATTTTAAAGTCTTCAAAGTTATACCCGAATGATTGGGTCTCACTTATTTGTATTTGGTCTGTTCTAATCTCGTCTTCACTGTCTATCGTTAACCTAAAAGTAATTTCTAAAGTTTCTGATGATTCATTTATAAAAAACGAAACCAATTCTTTAATTTCCATGTTCAAATGTTTAATTTAGTTTATAACAAAGAAATATCTTATTTTTTATAAAAAGACAAAATTAGTTATATTTTTTTAGTCTATTAAACATATCTAATGATTCATGAATTTTAAATGATATGTCACCTTTTTCTTCATCATCAAAGTTTCCACCGAATAAACGGTCTTCAAAATCATCCTCATTATCACTATTATCTTCAAAATCACTATAAACATCTTCAAGTTCAAAATCATCTTCAGGACTAACTAAAAATTCAGTTTCCTCTTCATCATCAATATCAAAGGTGCCTTGAGACAAATCATCTTCTCCGTCTCCAATCATATCTAATTGTTCACCAACACTTACCATGTATCCTTCTTCCTCTTCTTCACTTTCAAAGGTGTCTTCACCTTCGTAAGCAGAACCTGGAGATATATGAGATTGTTCATTAATACCCATATTTTTGTAAGTACTAACAACACCTTTATTATTAACGGTTATACCTTGTTTATCGTTAGCAAAGTCTTGAACATATAACGGTTGTGTATTTGGTTGAGAGTAGTTTGTAACATAACCATCATAAACTTCTTTATGTTGGTCAAGAATGTTAGTTTTCTCTTCATTTGTCATTTTAAAAAAATATGCGTTCATAGTTATTGTTTTTCTTATAAATATATTGTTTAATGTGAATATTTTTAGTATCATTATAATATGACAATAGATATAGACGAATATGCTGAAGGGGCCATACTTTTAGATGGTTTAGATAGCGCAATAATTGGAATTGTTGAGGAATTTGGTAACGGTAGAAGAATTCTATATTCAAAACAAATAATATTAGATATACTCCAAGAGAGAGACGGAATGACCATGGGTGAAGCTGAGGAGTTCTACGATTTTAATATTATCGGATTACACGCGGGAGACCAAAATGCCGTTTTTTTAGACTTATTTGTTAATCCTGTTGTTAAAGATGGTGTTTGGGAATATGAGTTAAAATAACATCATATAATTCTGAAGTACTTTAAACGCGTATCTTTTTATATTTCGGTTAACATTTTCTAAACTATCTTCTTTACCTTCATTTTCAAGAACGTTCATAACACCTATTATCATTTCAGATTTTGCTTGGTCCGCCATTTCCAACACTTTTTCAAAGGCGTCTTCGTTATGTATGTCTTTGTATTTGAATTCATGTTCAATTCTTTCTCGACCTAACCATAGGTAATCAGCTGCGTCAAACATATTAACAATACTAGATTCTCTAACCGCTAATAGATACTTTTGTAAGAATTTCATATTAAAGTTCTTAAATACATCAATATTTTTTAATAAATTAAGATTTTTTTCATATTCACCCTCAACAACTTTTTTTTTAATGGTTCTTTTAGCAATCATACTTTCTTCAGTATCCCAAATGTCAACACTACTAATCAATGCTAAAGAACTACCATTATCCCAGTTAACATTATATTGGTCATCACCAAATACTTTAGAATGAGATTTAACAGTACCAGCAGTTCCAATAGGTACCGCAGAAAATTCGTCCTCCATATGTAGGACAACTACTCTATCACCAGGTTTTAATTCAGGATTAATCATAAATTTTACAACTCAATTTAATAATAAATATAATTAAAGTATTTATTGTTCAATGGGAGCAACTTTATTAATAAACGAAAATCAAAAAAGAATTATATTACGAGAATCCGTTAATAACGAATTTGGTGATATGGTAAAACAAAATTATAAATTTGTTAAAGACGTTTTAAAAATGTCGTCACAACAAATGGGTATGAATTTTGAATTCTTATTTACATGGGGAGCAAGTATTGGAGGTTTTGTTGGTCCTTTAAATGAGTTTATTGCGGGTAAATACCCAAATGTTTCTGATGTGGAAATGAGTTTAATATTAACAGGAATTATTGCAACGTTCTATATGAACAATAAAGAGATGATTCAAAAAATATTAGAGAAAATTAAATCTGAGGGATTATCCAAAGAATTTAAAACAGGTTTAAATAAGGCCAATCAATTAAAAAGTACTTTTGTTGATTTTATGCAAGGTTTAAACCTCACATTACACTCAGTCACTAATATAATGAGTTACACATTCATTATCCCATTAATACCTATGGTTTATAGTGCCGTTACTTCAGGGACATTTAAATCTGGTGATGTTAAAGAAATTGCCATTAGATTATCTTCTTTTGGTGTCTTAACAGTCTCGGGTATTATTATTAAAGAATTATTTTCTAAATTAATTAGAGTTTTTAAAGAAAAAAATTAAAGATAGTTATCTTTTAAAATTTAAAATCTTATCTATTACTATTTTTTCTTCATCATCGGTTAAACCGTGAATATCTTTGTGGGTTCTAAACCAATCATTAACTACAGAACTAAATGGCACTTTCCTTAGTTTGGCGAGTCTTTTAAATCCTGCGTATTGCGCCGGTATTTCATGTTCTTGAGTATAATAAACTAATGAGTCTTTAGTGTCAGCATCACTCCTATCCTCAAATTCTCCCCTATAATTCTGATGACCGTGTTCTAATTCATGAGCCAACACCTCATTTAACTCACCAATCAAATTGTAAACATATTCTTTAAATCTATTAGGATTAAATATTATAATAATCTCAACTACATCTTCCTCAGAAGAGTAATATCCATTCATCTGATAATCTTTAATATTACCGCTAGTTTTTAATGTTAATTCTACATCAAAAGAAAATGGTAAATTAGTAAATTCGTATGATTCATCTTCTTTAGGTAAATAAAATAAACCCTTTTTACCTTCTTTAACTTTATATATGATATCTCTAACTACTGTTTTTAAAGCAACTCTACTCATTCTACCTTCATTCACTGTTTTTAAAGCAACTCTACTCATTCTACCTTCATTCATTGTTAATGGTTTTTTTCTCAAATCTAATTTAATATCCCAAATAGTAATTAGACTATCTTCATTATCAAATAATTTAATAACCGAAGAAATATAAGATTCTAAACTAGAATAAAAATGATATAAATTATTTTTAAAAAATTGATATTGATTACCCCCAAGATAATTATTGTCTGAAAGAATTAATCTAGATAATCTATCATTTAATCCAATAATAGTAACCCCAACTTTTAAATAGTCGTAGTATTCACCAACACTAATCATTTCTTTGTACCCTAAAAACTCAATCTTAAAGTCAATATTTACATTTGTGTCGATACCATTAATTAATATTCCATTATAATTAAATACCCTATTGGAAATTGTCTTATTTATTTTTTCTATTTGTTGTGGGTTTAACATATGATATAAATACTTTTCTTTACGTTTAACGTTTTTTTTCTTATAATTTACTTAAATAAACGGAATAATATGTGTGATTATCAAAAAATTATTAAGTGGATTGAGGAACAACAAACCCAATTTCCCGAAGAAAATTTAGAGGATTCACAGGTTTATGCTTACACAACCTTAGAAATGGTTAAAAGACAAATAGAAATTTTTGCAAATGAAAAAAACAAAAGTATTTAATTTTGTAAATCGTAACTAAGTACCTGAAGACAAATTAAAAAACCCTTTTTGAAATCAAATTATAATATGAAAAAATTTTTAATATTTTTAACTTTAGTTGTTAGAATCTATATTGCAACTAAAATACTTATTTTATTATACCTAACTTATTTAAATCCTGACCCACATACGATATCAGAACTAACTTGGTGGATTTACTTTTTAGTTTTTGATATTTGGTTACAACTTATCCTACCGAAACCAACGGAGGATGATAAATCGGAGGAGTAATTACTTAGGGTTTAAAACTGAAAGGGCTTCAGGGTAATATTGGTTTAATATTTTTTTATTTTTATCTTCATAAGGTATATTTTGGAGTACATACCTGATTGAATTTAATCCTGAGATTTTTTTATCGTTTGAATCAATAACAACCCAAGGATTATTAACTGTTGATGTTTTATCAAATAATTTTTCTTTAAATTCTGTAAATCTATCCCAAAGGTCTTGCATTTTTTCATCATTAGGGGAATACTTCCAATACTTAAGTTGAGATTTTTGTCTCATGTCAAATCTATTTTGTTGAGTTTCTTTTTCTATCGAGAACCACAATTTAAATAAAAAATTACTATCTTTAACTAAATCTTCTTCAAACCCCTCAACATTGTCCATAAAATTTTCATATTCTTCAGGATTACCATAACCCATAACTGGTTCAATAAGACCTCTGTTATACCAACTTCTATCAAATAAATTTATTTTACCTTTTTGAATTTGACTTCTGTACCTGTCCCACCAATTTTTTCTTTCTTCAGGTGTTGGTATTCCAAGGGCAATTATATTATAATTTCTTGGGTTCATGTTTTCGGTAAATTTTTTAATAGTTGACCCTTTACCCGCAGAATCTCTACCCTCAAAAACAATGATTACCGTTTTTCCAGTTTTATTTAGCCACTCTTGAAGTTTTAATAACTCAATTTGTAAATAATATAACTCTTCTTTATACACTTTTTTAGGTACAACTGATGGTTCTTGTGGTTCAAATGAAAATTCGTCGTTAGTTTCAGGTTTACCTATGTTAATATGAGAATGTCTTTTTTCTAAAGATTTGATTAATTCGATAAAAAATTCGGATAAATTTAATTTTCTATTACCTTTTAACTTTAATAATTTAATCATACCTCTTTCTAATAATCCAAAATCTATTAAATTTTCTTTGGCAAATTGTTGAATTTTATTTAAATTTATTTTATTTTCACTATTATATAATCGGTTGAACTGTAATAAATCAACAATTCTTTTTAAATAATATTCGTTTTTATTATCAGGTTCAGATTCAATAATAACCTTATTAGGGGTAAACCCCATTAAGTTAGTTATTCTATATATGTTAGACTCAATTAGTTTCATTTAGATAATTTTCGAAAATAAAAGTATAATCCAAAGAATAGACCCGAAATACAATACAAAATTAAATTGGCGTATAAGATACTTCCTGTTACAGTAATAAGATAGTATTGGACGGCATCGAATCCAAATGGATTGAAGAACATGGCCAACATTAAAAATTTTACCGAAAGATTTCCTAAAAATATCTTTCTCCAAGTTTTTATAGGTACAATCATCATCCATAGTATTGTATTTAAAATTTATGTCTTTTAGACTTATTTTACTATAAATATAGGCCATTACAAATAATTACATTTATCTTAATATTTATAGTGTAAAGAAAACAAAATGGCAAGAATTATAATTGACGAAAAAAAACTTCGTATGACAATTAGACAACATATTTTAGAACAAACGGAAATTGAGTCTAAAGAGCAAAAACCAAGATGTGTCGCTGGGAATGTAATTCCTTTGGATGACATCGTGGGTCCAGCTAAAAGTTTCCAAAACTACTCAAATAAAATCTACAAAAGAGAAGGTGGTATCAATGGAATGGTTGATACGTTAGATATGTTAAGGACTTTAAGACTACACCCTGACACAATTAGTGATGGTGGAGAACATTTAGCATATAACTTAATGAACCATATTAATGGTTTTAGAAAAAAGAATTATTTTGACGAGACTAATAATGGTTGTATTCAAGCGATGGATAAAGTGATTGAACTTTATAAAGAAAACGAACACGGAGAAGAATTAGTTAAAGATATTGAAAAAGTACTTGGTCATCCTGACCCAACATCTAGAGCTAAAGAATATCTTAAAAGATGCTTAGTTTTAGTTAAAGAAAAATAATCCCCAAGTTGGGGACGTTTAGGACCGTTACTGTCATGGTAACACATTAAAGGGGAAGTTCGCTACTATCCCCTTTTTTATTTTGGTTTAATCATTATGGATAATTTACGATAATAATGAATAATATTCTTTAAAGTGTTTTATACGGTCTTGGAGTCCCAAAATTCCACCATTCACTCTTTTTGTAACCGCAGTTACTGTAGCATCATCCGCTCCTTTATCACAAATAACCCATAACTTATTTGAATCAAAGAAAAACCCTGCAGACGCTAATGGGTATTTTGTTGCAACCAAATCAGGATTTGCAACCGTATCTTCACCAATAAACTTAGCGAAGTTTGTATAGTTTGCTTTACCTGTTAATTGGATATAACCTCTACCTCTAAATTTGAAACCTTCTTTGGTTGTTTCATCACCATTACCCATTCTACTACCGTAAACTTTTGAAGCAATTTTTTCAGGGTTTCTTGCGTAAGATTCTGAAAGATTTCCAGGGAAATATTTTGGGAATATTTTTTTAAGACCATCCGCAGAATAATTTAAATTTTCACTAACCGCTTTAAATCCACCACTTTCATGACCACATTGTGCCAAGAAATGAGATAATCTTAATGAGTTAGTTATGTTAAATTTTACCGCAGTCTCAGGGATTTGCGCAATAACCGAATCAGGAATATGTCCTTTTAATTTTTCTAAGTTTAATGGTCCTCCTTTTGGGATAACAACGTCTTCTTTTATTACTTTACTACCAAACATTTTACTCCAAGTACCGTCTCCAACTATACCATCGGCAGTTAATCCGTTTGCGGATTGCCATTCTTTTACTTTAGTTTCAGTTCCAGAACCAAAATCACCGTCAGCCGTTAGACCCAATTTTGATTGTAATTTTTTAACGTCTTCACTTTTAGACCCTTTTTTTAATAACATTTTTTTTAATTTAATTTAGTTTATTTTAATTTTTTAATCCTTAGGATTTCAACCCCCTTACCTCTATTTTTTAATGTAACTTCATTCTCATTCGGATACAGGATATTGTTATGAATGGTACTATTAACGTCAATTAATTCTTTGTTGGCAATTACCGTCATTATAAAATATTTGTCGTCATATCCGGTTAAGTAAGAATGTGAGCCCACTAAATCTTTTTGACTTGTTGAGTAATGAGAACCAGGGTAAGTTGTGTTGATATTATTTTCATCATCAATTACAACTATTCGATATAATTTTACAGGGTTAGGTAAATTTTCAACATATTTAACTAAACTACTCAACTCAAATTGAGAGTCCTCATAATTAAACCCCATATCTTTTAATGCGTTTAACATTAATTTTTTATTAACACTTTCCTTAATAATGTTTAATAGTTTCATATTAATAAATATAAAAAAAGTGGATTATATTATAACCCACTTAGTTTTGTTCTCTTAACGCCATTAGTAACTGGCGGTTTTTTATATTTTATCTCAACCTCATAAGGGTTAATCATACTTATTTTTGAATTATATTTCCAAATACTAATCGTATCTTCATCTTCGTAGACACGTTCCCATTTTTTATATTCAATTTCGTTTTTATTTATTGATTTCTTAATCATACAGTAAAGATACAAAATTTTTAAATAATCTCCAAATTAACTTGATTTAAATTCCACGCTCTTGACAATCTTGTCATACCAATACCACCACCAAACCTTGGAAAAAAATTAAATGATAGGAACTCATTAAGTTCTGACTCAACTCTGTCTCTTCCAAATAGTTCAAACAACTTGGCGGAATAACCGCCACGTTCAATAGTATAAAAGTTATGTCTCATCTCTTCAGGGTCACAACTTCTTTCAGCGCTTCCAATAGTCTCTTGTCCGTAAAGTATTACATCAACTTTATTAAAAATACTATTTTCATTATGTTTCATATTCCAAAATGGATTTGTCCTCAATGGAAAATTCTGAAGTGAGATAACTGAACTTTTTTCTTTCCACATTCTTGATTCATGTTCATCTTCTAAAATTGGAATCCCTCCGTATTCTTCACACACATCATCATAATTAACTTCTACAGGTTTATCAAAACCTAAATAATTTAAAAGTTCCAATTCAAGTTTTACCATATCTTCCATAACACCTTTAGACTCAAATTCAAACATTGGGAATATTAGTTCGTGTCTACCAGGGATAGGATTTTTTTCCTGTCTATACGAAGTTGATATACAGAACACTCCGTTCCATTCGGGATTTTTAAGTAACTCATATTCTAACCACATCTGGCCCGTCTGTGGTAATGGCCAAACTTCTCCATTATAGTTAAAAGTTGCGATTGAATGTGGGTTTTCACATGCCGCCAATATTGATAACCTTGATTGTGTTGGTACCTCTATAAATCCTTTATCAAGGAAAAATCCTCTCATCTTTTGTACTAGTTCATTGTAAGTTTTTGTGTCTTTCATTTTTTGTTTTATTTATTTTTATTTATTTTTCACATATGGGCAAAAAAAATCCCATCAATAAATGATGGGATTATTAAAGGTGATACCTTTTATTATATTGTTTTCACAGTTTCGGTTTGGCCCGTTTTGTTTCATTAAAAATAAATATATTCTTAAAATAATAAAAGTAAAATAATTACTATTTTTTTACGTATTTATTTTTATTTGTCATAAAACTGACAAATTGTCAGTTTTTTTGTTTTGGCACAATTATTTAAGATTTTATTTAGGAGCTTGACTCTATAAATTTTATTATATATTATTACACAAAACATTATTTAACTATGGGAAAAATTATTGGAGTAGATTTAGGGACCACAAATTCATGTGTGGCAGTCATGGAGAATGGCGAACCTGTTGTGATTACAAACAGTGAAGGGAAAAGAACCACACCCTCAATAGTGGCATTTATTAATGGCGGAGAAAGAAAAATTGGTGACCCAGCAAAAAGACAGGCGGTTACAAACCCGACCAAAACAATTTCATCAATTAAACGTTTCATGGGGACAAGTTATGACGAGGTTAAAAAAGAATTGTCTAAAGTCCCGTATTCAATCGTAAAAGGAGACGGGAACGTTCCTAGAGTGAGTATTGATGATAGAAATTACTCTCCACAAGAGATTTCTGCAGTTGTTTTACAAAAAATGAAACAAACTGCCGAAGATTATTTAGGTGAGAGTGTTACAGAAGCGGTTATTACGGTACCCGCGTATTTTAATGACGCACAACGTCAAGCAACCAAAGAAGCTGGTGAAATTGCAGGTCTAACGGTTAAACGTATTATTAACGAACCTACCGCAGCAGCATTAGCATATGGTTTAGACAAAATGTCTAAAGATATGAAAATTGTTGTATTTGACTGTGGTGGTGGTACACATGACGTATCAATACTTGAATTAGGTGGTGGTGTATTTGAAGTGTTGTCAACCGATGGTGACACTCACTTAGGTGGAGATGACTTTGACCAAGTGATTGTTGATTTTATGGTCGATGAATTTAAAAAATCAACTGACGGTCTTGATGTCACTAAAGATTCTATGGCGTTACAACGTTTACGTGAAGCTGCGGAAAAAGCAAAAGTTGAGTTATCGTCGTCACTTCAGACAGAAATTAACTTACCGTATTTAAGTGCCGACTCAACAGGCCCTAAACACTTAGTAACTTCTTTATCTCGTGCCAAATTTGAACAATTGGCGGATTCATTAATTAAACGAACAATCAAACCTTGCATAACCGCAATGTCAAATGCAAACATTACTATCGGTGAAATTGATGAAATAATTTTGGTTGGTGGTTCTACCCGTATTCCCGCAATTCAAAACGCGGTTAAAGAATTCTTTGGTAAAGAACCTTCAAAAGGAGTTAACCCTGATGAGGTTGTCGCTTTAGGTGCTGCAATTCAAGGTGGTGTATTGGCTGGTGATGTTAAAGATGTATTACTATTAGATGTTACTCCATTGTCATTAGGTATCGAAACCATGGGAGGAATTTTTACAAAATTAATTGAGTCTAACACAACCATACCAACCAAAAAATCACAGGTATTCTCAACTGCGGTAGATAACCAACCAACTGTAGAAATTCACGTATTACAAGGTGAACGGGCAATGTCAAAAGATAATCGGACTATTGGTAGATTCCATTTAGATGGGTTACCACCATCAATGAGAGGTATTCCTCAAATCGAAGTTATCTTTGATATTGATGCGAACGGTATTATAAATGTATCTGCGGTTGATAAGGCAACAAGTAAAAAACAATCTATAAGAATTGAGTCGTCTTCAGGTTTATCCAAAGAAGATATTGAAAAAATGAAACTTGAAGCGGAAGAAAATGCGGAATCAGATAAAAAAATAAAAGAAGATGTCGATACTTTAAATTCTGCGGACAGTACTATTTTCCAAATGAATAAATCATTAGAAGATTTAGGTGATAAAATATCTGAAGAAGATAAAACTGAGATTACCACAGGCATTACTAAGTTAAAAGACGCTCACGGTAAAAAAGAAATTGACTCAGTCAAACAAATCATGGAAGAGTTAACTCAGAAGTTTCAAAAGATTAGTCAGGATTTATATGAAAGCGTAAATCAAGAGAATAATGACGGTGCAATGGACGCGTCTGATGTTGAATTTGAAGAAACTAAGTCTTAAATAACTAAATTCTTTTTTAAAGTTTTAAAATCCCGACTACACAATCGGGATTTTTTTATAAACCCTACAGAGTAAGGAAAATCTTCCTCCTACCCATATTAAAATAAGAACAAATTTACTCTTCTTTATTTGCGTCTTTAATATTCTTTTTTAATGAGGTAAATTTATCTACAGATGATAAACCAAGACAACCAAATGCAAGTAACGCCACCGCGTTAACTAATGTGTCTGATGGTTTAATGTCTCCATGAGAGTAACTATTTACATATAATGTAACACATAAAGATAACCCCGCAATAATACCAACAAATCTTTTTGAGGATGGTGAACCTGATTCGTCTTTAAATAACCCTGAAACCCAATTAATAATTTTTTTCATAGTGTTTTTCTATATAAATATTTACATTTTTTCTTTTGTACTTACAATTAACGACCTTGTCCTCGGTAAGATTTTGGTTTTTTTCCTTTAGGCCCAAATTTTCTTTTGTGTTTACCACCTTTTTTTTTACCAAAAGTTTGTTTAATTGAGTCTGTTGATGCTTTTGTTTTAGCCATTTCTTTTAAATTTTAATTTGTTTATTAATCACATATAAATACTATTTAATTGAAATAAAAAAAGGGTCCCAAATAGGACCCTTCTTTTTTATATATAGAGGCTCTCGTGATGAGAGTGATAGTGTTAATAAATACGTGTTATTTTAAAAAAATCAACTCTACAGGTCTAATTAACCACTTTTTTTTTAAGTTTAGAAGTTTGTAACCATTTTAATTTGTTAAAACTATTATTGAGACGCAGTTTTTGTTCATTAGAGATATTTTTATCCCATTTCTTAATAAAATTATTAAATACATTTTGACTAACAATAAGTTGTTCAATGTTTTCGCAAGACTCTAATACTTTGATAACCCAACCGTATTCCCCTTCAAATTTTAAAACTTCCATAGACATTATTTTTGTAAAGATACCATAAATAATTAAATCATTACTTATTTTTTCATTTTATTTAACATGTCCATCGCTTTTCTAAACTCACCAATTGAGTTTTTTAAGTCAGGCATAACGTTTTGTTGTGGTGTGACGCCATCACCATGTGTATTCATTGGGAGACCCTGTTTGAATGTGCCTATTATTTTAGATAGTTTGACTCCAACTTGTTTCCACCATAAATAAACTGTAATCCAAATAACTATTAAGACGATTACTAAGATTGTTAATATAACATTTAAATACATAATTTTTTTTATTTAAATATACATGATTTAAGATTATATGTCAAATTATAAATTGATTTATTATTTAACCCACATATATTTAAGTTATGAAAAAATGTCTCGAAATTTTATTAAATAAGATTTTTAAATCTGATTTGGAACTACTTTTTGGTGTGGGCAGTTATGTCATAGTAAACTACGTAAAGTACTCAACCAATAATCACACTTTTGTGGTTGATTGTAAATTATTCATTAATAGTATTGAATTAACCGAAGGAGTTTATCCTGATGGACTTAACCTATTAACTGAAGAGTCATGGAAATTTATGGGAATCAAACAGAATATATCGATAGTGTCATCTATTGATGTTATATGAACTCAATAGGGGGTACGATAATTGCGCCATCCTTAACAAAATCATTAAATACTTGCTCAACAATCTCATATCTATGTAATTTTGGATATTTATTTAATTCGTTAATTATTTTTTTACCAAATTCATCAAAAACATTTGAGTTATGCGCCAACCAATACATTTCTTCTACTAATTCTTCATTTAACATATCACTTAGGGGTTTACGGGGGGTTATTTTTAATAAATATAACTTATATTATTTTTTAAATCAAAAAAATATTTGATTATTTGGCTTGTTAGACTTACATTTATTAAAAATAAAATAAATTATGAGAAAAATTCAAAATGGTGATACTGTAAAAGTTCACTACACAGGAAAATTAGAGGATGGAACAGTATTTGATTCTTCCTTGGTTGAAGGTCGCGAACCATTGGAAACTGTTTTAGGAGAGGGACAGTTAATTAAAGGTTTTGAAGCTGGATTAATTAACATGTCTGAAGGTGAGACTAAAACCGTCGAGATTGAATCTGTAGATGCTTATGGGGATTTTAACCCTGCATTGATATCGGAAATTCCAATAACAAACGTACCTGAAGGTGTTAAAGAAGGTGAAATGCTACAAGGTATGGGGCCTATGGGACCTGTTAATGTAAAGGTAACCGAAATTAAGGAAGACGTAGTTGTTCTTGACGCTAATCACCCATTAGCAGGTAAAAAATTAATTTTTGACTTAGAAGTAGTTGGTATCTCTTAAGGAGGTACTAACTATTTTTTTGTTAATAAGTTTGTTAATAACCAAAAAAATTGGAATTACTTATCGGAAAATTAATTACTGATAGAGTTGTACTTCAGTGTCAGGAAACAATTTTTCAAATTTTTTAATTAAGATACCGGCACCAGAGTTGGCCTCGTTTTCATTTTTACCTCCAATATTAGGTCCTTGGTCTCTCTTAAGAATAGTTCTTTGGTGTTCATGAATCCATTCATGAGCCAAAGTTCTTAAGATATCTCGATTAATTCTACCTTTAGAAAGGATTTTTAATTCATTATTATTGGTTCTACTACCAGTGGTCATATCTCCTTTTCGTTCACCTAAAAATAATACAGTAATATCACTTTTTAATGGAAATTCTTTCTGAATAAATTTTATAAAATTATTAAATAAAGTATACTCGTCTTTTGGTATTTCTGAATTAATATGTTTAATAGTTACTCTCATTGATAATAAATACTCTAAAAAAAATAATAACTTATTCTTAATAACAAAGTATTTATAGATATATTTTTATTAAATGAAAAAATTGATTATTAACGAATCCGAAAAAAGAGAAATTAGGTCTCTATATAATTTATTTGAAGAAGATGACTTTGTTACAAAAATGATTAAAGCAGCATTAGCTGGTGTTGAAGGTAAATTAAACTCCTCTAACACTAATAACCCATCATCAACTAATAGTGTTGACAATGATTCAAAACCAACAAGTGATGATTCAAAACCAACAAGTGACGACTCAAAACCAACAAGTGACGACTCAAAACCAACGGGTAATACAGGTAAAGTTGTTTTAAAAGGTAATTTTGACTCAACACAGAAAGCTAATATTGAGTTAATGATTAAATACATGGATAAATCAGGAATCAAAGACCCATTAACCCAAATTGGTGCTTTATCTGTAATATCTAAAGAATCAAATTTTAGACCAAAATCTGAAGTATCTTACGCCAACACATCGAATTCAAGAATTAGAAAAATTTTTGGGTCTAGAGTTTCAAAATACTCAGATAGTGAAATGGACTCTCTTAAAAAAAACCCTGAAAAATTCTTTAATGTAGTGTACGCAAAGACAGTTGGAAACCAAGGTGGTGGTGATGGATGGAAATACCGAGGTAGAGGATTTAACCAACTAACAGGTAAAAAAAATTACGAAAAATATGGTAATATGATTGGTAAAAACTTAGTGGGAAATCCTGACTTAGTTAACGACCCAACAGTTGCTGCGGAAATTGCGGTCGCATTTTTTACTAAAGGTAAATCAGGTAATGCATTTCCTAAATTTAAAAATAAAACTGAGGCAGCAACTCATTTTGCCGATATAAATTCTGGCGGAGGGGCTAGTCGTCATAGGTCAGATGCAATTGCTGCAGTTGAAAAATTTGACGTTAAAGATATTACTTAAAACAAGTACGATGTCTTTTATTAATCATCTAAGTTTAAATTATATTCATTTAATATTTCTCTTATAGTATCTCTTACCTTATCGGCCATGTCTTGTTCAACTCCTGTCGCTTCTTTTGATTTATCAGACATACTTACACCATACTTTGTTGTACTTCTAAGTGTTTGGTCTAAATCCCACATAGCTATTTTCCATTTGTATCCATCTAATGCGGTTCTTGCATCATCTTTTTCTTCTACTGAGTCAAACTCTAATATTATTTTTCCCATTTTTATTGTTGTTTAAAATCTAATTCTCCTTCATAAAAATAGGGACAAAACCACTTTGGTTCATCACATTCAAGTTTAACCATCTTGCCTCCATAGCATCCTACTTCTATTACAGTAGCTATTCCTGAAAGATTAGTCTTAACTTTGTCACCTACTTTTAATTCACTAAATGTCATCATCGTCTTCCCTATATGTTAAAAATTCATTATATCTTTCTTCCATAGCTTTTTTATCTCTATACTTACCACAAGCTAAATCATCTGCTATATCATACCCAAAATCTATTATTTGTTCTCTCTCCATTTCTTTGGCTTTTGTTCCAAGTTCATAAATAACATCATCTAATGTATCTTCGTTAAGAGTTCCTTTCATATATTGAACTACTAATTTCATGGATTCATCTATCAACCATTCTACTGCTGTTTCTTTCATTGTTCTGTGTTTTTAAATTGTTCATCATACCAATATTCAAACTCATCATCTTCCCAACCACCAACGTATGGGCAACTTGCATCTCTCATCTGTTGTTTCTCCATTTCTTTGGCTTGTTCAAATATGTTAGACTGTGCTACTGTACTTCTACTTTGTATATCTTCCATTACTTTATAAAAATACTTTGAAGTTTTTATTTGGTTCTCCAACCATTCTACTGCTGTTTGTTTCATATTATATTCCTCTTGCTATCATTGTTAATACTTCTAATTTCTGCTCATCTGTTAATCTAACAGGTAACTCATACTCTTTTGTATTCTCCAACCTACATTGCTCTACCTCTTCCCATAATGACTTAACATCATAACAAATAGGTTTTCCGTCATTAGTAGTTGCTTGGTCAAGTGAACCATCTTCATCTCTCTCCCATAGATACCAATAAATCCAATCTGCACCTTCCTTACCATAGTAAACCTCTAATAAAATATTAATTACTGAGGTATAGTCATCTGAGAAATTAACAAGGTCTATTTCTAATTTATACAATGCATCCTGCTTGTCTGACTGTTTCCTAATTTTATTAAGGATTTCTGTAAATACTTCTAATTTCATA
>Ga0334722_10000951_pt1 | contig 38833 bp, 53 predicted proteins | sample C3_bottom_MG_FD_207210 | JGI IMG/M metagenome (GOLD analysis project Ga0334722, IMG submission 207210) | Sediment microbial communities from Yellowstone Lake, YNP, Wyoming, USA - C3_bottom | ecosystem: Environmental > Aquatic > Freshwater > Lake > Sediment | place: USA: Wyoming | collected...
CATTCATTCAATTGTAATAAAAGGTGCATAATACTTTGTCTCCATGGTAAACATTGCAGGCATAATCATTTCTGTGGCTCGGGAAAAATAAATATTTGCTTTACTAATCCTTCTATTTGCTAAATCATGAACTAATTGCCTCATATATTTGACATCTCTATCATCGTTAACAATAAAGTCATCACCAACAAAAGGTGTTCTGAAATAAGGCAAGCGTCTATTCATATAAGCAACTGATATATCATCAGCATGTAGAGTAAAGAAATGGTCAGGTTTCCTAAAAAACAAATTATACAATCGCAAAACAGATGTCTTACCGCAACCAGTTGAACCAATCAAAACAAAAATCGGGTTCATGCTAAAACAATCATACCGACGCAAATAAAAAATTGAAAATAAAGCTACCCAACAAGCAAGTTTGAAAATAAAATATTCGTCAGGCAACTTGTATAAAATGTGATTGATTATCTGTTTAAATATTTGATAACTACCGCTTGTCTCGGTATAGAAATTTGAAAACGGATGGTCTTCTAAAGAGGCAGTAATAAAATTTTTCAATCGTATGATAGGACGAGGTTCGGAATAATACTTAAACCCAAGCATGTCAGGTTCAATAATTACAGGAATTTCTCGGTAGAAGAAAGTAAGAATATCTTTGTATCTTTTTTTATCTGAAACTGATAACATCTCGGCTTCCTTAAAACCCTTCTCAAAACTCATTTGAACAATGAACTCATCGATTTGGTTTGACCCTGCTACTATTATTTTAGCTTTACTAACATTCTCCCCTTCAATTTTATTGATTGCAAACCATACAGGATAAAAGAACCTACAAACATACTTCAACTCTAATCCATCTGTTTGCTCATTCTTCTTGATAGGAATACGGCAAAAATACATCTTATCTACTACTTCAAACCCATCTGGTAAATGGAACGCTGGAAGTATCGGAAGAGTTGCTTTGTTAAATTTTGGGCATGTTTGCGGGCACCCAAATTCTCGATTAAATCGACGACACGACCAAAAAACTAACGGAAAATTCCTCTTAACAAACCAATCGAAAAACTTCTTCGTCTTCTCTCTTGCTTTGTCTGGTGGCTCTTTTTTGTATAGACTTGCATTATCTAAAAGCTCTTGTAAAACTTTTCCTCGCTCCTCTTCATTCTTAGCAAAATATTGATAAAGCAAATAATAATACCATATGGCAATCTTCCATTCCGTAAAGCTATGTGTATCCCAAGAATTTAAGATGTTATTCAATACAGGGCAAAATGTCTCGGTATATTTCTTAACCGATTTGACATCATACAAAGCATAGTATAAACTCGTTGAATAATCGTTTTCAAAATCTACTTTGTTATGTAAAATATTGGTCAGTTCTTCATCTGAGGATTTCTCATCTATTGCAATGACTTTAGAATACAAATCCCAAAAACTTTCATACCATAAACCTTCATATACAACCAGTCCATCAGCTCGAGTATAAAACCCCTCTAAAGGTATCAACTTATCTAAATACACATGAGGTAACTCTTTCTCTATCAATTGCTTAATCTGATTAAAAAATGTAGACAAAAACATGTTAAAAGTTGAGAATAAAACATTGTCTTCCTTAATCAAATACTTCTTACTAAGCCAAAGAAAATGATAGCCTTTTGTGGTTTTGATGACATAAGTTGGTGTGTAATTGTGTTTGTTTAGTATTTCAATAATTTGGTTGCAATCTTGCTCAGTTATATCATCAATATCTATGACCATTAAAAAGAATGTATCTTCAAGCGTTGACCTACTTGGATAATCTGTATAAAAACCTGTTGATATTCGAAGTTTAATGTTTCGTGGTTTTAGTTTCCGTTTGGTAAAGAAAGATAATAAATAATGCAAATAGTGATTGTATAAGATTGGCTTAGGACCTTGGAAAACTTTTTTCTCACCGCTTGCTGTCTCCACAAATAAATAAACATTTGCATAATCTGATTGATACCTCTGGTATTGGTCAAATATCTTAGCTAATAAAATGTTATTGTTTGCAAAAATCGTATCATGGAAATATTCTATCGTTTGACTTAATAATGCATCTGTGATTTCTTGAATTGGATTATCCATAATAGAACTCCTTCATTTACAATCTACAACAACCTGTATAATTATTAGAATTTTTCTTGTTTGTATCATTATAATTATTACCGCCACAAGTGTGACAACCTATATCATCATAATCAATTGATTTTTTATTCAAATTACGCCATATTTGTTGTAACCAACCTTTTAACATTTTCCTCCAATTAACTTTTTTCACTAAAATAATCCAATAATCATAAAAATGATCAGTTTTAAAAAAAGTTATTAATTTCCCCTCTTCTTTTATTTCCCATTTATCCCACATCTTTCTTTCTTTTGCTGTAGGTCTTACTTGATACACTTCATATCTAATTTCTTTAATTTTATCCCCATTAAGTTTTAATTTCACTTTTTCTTTGCTTTTCGCACAAAAATGATTACTTTTATAAATAAATACTTCTTGTGGTATTTTACCAAAACAATTTTGAAAAGCTTCAATACATTCCCGCCGTTTTTTTTCATACAAATCATCTTCTTGTTGTTGATTTCCTAAATAAATTTGCTGAATTAAAACTTCATTCATCATTTAAGCACCCCCTCTTTTTCAATTCTTCAAGCACATCCCCCTTTCGCTTAAGTATCTTCCAAACTTTAGGGTCAATTCCCTTTTTATCAATCAATCTTTGCAAATAAACTTTATCCTCTTGCCCATACCGCCAAACCCTACTCAATGCCTGCTCATATACCCGCCATGCTAAAGGGAGACAAAGAAAGATAATATTCTTATACCTTGTTAAATTAATTCCTTCTGAGATACAGTAGGTTGCTAAGATAGGTTTCTCTCCTTCCTTCAATGCATCTTCTAAATCCCTCTTGTCTTGCCCCGTCAAAAAATAAACATTCTTCCTACTAAGCTTCTTTACTATATGTTGCAATGGCTCAATAAAATAACTAAACACTACAGTCTGTGGGTTATCATTTATAAAATCAATTACATAATCAATCTTATCTTTCAATAAAGCACTCTTCCTATACTCATACATAAATGCTTGTAAGATGTTGTCTCCATCAATTTGTTTATCCTTTTGTTCAATTAAATATCGCTCTGACGAAAAATATTTGTCATCATCTATCAAACTGGGTAATTCAACAATGTCTGCCCGCCTTACAAAATCAACATATGGTAAAACATACCGCTCAATAAATTTGTCCTTTATCCCAGGTAAAAAATCAATAATGTAGTAAAACATCCCATCAATTCGAAAAAATGAATTCTTGTATTGAGTAAATGATAATTGATTAAACGGATGGTCTGGTCGTAAAATTCTTAATTGACTATAGTAATCTTCAGGTTTTTCAAACGGTGTTCCGCTTAACATAACTTTATATGTCTTTGTAAATACTTTCATAACAAGCTTTGTAATCTGGGCTCGGATACTTTTTAACTTATGTGCCTCATCAAAAATAATCAAATTCCAAAACGCTTTCTTCAATATCTTAGGATAATGCAACCGAAAACTATCATAACTCACAATCTCAAAATTATTTAACTTTATACCCCACTTCTCAATTTCTTGATACCAGACCTGCTTAACTGATGCTGGGCACATAATAAGCACATTCCGAAAATTCTCAGCTATCTTCAACGCCGTTAAAGTTTTCCCAGTTCCTGTTTCCCAAGCTAAATAAGAATACCCTTCGAACTTTTCTACAGCTCTTTGTTGATGCGGTAATAACATTACTAATCGCCTTTCATGTCCTCAAGTAAATCATATAACTCTTCAGCAAGCTGTTCTAAATCTAACTTCCCTGTCTCTTCATATCCTTCAAAATGCTCACATATCTTACAATATGCACTAACTAACCATTCATTCAATTTTTTCTTACTCAAATCCTCAGTCGCTTGGTCTAATAAATCAGCTATTATTACACTAAACATTCCACCCTCCTATAAGAAAATTCTCTTTATAGGCTTATATTCAACATATTGTTTCTTAATTTCCTCAGGTATATTGTAAAAGGCTCGTTGATATTCTGTGATTTTAATAATTTTATCACCAATCTTATAAGTCCCTGCATCCCAGTCCTTCAATTCTTCTTTCAATTCTTTTTCTAACTGCTCATACTGTTTAAGTTTCGCTTTGATGGCGTAATAAATTTCAAGTTTCTTCATAAAATCAGGGCTTACTTCTACCGTTCTAACGGTGGCTTTCGCATCTTCAGGATAACATTGACTATAAAATGGGCAAGCTCGGCATAAATCATATTGCTCAATTGCCTTGGGTAAAGTCCCTTTTTGAAGATGTTCTTTAACATGGATAGCTCTTTCAATTATCTCTTCAATAACCGCTTGGTCTTTCTCTACATCAAAGAAATGATCCTCTCCAGTCCTTCTATCAATTACATAGAATACTCCATGCTCTCTTTTAAGCAATAAAATGTAAGCTTGCATCTGGTAATAATACTTTTTTGTCAACTGATTATCATACAAACCAAAACTATCAAGAACCTGTTCATTTGCCGTGCTCTTTATCTCTATGAAATCCCCACTTTCTAATACAATATCTACAACCCCCTTCATATCAAGCTCCTCATCTATCACGGGTAATTGGTAAGCCTTAACGGGGACTACCTTTAACAACCGCTTCAATGCGACTTCTTCAAATTCATTTCCCACATCAAAAAATTTCTTAGCTTGTTTAACTGGTAATGGTGTCTGCCGTAAAAGAACTAATCTTCTTTCACAAGGATGCCATAACTCTGTTGGTGGAGTATGCTTTGGACAATAAGTTTCTTGGTCTTGTAAATTAATAAGCTGTTTCAATTCCTGTGCTTTCATCCTTAGCCTCCTTTATAATTTTTGAATCATATACCAATTGATATAACATTGGCTCAACATCTTTTTGAACATAAGGACCAAACGGAGTAAAATAAACTTGAATACCACGATAAGTCAATCTTTTAATCAATGACCCCGCAAGACGCCTCTGAACCAATTTTGGTAAAAAACTTGCTTTTTCCTTAACCCAATCCTTAATGAACAAATACCTTTGCTTCAAATACTTATACTTCCAAATATTATACCACCATAAAAGTTCACTATTACTCCAATTCTTTACCTCATCCTCTAAATACTCTCTCCACTCATCCCAGTCCAAATAAACAATCCCTTTCATCCGCAACATCTCAGCTCGTGGAACTTTCAAAGCAATAAAACACCCACATCCATAATATTGATACCCTAACAAATATCCTATTTCTAATGCTTTCTTTCTTACATCAATCCAAGACCTACAACCAATCCGTGAATACATTACTTCATTACCTCTTCAATTGTCTTATTCGGTTGCTTATCAAACAATTCCTTTATCACTGTATTTATCACCGCCCCTAAGCATACCTCTGTCGCTCTCTTCATCGCTCTGGTCTCTGCTTTAGTCAATAAATTATGTAAATTATCAATTCCCTTAAGTTCAGCCCGCTCACAAACTCCTACTCCTTCACCTCGTCTTACAATACCATTTGGAAATACAACCTCAAGCTCTACTCGAACTAAGGCATAATCTTCTGTTATTTCTCTTTCAATAATCCTAAAATTATACCCAACAGGCAAACTGCTTAACAGGTTAAGAATTCCATCCCGCTTTATCTCAATAATATCACCAACTTTCGTCTTAATCCTTGCAAAATCAGTTGGTTTGAGCACCTGCTTAGCAACCTGAACAATCTTTTCTGCTGTCGCAAGCTCTTTTCTGTCTTCAATTATTTGAACATCAGTCATTGCATTCCTCCTTTTTGATTTTTTCTAAACATTTGTCAAGCTCAGCTAATAATTCTTCCTTAGTCAATTTTTTCGATATCACATAATATTCAATCGCCTCACTTAACAACGCCCCTACCGCATTCTCTTCTCTTATCTTTAATTCCCATCTCGTATCATCATAGAACAAATAACTTTTAGCCAATTCCGAACCATACACCGCTTCTAAAAACAAACATGTCTTATAAACCCGCTCCCACCCAAACCTATCATCACAATCAATAACTGCATAGAACTTCAAAAATCTCTCCTTCCATTTTTTCACAATTTCCTCAAAATCATTATGCTCTACAACATCATACAAAGTCCTCAATTCATTAAACATTTTTACCCTCCTCATTTATTATTTCCCAAATCGCTTCCTTAATCAAATCTGCAACCGAACGACCAGTCAATTCACTAATCTTAAGCATTTGTTTATAAAGCTCTCTATCCACAGATGAACCAAGCCGTAAAACTTTAGCCTTCCGTTGCCATAATGCATTAACCCCAGTAATCTCATTAGTCAAATATGGTGAATATTTCTCATATGCTTTATCCATCGCCTCATCAATTAAATCTGCTATTGACCAGCCAGTTTTACCTAAAAATTGAGCTATCCGTTGCTGAAGTGCTTCACTTAACCTAAAAACAAAATTCCTTCTATCTTTCAACATACGCTACCTCCTTTATTAAGTTTATTTGCTTTTCCTTTCAACACAGCTTCTCTCCGCTTCTTATCGGGTATAGTCAATTCTTTTCCTACTCCAATCGCCTCATTTTAAGTCAGTTCTTTGCCCTTTCAACTCGTCTCCCATCGAAACGGGTTATTTCCTGTTCTGTTCAGATTACTTCTATTCTATACCCTTTCCAGTCCCTTCCAATCATCTCAAATCCTCTTCGCCTCTCTTCCAGTCAAATCAAATTCCAATCAACTCAACCCCTCTCAATTCCAACTCGTCTCCTTCCCTATCCTAACATCTCCTTACCCCTTCTTTTCTTATCACATTGCCTCCAGTCCTTTCCCCTTCTGGTCCTCTCCCCTCGCATCCATATTTCAAAACGGATCCAATCAGATCCAAGTCTAGTCAACTCGTGACACCTCTTTTCTTATCCGTTTCTACTCAGTGCCCCTCGAGGCGTTTCCCTCTTCAGATCAGCTCATTTCCATTCAAATCCATAAGATCATTTCAAATCAGTTCGACTAATTTCCCTTTCGCATCACCTCCTTTCTTCTCCTTCTTATTTCTTTTTTACCGATATAACTTTTTTCTTTACACCATCAATTAACCTCTCAAACTCCACAACCTTAAACCGCCCATACTTTGCCCCTCTCCAACTGCTTTTACCCCACATCTCCCCTTTTTCAAAAATCTCTAATATTTGCTTATATGTCAATTTTCCACCATAAACCTTCACAATAAACTCCTGTTCCAATGGTAAATCAAGCATCTCCGACCAAACTATCGTAACAATATATTGACCATATGTCCAACTCCTTAATGACCTCGATAACAAACCATCAGGCTCTTTAATCAGCTGTCCATTCCTTTGATAAGGTATCAGAAAATCTTTCTTATAATCACCCGTTTCTTCAACTGGACAAATATCTACATATCTGGATATTTGATTTTTCAATGAGTTCTGAAAATAATGCAATGCAACTTCCTTCATAAAACCTTTAATTTGATAATGGTAATCTGCTAAGTAACCCTCAGGAGTTCTTACAAAAACTTGCAACCTACTCTTTTGTTCCTCTTCACTAATTCTCAACTCTTCCTTTGCCTGAAGATCCGCTTTAATACGCTCTATCTCCTTTTCTATCAACTGCTTTTCCTCTTCGTTCTTTGTCTTCTTTAGTTTCTTCTCAAGCTTCTCAAGCTCTTTCTCTGCCTTTTTTACAATATATTGCTGGGCTAAATCGCTTGCTGGGTTCAATGCTAAAACTGGAGTTAAATAACTAATCTTTACATAAAACTTGTCAATCTGCATAGCACACCTCCTTTATGAAGTTTTATCTAGTTTTTGAAGCAATTCAAAAGGATTTCCTAAAAATGATATATTTTCACAAATAAAAACTAACTCTTTTACTTCAGCTAAATTTGAAAGAATTAATCCATACTTCTGTGCATTATCCCATTTGTTATAAATCTTAACAGTTCCATCGTTATCAAAATGAACCACAAAATTAGGTGTCTGGACATATTTAATTTTAATCTTATCCATTCCCCACCCCTTAGTTTTTTGTTATTATCTCTACCAAGGCTTTATATTGCCCAAGTCTTTTTGCCCAAGTATAACAATTAACCATCGTTCCTATGGTCTTTGAAAATTGCCAATCCAAATCATACCCCACATCTGTGCCCTCTTCTAACAATCTAAACGCCACTTCAATAACCGATTTCCCCTCAACAGTAGGACTAATTTCTTCATCATCGCTCAACTCATCACTACTTACCCTCTTACTCGCTTTCAATGTAAAATCATCTGTCCATATTAACAAATCTGGCTTAAACCCAAATATTTCCTCAAACTTCTGCATAAGTTCTTTTTTTCTTTCTTCTTCTTTTACTGCATTTTTTGTTTTATCAATCATTTGCTTTGCTACCTCTACCGCTTTCATCTTTACCCCTCCTGTAAGTTTTTATCCCCAATTTTTTCATTACCAACTCTTTAACCTTATCCTCTCCTCGCCATTCCCATAATCGCCTGCCTTCGTCAGTAAACAACAGCTCAAATAGTTTGCCTTCTTCAATTGCTTGCTCTACAATCCTTTCAAGACACGCCTCAGGAAATGGATAATAAGCTTTAAACATAAACTTACCTCCTAACCAACCGCTTTATCCTCTGCCATAGTCTTCGCCAAATACCCCGACGCTCAAATTCCTCACGCTTCATAAACACCAACCGACCGTCTTTCCAAAGTGTTAAGTATTTCGGCTCTCTCATAGCTCCACCTCCTCTATATCATAGTTTCCTTTAATGTAGTATCCTTTAAAAAATTTTCGGAAGAAAAGACCCACAAACCGCTCAAATATTCCCATGCTGTTTCAAAATCTCTATCCTCTTCATCTTTCTTTAAATTGCAATAAGAAAAACTCCCATCGACAAAATAAAACCGTATTTCTCTTTCCTTCTCATTTTCAACCAACTCAATAAACTTAACATTCTGTAAATTAATAATCCTTTGACCAATCTTGATTAATACCATCGCTACCCTCCTTATTGATTTTTAACTAAACAACATCTTCTTTAATTCTTCTTTCCTCTCTTCAGGCACTTTTGTTGCTAATTCTTTTACATAATCTAATAGTTTCTCATCTAATTCAACCATCTCTTCATACGACAAAGCACTATAGAACTCGTCACCATCAAAAATAGTAGACAGCCAACTGCCCCAACTCCAACCCCATGACCGCTCAGGAGAACGCATATATCTTTGCAACACCAAATAAGCTCTTTCCTCATCCGATAAACCTAACCAACCCTCATACGGAAGAACATTCAAAACTAACTTCTCAAACCACTCTTCTAAACTAAGTTTTCTAAGCTCAGCCATAGTTAAACCTCCTCTTTGTTTTTTTTTCTTTGCTTATATTATACCACAATTTTTTAATTTGTCAATACCCTTAGCAAATACCATAGTGACTAAACAAATACCTTGAACAATCAACAAACACTCCGCTGGCTCAAATGCTATAGTGCTTAAATTAGAAAACATCAAACGCCCTCATAAACCAATAATTAAACTCTACAAGGTCAATTAGAAAAACCCGAGCCCCAAATGAAGCCCGAGCCTTTAAAAGTGTTTATTTTCTCTTTTTCCATTCTTTAACATATCTACCATAAGAACCTTGAAACATTTCCCTATGCAACCTGTCCGCTTTTTCTTTAAATTCTTCAAGGTTATTTTCGCCATAATTATTTGATATATAGTCCATAACGCTTTGAAAATCAGGTAATAAAACAAACTGTCCGCCCTTCCCCTCTTCGTAAATATCAATGTAAAAATCCCCCTCTTCAGCCGTAAAATGTCGCCCAATTTCAATACTTAAATCCCCTTCTTTAGCAATTAATCTTAATTCCTTTTCAGTTGCAAAGTCCTCAAATCTCATAGCCCGCCCTCCTTTTTGTTTTTTTATATCATAATTTTTAAATTTGTCAATAGCCTTAAACAGCCCGCCAATTAAAGAAGTAAACTGCTTGTATTATCCCACGATACCCATAATAAACTAAAAAAGCCATATCATCTATTAAATACAACTCTTTCAAGTAAGGTTTATCACCAAATAAACTTTCTATAAAGTCTGTAATATCTTTGTTAATCGCAATGTTTTCATCTACATTTATTTTTAACTCAAATTTTGTCTTTTCTCTAAAACTTGTCTTTTTTAAATGATCATGAAACAACGCATACATAAACCCTACTGTTTTATCTACACGAAACCGAAACTCTCCAAATAAGCCAGCTTTTTTTAACAAGTCCTTTTTAACCACCCAACCCTCAAACCATTCCTTCCCTTCATCTATATTCCAACGCCTCGCAAAAACACCAAAAAACCCATCCACAAAACTAACCTTATAAGCATACTTGTTAAAATTCACTGCCTTAGTAAACAATTCTTTAATATCTTGACCCATCGCTTACCCTCCCTTAGTTTGCTTTATATTATACCACAAATTTTTAATTTGTCAATAACTTCATAAGTGCTATAGTGATTAAACCGAAAAATTAACCAACCCCTCAATATAATGCCTGAGTGATTAAGTAAGCTCAGATAGGAATTTTTGAACAGACTGCCTAAAACCATAATAACCAAACCTCTTGACCTAAGAATAAAGAACCCCAGGCATGAACGCCTGGGTCAATTAAGTCATTAATCTTTAAACCCTGTAGATACGGCTAAAATCCCGCTATCATCGACCCAAACAATAGCAGAATAATTTTTATCATTATAATAGATTTTTCTATTTACTTGTTTGTTAATTTGCTTAAAAATGTTTTCTATAAAATCAATATGCAACTTATGTCCTTTAAAAATTTTATTGTTTATTACTGAGATTTCATAAGCAGGAATACCAAACAAATCAATTTCATTTTTCTTTTCAAAGTCTTCTAAATCATAAATAACAGCATCCTTAAAATGATAATCCCAAGCCTCTGAAAATTTTGGATACTCTGAATTAATATATTTTTGATAATCAAGCCCCACCATGTCAAGTAAATCCTTTTTAATAACTAAACGACCCTCAATAGTTAAAAACCCATCATGAGTTAAACCTATTAATGCTTTTTTAGTGCAAAGCTTCCTAAACAACCTCTTCACCATAGCTCGACCTCCCTTAAGTTTTTCTTTTATTATACCATAGTTTTTTAAAATGTCAAGACCCTTATTAATCGCTTTAAAACTCAAGTCCCACATGGATATAATGCCATAGTGATTAAGCAAACCCATATAAAAATTTTCAAACAGACCACCAAACATCATACCGAACCGACCCCTTGACCTCAAAATAAATCAATAATCTTGACCAAACAATATTGGAATTAAACAATAAAGAAACCCAGGGCTTGACCGCCCCAGGTTTGGAATTACTTAAGAAGATTTCTTTTTAGCAAAAGGATCAATAATGATCGCACAAAAAGATTGCTTTTTAACTTGATTAACCGCCTTGTCAAGCTTTTCCTTTACCTCTTGTTTTAATTCTTCATTTGTTTTAACAACCTCTTGAGTTTTAACTTTACTCATAACCTACCCCTTTGGTTTATTTATTCAATCCCATATTCAATTAATTGATCATAAAATTTGTCTGCAAGCTGTGGATTTTCGCTTAATTGATAAAGAAACCGACTTATAAAATCCAATTCAACCGCCCCCGCATTGTCAAGAATTAACTTTAAAGCTTGCAAAATACTTAAAATTTGCTCTCTATCGTAATTCTCAACCCCACCAATACCGTAAGATTTAAGAAACCAACCTAAAGGATCATTTTTACTTAGTTTAATTCTTTGAACCCTTGCCATAATCCCACCTCCTCCTTTTTTAGTTTTTTAATTGACTAATGGATTTTGAATAAACTTAGCTTTCTTTTTAAGAACCAAATAAGCCCGCTCTTCAACTGTTAAATCATCAACCAACCGATCGACTGTAATATCAAAAAAATTACTCAAAAACTCAACCTCTACCCTTGACAACTTGACCCTTGATAAATCCAATTTCCAATAACTACCCTTCAATAAATCCCTTACCTTTTCCATCATCTCAGCACCCCCTCATTATTTTTCTTTTTAGTATAACATACTTTTTAAAATTGTCAAGACCTTACCCGTAAAATTTATAACCAAACCAACCAAATCCATAACCATGCCCATAACCTAACCTATACCCATAACCAAACACATACCTTGACCTATACCCTAACCATCAACCTAATTTAGAATTATTCTAATTTAGTAGGATATATGAGAAGAGATTTTCTCAGATTTTTTTTTTCAATTTTTTCATTTGTGAAAAATTTCACAAATATATTTTCTAAGCAATTTTCATTTTTTACTTTCCTTTTCTCATATATCCCACTACTTTATAACAATTCTAAACAAAGAATAATTCTTTATTACTAACAATTCTAACTCAATTCTTACATAATTTGAAGGACTTCCGAAGCACCGAATTCTTGACCAAATTGTATTATTTATATATTTATATGTTTACCTTGTTTTATTGTTTATATATTTTATTGTTGACCAAAGAACTAATTGTGATTTAATTAACAAATGAACTGGTAAATTTTCCCCACTTTTTCCTTACAAAGCTTAATTTGCTATCTATCCATCTGATATTATGTTATTTTTAATAAAAGTTAAGCTTGTGAATTATTTACCAAAGAATATGATAAATTGACCGACTATTTAACACTGATTTGACCCCTCTTTTTACAAAATTGTACAATTTGTGAATTGCTTACCATACCATAGTTTTAAAATTTGTCATTATTGAATTGTTTACCTAAGAATATGATAATTGACTGGACAAGCGACCGCCTAAAGCCAGAATAAGATTTTTAATTACCAATATAACCATAGTTTTTAGAATTGTCAAGTCCTTAAAATTCCGATTTTTAATCTAATATCTTATTTACTCTTTTCTTTTTTCATTCATTTTTTCATTCTTTCATTTTTTCAAAAATTCTTTTACTTGCTCATGTATCCTATTTAAAACTCTTCTAATCTTAGAATTTTTCTAACCTGGATACCTATCGTCTGAAAAACTTATAACCTAATAACCAAACTAATCTTAGAATTATTCTAAACAGGAAGCAATCAAGATATTCTTATATTCCCCGCTAAATTAATCAACAAATAAACTATTACCTCGATAGAACCATTACAAGATTAGATTAATTATCAATCCGATTTGCGAACCATTATAAAATTAGACTAATTATCAATTTGACTTACGAATGATTACAAAAATAAACCAATTATCAATTTGACTTGCGAATAAATGTTAGGTTGAAAGAATTATTAAATTGAAATTAGAATGATTACATGGTTGGATGAATTTTTAGGTCGGTCGGTGGATGTGAAAAGCCCCAGCGGGGGTGGGTCGCCCTCGTATGTCGTTTATGCAGGGGGAGGTATATAGGTTTGTTCATTGATTTATTAATTGATTTATTCGATGGTAAAGTTGCTGATTATTTATACGGAGTAGTGGGTTTGTTTTTTTTTAGGTCAAATTTTCGGTTTAGGGACTTGATTTTTGGTTTGGTATGGTTTAAGATAGGGTTGTAGGGGGTTAAGTATGGGTCGGGGATTGAATTCGGTTCGTGATGCGTTGGTTTATGAGGTTGATGGGGTTGTGAAGGCGTATATTACGGTGAGTTTTGATGGTGAGGGTAATTTAAGGGAGGTATTTGTGAATGTGGGGAAGGCTGGGACTACGCTTAATTCGATGTTTCAGGCGGTTGGTCGTGTTATTTCGGTTGGGTTGAGGGATAATGCTGGGTTGGTTGATAAATTTATTGATACGTTGAAGGGAGTGGGTGGTGGGGAGTTTTACAGGTGTGGTGAGTTGCGGGGGAAGAGTTTACCAGACATGATAGCGAAGGTTATGGAGGATGCGGTGCGGAGGAGGAGAGGGGATGTTAGGGGAGAAGTGAGGGTTGAAGAGGGAAATGAGAAGAAAGGAATTGAAGGGGGAGTGGAGAGGGTAGAGAGGCGGAAGGTTGGTGATTTATGTCCTGTGTGTGGGGAGTTGGCTGTAGTGAGGATGGGTAATTGTATGCATTGTGAGAATTGTGGATATTCTACATGTTAGGGGGTGTTAGATGGCTCGTAGGGGCAAAAATAAGATTGATGAACCACATGATGGAGATATTAAGGAAGCGATTGATGGGTTTGTGGATGAAATTTTTGATGAGATTAGGGAGGAGTTGAGGGATATATTGACTGAGATAGAGATTTATCAGCGGACATGGATAGTTCCTTGGTTTGTGCAGAGGTTATTGAATGATTTGTATATGAGGTTGGGGTTACTGTTGGATAAACTGGGGAGAAGTATGTAGGTTGATGGATTGGATTTCGTGCTTAATTGTTTCTAAGTCAAGTTTGTGCAGGATGAATAGTAGCAAGTCTTTAGGTTTGATTTGGTAGGTGTCTTGGATGTATTGAAGGATTTCGAGTGCTATTTTAGTGTCTTCGTTGATTGGTTTGAGTTTGGATTGTTCGAGGTTTTGGATGGCTTGAGTTCGTTCGATTAAGTTGACGAGTTTTTCTTTAAATGTGATGATTTGATTAAGGTTCTGAAGAGCGATATTTAGTTCGGCGTCGTCGTAGGCTAATTCTTTGGCACGGATGGCGAAGATGTGTTCGAGGTCTTGGCATGCTTTGAGGAGGGCGATAAGGATTTTAGTATTAAGTAGTTCTGGGTTGATTTTGTCAAGGGTTAGTTGGTTTGTCTGTTGGTTTGATTGTTTGGTCATAGGTTAGTCTCCTTGTTCATTCTTCTTAGGTATGGGCACGCCAGTTAGTTCGGATAGGAGTTTGGGCATGTCGATGTTTTCCATGGATGGATGTTTAGATAGTTTGGAGATGAGGGCGAGGAGTTCATGGATTTTTTGTTGCTGTTCGAGTTGTGCTGGTTGCATGGCTTGGAGTAGTTGAGCTAATTTGTTAACTTCTACTATATCTGGTGGTAGGTCAAGTGTGTAGAGGATTTCGTGGATGAGTTTCTCAATGTTAAGGATGGGTAGGAGGTTCAATTGACCAAAGAGTTCGAGGAGGGACATGATTTTCTCGAGGCGTTCGTTCTTCTGGACAACATTTGTAAAACCACGGATTTTGAATTTAATTTGTGAGAGGACATCGTCTGGGGTAATAGTAGCAAGTATGTTCAATTCTTCAGGTGTAAGGAGTTGCTGTAGATTTGGTGCTTCGTATTTGAGGATGTAGTAAAGCAGTTTGGTAAGGAGTTGGGAAACGAATACAGTTTCTAAGCGTTCGATGAAGATAGCAAGGGTCATTTGGGTTTGTTGTGTCTTGAGGGAAACTTCTTTGGCGGTAACTCTTGAGCGGGATGATGGAAGACCCATGATAAATTCTGTGATTGCGGAAACATTTGTAGCTTCATTCTGAATGAGGTTGCGGATGGGCAAAGCATTAGGGTCAAAGTTTGCAAGTTTGATTGGACGGACGGCTTGAATTTCACCACCACCTCTGGTATAAAAAATCTTCCACGGCTTCAATTCATCAGATAAACTATCCTCTTCAATAACTGTCGTATCAACTTCGAAACCAAGCGTTAAATTAACTAATGCACTGTCTAATATAGCACGGGTTAGAATGGTATCTTGAACATAATATGGATAAACTAAATCGGCATAGGAGACTTGTGTATTAACGCCATAAAGGAATTCGACGACAAAAGGAGTTATTTTATCAGGCATTATTTCAGCGTTGATGATTTTAGTTTTGTTAAGGATTGTGTAGAGATGCGGAGCTATAATATCATTAGGTAGGAAAACAATACCATAGAATTTATCAATGCGAACAACTTTATCATCGTAGACTTTCTGTAAATATGTGAGGACTGAATATTCTGGGTCATCTTGTGGTGCTATATAAGGTTTAAATTGGTCATATGTTAAGTTGTATCTTCGTATGGCTTCGGGTATGGGTAGATATTCGGTAATGCAAACATAATTGAGGTCAGGTGTGATTTTGGAATGTAAAGGATTGATGACTTGTAGGTCTAAGCGTTTGAGGTCTTCGTTGTATGTGATATAGATAAATCCGTAGCCAGATAAAAGACTGTAGAAAAGGACTTTAGATAGGGCATCTTTAACATTGAGGGTTTTGATGTAATGCTGTAAGATTTTGGTTAGGAGGATTTGTAGTTGTTCATTATCGGTGTCAATGGTGAAGAGGTTTTCAAAGGCTTTTTCAAGGAAAGAGCGTAGGTAGAAGTAGGCAAAGAAGATTTTTTGATAGAACATTGAAGAGAGGAATTTAGATTGCCATTCGTATGGTGGATCTGGGATATTAGTTTCGCCATTTAATTCTTGCATATATCTGATTAGTGATGTGAGCCTGCGGGAATAAGCACTTTCAACAGATAACAATTGACCTAACACATAGCTTTCTATATCAGGGTAGTTGTAAATTTGATTATTGACTGATAAAATCATATACGACCTCTTGTAAAAGTTTGTTAATTTATTATAATACAAGCAGAGGGTTTTGCAAGCATGTTATATACTAAATATCGAAAGATAAGAAAGGCTGAGATAACTGGAACTTGGGGAGATTTTGATACATGGGAAGATTTTGGTAATACTTGGGGTGAATGGGAATATGAATGGCAAAGTTATACATTTGCTTGGTTAAAGGTTCCGCATGAAATTACAAATGCGTTTAAAAAAGTAGATTGGATAGGTTATGAAGGGTTAAAAAAGTATTTAGGGAAATTATTACCTGAGAGTTTCTATAGGCGATGGGGTTGGTTTAAGTGGGATGAAATTTTTAAGGAGAAAATTTTTGCTGTAGTTTTGGATTTTCCATTTAACGAGCCAATAATTGTTCATCAGGTCAATTTAGCAACATATCTAAAAATGAAAGAATTGATTGAAATATTATTTCCAGTAGCGACGCAGATTAATATGTCTACATCAACAAAAGATAATTTTATAGGATTGATTTTAAGTGGAATAGGTTGTCAAGTTGATGGTCAATTTGATTTTACTTGCCAGATTGATAGTTATAGATGGGGTTATATTGATACTTGGGGAGATTTCCCAAATGACCAATGGGGTCCATCATGGTTAACAACATAAATGGTAATTGTGTGTCTGTGAATATAAGAAAGGATGAACTTTTATTTGAAACTCCGATTATAGTAGACACAATTAATGTAGCTGGTTATGTGTATGAATTAACTGATTGTGTAACAAGTGATAAATGTATTGGTGTTTATGATAGAGCTGGGCAACGGGTTGTGTATATTGATATTAGTAGTAAGCAAGTGTTTGAGCATACGGGATATAATGATGTGGTTGGGCTGGTAGCGTATAAAGATAGTTTGTTTGTTATTCGGAATAGTGCAATAGATAAAATAAATGGAGAAACAAAGGTAAGCAAAGATTATGTGGGTCGTAATTTCATTGGTGTAGCTCTGTATAATCCATTTTCTATTTTACTTCTTGAATACACAGATGTTCCGACAGTTCAATTTTATAGTTTACAAGAGCTTCTTGAATTAAGTGATTTGATACCGACTACATTCATGAGTGTCTACATACCTACAAGCTTTTATGATTATCACAATTTACTTGTTAAAGATGGACTAATTTGGGTAAGAGGTCAGAATGGATTGGTTGGATTAAGTTTGCAGATGGTTGGTAATGCGGGGATATTGTTTAATATTGAAGCGTTTTATAATTCGTTTAGGGAGGTATTTAAAGATAAGCAATTAGACAGGTGGCATTTTAGGAAGTGTTTTAATCATAAGGTTTTTATGTTCAGTCATGAGGAGACTGGGCGGTTTATGTTTTTGGTTGATGATGATGTATATTTTGGGGATTTAGTAATTTTTGTTGATAGGGAATGGTTTTTTGATGTATCTGAGAAAGTGTTTTATAGGTATCAATTTACTGATGAGCCAACGACTTATTATTATGACAAATGTTATGTTAATTTATTGTTTGATTTTGACTATTTACAAAAGTTCCATGGGTTTTATTATGATGTGAAGAAATGTAGGGAGCGTTATATTATGTTTAATGTTATTGCAAATTATCGAGGAGATGAGCGATCTTTAGCGTTTAACTTACCTCTTGACGAACATAATTTTAGATGTAATTTATATGGAGAGGAGTTCAGTTTAATATGGTATTTACCAATTGCAACCAAGATGAAAATTGCAAAAATAAACTTTAACGAGGTGGCGAAATGAGAATAACATATAGAACTGGTGCTGATTTAATTGCTCAAGCGTTCAATGGAACACAAATTGGCTTATTTGATGTAAACCAAAATGAACTATCTGGTGGTGGATATAGTAGGCAGAATTTCCCAGGGTTTACTTATTTAAATGAAGATGCGAATAATTTTTATTATGTGAATGCAAATACAATTATGTTTCCTGCAGCGACTGCAAATTGGTCAGATGTGTATTATATTGGATTGATTTCAAATAATCAAGTTGCTTTATTAGTATCTTTACCAAATCCAGCGACTATTAGGACAGGACAACAATTAATATTTTTAGCAGGAATGATTGAATTTCAGATACCTAAACAGATAAGTTAATGGAGGGGTAAATAATGGCATATGTTAAAAATCCAATAACTTACCCAACTGGTAAAGTAAGCGAAGATACAGCGAAAATAAATACAAATTTTTCAATTTTAGCAGATGCGTTTTATAATTCTGATCCTGAGAATAGTCCGATTTATCGAGCTTGTTATGTAGGAATTACAGCACCATTAAATCCAAAAATAGGTCAAATATGGGTTGATACATCAGTTGCTCCACCAGTTATAAAAGTTTATAATGGAACAAATTGGTTAGAAGTTAAACCTGCAAGTGTAGATGAACCATCAACTCCTTATGTAGGTCAATTTTGGTTTGATACAACTATTTTACCTCCAGTTTTAAAAATTTATGACGGGGCAAATTGGCAAGTAGTCAATGCTCCATATGAAGGAAATACTGCACCATCAAGTCCATATATAGGTCAATTTTGGTTTGATACATCAGTTAATCCACCAATTTTAAAAATATACGATGGAACAAATTGGCAATCGAATGTAAGTTATGCAAATTATGCAAGTAATGCAAATAACGCCAATTATGCAAATAATGCTGACAAATTAGATGGACAAGATGGGAGTTATTATCTAAATAGAGCAAATCATACAGGGACACAGGCACCGAGCACAATAAGTCCTCAGGGTAGTGGTAGTGGATTAGATGCTGATACAGTAGACGGGTTTCATGCGAGCCAAACACCTGGTCCGAATGTGATAGTGCCTCTTGATCCGAATGGGATTTTGGATTTGAGTACGACCTATGTGAAGAGTAATGTGTATAGTTTTAGGAGAGTTGATTTGACTAATGCAACGAGTGATTATTTGTTACAGGTTGGAGAAGAAGCTATAATTTATTTTGATACTACTAAGAGTACAACGAAAAATTTAAGAATAGCTACGCAAGGTGGGTTATATTTAATAGTTATTCAAGTGCCGTATAATACTAGTATTAATAATTCCAATTGTGCTTTATACCCTAACAATCAAACTTATACAAATGCTATAACAGAGCTTGCTACGTGGGCAGATGAAGGAGGTTCTGGTGTAGCAGTTTCGTCAAGTTCAAAATCTGCTTTTGATTTAAATAGAATGATAGAAGGAGGGTTACACGTATATTACGTATCAACATATACAATAGGTAAATTTATGATAAGTTGGGGGGCAACTGTGGGTAGTGTTAGCTATGGTAGACTTTATTATTATGTTCAAAGATGGAATGATACGACGACAGCTTGGACAAGTTTGGGGACAATAGATACTGCTGGTAGTTCTAATGGAACTCTAACGATTTTGGTGAGGAGGTTAGTGTAATGAAGGTATGGGCTTATATACATCCAGAATTGAAGACGCTTTGCTGTGCGTTATTACCTGAAAGTGTTCCTGTAGGAGTTGAGGCGGTTGAGCTTGAGGTAGAGACGCCTGATGATGTGATTTATGACGGGATGCAGATACGGGTAAAGACAGAGGAAGAGAAGTTTCAAGAGGAGAAGCAGAAAAAGTTAGTTGAATTGAAGAGGTATGTAGCGGGGTTGCTTGCAACGACAGATTACATTATTACGAAGATAGCGGAGGCACAGGTGAGAGGGGAGGTAGAGAATGTAGAGGCGTTAAAGCAGAAGTATGCGGTTCAGTTGCAGGAGAGGGAAGAGATAAGGGAATGGAATGAGCAGATGAAGAAGACTATACAGGATGCACAGAATTTAGGGGAGTTGAGGGGGATAGTGATTGAGTATAAGAGATAGGTTGTTGAGGATTTGGAATAGTAAATGGAACCCGTTTGGGAATTTTGACGAGCCGATACCGCCTGAGTGGTGTTTTGAGAAGTATGGCAAGGTGAAGGCGTATTTGTATTGGTATTTTATTAGGAACCCTCTTCATAATTTTGACCGTTATTGGGTAGGGACGGGCAATTATCCAGCTGAGTGGAAGGTGTGGCATAGCAGACGGAGTTGGAATTTGATTTTGCCGTTCTTTAGCTACAAAGGGAAAAGGGTAGAGTTTTATATTGGTTGGAGACCGAAGACGCTTGATAATGGGGATATGGTTCAGATGTTGGGGTTTGCGTTAAGGAGGAGAAAAGATGCCTAAACAATTAGAAGATTGTGTGAAGCAGGTAATGCGAAAAGGACATACAAAATCTGAGGCATATGCGATATGAGCAAAATCCACTGGCTGGGTCAGGGGACCTGGCGGTAAGTGGGTTAAGAAAAAGAAAAGGAGGAAGAAGTGAACCCAGAGACAATAGTTTATTTATTGCTTGCTGGGTGTGTTGGTATATTGTTTAAAATAGTTTGGGATTGGTTGGTGGGGCTAAAGAGCCCAAATGGTGTAAGAGAAGTTTGTAAGCAGAGAATGGATATGTTTGATGATGAGATTTGTAGGTTGTATGAAAGATTAGAAAAAATTGAAGAGAAATTAGAAACAACATTAGATAAAATTAATAAAAAGATAGATGAGAAATTTGAGCTGTTGATTAAAATGTTAACACAAGAGCGTTCTTAGGAGGATATAGATGAACAAATATTTACAGCAATTTGGTTGGCATTGGATAATAATAGGTTTGGGATTGGTGTTTTTTATTACGGGGTTAATTGGTTTATTTTATGAGCCGTTTCAATTTGTGTTTAAGAAAGTGTTTCTTTTGTCTTTGTGGTATGTTTTTGCTTATTTGGTTAGGTTGACGAGAATAGGGCATATAGATTGGGAAGATGAGTGGGCTAAGAGGATATACTATCTCGTTATTTTGCTCAGTAGTTCTTGGATTGTTGCAAGTGGCTAATGCCTCGGAATGTTATAAGTTGATACCTAAAGCGAGGCAAGCCTCAGAGTTTGTGTTAGGTTTAAACTATCCCTATTGGTATAATGTAGGACAAATAGAAACAGAGACTAATTGCATATGGCGGACTTCTTTAGATGGATGGGGTTCAGTAGGTTATGCTCAATTGACGGAGCGATTTTTGCCTTGGTTAAACGAGAAGTTTCCTAATTGGAAGGTAAAAGGGCACATAGACCATTTTATGGCTCAAGCGTATTTGATTAAGCAGTTGATAGGTCAAGTAAGTTGCAGGAGGCTTTGGTGTGTTTATCAATGCTATAATCGGTCATGTTGGAAAGTAAATAGGGAAGCAGTGCAAGCAGGTTGTGTATGGGAGAGGGCATTTGAGTTATGTAATGAGAAGTTTGCAGAAAATATTTGTGTATGGAAGCGGGCAGGGCAATGTTTGCAGTGGCGGACAAGTTGCGATATCAATTACAATTATGGATATAAAATTTGGAAAAATGGGATAAAGTATCGAGATGGGGTTATCGAGCGTGCTTACAGTTATTGGTAGGCGATTGTTTTGGATTTTATTGGTAGTAATTTTATTTGGGGTTATTATAGGGTTGATTATACATACAAGGAAGCAAGAAACTGTTTTTACTCAAGCAATCAGACAGCAAGAGCAGATGATTAAACTGAAAGAAGAACAGATACAGCAATTACAGGAGCAATTAGAAAGTTTGCAAAAAGAGCAAGTTTTGAGAGAAAAAAAGATAACAACGCTAAAAAAGCAAAAAGAGCAAATACAGAAGCCAAAGTCAGCTGAAGAGGTGATAAAGGAATTTAAGGAGCTTGGTTATGATGCGGTTGTTAGGTAGTTTGTTAGTGTGTTTATTTTTAGCAAGCCAAGCGTATGCGGTTGATGTTTGTTTACCTGAAGAACAGGCTAAGCAGGTAGTAGTAGAATTAAAGCAGAAGAGGGTTTTAGAGCAAGAGGTTAAAGAATATGAGGCTTTAATTGAAAATTTAAAGAAGCAGAATGAAATCTTAAAGGAACAAAATCAGTTATTGAAAGAGCAGATAGAAATTTTTAAAAATCAGAGACAATTGTATGATACAGCATTGAAAGAGTGTGAAAAGAAACAAATGCTTACTTGGATTGAAAAAGGCAAATATTTAGGTATTGGTATCTTGCTTGGCATATTAATTGGAGTGTTTAAGTAAATGTTTATCATAGCACCGTTAAAGGAAGCGACCAATTTAATCAATGGAGCGTATAGTGGACTAATTAGTAAAGTTCTTCCTACACAAGTTTATAAGTATGGGTATTTGATTTATAATATTAATGGGTCAGCAACTATAACAGTTAAAGTATCGACGGACAATGTAAACTGGTTGCAAGTTTATTCTCAAACGCTTAGTAATGTGTCAGGTTCACAAACCATAGAATTGGTAGGTCTATTTGTTAAGATAGAGATTGATGCTAATGTAAGTGCAGGAAGTTTTATATCGTTTGTTAGGTCATCAATCTAAGTCAAGGATTTCGAGCATTTTTTGGAAGTTTTCGTAGTTTTCTTTCAAGGTATCGTATCCGATTTTTAAGTTTGGGGCTATGATTGTTTCTTCAATTTTTTTGACTTGTTCTTCAAGTTCTTCATAATCCACCAAGTAATTTGAGTATAGAACGATGCATCCAACTGTAGGATAGCCCTTAATAGCGTAGAATGTAAGGTCTTTTTGCACTTTGGGTTTATAATAAGTTTGTAGAGCAATGAAGTTTTCAAAGATGTATCTATCCTTAAAAGTAATTGGCACAAAGGTTTGTTCGGCTAATGGTAAAGATATTGGTATAACATAGATGTATTCAGCTTTTGGAATGAGCGGGGTATTGTTTCGGATGGCTTGATAGATATTAGAATAGAATTTCAAATAAGCGGTGCCTAAAGGTAGGGCAAGTCTCATGCAAATATCAATTAAGTAAGGTTCGGTTTCTCCTTTGACTTTAATTTCTTCGGTTGAGAAGAAGCCTATATACTTCATTTGTTGTAAAAGGGTATCACACATTCTAAGATTAAGAGCCCATGGTTTCATTAACACATCTTCTTTTCTTTTGATAACCTTAGCAATGTAAGAATTTTTGCTTTGTTCAATTCCTATAGTAAAGGGTGGTTCAATACCATTCCCGAGGCATAGGCAATCAATTCCAAATTCAATTTCAATATCTGATAGTATTTCTTCTTGATAGTAATCGATATCTTTAGCGAATTGTCCAGCTGTTTGGATGAGTTTCTGTTTATAAAATTCAAGTTCGTATTGGTTCCTAATGATTGCACTTTCAAAGGAGTTTCTATAGATTGGATCAACTTTGGTTATTGCGGGGAAATTTAAATGTTCAAAGCTTACTACACGATAACGAGGAACTTTAGGCATTAATTGTTTTTGGAACAAACGATTATTTTCAAGCCGAGCTTCAACACCAGCACCGAAGACATCAATTTTTAATTGCTTAAATAATTCGATAAGGAAACCAAAGTAGCAATCAAGTGTTATGACTTTATCAATCTTGCTAAAAATTTCTGGTGGTAAATCGGTTAGTATTTGAACATTTTGTATATTTCTACCAAAGGCAAGGTCTTCCATATCTGGGAATGCACTAATAAAATCAGCAAATAAATAAACCTCTTCATGTTTGGCAAATTCTTCAATATATCCACAATCCATTCCAGTTGTTAACCACAGAACAGCCATTATGCTACCCCTTCATAAAAGAATTTAACCCCTTGCTTATAATCCTCAATCAATAAATCTGCATATGGAGTTAGCTCATCTTGAATGACCCCAAATTTGCGTAAAAGATTGATGATATAATTATACTCGAAATAATTCAACCGACCAAAGCCAAGGTAGTATGTTTTATTACCATCTCGTAATTTAAATGAGAGGCAGAAGGGTTTATGTGGGTCTTGTAGTATTTCTAATCGATGTTTGTTATCTCGGATGAATTCAGCAATGGCTAAAAGGTAATCTTCATTATCAGATCGTAGAACTATTACATCACCTTCTTTTATGCCAATAATCATGTTTTTGTATTTAAGTAGGGCTCGTTTTTGATTGATATTATGGAAATCGGACGTTTCTACTAATTCAGGTATTGATGTAGCGGGAATAATTTTTCTATCCATCTTTTTAATAATATACTTGTTTTTGCGAGAAGTCAAGTTATAATTTAACTCAAAATGCTACAATTAGCACTTTCACCAATTCAGGAAAAAATCTGGGAATTATTTTTCAATTCGGATTATCGGTGGATTGTATCGGTTGGTGGTAAAGGTTCTGGTAAAACACAGCTTGCTATTTTTATTCTGTATGAATTGTTAACTAATGAAAAGTATCGTGGGTCTCGTATTCTTATTGCTCGTGAAAGTTTAAGGGACTTGCGGAATACCTTAGTTGCAGGACTTGAGCGATTGTTAGCAGAAAATCCATATTTGAAGTCTCTCATCACAACGAATTTAAATTTGCAAGTAATAAGAAATGAAGCGACAGATGTAGAAATTTACTATTTATCTCTCAATGAAAAGAATGCTCAATATAAGTCTGTGTTATCTTATGAATTCAATGTGATAATTATTGATGAGGTTGATAGGATAAGTAGGGAAGCGTTTGTTGAAGTAAGCGAGCGTTATAGGTTGGTGCATGAATTTTCTAAGGGTATGTTGATACTTAATCCGTGTTCGCAGGAGCATTGGTTGTATAAAGAATTTGTAGAGAAAAACCGTGAGGATACTTATATTATTCGGTCATCTACTTATGACAATTATTTGATAACTCGGGTTAGCAAGAAAGAATGGGAAGAGATGATACCATATAGTTATGGTGGGAAAGAGTATTTTGTAAGCAATAACATTAGGTATGAGAAACTTTATGAGATAGGGGATATGGTGATTGCTAAGCGGTTTAATGTGTCTCATTCTTTCATAACTGAGATGGAGATGAAACCTTTAGGTTATAGGAAAATTATGCTTGATGGTGAGTGGGGAGCGTTTGATTATGGTGGTGGTTTATTTGATGATGTATTTGATGAGCAAAACATTATTACGATTGATAACCGATTGATTGACATAACATTTGATTATACACTTTATTGTGGAGTTGATTTTGGGATTAGGCATTCGGCATATGCATTGGTAGGGGTTGATTATTTAGGTAGGATTGTAATTTTAGATGATTATATTTCGGATAACCAACCATTGAAGGTGTTTATTGAGTATATGTTAGAGCGATTTAAGAAGAAGTTTAATATTAAGCGACCACAGATAATAACTTATGTAGGAGATATTGCAGGAAAGAATAGAGAAATATATGATGGATATGATTTGTTTACTAAGTTAAGAAAAGATTATGGACTTGTTTTTCGTGGAAATCGTGTAAGAATAGTTGAGAGCATAGCCATGATAAAAGACTTATTAGAAAAGAAGAAGTTATTAGTTAGCGACCAAGCTCACAGATCATTGGAAGGATTTTTAGGAAAGTTTCAAGCGGATCATCATGGCAATTATAAGAAAGATGGATTTTATGAGCATTTGCTTGATGCGATAAGATATGTTATAGTAGAAATATATAAACAAAGTAAGCCACAGAAGAGTAGATACTTGAAGACACCATCTTATGCATTCCCTACCAGTTATTTTTAAATTGAGTTTACCAAGGAATAAAATATTCCGTATTGAGAAAGATATAAATAACTTTTTGAAGAAGTTTGTCTTTATCAAAGCATTTAAATTATATTGTCCTGTGATAAGGGGGTTACCTGATTTTTTAGTTGTGAAAGCAAAGTATGATTTACCAAGTGGATTTTATGAGGTAAAAAATTGGAATAATGGTTTAAGTGAGTATCAAATTAATATGTTGAATGTATTGAGTATGGCTTTTAATTGTGTAGTTGTGCAGTATAATAAGAAGGAGCATTGTTTATATTTTTATGAGTGGATACCTCTTGACAAAGAAAATGAATTGATGTATAATATGACATAAGGAGGAAGAGATGGATCTGACCAAACTTTTTGAATGGTTAAAAGAACCTGTTAAGCTTGACAACCAAGAAACAAATGAAATACAAGAACAAACAGAACCGCCAATACAAGAACAAGAGGAGCAACAATTACAACAACAACCACAGCAACAAATGCAAAGTCAACCAGAACAAAAATTTACACAAGCAAATCAATCACCATTCCCAGGGGCAGAATATTTGACTAATGCAGATTTACATGATATAGCAGTTGGTAGGCAAAGATTTGTAGCTAAGTATGCTAATTTTGAGAATTTGAATAGTTTACTACAGACAATTGAACCTATTGCTTATCGGCAGTATGTATTAGATGTTCAAGCGGGTAGGAGACAAGGGGACTATTACACATATCTTGAACGGGCAAAAGATTTAACACTTGAAGCAACAAAGACATTAGCAGACCAATTAAGAAGACTACAACAGTATAATCCATATTACATACCAAACAAACAGCAAGGCAAACGACCTTATACAGTAAGGGATTTGATGAGGGATTACAAGAAAGCATTACCTTATATAACGACAAAGTATCACATGATTTACCATATGGATGACCAGACCGTTGACAGGGGTAGATTAGATTTATCTACTCCAAGCGGTCTACCAATAGAAAAACAATAATAAGGAGGGATGAACCATGGCTGATTTCTTTTGGGGAGATTTAGGGGCTGAAGGAGGCAATATATCGGCAGCCAACTTTTATGATACAACAGATGCAAGAGCTGTTATAAGAACTGAATTATCCAAGGATTTATGGAAGATTACTTTTGCTTATTCAAACTTTAGGCGATATGTTGATAAAATTACTGGATTTTCTGAGAAGATGTCTGATAAGTTTATGGTGCCTAAAGACCTCTTTAGACCTGAGGATGCATTGTGGGATGAAGTAGGAGAATTTGATGCTTTACCTGATTTTAATCTCAATTTTGGTAGGTTCTTAATTCAAATAGCTGAGAGAGGTAAACAGTTCAAGCATACTGAAAGGGCTGATTTATTCTCATTTGTAGATATTGAAGGGCTTGCAAGGGAGAAGTTTAGTCAAATTGGTGTAGCATCGATTGAAAGAGACTTGTTAATGAATGCATTTGTTTACTTAGATGTTCTTGGAATTGCTCAATCTGGTGGTGATGTATACTATGAGACAGGTAAGACTTTAGCATCCACCAAACAATTTATGAGAGATGTTGATGGCATATTTACTCCAATAACAATTACTCAGGTAACTTATGATACAACTAACCATACTATTGATGGCAAGACACCTTCCAATTTAACAATGTCTCATATTCTTAGGTTTGCTCAGATTTTACACGACCTAAATGTTCCTTCCTATACAGGAGATGGTTATGGGACTTATTTAGTAATAATTAACAAGCAAGCTGAGAATAGGCTTTTGACTGATCCAGTATTCTTCCAAGCTGTTACTTATTCTGGTGATGTTGAGAAACTTTATAAGGGATATATTGGTTCTTTCTATGGTCAGGAGTTTGTAAGGGATGAGGGTAAGTATATTGACAAGTTTGTTTGCTCAATAAATCCTGAATTACAGGGCAAGGCAATTTGTATCTTTTTAGGTAAGCAACCAGTGGTTGAAGCTGTGATTAGACCTGAAGCTGTTTATGAAGAGAGACCTATGGACTATGGTAGGTATAAAGGAATGGCTATTAGGACTTACAGAGGAGAGAGCCCGACTTGGTTTAGTGCTGAAGGTCAGCCTGTAGGTGGTATTTTGGTTGCTGCTTAATGATTAATCCAATGAGCAAACAATGTGGACATCTAATGATGAATACATTCAACACATCTTAAAATTTGCGGGGGTTCCATATGAGGAACCCCTTTCACTTTCTACTTTCTATAATTCAGTTTACAAACCACTTTTTCAAGAAGCTCTTTTAGAGATACAGAAGTTTATTAATTTTTCCTTCATGCGGAAGGAAGGGGAGTTTGTTTTATCGGCTGGTAAATCGTCTATTAATCTTAATTTATCAAATATCAAATTTATTCAAGCAATTTTCCCTAAAGGTAGCAATAAAGTATTAGAGGGATTTGAGTATGCAAAGTATGCAGGGACATTATTAGTAGGAAACCCGACGGCTTATTATTTTGATGACAATACAATGACAATTTATTTTAATGCTACACCGATTGAAGATGTTGTTTACCGAGTGATTTATTATGAGTATGATTTAAATAGTGACCCACATCCTGTATTGAATGAGGCACCTGAAGTGTTGAAATATTTATATCTTGCTAAACTTTATTTGCATTTAGGGGAATATGATAAATATGAGAATGCCTACCAAAAGTATATAGCGTTGTGTAAATTAGAAGATGGGTTGGAGAAAATAAAGAAAACAAGGACAACATTGTTAAAATTGAAGCATGGATATGAGGGTTGGTGGTAGATTGAGAAATTATATAACGAAGGAAGAGCTTGATAAATTTTTTGCTAAATCTGGGTATGATAGGATTTATATAACGAATTTAGTAGCAACGGATTGGGGGTTTGCGAGTTGGGATGTAAGTAATGATGGATATTTATTTGTTATGTCTTGTTATGGGGATGCTAAGTTATGGAAAGAGTTTTTTATTAATTTAGCAAAGCAATTGAATTTAAAAGGAGTAAAATTTCTTACTAAGAGAAATCCTGAGGCATGGGAAAGATTGGTTAATGGTTTTGTTTTAGATGAATATGTGTTAAAATATGATATAACGGAGGAATAAAATGGGTGGTGTTGTAGATGCAATTTTTGGTGGCGGAGATAATGAAACCACCGTAACATATGAAACTCCATCTCAGGTAGCTTGGCTTGCGGAACAAATTGTTAATGAACTACAAGCTTTAAGACCTCTTGCTGAGCAAGCTGTTCCTGGTGTTCAAAGTGCTATACAACAATTTATACAGCAATATCAAGATTGGTTAGCACGAAGTCCTGAGTTTTTTGAAGAGGCACGAAGAAACATAGGAGAGCTTGCTACACAAACAAGGCAACAATTACAAGATGTATTTGAAGGTTTAACAGAAAAAGCAGGTAGATTTTGGGATGAAGCAAGGCAAACTTTATTAACAGACATTCAAGAAGCTGAAGAAAAAATCCCACAAATTTATGAACAAGCAAGAACACGAACTAAAGAATTAACACAGGAAGTTTTACAGGATGCATTAAGAAATACAATCAGAAAATTAGCATTACAAGGACTTGTAAGTCAAACTGCGGGCACTCAAGCAATGGCTGAACAATTTAGACAATATGAATATGAACCATTACAAAGATTAATTGAAGCTGAAACTGGAGCAAAACAAAGATTACAAGAACAAGCTTTAGGATATAAGACTGATATAGGAGAAAAGAAAGCTGGTGCTCAAGAAAAAATATTAAGTGATTATGTAAGCAATGTTGCTAAAACATTACAAAGTGCAATGACATTACAAGCTGGGGTAACTGGGCAACAATTACAGCATCAATTATCTTTACCAGATATTTATCGAGCAATTATGCAAGCACAACAACAATATGCACTTACTCCGTTTGAATTGAGGCGTTCTGTCCTTGGAACATTAACGGGTTCGGCGGGGACATTACAATCATTATCCCCTGCGAATGCTACTCAATCAACAAGTGGTGGTGTTAATCCAGTTCTTGGTGGATTGGTAGGGACGGCGGGAACTTTAGGTTTATTTAAGTTATTTGGTATTATTTAAGGGGGTAAGTAATGGCAGAAATGCAGGCTTTAGATCCTTTATCCTTACTTATGTTAATTAATGCTCAAATGTTTGGGAGAAACCCTTGGGATACGACTACAGAAAGACCTACTACAAAAGACTTAGCAACTTTATCGGCTCAGAGGAAAAGTCCTTATGGTAAAGTAACAATTAAGCAACCTAAGATGACTTGGAGTGATTTTATTCAGGCAGTAATTTTACCGATGGTATCGGATTTATTTACAGCAAGAGAATTGAAGAAGCCTATATTGGATGATAGAACAATAGATAGGTTAAAGAAAAATGTTCCTGATATAGATAAGTATGTGCAGAAGGATGAAAAGACAGGTCAGTATAAGTTTACAAATATAGATGAGGCACCACAGACTGTAAAAGAGGTGTATAACAAAATTAAAGAAATTGAAGAAGCGAGGCAAAAGATATTGAGTAATCCGAAGAATTTTTTAAGACCAGGGACTTTATCTTTAATAATGCAAAATCCTAACATAGCAAGCACTTTATTTGATGTATCAGGACAGATTGAGCAAAGCGTTAAAGCAGGGAAGAAAAAAGAAACAATGAAAACCATAATGTCTAAAGCATTACAAAATTTAGGAATAAAACAAGAAGATTTAGAAGGATTAGATTGGGAAGATTTGCAATCATTAATGCCATTTATTCTTACAAGTATATTTAGCAATCTTACTCCAACAATTACAACAGAAACAGGAGCAAAGAAATGAGCAATTTAATAAATGATCCTTGGGATTATTTTATAGAAAATGCAATACCTTATCAAGGTAAGGTTGAAAAACAACAACAGTCTACTCAGCAAACTCAATCACAAACTAAACCAAAAACTAAACCAAAATCAAAACAAACTGCTACAAGTCAACAATCATTAAAGCAAGATTTATTCAATGAAATTAAAGCTCTTATTACAGGTCAAAAAAGCCCACAAGAAAGCAAATTGTTCGAGGATATAAATAAAGAACGGGAACAGGTAGAAAAAGATTTACAAAGTGTCAGACAAGAATATAATGTTAAAATGAAAGAGCTTGCTGAGTTTACTAATAAATTTAATGATGCACATAGTAAGATGATTGGTTTATTTGCGTTGATGTTAGGAAAGAGTGATTTAGCAAAGCATACAAATGAGCATTTATTTGATAAGATGAGAGAGTTGGTGTTGCATTATCCTGTTGATGTGGTTCCATTGGCAATGAGGAGTTTGATTACGGGTTATTTTGCGGGGAAGCAAGCTGGTATAGATACAGATGGTATGAGTGTAGGTGAATTAATAACGATGGGGGAAAATCCTGAAATTGTATCAAAATTATCTCCAAAGAGTTTGGAATTCTTAGGTCAATTGATAGATGCGATGCCACAAATTTTCCAAATGAAAGTTGCACCATATAAAATTATGTTAGACAAATTACAGAATGAAGCGAAAATTTTGGAACAAAGACAAACACATTCGGAAAATATGTTAAACAAATTATTACAACTTGAACAAATACGATTAGGAAAATTAACAGCTGTAGCGAATGTTTTATCGTTATTCGAGTATAGAGAAGGGCAAATACAAGTAAAAAAAGAAAAATTAGCATTAGACAAAGAAAAAGAAAAACAAAAAACAAGTAATTTCTTAACACCAAAAGATATCAAAATACTACCAAACCTTTAACCATGGGGCTAACTGATATAATTCACGATTTACGAATTAAGTTATTCGGTTATAATGAAGATGATATACATCAATTCATTGCATATCCAAAGAAATCGGAGCTAAGCAAACTTCTAAAGGACAAGCGGTCAAGAGAGCAATTCTTTTCTACTGTTAGCCAATTAGCTCAAAAGAAAGGAATGGATCCAAATGTAGTATCACAAGCGGTATCAAGGTATATCTTACAAAAAGCAAAGGATAATGATTTAATAAAATCAGAAATTCTTACGACACCTCGTTTGCAGGATTATGAAATGATTATAGGACTTGATGAGTTGGGAAGATATGCGTTTGGTGAAAAGGACCCTGGGATGGGATTTGTTCGTGTTATTGATGTCGCAAATGTTGGTAAAAAGATGCGAAAGGAAGAGCATGATAAATTTGTCGCTAATGTAAGGAATACAATATACATGGCATATCAAGTTCACAAGACCATTGAACGGATAGATAAAGCGTTAGATGTAGCAAGTGATTTATCATTAGTTTTTGGATTAGGTGGATTAGCAACGAAAGGAGCATTATGGTTAGGTAAGAGAGTATTAAAGGATGTAGCTAAAGAGACATTAGGGAAATCATTACTTGTTAAAGTTGCGAATGAAGTTGCATCGCTTGGGATTAAGGCTGGGGATATTGCATTTGCTGGAAGTGAGCTTGGTAAAGCGACATTAAACACGGTAGCAAAGGGGTTACCGTTATCACATTCATTAGATCATTTGGTATTTGGTGGTGGTTCTTTAGTTGGATTTTTAGGGTCAAGAACAAAGAAAGCAAAAGAAGCTATTCAGAAGATTGAAGGGACACCATATACAACGATTGATGATATTAAAAGAACGATAGTCGAAAAACAACTTCCTATCAATGGATATGCTTTAAATCTTACAGCAGATGAAGCATCTAAAATGTTTGTTGCAAAAATAAGAAGTTATGTTGAGGATAGAGCTGGTAAGAAATTGTCTTTAGAAAATTTAAAGAATTTTAATGTTATAGCGATACAATTGTTGGAACAGTTCCAAAATCAATGGGAAATTAACCCATTACTTGTATCAAAGGCTTTTCTTGAGCCACATAAATATGTGCATGAAATTCATGAAACATATGATGTGATAAAAAACTTTATAGCTACAAATGAAGAAAAATTTATTCAATTAATAAATGAGTTACCTGAAGGGCGTCTTGAACTTGTTAATACGGAACCTGAATTATTTGAATTTTTCCATATGAATACGACTAAAGTATTTGGGGATAGGATAAGGTTCTTATTAAAGAAATTTAAAGACGATGCAAATATTGATTTTAGTAAATTACGAGTAAGGTTAAAAGGCACTTTTGTAGAATTACAGCCTGAAGATATATATATGAAAGATTTTGAAAATCTACTTAGTGATCATGTAAAAAATGCAATAAAAAATGAAGAAACATCAGTAGGAGTTGAGTTTATATTAAAAGATGAAAACAATAAAGAACAATTATTAAGAGAGTATAGCTTACCTACAATTTATATTCCTACTTATGATTATCGTAAAGTGATGGTTGTATCAATTAAAGAAGGCGAAGAAGAAAAAGAAATTTTAGTTGATATTCCAGCAGTATTAATAGGTGCTCTTGGGGAAAAGTTTAAAGGAGACCTCGCAAAAATTAATAACTTCTTAAGATTTTATGTAGAAAAAGTTAAAGGATTAGAAACAGGACAAGTGAAAGATATTTTTTACATTTATGACCCGATGAGCCAATTGTTCCCCTCTACGGTTATTCGTGAAATGGGTTGGGATAAATTAAAAATTTTAGATGAATGGTTAAATCTCTTCCCTGATGAAGAACTAAAAGAAATAGGATTACATAAAGGTAGAGCTACAAAATTATTGGAATTTGGAGGAAATATATCTGAAGCGTTTAATCAATTTGCTATACGACAACAAAAAATTCATCTTGAAAATTTATTCAAAGAAATTAGAGCTGACTTAAAGAACTTATTAGGGTATGATCCAAAAGATAGAATACGAACTGAAACTTTAATTCAACAAGCATTAGAAGAGGCTGAAATAACTGATAATCCTGAAATAAAAAATGCAATTTATTATTATGCTGAACAAATTAAGCAACTTAAACCAATGATAAAAGATCTTAAAGCAAAGTTTACAGATCCTAAAAAAGCAAGTCTTGCCGAAAAATTAACACGAAACTTTCAAAAAGCTGAAACAATAATTGAAAAATTAAGCAAAAATCCCATTGAAGAAACACGGAAAAAAGTGCTTGAACTAATTTATCAAGAAAAGGATCCTCGGTTCCTTAAACGGTATGGTCAAGGATTTGTCGATGTAATGATGCTTCATCAGTTGGATCCTGAGTTAGCTTTTGATTATTTAGCTCGAGCCTATACAAGACCTTGGACTGCTGATAAAAGATGGTTGTTAAGTTTTGTAAAACGCACTGATGAAAGATTATTTACAGATCCGTTTTTGAAAGATACAGATTTCGTTAAAACATTAGAGCTTATTCGTGATTACCAAGGAAGAGATACAGCAAGGAGTAAATGGCTTAAAACACTTGGTAAATTTTCAAGAATGTATACATGGATGTTACCACGGATTGCGATGGGTGCTGGTGTCCAGTTATTAAGTGCTATATCTCAGCGGTATCCAAGTTTTAGATTTTTCCAAGCACCAATTGAGACAATAAAAGATGTAATAAAAAATCCCGAGCTTAGGGACTATCTGTTCAAACAAATTAAGGAAGAAATGCATGATGAAAATTATCTATCATTCTGGATTAGAGCTGTTGAACCATTTGTGCAAACAATTTTCTATAATGAACTACTTAAAAACCCAGAGTTCAGGAAGGAAGTATTAAAAGATTTTGGTCATATAGCGATAGAGGGATTTACACCTACGGATGCTAAGTTATTAGCTGAGCATTTAGCTAATTTGATTGATAGTCCTGCGGCAATTTCTCCATTTATGGGTGCAACTTTTGGTAAGTTAGCATATATACAGAGTTGGTTTCCGTATGTTGTAGCACCATTTCAAGTAGCTGTTCAGTCATTTGCTAAGAGTTTTACTTCTCCGAAATATGCTATGAATTTCTTTAAACATTTGATACTTGGTGCAACTATTCTTCCAGCTACTATTACACAATTTAGTGGAGTTGCAGATACAATACAAAATACATATGACGGTTTATCAACTGTTTATCATACTATTGCATCAATTCTTACAGGTAATCCTGAACCAATACAATCATACCTTGAGAAACAAGAGCCTGCATTTGCATCAATATGGAAATCTTTGTTTAGTAATTTAACTGGTATACCAAGGGATGAATTGACAGGTAGGTTATTCCATGATTTAGGTTTAATGTTAGCTTTACATGGTGATAATGTAGCTTGGCAATATGTTAAGTCGGGGCTTGATTTCTTAGAAAAGCATTTAGATTTAGCAAATAAGAATTTATTCTCGGCTGGGTCTGTTAGCACATCATTTGAAGTAACAATGCCTGTAGTGGAAACGGCTACAAGATTACTTAATAATTTGACTGTTTATGAAAAAGAGCAACCACAACAAGCAGGAAGAGCCATCTTAGAAACATTAATGCAAACCATACCAATTGCTAAGAACATCAAATCAGGCATCTTAAGTGAGCTAACTCAATATGGTAGGGTAAGTGATAATAGTGTGCTGAAATATTTTGATGATGAGGATTTAGCGAAAGCGACAGGTCTTGGATATTTTCTCGGAGTAATGGTTAAGCATCCTGTAACGGTAGCAAAAATATTTGATACGATGTTCCTCGGTGGATTTGGTGAGGCTGTTGGTCGTGTGATAACTGGTGAAGAGAAACGAGCTTTATTCCTGCCTAAAGTTACTGATGCGAAAAGTTATAAATTGAAAGTTTTAGGTAATGAAGAATATGTGTTGCAATCCCTAAGGCAAATTGAGGATCCGTATACAAAGAAAAATATCCTTTTGCGGTTTGCTAATGTGATGGATAATTACTTTAATGAACGATATATCAAGAAGACAGATAGGTCACCAGAAGAAGAGATTAGGATGTTTAAGAGTTATTTAACATTTTTGACTTATGACCCGAGTGTTTTAGATGAGGCTGACCTTAAGTATATGGTAGAGGTTGCAAATAAGGCTGGATATTATTTTAAAGAGAAATATGGATTAGAAGATCAGCAATTACATGAATTCTTAGCCAAAGCTTTGGATGAATTAAAAATCAGATCAAAACTTAGAAAACAGTCGCCTCGCCCTGAAACGGTATCTCAAAGTTCTTAAACAAGTAGCCCCACATTTCAGCTCCTGCCTCGTCTAAAGCCTTGATATATTCCTGAGCTTCTTCTTGGCTATCGCATTCTATTTGTATCTCATCATGTATAAGATTAACTATCTTGGCATTAGGATATTTTTTCGTAAATAAGACGACAGTCCCCTTGAGCAGTTCAGCTCCTGTGCCTTGAATTGGGAAGTTTAGTGCAATGTTTAAATGCTCGGTGTAGCGGTTTCTTCGGAGGACTGTGCTAACTGGAATGGAACCATTTTTGAGAGTATTCATTGTTGATTGTATATGTTCGGAAACTCTTCGATGATAAGACATCCATTTAGCTCTTAGGAATTTAGTTTCTTCATAAGTCAAAAGGATGTTTGCTTCGTATAGGAGTTCTTGCAATGTTTGGACTGAGGCTCCATAGATTAAGGCAAAATTAAATTGTTTAGCAATATGTCGTTCTTGCTTTGAAATTTGGTCTATGGGTTTATCAAAGAGGAAGGATGCTGTCTTGCTATGTAGGTCTTCTCCGTTTCGGTAGGATGTAATAAAGGTTGGTATGTAATAAATTTGCCCAGCTAATCTTAATTCAATTTGGGAGAAATCATACTTAAGGAATGGGCTCTTATAGAAGAGATACCGCAGGTGCCTTGGAATGTTAAGCAAGTTTGAATTGGAACAAGAAAGCCTACCTGTGATAGCTCCGCAAACATCATAATGACCATATAGCCGACCAGATGAACCTTTGTTTATCCATTCTTCCAAATAAGAGATTTCATCTTGCTGTTTCTTAAGAGATAGGATATCATGTATGCATTGCTTTAATTTTTCATCTTTAGAAGTTAAGAAGTAATAAAGTAAGGTCTGTTTTTGAGCATCAGGTAAGTTAAGTTTTGTTTTGACTTGAGCTGGTGAAAATGGATTGAATTGATAAGCCCTCTGGAAAGCCATTAGATTTTGATGAAAGATAGGTTTCTTTTCTTGTAATAATTTGGATATTTCTTCAATATTAACTGGAACGCCTCGTTTTTGTATCTGTAAAAGTCTAATCAAGAAAGCTTTGTCTAAAAGATATACAGGCTTAAATTTCTCATGCTTAGCAATTGTGTGCCGATAAAGTAAATCCGTAGCATTCAAATCTTCAGTCAAATAATCTTTTAATCGGTTGTCTAATAATCTAACGCCTTTCTCAAGGTCTTTGCGAATTTTTGTTTTATCGGTTTTGTATTCATATAACTTAAAAAATTTACACAAATTCTCTAACCCAAACATACCTCTTTCAGGCTTCTCTATCTTATATTCAACTTGATATGCCTTCATAAACAGATAAGTATCGTCAAAACAATCTCTATTCGGTGGAATAAAATCAAGTATAGAAAAATCATAAAACAAATTATGTCCTACAATCACATATCCATTACTTATCAAATCGTTCAAAAAATCTTTAAGCTTATCCGCATCTTCAAAATAGAAAAACTTCCCATCTACTTTAATACCACCAAGTAATAATCTACCATATAATCCCTGTGTCTCTGTATCAAGAACAGCAACTTTTCTCATCTTTCTTCTCCTTTGGTTGAAAATGTTCACAAGCAGGAAGTAAAGGATGTATCTCGGTTCGTGCATCTTCTAATGTGCATCGCCAATCATAACTTTTTCTCCTCTGGGCAAACTTACAATCCTTACATTGCTTTTTTGATGCTAAAATTTTTGCTAATTCTTGTAAAGTCATTGTTATCCTCCTATTGCCATTTGTCTGCTATTTCATCTAATTCTTGTGTATGTATCTCTCCAAATTCTTGTTTAATGATATCTCTAAAATCATATCCAGATAATTGTAAATACTGTAGAAACTTCTGAAATTCCTTCGGGAATTGAGTAATAAAATTGTTAATCGTGTCCTTATGGTATGGGTCTTGTAAAATAAACTTCAGAGGATTACCTTTCACAATAACAAGCCAAAATGGATTTAAGTTCGGTTGCGATACCCAGTCCTTTCTATAAACTTTAGTCAAGAAATTATAAAACAGGTGCAACCCTCCATTATAAAGCGTTGTATGCTCCAGCATGATTACTCTGTCTAAATTTTTATCACCTTGATACTTAATCGTAGAAAGCATATCGTTAAATGTAATAAACTCAACTTCCTTGTCAAAAATACAAGGCTCAATTATCATATACTCTTTAAACTTCGGTGCAACTAAAATATGTAAAACTTGTTTGAAATAAAAATCAGCCTTTTCTTTATCGTAAAGTTTGTGTAGCATAAATTCAAGCGAAAACAAAGTCTTAAGTAAGGGGTCATAATCGTAAACAGCATAATCAACTTCTTTGTATGTTCCTTGTTGAATTAATTTGGCAAGCTCATCCTCATATGGTTGAAAAATTTCTTGATAAATTTCCAATCCCCAGCCCCAATTATCGGCTAAATGGATTATGTATTCTCTGTAAAATTGTTCTATCTTATCAATGTAAGAAGGGTCTCTATAACCAATGTTAAATGTAATTAATCTTCGCCACATTCCTTCAATTGTAATAAAAGGTGCATAATACTTTGTCTCCATGGTAAACATTGCAGGCATAATCATTTCTGTGGCTCGGGAAAAATAAATATTTGCTTTACTAATCCTTCTATTTGC
>Ga0334722_10000952_pt1 | contig 38785 bp, 30 predicted proteins | sample C3_bottom_MG_FD_207210 | JGI IMG/M metagenome (GOLD analysis project Ga0334722, IMG submission 207210) | Sediment microbial communities from Yellowstone Lake, YNP, Wyoming, USA - C3_bottom | ecosystem: Environmental > Aquatic > Freshwater > Lake > Sediment | place: USA: Wyoming | collected...
GGGGACTTCGAGGGCGAGGCGCGACTCGGACCAGAGATGGCTCGAGTAGCGGTCGTCGCGATAGCTGCTCCAGTCGGAGCGCTCGACGATGTGGAAGGGAGGGGTCTCGGCGACGAGGACTCCGCAAGGGAGGAGGAGGAAGGCAAGGGCGAGGAGGGGGGGAGGGAGAAAAAAAACTGACCGAGGGCGATGCTTTGGCTTCATCGCTCCGCGCTCATCCGGGGAGGCAGAGGGCGACCATGCGCGTGAAGGCTTCGGGGCCCTCGCGGCGGAAGGAGCCGAGCTCGGGTTCGCAGGAGGTGCAGGCGTCGATGGAGAGGAGGGCGCCGAGGCCCAGGTCCTTCGCGAGGGCGAGATTGGCGGCGCGGATGTCGAGGCGGGGTCTCGGCCCGCTCCGGTCGACGGCGACCGCGCCGAACTCGGCCTCGAAGACCGCGGCCCGCGCCGGATCGACCTCGTAGCAGCAGGCCCCGATGGCGGGGCCGAGGATGACGGAGATGCCGGCGGGATCGGAACCGCGCCTCTCCAGGGCCTCCACCGCCCGGGCGAGGATGCCCGTGCCCTTCCAGCCCGAGTGGAGGACGCCGTAGGCCCCGCTCGCGGTGTCGTGGATCCAGATGGGCATGCAGTCGGCGACGGTGACGGCGAGGGCCAGCGCCCCGAGGTCCTCGGGAAAGGCCAGGAGGCCGTCCCGGCCGCCAGCCCCGTCGGGACCGCCGTCGCCGAAGTCCTCGCCCTCGAGGAGGGAGGCGTCGAGCTCCCCCCCCCGGTCTCCAGGAAGGCTCGAGGCCTGGGGAGCGAGGAGACGGAGGCGGCGCGTGTGATGGAGTTCGGTGGCCACGACGGAGCCGGGAGCGAGGCCGAGGCTCGAAAAAAAATCCGCACGCAGGGGATTCCCTCGATCGCCTAGGTAGCGGAGGGAGCCGGCGCCGCGAAGGCTCAATATGGCGCGAGGTCCAGGGGTCTTCGGCGAGGGGGGCTTGCCGAGGGGATCGGGAAAGGCGAACTCGAGGTAGGGCCCGCCCTCCCCTCCGATGGACCCGCCGAGGTCCGTCTCGAGGATTCTCACCGCAGTCTGTCCCCCGGCCCTCATTCGGACTTGCCGAGGTCGAGACCGGTGATCTCGCCGAGGAGGCGGTGGGCGCTCTCGCAGCGGTTCCGCACCGTCTCGAGGGAACGCAGGAACTCGCGATTGGACCTGCGGTCGAGGGAGGAGAGGTTCTGGAGGGAGTCGTAGCGGCCGCCGGCCTCGCCCTTGAGCACGCCCTTGATGATGCGGGCCATCTTCCCGAGGGCCTCGGCGACGCCGAGGATCACCTTCTCCGCCTCGTCCTCGGCGCCCCGCCTGATGGTGTCGAGCTTGCGCCGCTTGAAGGGGATGGCGAGCATCTCCGTGCTGGCCTGGTTCCAGGTCTTGCCGATGTCGCCCTCGGGGGAGACGAGGAGGTCGAGGGCGAGGAGGCGCTCGTGGATGCGGAGAAGCTCGCCGTAGGCATCGGTGAATTCGATGCGGTTGTCCTTGCGGTAGAAATCGCCGTCCACGAGGACGATCTTGAGGGGGCGGTTGATCTCCTTGTGGAAGGGCCCCTGCCAGAAACCCTCGAGGAGGGTGAGGGCGAGCTCGTGGCGCATCGGCGGCGAACCGGGGAGGCCGTCGCGCTTCATGTGGGCGAAGGGCGAGATGTCGACGTTGCCGATGAATTCGGCGATCTCGGTCGCGAGCTCGTGGTTGCGGCTCTCGAGGCGGTAGTCCTCGAGGCGGGCCTCGATGCGCTCCTTCCAGAAGGCGCGCAGGATGGCGAACCAGTCCTCGCCGCCGGGCAGGTCGCGGGGCATGCAGTCGGGGTCCTCGGAGAGCATGCGGATGATGTTGCCCAGGGGCACGCGGGAATTGAAGGAGCGGACCTTCTGGATGGCGGCGGCGCCAGCCGCGATGTCCGAGGTGAGGGAGGCCTCGGCGTCGAAGTCCCCCTTGTCGAATTCATCGCGCTCGGCGACCACGAACAGAGCCTCCAGAAGCTCGGTCGAGGGCGGGACGGACATCGAGAAGAGGAGGTCGCCGAGCTCGAGGACGAGGTCCCGGGCCTCCTTGAAGGGGGCGGCGATGACGCCGGAGGCATGGGGGCGGAAGAGGCCGAGGAGGCGGTCGAAGAGGAAACCGGAGAGGCGGCGGAGAAAGAGTAGGCTCCGGAGGTCGCTGTACATGGCCCGTCGGCCCTCGTCGGTGAGGGATCGAAGGATCTCCTCGAAGGCCTCGAGGACGGATTGCCTGATCTCGGCGGGAGGGACTCCGCCGTCGGCCCGCGCGAAGGGATCGGTCTCGGTCTCGAGACGCGAGGCGACCTCGGGCAGGGAGAGGGAGATGAGGAAGGCCACGAAGGCGCCCTTGTCTCCCTCGACGCTCCTGGCGAGGAGTTCCTTGAAGAAGCGCGCGGCGTCGCGGAGGGAGCGGAGCTGTTCGGCGAAGCCTTCGAGGAGGAGTCCCGCCTTCGCGTCGATGAGGCCGGGGTGCCGGTTCTCGATGGTCGCGGCCAGGGCGCCGAGCTCGTCCTGGACGATGAGTTCGATGTAGCTCTTGCCCGTGAAGAGGCGGCGGAAGAACAGGATCACGCGGCCGAAGATGCCGACCCCGGCGAGACGCGACTCCTCGGTCGCCGTCGGGGGCTGGGGCAGGGCCTCGGGCGCGAAGAAGGGTTCGGTCCCGACCTTCGCCGCGGTGCGTATTCTCTCGAGCATGTCCCTGCGCTCGCTGCTCGAGAGCGCGGCGACGAGGGTGTCGAAGACGGTGGCCTCAGCCATGGCATCAGCCTACGTCAGGAATCCCGTCTTGGCAATCGCCGCGGCGGGAGGGCAGAAGGAGGGCGAAGGGCAGCCCCGTCGCGGGATGCGCGAACTCGAGGCCCTCGGCGACGAGGTGGAGGCGATCGGCCGGCCGGCCCCCGTACAGGGCGTCCCCGAGGAGGGGCAGGCGGAGCCAGGCCAGGTGGGCCCGGACCTGGTGGCGGAAGCCACGAGTTAGGCGAACCCGGAGCTCGAGGGCGGGGTCCTCCCCGGCTCGGTCGGGGAGGGTCCGGGCCTCGAGGATGCCGGTCCGGTAGCTGTCCTCGGGGGAACCGCGGCGCGGCGGCCGGATCGGGGCCTCCAGGCCCAGGCAGGCGACGCGGGCGCCCCTCGGGCCGTAGGAGCGGAAGCGGCTCTCCACGAAAGTTCCGGCGAGGCGGGGAGCGAGATCCCCGGGGCTCGAGAGTAGCTCCTCCCACTCGTCCTCGGGGATGCCGGCGGGCAGTGAGGAGAGGGGGCGGGAACCGGGCAGCCCCCCTCCCCCGCGGGCGGCCACGAGGCGATAGGTCTTGACGAGGGTTCCCGCCTCCTGGGCCGCGAGGAGGACCGCGAGGACGGAGGGGCTTCGGGCGAAGAGGAGGAGGCCGGCCGTCTCGAAATCGAGGCGATGGAGGAGGCCCGCCTCGGCTGGATCCCGGCCGGGAGGGAGGGAAGGGCCTTCGCCGCCGAAGGCCAGGGGCCCGATCTCGGGATGGATTCCGAAGAGCCAGGCCGCGAGGCTTTCCCCGCCCCTGCCTCCGAGGGGGGCGCTGTGGAGGCGGTGGGGTTTGTAGGCGACAATGAGACTGTCGTCGGAATGGACGATCCGGGGAAGGTCCGCGGATGCCGGATCCTCGGTCACGCCGGGGCGATCGATCATGGTCATGCTTACCATGCCACCTTCGCTCCGGGAAGTCCGCGGGCGAGGCGTCGCGGCGATTGTCCCCAAGGAGGAGGCCGCGAAGCCGATAATCTGGTGGGAGGAACATGAACGACGTGCCGCGCATCCAATCAGCCCCGGTCCCGCGCCCCCCGCGGGCTCCTCTCGCCCTGGCCCTCTTCCTCGGAGCCGCCCTCCTCGCGGCCCAGAGCCCGACCGCCAAGCCCCCCCTGCCTGCCGCGCCGGGAAGCTCCGCGGCGCCGGCGGCCGCGGCCGCCACGGCGGTCCCCAAGGCCCCCTCGGCCCTGCCCCGGGGTTGGGAGGGCATCGAGCTGGGCATGACCCGCGACCAAGTCGTGGCCAAGCTCACCACCAACTCCTACCTCGTCTTCCGGGGCGACGAGGACCTCTCCCTCCTACCCTCCCCCAACCAGAGCCTCATCGAGGTCAGCGGTCTCGACTTCGTGCGGAGAGCCTTCTTCCAGTTCGATGCCGGCAAGCTCTGGGTCATCATCCTGAACCTCGCCGACGACAGGGTGGACCATTTCTCGGTCTATTCGCGGCTCGCGGCGAACTACGGCGAGCCGACCCGCCTCGATCCCCAGGCCGCGGTCTGGGAGGACTCCTCCGTCCGCCTGGCCCTCGAGCGCCCCCTCACCCTCCGTTACCTCGACCTGGCGACCTTCTCGAGACTCAAGGACGCGGGCTCGGCCAAGACCTCGGTCGAGGAAATCGACCGTCGCGACTTCCTCGGCACCCTGTAAGGAGGCGGAATGACCACTATCCTGGGTTTCGCCATCCTCGGGCTCCTCATCGTCATCGCCCTCGAGCTCTACCTGGTCATAATCGCCCTGGCCAGGGCCCCGGCCGGACAGTCGGCCAAGGACGAGAAGAAGGAGTCGCCCACCATCAACGTCAATGTCGGCACGGTCCCGCCGCAGGAGCAGCAGGGGCGCATTACGACCTCGGAGGGAGAGTCCGCCTTCCCGCCTCCTTCATCCCGCCTCGTCTCCATCCCGCCGTCCTCCCCCCCTCCCGCGGCGGAGGGCGATTTCCCCGACGGGGACGAGGGCGGGGAAGAGCCGCGACGGGCCGCGCCGGCCCAGCCCCCACCCCGGGCCCGCTCCCTCCAGGAGACGGCAAGCGGTCTCATCGTGGTCAAATGCGCGAAGTGCCAGGCCGACAACTCCAGCTACCGCGACCACTGCTTCAATTGTGGATCGCCCCTCGGCCAGAATTGACAGCCCGGACCATCTTCTCCATAGTTCCTCGAATGAGACTCAGGCTCCTGTTCCTCGCCCCGGCCTTCATGGTCCTCACCGCCTCCTGCGCCATCCTCGGCGCCGCGAAGGGTATCGAGGGGGCCTTCGCGGGCGAATCGGATCCCGAGCTCGCCGCCGCCGCCCTGCCCGCCCTCATCAAGGTCGAGGAGGGCCTCCTGGCCGCCGACCCGCGCGACCAGGGCACGATCGTGCAGACGGCCTCCCTCTACGTGATGTACGGCAACGCCTTCGTCCAGGGCCCGGCCGAGAGACTGCCCGCCGAGCGCTTCGAGGAGAAGCGCGTCGCCGATCTCAGGGCGCGCAACCTCTACCGCCGGGCCTTCGCCCTCCTCGGCCCCGCCCTCGAGCGCCGCTCGCCCGCTCTCCTCCGCACCTTCACCTCGGCCACCCCGGGCGAGGACGGACTCGTCCCCGGACAGTCGAAGTTGCTCGCGCCCTTCGCGCGGCGCGACCTGCCCCTCCTCTACTGGTCGGCCGCCTCCATCCTCGCCGCCTACTCCGTCGACCCCCTCGACCTCCGCGAGGCCTCGATGGTGGGCTTGGCCAAGGCCCTCCTCGAAAGGGCCCTCGCCCTCGACCCGGCCTGGGACTCGGGCAGCCTCCAGGAGCTCGCCCTCTCCGTGTACGGCTCCTTTCCGAGCTACCTCGGCGGCGATCCCGCCAAGGCCCAGGCGGCCTACGAGAAGGGCAGCGAGATCAACCGGGGCGGGTCGGCCCCCCTCCTCGTCACCTACGCCGGCACGCTCTGCGTGGCCCGCGACGACTATCCGGATTTCAAGCGGAGCCTCGAGGCCGCCCTCGCCATCGATCCCGACAAGAGGCCCTCGACAAGGCTGGCCACCATCCTCGCCCAGGACAGGGCCCGCCGCATGCTGGCCCGGGCGGGCGACTACTTCCTCCTACCCTGAACGCCGAAGGCGCCCGAGGCGGCGCCCGAAAGGAACGACGATGCAGCGCTCCCCCGCCCTCCTTCTTCTCCTCGTGCTCTCCCTCGCGGCGCCCCTCCTGGCCGCGAGCCAGGAGCTCACGCTCAAGGTCGCGGCCTTCGTGCCGCAGAACAGCCCCTGGGACACGGGGCTCAAGCGCCTCGCCGCCGATTTCGAGCGCATCTCCGGCGGCCGGGTGAGGATGACCTTTCCCCAGAGCCTCAAGGGCGCGGGCGAGTCGGACATCATCCAGAAGCTCAAGCTGGGCCTCGACGGCGCCCTGCTCACGACCTCGGGACTGGCCGAGCTCTATCCGGATACCCTCGCCCTCTCCATGCCCTCCGTGATCACGGACGACGCCGAGCTCAACGCGGTCCTCGAGGCCGTCGATCCGATGATCAAGGCGCGGATCGGCCAGCGCTACACCGTGCTCGCCGTCACGAAGGCGGGCTGGATCCGCCTGTACTCGAAATCCCCCGTCGTGACGCCCGAGGACCTGAGCCGTCTGCGCGTCTCGGTGCCCCAGGGCGAGAAGCTCATCGACGCCCTCTTCCAGAGCCTCGGCTGCAGGACGGTGAAGGGGGACTGGTCGAGCCTCTTCCTCCAACTCTCCTCCAACGCGGTCGATGTGTTCTACACGAGCCCCATCATGGTCGCCGGCCTCTGGTCCCAGTTCAAGGGCAAGATCTCCTACGTCTCCCCCCTCCCCATCGCGCCCTACATCGCCGCCCTGGTCTTCAGCCGGGCCAGCTGGGAGAAGGTGCCCGCCGACCTGAAGCCCCAGCTCGAGGCCGCGGCGAAAAAACTCGCGGCGGACATGAGCGTCGAGGGCGCGAAGATGGAGGCCGAGTCCCTCGCCGCCCTCAAACAGCAGGGCCTCGTCATGCCCCCGGCCACGGCGACGACCGCCGCCTCCTGGCAGAAGGTCTATCTCGAGAGGAGGACGACCCTCCTCGGCGAGGCCTTTTCCGCCGACTTCCTCGCGGCCGTCGACGCGGCCCTCGCGCGGGCCCGGGCGGGCAAATGAGGGCGCCGACGGCGCCTGCGGCAGAGAAAGGAGGAGTCATGGAAAGGCAGAAAGGCCGAAGCAGCCCCCCTCTTCTTCTCGTCCTCCTCGCGGCCCTCGCCGCGGGCCTTCCCCTCAGCGCGGCACCCGCGCCCTGGTCGCCTTCGAAGGACACGGTCAAGCTGGCCGAGCTCGGGCTCGACGCCCGGGAAAAGGCCTGGCTGGAGGCGCGGACGCAGTCGGGCGGAGCCCTCAAGGCCGCCATCCGCGAGCGCCTCGACTGCTACGAGGTGGCCCCCGACGGCAGCATCAAGGGTTTCGACTACACGCTCCTCCGAGAGTTCGCCGGCACCCTCGGCCTCCGCCTCGACCTCAGGGTCGAGAAGACCATCGACGCCTTCTTCTCGAGGAACGGGGTCATGCCCAAGGATCTCGGCGCTCCGGGCACGACCTACGACTTCACGCCCGACATCCTGAAGAGCGTCGACCTCGTGGTGGGTCCCTTCGGCATCTACCCCTGGCGCCAGTCCCTCATGACCATGCTCCCCATCTACCCCACCCGCAACCAACTCGCGGGCAGGAAGGGCGAGGAGATCCGGACCCTCAAGGAGCTCAACGGCAAGCGCATCGCCGTGATCAAGGACTCGGTGCAGCAGACCATCCTCACGAACATGGCGGCCGCCGAGAAGATCAAGATCGAGTTCGAGCCCGGAGTCGACGAGTCGGAACTGTACCGGCTCGTCGCCGAGCGTAAGGCCGACTATCTCCTCGACGCGAGCGTGATCTTCGCGAAGAACGTGAAGAAGCTGGCCAGCCTGGGCCTCTCGCCCTACCCCGAGGACATCGTGATGACGGGTTGGAGCGTCAAGAAGGAAGACACCGTCCTCGCCTCGATCCTCGGGAAATTCCTCGCGGCGAGCCAGAGGAACGGCCTCTTCGGGCGCCTCTGGACCGAGGACTTCCAGATGGACTTCAACGTCTATCTCGGCGCCGTGCTCTCCGCGCCCCAGACCCAGAACAAATAGGGCGGGGAGGCGAATGCGTTTCAGGGACCGGCTCCTCATCCTGGGTTCGACCCTCGTCCTCGTGCCCATGGCGGCGATCGTGGTCCTGTATTCCCTGATCATGTCCTCGAGCCTCGCCGAGGACGCGGCCCGCATCGTCGCCACGAAACTGGACCTCCTCGAGAACCGCATCGCCTCGAGCCACGAGATATTGAGCCGCGCGGGCATCGCCACCAACGAATTCTACGTCACCACCGCGAGGAGGGCCATCGCGGAATCCTTCGCCAGCGCCCTCGGCGAGGGCGAGTGCTATTTCATCCTCGACAGCGCGGGGGCCATCCTCGAGACCTCCACCGACGGGCGAGGCCATACCCTCGCGCCCGACGACCCGCTCAGGTCCCTCCTCGGGAGCGCCGGCACGGGCCCCGGCGGGCGACAGCCCCGGGAGAGCTCCCTGCGCAGCCCCGTTTTCCCCCTGCCGGGATCGAAGAGCATCGTCGCCTCCCTGCCCTTCCTGCCCTGGGACTGGACCCTGGTCGTCGCCTCGGACGAGAGCCGCGCCCTCGCCCCCCTCAACCGGGCCGTGAGGCTCTCCCTCGCACTCTCCTTCATCCTCCTCGGCTTCATGGGCGCCGCCATCTTCCTCGTCACGGGCCGCATGAGCGAGCCCCTGGCCAAGCTGGCCGCCCTAACGAGCCAGCTGGGCGAGGGTCGCCGCGGCCTCTCCCTCGACATCGGCGGCCGCGACGAGATCGGTCTCCTCGCCTCGCGCTTCAACGAGATGGCGCGCAAACTCGACGCCCTCACCGAGGGCCTCGAGACGCGGGTGGAGGAGAGGACCGTGGAGCTCACCGAGGCCAACCGCCGCCTCAACGAGGTGAACGCGAGCCTCGCGGCCACCATCGAGCGTGTCGAGAGCATGCAGGGACAGCTCGTCGAATCCGAGAAGCTCGTGGCCCTGGGGCAGCTCGTCGCCGGCATAGCGCACGAGCTCAACACGCCCCTGGGGGCGATCAGCATGGCGGCCCAGTCGCTCAGGGAGATACTCTCCGACCTGCCCGGCCACATCGACCAGCTCTCGGCCATCGGAGAGGAGTCCCGCGGCGCCCTCCTCACGAGGCTCATCGGGAACAACCTGACCGTGCCCGAGCACAATGACCGCACGGAGAGGCTGAAGCTCGAGAACTCCATGACCGCCGAACTCCGCGCCAGAGGCGCCGCGGACGGAGGGGAAACGGCCTCCCTTCTCTACGAGGCGGGCTGGAGGCAGGAACCCCTGCCGGCCGCCCTCGCGGGATCGGCGGCCAAGGACCTCGCCTGGAGCCTCTACGAAGACTCGGGACTTGGTCGCTCCGCCGACGTCATCGCGACCGCCTCGAGCCAGGCCGTCCGCGTGATCGACGCCCTCAGGACCTACGCCCGGCAGGACGGGAAGCGGGAACTGGCCGAGGTCAGACTCGAGACCAGCATCGAGCGGGTGCTCACGCTCTTCGCCAGCAAGATCAAGCTCGGCATCGAGGTCAGCAAGTCCTACCACGCCGTCCCGCCCGTCCTCGCCAGCGAGGAGAAGCTCGCCCAGGTCTGGACGAACCTGATCGCGAACGCCCTGCAGGCCATGGAGTACCACGGCAGACTCGCCATCTCCCTCTCGTCCTCGGGCGGCTTCGCGCTTGTCTCCATCAAGGACTCCGGGCCCGGCATCCCCGATGAAGTCAAGGACAGCATCTTCACGCCCTTCTTCACCACCAAGCCCGCCGGTGAGGGCACGGGTCTCGGGCTCGAGATCTCGCGGCGCATCGTCGAGGATTTCGGCGGCGCCATCGACTTCGAATCGCGGCCCGGGGAGACCACCTTCCGCGTCCGCCTGCCCCTCATCGCCAAACCCTGAAGCCCCGCCGCCATTGACCTTCGGCTTCCGCCGCCGGCATACTGCCGCGCATGGAAAGCATCACGATCTACACCGACGGCGGCTGCTCGGGAAATCCCGGCCCGGGCGGCTGGGCCTTCGTCCTTCTCCGCGGCGCGGCCCTTGCGGACCGGACCGAGGGCTCCGGCGGCGAGGCCGCCACGACCAACAACCGCATGGAGCTCCGGGCCGTCATCGAGGCCCTGAGGACCGTCGAAGCCGAGGTCTCGGCCCAAGGCCTACCCGTGGAGCTCGTCACCGACAGCCAGTACGTGAAGAACGGCATCACGTCCTGGATCACGAACTGGAAGCGGAACGGCTGGAAGACCTCGGACAAGAAGCCCGTGAAGAACAAGGAACTCTGGGAGGAACTCGACGAGGTGGCCTCGCGGGTGCGGCCGAAATTCTCCTGGATCAAGGGACACGCGGGACACGAGCACAACGAACGCTGCGACGCCCTCGTCCAGGTCGAGATCGGGAAACTGCGCGGCTAGTCCGGGGAACCTTCGGCTCTCCCGCCGATGCGCCGCGCACTTCCTCAGGGAAGCGGAGACCCTACCAATGAGGGGGCCGAACGTCGCCGGGAGCGGAGGGCTCGCCTGAGTCGGATAGTTCCTTGACCTTCGAGGCCAGGTCGCGGAGGAGCTTCTCGAGCCTTTCGATGCGCCGGGCCTGGGAAAAGACCTCGGCCGAGAGCTCGGAGACCGTCCGCTCCTCGAAGCTGAGCTTCGTCTCGAGGGCCTCGATCCGCCCCTCCCCTTCGTCGCCTCGAGCCATCGGCCTTCCCCCGCGACCGCGATCCGGCCGCTCACTTGCGCTTTGCATTGTATTCCTCGGCCCTCATCCTCGCGAAGTCCAGTTTCTCATAATTGAAACCAAGCGAGAAATAGGCGATCCAGAGCCCGCCCCCGCCCACGATGGAGCCGAGGGCCGTGAAAAAGGGCAGATCGCCCGCCCCGCCACGGCCGACGAGCTCCGTCGCGATGGCCGCGGCCAGCCCCGTCCCGATGACGCCGAGCCCGCCCCAGCCCAGGCCCTTCTTCCAGACCAGCCAGGCCTCGGCCGAGGTGGCGAGGTCCTCCTCGCCGAGGATGCGGTAGAAGTCCGGTTCCGAGATGCGCTTGCCGTCGTGATAGGCGACCCAGGTGGCGAAGACCGGGGCGGGCACGAAGACGGGCGGGTCAGTTCCGAGGTAACGCCCCTCGTCGGTGACTTCGAGCCTGTCCTGGGCGGTCGCTCCGAGGGCCAGCATGAAAAGGAAAAGTCCGAGGACGGAGACCGCTTCCTTTCTGCCCGTGGCTTCCCCCCGAGGCGCCCCCTTGGGGCTAACCTTTCCAATTGGTATCTTCCGGAATGAGACCAGCGCGGATCGAACGCGCAACCACCAGCTTAGAAGGCTGGTGCTCTATCCAATTGAGCTATGGTCCCTCGCGAAGGAAGTTTCGCGACCAGGCGCGAAACTTCCTTCGCGTGCGATTCGCTTCGCGAATCGCAAAGCAAGTCTCCGCATCATCCTGAACTTCGCCATGCGTTGAGAGCCCGGCGCTCAAAGTGCGACCACACATCTGTCGCCGTCTCCCTGCGCTCTTAGCTCTCCCTGCTCTCTTTGCTCTCCGTGCTCCCCGTGGCTCCGTGGTGAATCGTTTGCATTCGGGAAGGCGGGGACCACAGGCGCGCCGCCCACTCGCGCGCCGAGGACACCCCGATTCTTTATAAATTCGCGCATCGCGGAGCGATGCGCCATATGATAGATCGGGAAGGCGGGGATCGAACCCGCGATCTTCAGGTCCCAAACCTGACGCCCTACCGCTGGGCTACTTCCCGCGCCTAAAAGACCGGTAAAACTAGATCGTGGGCGCGAAGCCTGTCAAGCCGAAGGGATGCTTTTTGCTTGACAGGGGGATGGGGCCACCCTACGATATTTCCGCATTTCGAGGAAACGTCGAGCGTATTCCTTTTCCCCTCAAGGAGTTTTTATGGCACACAGTACCGACCTCATTCGGAACGTGGCCGTGGCAGGCCACGGCGGGACGGGCAAGACCTCCCTCGTCGAGCACCTCCTCTTCCAGGCGGGGGCGCTTGCCCGTCCAGAGACCATCGATTCCGGCAAGACTACGAGTGACTTCACCGAAGAGGAGATCGCGCGGAAGATCTCGATCCACGCCTCATTGACCCATGCCACCTATGCCGATCGCAAGATCAATTTGATCGACGCCCCCGGTTCCTCCGATTTCGTCGGCGAGGTCGTCCTCGCCCTTCGCGCCTGCGAGACCGCCCTCCTCCTCGTCGACGGCCGCTCGGGCGTCCAGATCGAGACTATCAAGCTCTGGCGCGCCCTCGAGGCCCGCGAGGAGCCCCGCATCATCTTCGTGTCCCGTCTCGACGAGGAGCGCGCCTCCTACGAGAAGTCCCTCGCCGACGTGCACGAGAAGTTCAAGGTCAACCCCGTCGCCATCACCATTCCGATGGGCGAGGGTCCCGAGCTCAAGGGCGTCATCGACATCCTCAACGAAAAGGCCTACCAGCGGCCCGCCGCGCATGACCAGAAGGAAGTCGAGTCCCCCGTTCCCGCCGAATACAAGGAAGCCGTCGCCGCCGCCCGAGCCAGCCTCTACGAGGCCGCCGCCGAGGGAGACGACGAGCTCATGGAGAAATACCTGAACGAGGGAGCGCTCAGCCCCGAGGAGACCAAGAAGGGCCTCGAGGAGGCCCTCTGGGGCGGACGCGTCATCCCCGCCTTCGCCGGCGCGGGAGCCCTCAACGTCGGCACCGCTGCCCTCCTCGACTTCATCGCCAGGATCGCTCCCTCTCCCGTCCACATGCACGAAGAGAGGGCCCACGAGGGCGACAAGGACATCATGGTCCACGTCGACGCCACGAAGCCCTTCTCGGCCCTCGTCATCAAGACCCAGATCGACCAGTTCTCCGGCCGGCTCTCCTGGGTCAAGATCATCACCGGAATCCTCGCCTCCGATTCCGAGATCCACGACGTCAGGGACGGCAAGAAGGAAAGGATCGGAAAAGTCTACACGGCCCAGGGCAAGAAGCTCGAAGAGGCGGGGGAGCTGGTAGCCGGCGACATCGGCATCATAGCCAAGGCCGCCTCGATCCACACCAACGACACGATCGCGGCGATGGAACTCGACTACCACTACGAGAAGCTCAGGCTGCCGACCCCGGTCCATCTCCTGGCCATCTCCGCCCTCAACAAGAAGGAGGAGGACAAGCTCAACGAGTCCCTCCTCAAGGCCGCAGAGGAGGACCTCACCTTCCAGGTCCACTTCAACTCCGAGACGAAGGAGACCGTCATCCAGGGCATGGGCGAGCTCCAGATCAACATGGTCCTCGACAAGATCAAGACCGGCCAGAAGATCTCCGCCGAGACCCGCGTTCCCCGCGTCGCCTATCGCGAGACGATCACGAAGAAATCGAGCGCCGAGTACACGCACAAGAAGCAGACCGGCGGCCACGGTCAGTACGCCAAGGTCGTCTTCGACGTAGAGCCCCTCGAGCGGGGCACGGGCTATCTCTTCGAGAGCAAGCTCTACGGCCAGTCGGTCTCCAAGGGCTTCATTCCCGGTATCGAGAAGGGCATCCACCAGGCGATGGAGAACGGCGTGGTCGCCGGCTACCCGGTGGTCGACGTGAAGACGATGATCACCGACGGCAAGGAGCATCCCGTCGACTCCTCCGAAATGGCCTTCAAGATCGCCTCGCGCGGCGCCTTCAAGGAGGCGACGAAGAACGCCAATCCCGTCCTCCTCGAGCCCATCATGAACCTCAAGGTCTTCGTCGAGGAGAAGAACCTCGGCGACGTCATGTCCGACCTCTCGGGCCGGCGCGGCCGGATCTCCGGCCAGAACCCCGTGGGCGGCGGCATCGTCGAGATCGACGCCCAGGTGCCCCAGGCCGAGCTCCTGCGCTATGCCATCGACCTCCGCTCGATCACGGCCGGCACGGGTTCCTTCGAGGTCGACTTCGACCACTACGCGCCGATCACCGGAAAGATCGCCGAGGACATCGTCAAGGCCGCCGCGGCCTTCAGGGTCCACGAGGAAGAGGAAGAGTAGAAATTTCCTGACAATTGGTTTGATAAGGGCCGCCGGGGATCTCCCGGCGGCTTTTTTCGTATCGGGGCGCCGCCACGAAGACGGTGGCGCCCCTTGTCTCATTTCCTCGACGCGAGGCGCTTCTCGCCCCTGATGTCCCGCCATGGCCTTGCGATGAAGCGCCAGGTAACCCGGCCCACCTCAACACCCTCGCAGAAGGCGGAGGCTTCCAGATCCCAGGAGCCTCGCAAGCCCTCGGGCAGGAAGATGTTGAGCCAGACCGGATTGGAGAGGCGCGGCGCGAGTTTGACCGGCCGGAACCTCGATAGCTCCGAGGGAGCGAGCCTCGTCCTGAAAAAAGCCGCCTTCCCCTGCCCGAAAACTCTATCCCCTTCGAAACCCCGCCACGCGCCCTTCAAACCCTTCGCAAGATCCGCGTGGAATTCGACCCTGGAAGGGAAGTTCTGCTTCATGACAAGTTGAAGAGGGCCGTCCTTTCTTGAAAAGCCTCCGGGGAAGTCGAAGGGAATTTGGTGCCACCCCGGACGGGGATCGGGCAGCTTGGGCGCCCCCGGAGGCGGCGAAGGAGATCCTCCCCCGCCAGTCAGCACAATTACATTGAAATTGCGCCAGGCAATGTTGAAGTTATTGGCGACGAGATTGTGCCAATCGACGATCGACCCCGCGGTATCGATGAGAGCGGGGAGATAGGGTTCGGGAAAGTCGGCGGTGCCGATGGTCGAGACGTAGCAATAGTGCCCCGAGGCCGGGGCTGTGAAACCCACCGGACCCGAGACGGCCAGTCTCCCGAAATTCCCCGGAATCGCGCCGGCTCCGATGAAACTCGGATTCCCTATCACGTGGAGGGAATTGGGCACGAGGGTGGAGGTGGGGAAGTAGTAGAGGGAGGACGAGACGACAGCGCCGGGGGGGGCGGCGGCCGGGGTGATGTCCAGGGCGCCAGCGTTCTTGGCCCTGAGATGCATGTAATAGGTCGTGCCGGGCCGGAGGTCGTAGGCATCGCTCGGATTCGAGTCGGCCGGGGAGGCGAGAGCCTGGGCCGCGGCGATGTCCCTCGTGGCCGCCATCGAGAGGATGTCGATCGAACCAAAGAGGGAGCCGATGCCCGAGTTGGCCTTCGGCGCATGTCCGTCGTCGCTCGAGTTCGAGCGCACGAAGAGGGCCGCTCCCTTGCGAAGGAGCTTGGCCGTGCAGGGAGGATCGAGGACGAAGTCGATGTCGTTGCCGTCAACGAGGGCATCGGGGGCGAAATCGATCGTGAGGTTCGGCACCGGCCGGCTGTCCTGGCTGTGCTCCGGCGTGAAATCGCCGAGCAGGATCCTTCGAGTCTCCTTGGTCCCCGCGAGGAGGAGGCTCAGCTTGTAAGGCTCGTCCGTCGGGGTCGGCGCGATGCCGAAGCGCTGGTAGCCGCCTATCCGGTAGGTTGTGGCGGCCCGCGCTCCCCAGGCTCCCTTGGGAAAGGTAGCCCCCAGGCCATCCTCGCGGAAGAAGGTCACGGTCATTTCGCTCCCCTCGGCGAGGTAGTCTCCGGCGGGGAGGCCTCCGACGACGGCCTTGGGCGAGGTCGCCTGGAGATCGAGGATCCTCGCGTTCAGGTAGGCCGCGAACTTGACGAGCTTCTTGGCGTTCGTGTCGACCACGGGAACGAAATTGGCCCAATCGAAATCCAGGTAGTCTGACTTGTTCCAGCCCGACGAAGCGTCGGGATCCTTTCCGCTGCCCGCGTTCGCGCTGCCGAGGTGGAAGGCGTCGGCCACCCTGAAAGACGCGTTGATCACGAAGATCAGGGGATCGAGGTAGGCGTTCGGCGAGGCATCGCCCGTGTAGGCGTTCAGGTACTCCCGAGCCCAGGATGTGGCGAATTCGCCCGAGAGGGGCGGGATGAGCCAGGTGGAGTTCTTCGGTGAGTCGGCAGCCAGGTGGGTCTGTCTCATGGTGTCGAGGTAGGCCACATAGCCCGCGACATCGGAGGAGATCGGCGTGGTGGAGGTATCGTAGAAGGCGACGAGGCGCAGGACACCCGTGGCGGGGAAGAGGCTCGTATCGTCCATCTTCGCGACCCAGTCCCAGTCGGTCGAACGGAGATCGACGAAGGAGAGGATCACGACAGGTTTCGGCGAGGGCAGGTCGGCCTCGGTGAATCGAAACGCCTTCGCGGCCACATTTACGGGATCGAAGCTCAACAGACTGGTGGCATCCTCGAACGCCACGGAACCGACATGTACCACACCCATGGATAACCCTCCATTACCAATGCCTTCTCAATCGAGTTCGTAGGCTCCCATCGACCATCCAGTCGTTCCGTTGCCGGTCCGGGCGGTCGATCCTGTCTTGTCGGTGGGGTTCCCGCCGGGATTCTTCGGGAAGTCGGCGAGCCCCGCGCCGGAGAGATCGAGGCCGCCGGTCTTGTCCCCGGTCGGGACGTAGGTCGCGTTCAAAGTCCAGGCGCTCGCCTGTTGCTGGGTCCAGTTCGCTCCCTGGGAAGTGAGAACCTTGATCGAAGTGCTCTGGGCCGTGCTGATGTTTCCGCTCGCATTGGCGAGCGCGTTGACCGCCGCGATGCCGGTGATGGGGGTGGCGGTGGCCCCCTCGTCGATGTAGAGGCCGCTCGGGCAATCGAAGATGTCATTGTTCTTGAAGGAGGCCGGAACGGTCGAGGCGCTGACTTCGTAGATGCCGTAGCCGAAGACCGGAATCCTGAAAAACAGGAGGTTGTTCTCGATCAGCGGCTGGCTCGATGCCCCCCCGGCGATCAGTATGCAGGCGGGCTTGGCGGTGGAAGTGTTGGGGTCGCTTCCCGCGTCGATCGTGTTGTTCCGGATGTCGGGCGAGGCCGCCTGAATCCATATCCCGTAGGTCGAGAAGGTGGCCACGGTCTGTCCGCTGCGCTCCGTCCCTCCGCTGATGGTGTTGTCGTAGATCTTCGCGTTGCAGGTCGATCCGCAGTAGATGCCGTAGGCCTTGTTGGCGGCGCTGCTGTCGTTCGCCCTGATCGCGTTGCGCAGGATGAGGGGCAGGGAACCGAGGGTATTCTTCGCGTTCCAGATCCCGCAGGTCAGGCCCAGGGTCGTGTCGCCCCCGCCCGTCCCGCCGAGAATGCTGTTGCCCTCGATCCGGGGAGAGGAATCGAGATTGTAGATGCCGTAGTTGCCGACGCCTCCGGCCTTGCCGTCGATCCGGCAACCCAGGATGGAGGGCGAGGCCAGGTTGTTGACGATACCGATGGAGTTCTTGGTCGCGCTCGTGGCCTGGCCGCCCGAAATCGTGCAATTGCTGATTGTGGGGGAGCAGACCGACCCCGCCGCGCTCCCGTCGCAGACCAGGGCGGCGCAGTAGTCATAATTGGTACCGGCCTCTATCGTGAAGCCGTCCAGGACCGTCGCCGAGCCGATGGCGAGGCCGGCGGGCGCCACGAACTGGACCGCCCTGTTGGCGGTCGCGAAGGTGAGCCCTTCGCTCACGCTGCTCTGGCTCAAGTCGCGGAGTGTCGTGGGATAGGACGTGGGGTTCCTGGTCAAGAAGTCGGGCGAATATCCGCCATGGAGCGAGATACCGTCGCTCATGCTCGCGACGGGCTTGCCGCTCGTGCGGTAGTCGGCCGTGTAGGTTCCGGTCGCGACTACTAGGTCGGCGGCGAAGGCCTGCGTATAGGCGCCGGCGAAGGCCCAGGTGCAGGTGCCGTCGGCGATGCTCAGCCCCGTCGTCGAAGGCCCGCCCGAGGAAGCCGACACCCCTCCGCCCATGCACCGATATAGGTTCCCTCCGTTCTTGACGATCGCATATTTCGCGTAGGGCGTCGACGAGGCCCAGTTCGCGGTGAAACGGTAATCCATCACGGCGAGGTCGATGGCGCTCTGGACGGTCAGTTTGGGCGCGGAGAGGCCGCCCGAGACGCTCGAATCGGAGCCTGAAGGACTCACGTAGACGCGGTACTCCACGGAGAGGGTCTCCGAGTAGGCTGTCATCGAAATGCCGGCGCTCGAGGTGCCCGAAACGGTCAAGGTTCCCGAGCCCGAGGGCCACAGGGGTTTGGGCCAGAGTCTGAGAGTCGTGGAGCCGACCATCTCCGGCGAGGCGAGGGCACCCAGGGTCCCTCCGATCGTGAAGTTGCCGAGGCTCATCGCGTCGTTGAAGACGAGGGTGATCGGTTCGTGGCCCGCGATCGCCGTCCCGGGCTGGAGGGATTGCACGGCGGGCGTCACCCGGAGGTCGACCGTGATAAAGAGGGGGTCGCTCACGTTGCCGGCGGCGTCGCGGGCCCAGACATAGACGTAGACGTTATGCGGCCGCACGGGGGCGGAGACGAGGTTGCATTGGGTCGGCGGCGAGGAGGAGAGAATCCAGCCGGAGCCGGGAGCCGCGGGCGAGGTCTGGATCGCCGTGTAGTCGACGAGGGCCCAGGCGGCGATGCCGCTCGTCGCGTCGGAGCCCGAAGGAGTTATCGACAGGGTGGTCGAATCGGTGGAGATGTTCGCGGGGGTAAAGCCTGTCAGCGTGGGTTTGGCGCGATCCAGGGTCACCGTGATCATCCGGGAGGAGCTGATCTGCCCCGCCCCGTTCTTGGCCCAGGCGTAGAGATCGTAGACGGCGTCCGAGTTCGGCAGGGCCGCCGAACTGGGGGCGCTCGCCGTCCAGTCCGAATCGCCGGGAAGCGGCGCTGTCGGACTGGCGCCATGAAGGACCGCGCGGAGGACCCAGGCTGTCGCGTAGCTGTTGGAGGTGAGTGTGACCGAGATGCTCATCGAAGTGGAGTAGGCAGGCCCTGTGAAGTTCGTCAGGGCGGGAGCGTTGGCGCTGTCCTGAAACACCAGGTGGATGGGTGCAGTCGCGGTGCCGATGTTCCCCGCCCCGTCCCGCGCGAAGGCGTAGAAGTACTTGTCGCCCGAGCCCGAGGAGATGGCCGCAGAACTCGGGGCAATGGGACCGGAGGTCCAGCCGCCATCCCCCAGGGCGACGGTGGGGGCCGGAGAGGCCGGTCCTTCCTTGACGAGCCATCCGGTGATGCCGATCGCATCCGAACCTTGAAGATTGAAGAGGGCTGGAGAGACCGTTGCCGGTGTGCCGCTTGTGAGCTCGAAGGTAGAGATCGTCGGCGCCCCCGTATCGAGGACGGCCGTTATCGGCACTATCGCCGCGCTCACGACACCGTACTGCGTCTTGGCCCAGGCGTAGATCGAGTGGGATCCCTCACCTGCCATCACGTAGGAGTTGGCCGAGGAGGCTTTGGCGATCCAGCCCGCGTCGCCGGAGGAGGGAGGCGTGGAGCTCTCGGAGAAGAGGAGGTGCGTGGCGTTCGTGGAAGGGTCAATTGTGAAGGTCACCGTCCCCGAGTTGGCGGGCGAGGGGCTCGCGCGGACGAAATTGGAGATGGTTGGCAAACCGGAATCCATGAGGACGGCGCTCTGGGAGCTCGGTCCGCCGATATTCCCCGCCCGGTCCTTGACCCAGACATGGACCTGAGTCGTCGCGCCATAAGCTACGCCGTTGATGGAAAAGGTGGAAGGTTGGGGGGTCGCGGAGAGCCAGAGGGGAGAAGGGGGAAGGGTCGAGGATCCGCTTTGGAGGAACCAGCCGTCGATGCCGCTTCCCGTTCCATCGCTTCCCGCGAGGCTGAAGACCAGGAGGGGGTCGAAGGTCGGGGTGGCGCTTGTCAGCGTGAAAGTCGTGATCGTCGGCGCCCCCGTGTCGAGTACGGCCGTTATCGGGGCGCTCGCCGCGCTCACGACACCGTACTGCGTCTTGGCCCAGGCATAGATAGAGTGTGACCCGTCACCTGTTACCACATAAGAATTGGCCGGGGAGGCTTTGGCTATCCAGCCCGCGTCGCCGGAGGAGGGAGGCGTGGAGCTCTCGGAAAAGAGAAGGTGCGTGGCGTTCGTGGAAGGGGTAATTGTGAAGGTCACCGTCCCCGAGTTGGCGGGCGAGGGGCTCGTGCGCGTGAAGTTCGAAATGGAGGGAATCCCCGAGTCCATGAGAATCACGCTGAGGGAGGCTGGTCCGCCAACATTTCCCGCTCCGTCCATCGCCCAGACATGGACGGCGGTCGTGGCGCCGTAGGTCGCACCATTTATCGAAAAGGTCGACGGCAGGGGAGAGGCTGCGAGCCAAGTCGGCGAACTTGGAAGGACGGTGGAACTGCTTTGGAGGAACCAGCCTTCAATGCCGCTCCCGCTACCGTCGCTCCCCGCCAGGGAGAAGGCCAGGAGGGGGTCGAAGGTCGGGGTGGCGCTGGTCAGCGCGAAGGTCGAAATGACCGGCGCCGTCGTGTCTAGCTCGACGACGAGGGGTGCGACGGCCGCGCTCACCGCGCCACTGGCGCTCTTGGCCCAGGCGGATAGGGAGTGGGTGCCCTCGCCCGCGAGGGGAAAGGAGGCCGGCTTGGTGGAGGTCCAGGCGGGATCGGTCGCGGAGGGCGAAGCCGCCCCTTCCTTGACGAGGTACTGGGAGGCGTTGACGCAGACCAGGTCGAAGGTCGCCGGCGAGGCATTGGTCGGCGTGGGGCTCGTGAGGCGGAAGGTCGAAACGCCGGGGGCGCTGGTCTGAACGGCCTCCTCGACTGTCTTCTTGACGTCCTCGATCACGCCGCCCGAACAGGCCGCCGCGACCGCGGTCGCGAGGACGGCGACGATAGGGAGCACCCACCCCGCGGGGGTCGATGCATCACGCTTCCACCTCAAGGCTGTGTTCATGCCGGGTCCTCCCCAGGTTTTTCTATTCGCTCTCGCTCCACAAAAGGTCGGCGTCCACTGCTTGGGAGGCTCGGGCGCCTCCGGCCTCCCCGGCCACGAGGTAGGCGTAGCGCTCGGCCGTCCTCGGATCCAGGGACTTGAGCTTCTGGAACCAGGAGGCGGCGGAGGCGCCGTCCTCCGTGGCCTGGCAGGAGCGGGTCAGGCCCACGAGGGCAGGCACGCTCGTCGGATCCCTGGCGATGGCCTTCTCGAACCACACCCGCGCCCGCTTCGAGTCGGCCTTCTGGAGGGCGATGTTGCCGAGGTTGACCATCGAGGGACCGTAGACGAGGAGGGCGGCCTTGTTGAATTGCTCCACCGCCTTGTCGTAGAGCGCATAACGCGCGTAGAGGACGCCGAGCCTGTTCAGGGAGCGCGCGTCCTTGCCCTGGGTGGCCGCGATCTCTTTCAGGATCGGAGGTTCCCGCGCCTTCACCTCGGCGTCAATGAAGCGGGCCATCTCCGCCGCGAAGGCGGCGCTTTCGGCCTCGACGCTCGGCGGCTTGAAGGCCGATTCACTTCCGATGAAGGCCGCGGCTTCGTAGGTCCTCCACGCCTCCTCGACTCGGCTGAAGCCCGCCTGGCCCTTCGCGTCGGCCTCGCGCCATTCCCGCGCCCCGGTCCTCCAGGCCGCGAGGAAGCCCTCGCGGACGAGGGTGACTTCGACGGGGAGCCAGGCGCGGCCCTCCCTGAAAATGAGGTCCTGGGGCTGCGAGAAGGCCGACTTGGCCTCGGTCGCGTCCATGCCGAGATCGAAGGCGAGATAGATGTGGCCGGGGATCGTGAGGAAGGCCGCGCCGACGCCGGTGCCCTCGAGGAGGGCCGCGTAGAGGATCGAGAGGTCGTCGCAGTCGCCGGCCTTGTAGGCCAGGGTCTGGGCGGGGAACTGGAGGTAGTCCACGGATCCCTTGCTCTTGGTCAGGTCGGTGAAGGGCGAGGAGGGGTCGGGGACGTAGCGGAGTCCGTAGGCGCCGAGGGCCTGGAAGATCCCCATCGACTGCCTGAAGGGGTTGTTGACGGCCAGGCTCGTCTCGCGGGCGATGCCGGCCGCCGTCTTGGCGAAGGAAAGGACGGCCGGGTCCTTGGAGGAGACGAAGGCGGCGGGGCGGCGATCGTCCTCCCAGGTCATGGCGTTGCGGTTGTAGATGCGCAGGGAGAGGGCGGACTCGCCCTCGCGCTCAGAGTCGAGGTAATTGTAAGAATATATGACCTTCGCCTCGACCTTCGTGTCCTCGGTGAGGCCGATGATCGCGTCGGCGAAGAGGGCGCGGATCGGGATGTCGCGTTCGGCGCCGGGGCCGAGCTCGGGAAGGGCTGCGCATTCCTTCGCCCCCACCATGAACTGCGGAACAATGAAGGAGACGCGGAGGTTCGTGATCTTGCCGGCCTCCCCGTTCCTCACGCGGATCATACCGAACGAATTATCCTCGTAATACTTATAGAATACGGGGAAGACGGGGTCGAAGCGCGGATCGAGGATCTGCATGCGCGACTTGACCGTTCCGCGGTTCAGGCCGAGGCCGGCGCCGAGGGTCAGTCCGATCCCCTGGTAGTCGAGGCCCGTGGCGTTGAAGTGGAGCCGATAGGCGGCCCCGAGGGCGAGGCTGAAGGCGGGGCCGAAGTTGTAGGAGGCCCTGAGCGTGGCTTGGGCGAAGGGGTTCCCCACGGTGATCGTGGGTCCGATGAGGAGGGCATAGCCCCCGCCCGCGGCCAGTTCGAGGCCGAGTCGGGGCGTGGGCGAGAGGAGGAGGCGCGGTCCGAGGCCGAGGGTGGCGATGGAAAGCTGTTTCGAGGTGTCGCGGATCGGCAGGCCGAGGAAGCCCAGGCCCAGGCGGGCCGAGAGGAAGGGCAGGCCGGGAAGGCCGAGGTCGCCCTCGAGGTCGGCACCCGCGCCCAGGCCGTAGTACTGGGTGCCGTCGGCCCGGAGGGGTCCGACCGGCATCTGGGCCGAGGGCGAGAAACTCAAGGTGAGGGGGAGGGAGTCTTGGCCCGGGGCCACGCGAGCGAAGAGCAGAAAAGGCACGAGAAGAAATGCCGTTTTCATATATTGCTCCGCAACGATTTATATTGCGGGGAATCAAGGATCCCCACGCTGCGAAGTATATCTTGGTTGGACGGAAACTCAATCTACCGTCGCCTAACTCCAGGGGCCCTTCCCGCTCAGCGCCCGGCCGCGAGGGCGGGCAGCACGAAGTCCTCGAAGAAGGCCTGGCCCTCGGTCCGGGCGTCGATGCCCGCCCGGGAGATGGCCCAGTCGAGAAAGAAGCCCCGCATGCAGCGGTTGACCCAGATGGCCAGCTCCTCGGGAGGGCGGCGGGTCGTGAATTCGCCCCGCCCCTGTCCATAGGCCACGAGGTCACGGGTTATGCGAAACAGAGGACGCTCGCGCCTCGTGAGCACCTTCTCCTCGTTGAAGTCGGAGAGCTGGTTCATGTACATGATGCCGAGATTCTGGTAGCCCATCACCGAGTGGATGTAGTCGAGCTGGCCGCGCGAAAAGGCCCGCAGGCGGTCGGCCGCCCCCTCGATCTTCTCGAGCTCGGGGAGGAGGGCGAGGTAGAAGTCGTCGATGAGACGGAACTCCTCCTTGATGATGTCGCTCTTCGTGGTGAAGTGGGTGTAGAAGCTCCCCTTCGAGGTATTGGCCGCCTTCGTGATCTCGTCGACGCTCACGGCATCGAAGCCCCTCTCCCGGAAGAGGGCCAGGGCTGATTCGAGGAGGCGCTTCCGGGTCTCGAGGGCGCGGCTCGCGCGGAGGGTGGGCTTTTTGGGGGCTTCCATCATCATATCCGAAGGTACTGTAGCGGTTCGGGTGCCGGGCTTCAACGGAGGCCGATTCGATAATTATATATTCCTTGACAGATTGGCAAAGCGGTCCCTATATGATCTCAGTTTCGGTGACTGCGGTCGTTGACTTCGGTCATCGAAATAGATCGACTTTTATCGGCTGAGGGGATCGATGGGCCAGGGAAAAGTCATGAGCGCCAGGGAGGCGGTCTCGGCGATCCGCAGCGGGGCCGTGCTCGCCACCGAGGGTTTTGTCGGAAACGGCTTCGCCGAGGAGCTGGCGATCGCCCTCGAGGAGCGCTTTCTCGAGAGCGGCGAGCCGCGGGATCTGACCCTCGTCTACGCCGCGGGCCAGGGCGACTCGAAGAATCGGGGCCTCAACCGCCTCGCCCACGAGGGCCTGGTCCGCCGGGTGATCGGCGGGCACTGGGGCCTGGCGCCCAAACTAGGCCAGCTGGCCCTCGAGAACAAGATCGAAGCCTACAACCTCCCCCAGGGCTGCATAGCCCACCTCTTCCGCGACATAGCGGGCGGAAGGCCCGGCCACTTCACCACCGTGGGGCTCAAGACCTTCGCCGATCCCCGGAACGGCGGGGGCAAGATGAACTCGAGGACGACCGAGGATCTCGTGGAGCTCGTGAGTTTCGACGGCGTCGAGTACCTGCGCTACCGGCCCTTCCCGGTCGACGCGGCCATCATCAGGGCGACGAGCGCGGACGAGGCGGGGAACCTGAGCTTCGAGAAGGAAGCCCTCATCCTCGAGAACCTGGCCATAGCGCAGGCCGTGCACAACTCGGGGGGGGTCGTGATAGCCCAGGTGGAGCGCCTCGTCGAGCGCGGCTCCCTCCATCCCCGCGAGGTGAGGGTGCCGGGCATCCTCGTCGACCGCGTGGTGGTCGCTAAGCCCGAGAACCACATGCAGACCTTCTCGGAAGCCTACAACCCCGCCTATTCCTCCGAAATCCGCATCCCCCGGGCGAGTGTCGTGCCCCTCCCCCTCGACGAGAGGAAGGTCATCTCGAGGCGGGCCGCCTTCGAACTCCGCCCGGCCTCGATCGTGAACCTCGGCATCGGGATGCCCGAGGGCGTGGGGGTCGTGGCGGCCGAAGAGGGCATCCTCGACCGCTTCACCCTCACCGTGGAGCCGGGACCGATCGGGGGCATACCGGCGGGCGGCCTCTCCTTCGGCGCGGCGAGCAACATGGAGTGCCTCATCGACCAGCCGGCCCAGTTCGACTTCTACGACGGAGGAGGCCTCGACCTCGCCTTTCTCGGGCTGGCCCAGGCCGACGAGAGGGGCAACCTCAATGTCAGCAAGTTCGGCTCGAAATTCGCGGGGGCGGGCGGCTTCATCAACATCTCGCAGAACGCCAAGAAGACCATCTTCCTCGGCACCTTCACGGCCGGCGGTCTCGAGGTGGCGATCGAGGAGGGGCGGCTTCGCATCGTCCGCGAGGGAGCCTCGCGCAAGTTCGTGAAGTCGGTGGAACACCGCACCTTCTCGGGGGAGTACGCGGTGGAGTCCGGGCAACCCGTCCTCTACGTCACCGAGCGGGCCGTCTTCGTCCTCCGCCCCGAGGGACTGGAGCTGATCGAGATCGCGCCCGGCGTCGACCTGGACAGGGACATCCTGGCCCAGATGGATTTCCGCCCCCTGCTGAGGGGGATGCCGCGGCTCATGGATCCCCGGATCTTCCTCCGCGGCCCCATGGGGCTCGGAGCCGATCCGTCCCGGGAGGCGGAGGGCAGGGGCGGCGCGCGCGGCACGGGAGGCCGCGTCTCCGGCGCCCGTCGCTAAGGTCCAAGCGGGGGAGCTGGCAAGTCCGGCTCCTCTTTGAAAGCAGGAAAGGAGGAATGATGGACAACGGTAAGGGGCTCGATCGGAAGGAATACACGAAGGTAGCCTTCGCGAGCATGATCGGGACGATGATCGAGTGGTACGACTACTTCCTCTACGGAACGGCCGCCGCCCTCGTCTTCAACAAGCTCTTCTTCCCCAAGCTCGACCCCATGGCGGGCACGATCGCGGCCTTCGCGACCTTCGCCATCGGCTTCATCGCCCGCCCGGTCGGCGGCATCGTGTTCGGCCACTTCGGCGACAGGATCGGGCGCAAGACCATGCTCTACCTCACCCTCCTCATCATGGGAATCGCCACGGCCCTCATCGGTTTCCTCCCGACCTACGACCAGGTCGGCATCTGGGCCCCCATCCTCCTCGTCTCGATGCGCCTGCTCCAGGGCTTCGGGCTCGGAGGCGAGTGGGGCGGCGCCGTCCTCATGGCGGTCGAGCACGCGCCCGCCGGCAAGCGCGGCTTCTACGGCAGCTGGCCCCAGCTCGGCGCCCCCTTCGGCCTCTTCCTCGGAAACCTCGCGATGATGGCCTTCTCCACCATGCCCGACGGCCCCTTCCTGAGCTGGGGCTGGCGCGTACCCTTCGTCATCAGCATCGCCCTCGTCGTGGTCGGCCTCTGGGTGCGGACCAAGGTGGCCGAGTCGCCCGTCTTCGCCCAGATCAAGGCGACGAAGCAGGAAGCGAAGATCCCCATCGTCGAGGCCGTGGTCAAGCACTGGAAGAACATGCTCCTGGCCATGGGTGCCCGCTTCGCCGAGAACGGCTTCTTCTACATCTATGCGACCTTCTCCCTGACCTACGCGGTGACGGCCCTCAAGCTGACCCGGCAGAGCGTCCTCCTCGGCGTGATGATCGCCGCGGCGATCGAATCCTTCACGATTCCCTTCTTCGGCTGGCTCTCCGACAAGATCGGGCGCAGGCCGGTCTACATGTTCGGCGCCGTCTTCTCGGGTCTCATCTCCTTCCCCTTCTTCTGGCTCTTCGGGACCCTCAACGCCCAGATCGGCTGGATCGGCATCATCCTCGGCCTGGCCGTCGGGCACGCCGCCATGTACGGCCCCCAGGCCAGTTTCTTCTCCGAGCTCTTCTCGACGAGGCTCCGCTACAGCGGCACCTCCCTGGGGTACCAGCTGGCCTCGATCTTCGCCGGCGCCCTCTCCCCCCTCCTCGCGACGACCCTCCTCACGGTCGTCCCCGGGGCGACCTGGCCCGTCTCCCTCTACATGATCGGCCTGGCCCTCATCACGGTGGTCTCCCTCGTCATCGCGAAGGAGACCTTCAAGGACAAGCTCGAATAGCATAATTATGACGAAAAGCCCGCCGCCGGGGGATTCCGGGCGGCGGGCTTTTTCCTGCCTTCGGCTCAGCGGGGCGGAGGGGGAAGGATGCTTTCGCGCGCGGAGCCTCAGCCCCCGCCGACCGGCGGGAAGAGGGCGACGCGGGAGCCGGGACCGGGGCGGGCTTCGAACTCCGCGTGGCGGGCGTCGAGGAAGACGACGGCTATCCCGGACCGAGGGACGCCCGCCAGCTCGACGAGGTCGAGGATCGTGGCGCCCTCGGCCAGCTCGAAGTCGCGGCTGTCGAAGCGCCCCTCGCGGAGGGTGGCGAAGAGGGCGAGGGTGACCCTCACGGGCCGCCTGCCTTCAGGATGATCCTCACCTCGATCGTCGCGCCAGTATGCGTCGCGCCAGCAGGGACGGGCAGACCGGCGAGGGCTGCCAGGCTCCCCGCCTCCTCGACCGAGAGGAGGAGGCCGCGGGCCCAGATTCCCTCGGCGAGATCGCGCATCACCTGATTGAAGAGCTTGAGGCGAGCCGTCCCCCGGTCACCCTCCCCTCCCCCCCCCTCTCCGGCCCCGTGCCTGGTCTCCCAGCTGATGGCCTTGCGGAAGGAGGCGTAGGGGCTGTTGCGGCGCATCACGGCGCCCACCAGGCCGGGCATGGCCGCCGAAAGGGCGACGAGGGAGCCGTCCACGACCCGGGCCGCGTCGAGGTCGTCGACGGGCTCGAAGTCGATGAAGACGGTGGAGACCACGCCTTCGATGTAGTCGTCGGCCAGGCCGAGGGCCTCGCGGAGGAAGTCGCGGGCGCTCGAGCCGGGTCGACAGGGCAGGCCCACCCCCGACTGGAGGAGGGCGAGGGCCGCCTCCATGACGGCGGAGCCGGCGGAGGTCTCGATCGTCATGGAGGCGGGCAGGCTCACCAGTTGAAGACCTTGTCGAGGTCCTCGTCCTTGACCGTGAAGGTGACGTTGTGCGGGGCGATGGCCTCGCGCTTCATCCAGTTGGGGAGACGGTCGTCCTCCTTCGTGAAGCCCGCGGCCTTGTTGAAGTCGCGCTCGTTCTTGAGGATGGACTTGCCGAGGGCGGTGACATCGTCGCCCGTGAGCTTGAGGCCGTGGAAGGCGTTGATCAGGTCGATCATGGCCTGGAAGGTCTCGGGCTGGTCGAGGACGGCGAAGGCGATGAAGAGGCACATGCCCGTCGAGTCGATGGCTGCCGTAGCGATCTGGAGGTTGCGCGAAAGCTCGATCTGGCCCTCGGGCTTGAGGGGGTCGACGAAGCCGCCGACCTTGAGGATGTTGGTCGCGATCGCATAACCCGCCGTGTGGTCGGCGCCCATGGGAGTGGTGGCGTAGGTGACGCCGATGCCCATGATGGCGCGGGGGTCGTAGGCGGGCATGGCCTGGTTCTTGACGACGGGGGCCCGCTCGAGGCCGTAGGCCTTGGCGGTGGCGGCGCAGCCGGAACCGAGGATGCGGCCGAGGGGCGAGCCCTTGCCTACTTCCTTGATGAGGTTGATCGCGGCCTGGGCGTCGCCGAACTTGGCGAGGCCGGCCTCCATCGCGACGGCGACGGTGGCGCCCATCTCGATGGTGTCGAGGCCGTAGTCGTCGTCGAGGCGGTCGAGCATGGCGATGGCGTCCATGTCGTCGATCCCGCAGTTGGCGCCGTGGGCCCAGACGGTCTCGTACTCGGGCTGCTTGGTGAGATAGTTGCCCTGGGCGTCGTTGTAGATGCCCGAGCACTGGATGACGCAGCCGCGGTGGCAGCCGTGGGTGGCGAGGCCTCCCCGCTTGGTCTCGAGGGCGGCGCAGGTCTCGCCTGAGATCTTGGAGGCGCCGGCGAACTGGCCCTTGGAGAAGTTGTTGGTCGGGAAGCCGCCCGACTCGTTGATGATGTTGGTCAGGACATTGGTGCCGAAGTTTGGCAGTCCGCCCCCGGTGACGGGGTGCTTCTTGAGGCCCTCGACCCAGACCTTGTTGGCCGCCTTGAATTTCTCGGGATCCTTGGGCTCGCGCATCGCGCAACCCGTGTCGTCGAGGACGATGAGCTTGAGGCCCTTCGAGCCCATGACGGCGCCGACGCCGCCGCGGCCCGCGTGGCGGGTGGGGTGCATCTCCATGTCCGTGCAAGCGATGGAAGCGGCGGCCATCCTCATCTCCCCGGCGGGGCCGATGGAGATGCAGGCGACCTTCTCGCCCCAGCGCTTCTTCACTTCCGCGATGAGATCGTAGTTGCCGAGCATCCGGAAGGTGGGCTCGTTGCTGACCTTGGCCCCGTCCTTGGTGACGTGGAGGACCCAGGTGCCCTCGGTGGCGGGTCCGCCCTCGAGGATGATGGCGGCGTAGCCGAGGCGGGCGAGGACCTGGGCGGCCTGGCCGCCGGCGTTCGACTCCTTGATGCCGCCGGTGAGGGGGCTCTTGCAGCCGATGGAGAGGCGGCCCGACTGGCCGGCGGCGGTGCCGGAGAGGAGGCCGGGGGCGATCACGAGCTTGTTCTCGGGACCGAGGGCATGGCAGAGGGGAGGGACTTCGCGGGCGATGACCGCCGAGGTGAGGGCTCGGCCGCCGAGGCCGGCATAACGCCCGACCGCTTCTTTCTTGATCGCGGGGCCGCCCTTGGCGCCGACATCCACGCAGAGAATGCTGTCCATCTGGACCTCCTGAAACAGGTTTTGTACACCTATGGCAGGAATCGTGCCAAATCTAGCCACTGCGGCATTTCGCAACCCCTGCATCTATCCGCGACAGACGACAGACAGCGCGGACAAATATGGCCTCTGGCAAGGCGCTCCCTGGAACAGCTGTACCATTTCTGAACAGCCGACCATCGGGCTGTTCCATTTCGGATCAGTCCAACCCAGGAGCCTTGGGTGGGAGTCCGTGAAGATGGAGCTTCCGATAGAGGGTGGTGCGCCCGATGCCCAGGCGGCGGGCTGTGAGGGAGGCATTGCCCCCCGAGTCCCGGAGGGTTCGCTCGAGGAGGTCCCGCTCGGCTTCGCGGAGGCTGCCCGCCGCAGGCCTCGGCCCTGCCGGAGGACCGGCCCTGGGCAGGCCCGGCTCGAGGGCCAGGGGCCCCGGGGCCGCCCTGGGCTCGGGCCGCCAGGACAGGGGGGCGAGGAAGGGCGGAAGGCCCTCGCTCGCGATGACGAGCTCGATGAAGTTCTCCAGCTCCCGGACGTTGCCCGGCCAGTCCCTTTCGACGAGGTCTGCCATGGCCTCGCCTCCGATGGGCACCGGTCTCCTGTTCAGTCGCTTCGAAACGCGCCTCATGTAGTGCTCGATGAGGAGGGGGATGTCCTCCCTCCTCTCCCTGAGGGGGGGAAGGTGGATGGGAAGGACATTGAGGCGGTAGTAGAGGTCCTTGCGGAAGCTCCCTCGGGCGACGGCGGCGGCCAGGTCCTGGTTGGTGGCCGCGATGATGCGGACGTCGACCGGGACCTCGCGATTGTCGCCGACCCTGGTCACGGTGCCCTCCTCGATGACGCGGAGGAGGCGGGTCTGCATGTCGGAGGGCATGTCGCCGATCTCGTCGAGGAAGATGGTGCCCCGGTCGGCGATCTCGAACTTGCCGACCTGGCCCCCGCGCCGCGCGCCCGTGAAGGCTCCCTCGACATAGCCGAAGAGCTCCGACTCGATGAGGGTGGCGGGAATGGCCCCGCAGTTGAGCACCACGAAGGCCTCGTCGCGGCGGGGGCTCGCGTTCTGGATGGCCTGGGCGAAGATCTCCTTGCCCGTCCCCGACTCCCCGGTGATGAGGATGGTGGAGCGGCCGTCGGCGATCTTGCGCGCGAACTCGACGGCCTCCCGGAGGGAAGGCGAGGAGCCGACGATCTTGTCGAAGGTATAGACGGCGCGCCGCCCCAGGACCTCGCCCGCGTGGCGGCGCGCCTTGGCGAATTCCTTGAACACGAGGATGACGGCCCGGGGCCGGCCCTCGGCGTCGCGGAGGGGATAGGTGGAGAGGTCGAAGGCCAGGCGGTTGGAGCGGGCCTCGACCTGGGCCTCCAGACCGTGGAGCTCCTCGCCGGCCATGGAGGCGGCCCGGATGGAGGGCCAGCCGGGGAGGAGGCCTCCCAGGCCGGCGGAGGCGAGTTCGGCGCGGTCGAAGCCGAACATGCCGAGGGCGTGGCGATTGGCGGAGAGGAGGGCGCCCTCGAAGTCGGCGGAGAGGATGCCGGCGGTGATCGAGTCGAGGAGGGTCTCGGAGAAGCGGCGCTCGCCCTCGAGGGCCTCGTTGCGGGCCGCGAGGGCCAGGGAGGTCTCGATGGCACCCGAGGCCGCGACGACCATGCCGAGGGTGTGGGGATGGACTTCGAGGTTCCCGCCGATGAGGGCGAGGCAGGCGATGATCCCTCCCCGGGGGGAGCGGACCGGTGCCGCCGAGCAGGTCCAGGAGCCCGGGGATCCGCCCCGGGCCGTCCCTGCCGGAGCCTGGACGGGGCGCCCGCCCGCGAGGACCGAGACGAGGGCCTGGAAGCCCAGGCCCCCGGCGCCCAGGAAGGCGCCGGGGAGGAGGCCGAAGCCGAATGCCTCGCCGAGGATGTCCTCGTCGCCGACCACCGAGAGGACGAAGCCCTCCCCGTCGGCGAGGAGGGCGAGGAAGCCGGATCCCCGGACGAAGTCGTAGAGGCCGCTCACGAAGGGCTCGGCCGAGGCGATGAGCTCGCGTTTCCCGGCGAGCCGCTCGCGCAGCCCGGCCTCGTCGAGGCGGCGGGGGGCGGGGCCGGAGGAGGCCGGGGCCGCGTCGGGCGGGAAGGAGGAGGAGGCGCGATCCTCAGGGGCCGCCGGGGTCATGTACCTCTCTCGGTCTGCAAGTCCACGGAGGGGAGTATAAGCCGCTTTCGCCCCGCGATGAAGGGAAGGCCGCGGGGGCGGGTGCTCAGCGACCCTTGGGGTTCCCCGCCATCATGCCCGCCATCTGCTTCTTGTTCTTCATCATCTTCTTCATCATGAGCCGGGTCTTCTCGAATTTCTTGAGGAGGCGGTTGACCTCGGCCACCGAGGTGCCGGAGCCCCTCGCGATGCGCGAACGCCGCCCCGGTCCGATGATGAGGTGGTTCTTCCTCTCCTTCTTCGTCATCGAGCGGAGGATGGCCTCCTCGGCCTTCATGCCGGCCTTGTCGATCTGGTCCTCGTCGACCTGCCCGGCAAGGCCGGGGATCATGTCGAGCATGCCTTTGAGCGAGCCCATTTTCTTGACCTGGCCGAGCTGCTCGAGCCAGTCCTCGAGGCTGAAATCCTCGTTGGCCATCTTGCGCTCGAGCTCGGCGGCCTGCTTCTCGTCGTAGACCGACTGGGCCTTCTCCACGAGGCCGACGATGTCGCCCATGCCGAGGATGCGCCCGGCGATGCGCTCGGGATGGAAGGGCTCGAGGCCCTCGGGGCGCTCGCTCGTGCCGATGAACTTGACGGGCTTGCCGGTGACGGATTTGAGGGAGAGGGCCGCGCCGCCCCTGGCGTCGGAGTCGAACTTCGAGAGGATGACGCCCGTGAGTCCCACTCGCTCGTCGAAGGTCTTGGCTATGTCGGCGGCGGCCTGCCCCGTCATGGCGTCGGCGACGAGGAGGGCCTCGTCGGGGCGGACGGCGTCGCGCACGCGGACGATCTCGTCCATCATGGCCTCGTCGACCTGGAGGCGTCCTGTCGTATCGACTATGAGGAGATCGTACAACTCGCGCTTGGCCTTGGCCAGGGCGGCGGCCGCCACCTTGACCGGGTCGGTCGCCCCCGGCTCGAGGTAGACGTCGACCCCGACCTGGGCGCCGAGGACACGTAGCTGCTCGACGGCGGCGGGCCGCACGAGGTCGCAGGCCGCGAGGAGGACGCGGCGACCCTTCCCCTTCATCATGTGGGCGAGCTTGCTGGCCGTCGTCGTCTTTCCGGAGCCCTGGAGGCCGAGGAGGAGGATGACGCTCGTGGTGTCCGGACCCTTCAGGACGAGGTCCGCCCTGCCCTCGCCGAGGAGGCCGACCAGGCGGTCGTGGACGATCTTGACGAACTGCTCGCCGGGGGAGACGGCGCGGAGGACCTTCTCGCCGCGGGCCTCCTCGAGGGTGGCGTTGACGAAGCGCCTGACGACGCGGAGATTGACGTCGGCCTCGAGGAGGGCGAGCTTGATCCGCTCGACCGCCTCCTCGACGTTCTTCTCGGTGATGGCGGCCTTGCCGCCGATGCTGCGGACGATGTCCGTGAATTTCTCGCTGAGCTTCTCGAGCATGGGAGCCTCTGTGGCGCGGGGTTGGGAGCGCATTATGCCTCCTCCGGGCCTTTCTCGTCAATTGAAGGGTCCCTGACGCGGTGGCGGCCGGGGCCCGGCTCGGCTATCATTCCCGGCGGAGGCACAGGGATGAAAAGCTTCGTGAACGAGGAAATCACGCTCGAACAGGTCCTTCCCTACCCGCCCGGACGGGTCTTCGCGGCCCTCACCACGGAGATCGGAGGCTGGTGGGACCACCGCTTCAGGGAAGGCTCGACGGTCGGCTTCGAGCCGCGCATCGGCGGGCGCTTCTACGAGGACTTCGGCGCCGGAGGCGCGGCCGCCTGTTACGCCCAGGTGACCTACATCGACCCGCCCAGGCGGCTCAAACTCCAGGGGTCCATGGGGATGGACGGGGCCCTCGTCTCGGTGATGGACTTCAGCCTCGAGGCGACCGAGGGCGGCACGCGCCTCGGCTTCGTCCACGCCCTCCTGGGCAACCTCGAGGAGGGGCTGGTGGCCGAGTACCGCGAGGGCTGGGAGACCATCTTCGGGAAGACCCTGCCCGACTGGCTCGCGAAGGCGAAGCGCTGAGGCTCAGCCCTCCTTCCTCGCTCCACCCCCTCCTCCGGCCCCCGAGCCGCTGAAGCTCCGCCAGAGGAGGAGGTCGTAGACGATCTTGATCCCCCCCGCGAGGAAGAAGGGCAGTCCGGCCGGCCCCGCTCCCGCCATGATGGCCCCGGTGATCATCGGCGAGATGGCCGCCCCCGTCGTGCGCACGACCCCCGTCACGCCGGCGGCGGCCGAGCGCTCGGCCGGGGCCACGACCGCCATGGTATAGGACTGGCGGGTCGGCACGTCCATCTGGGAGATGGCGAAGCGGAGGAGGAGGACGAGGAGGGCCAGGGGCAGGGTCGGCATGAGGGGCACGAGGACGAGGAGGATGTTCGAGGGCAGGTGGGTGAAGACCATGGTGTTCACGAGACCGATGCGCCCGGCGATGCGGGCGGCCGAGAGGGCCGAGAGCCCCGCCAGGATGTTGGCGCCGAAGAAGAGGGCGCCGAGGGTGGCCCCGTCGGCCCCGAAGCGCAGGTGGAACCAGTAGGCCATGAAGCTCTGGATGACGAAGCCCCCCCCGAAGGCGTCCATGAAGAAGAGGGCGGAGAGCCGGCCCACGACGGACCGCGATTCGCCGAGCCCCAGGAAGGTCCGCGGCGCCGTGGCCGACCCGGCGGCCCCTGTTGCTGCCTCGGTCGCGGTTGCAGCCGGCACCGGGAGGGTCTCGATCGAGGCGGAGAGGCGGAGGAAGAGAAGGGCGAGGACGAGGCCCAGGATCGCATAACTCGTCACAATAATGCGGTAGGCGCCGGCCTCGCCGAGGGCGCCGCGCCCGATGAGGCTGAGGGCCAGGCCGCCCGCCAGGGCCCCCGCCGCGGTCGCGAAGGAGCCGGCGAGGTTGTACCAGGCGAAGAGGGAAGTCCGGCGCTCCGACCCGGCGAGACCCGCGAGGGCCGATTGTTCGATCGGCAGGAAGGGCCCGACCTCGTTGCCGCTGGGGCTTATCACCCCGAGGGTGGCCGCCGCGAGGAGGACCCAGTAGTCGCGGGAGAGGGCGAAGACGAGGCCCGCCAGGGCCATGAGGACGGCCCCCGCCACGAGCATGCGCCTCCGCCCGAAGCGGTCGGCCCGCGTCGTGATGAGGAGGGAGATGAGGGTGTCGCCCGCGAGGGTGAGGGAGAGGAGGAGCCCGATCCGTCCCGCGTCGAAGCCCAGGCTCGAGAGGTAGAGGGCGAGGACGATGGACAGGGATCCGTAGGCGAAGAGGCGGAGGATGCGGGTCGCGAAGAGAAGGCGGCCGTCGCGCCCGATCACGGAAAGGAGGGAGGGCGCTCGCCTCCCCTCCATCAGAGGCTGCCCTTGAGGCCCAGGTCGGCGGCGACGGGGCGGAGGGCGGCGATGGTCTCGGCGATGAGGGCGTCCAGATCCATGCCCAGGAGGCCCGCGCCCTTCTCGATGACGACGCGGCTCACGCCGGCCGCGAAGGCCAGGGTGCCCCACTTCTTCCGGACCGAGCGCACCTCGAGGTCGAGGACGCTCTTCGAGGGACGCACCATGGAGCAGGCGGCGATGAAGCCCGTGAGCTCGTCGACGGCGAAAAGGACCTTCTCCATGTGGAGGAGGGGCTCGACCTCGGAGCAGATGCCCCAGCCGTGGCTTTCGACGGCGCGGATGAGGGGTTCGGGGTAGCCCGCGGCGGCGAGGATGGGGCGGGCGTGCTTGAGGTGCTCCGTGGGATGGCGGCCGTAGTCGATGTCGTGGAGGAGACCCACGATCCCCCAGTAGTCGGCGTCCTCGCTCTTCTGGAGGGCGAAATGGCGCATAGCGGCCTCGACCGCGAGGGCGTGGCGGTACTGGGACTCGTCGTCGTTGTTGGCCCGCCAGAGGGCGATGGCCGCGTCTCGGTTAAGCATGTGGTCTCCTGGGGCCGCCAGTCTATCCGAGGATCGGGCCCCTGACAATGCGCGATTCTCCTCGGCCTTCCTCCTCTTTCCGCGCCGGAGGCCGGGCGCTACACTGCAGCCCATGGCGGGCGACATCCTTTCGGTCTGCGTCTTTTGCGGCTCGAGCCGCGGCGTCTCGCCCGGCTTCGCGGAGGCCGCGCGGGCCCTCGGGGCCGAACTCGGGAGGCGGAGGCTCCGCCTCGTCTATGGCGGCGGCGACATCGGGCTCATGGGCATTCTAGCCGCCGCGGCCCACGAGGCCGGCGCCGAGGTCGTCGGCGTCATCCCGCGCCGTCTCAACGCCCTCGTCGACCAACCCGAGCTCGCCGAGCTCATCGTCACCGAGGATATGCACGAGAGGAAGGCGCGGATGTCGGCCCTGGCCGACGCCTTCATCGCCCTGCCGGGGGGCACCGGGACCCTCGAGGAACTCTTCGAAGTGTGGACCTGGAGGCAGATCGGCTACCACGACAAGCCCATCGGCCTCCTCGAGGTGGAGGGCTTCTGGGCGCCCCTCCTCGCCTTCCTGCGCCACGCCGAGGAGAGAGGCTTCATGAGGCGGGGAGTTCTCGCGGACCTTCTCGTCGGCGCGGAGGCGGGAGCCCTCATCGAGGCCCTCGGGAACCATCCCCCGCCTTCGGGCCACAAGTTGCCCGAACGAGAGCGAGGCCGGAGCGACGGCTAGCGCCCCAGGGCCTTCCGGTAGACGAAGGCGCCGATCTGATCGAGGGGGAGGACCTGGTCGACCGCGCCCAGCCTGATCGCCTCCTTGGGCATGCCGAAGACGACGCAGCTGTCCTCGTCCTGGGCCACGTTGAAGGCCCCCGATTCCCTCATCTCCTTCATGCCCTTCGAGCCGTCGTCGCCCATGCCCGTCATGATGACCCCGATGGCGTTTCGGCCGGCGTTCGTCGCCGTCGAACGGAAGAGGACGTCCACCGAGGGCCGGTGGCGCGTGACGAGGGGGCCTTCCTTGGTCTCGACGTAGTAGTTGGCCCCGCTCCGCCTGAGGAGGGTGTGCAGATTCCCCGGCGCGATGAGGGCGAGGCCGCGGAGGACGGCGTCGCCGTTGGCCGCCTCCTTCACCCTGACCTTGCAGAGGGAGTCGAGGCGCTCGGCGAAGGAGCGGGTGAAATTCTCGGGCATGTGCTGGACGATGACCACGCCCGGCGAGTCCTCGGGCAGGGCCTCGAGGAAGACGCGCAGGGCCTCGGTGCCCCCCGTGGAGGCGCCGACCACGATGACCTTCTCGGTGGTCTCGGTGAGGACGCGCTTCTTCGGGGTGGGCAGGACGGCGTCGGCGCTGAGCTTCTTCTGCGGCGCGGCCTCGCGCGGGCGGACCACGGCGGCGACCCGGGCCTGGGAGGCCGCCCGGATGGCGTCGCAGATGGTGATCGAGGACTCCTCGAGGAACTGGCGCGTGCCGAGCCGGGGCTTGGTGATGACCTCGACCGCCCCGTAGGCGAAGGCCTTCATGATCGAGTCCGAGCCTTCGATCGCGAGGCTCGAGCAGATGATGGTCGGAATCGGGTGCTGGGACATGATCTCCTGGAGGAAGGAGAGACCGTCCATGCGGGGCATCTCGATGTCGAGGATGATGACATCGGGCACGCGCTCGGCGATCTTGGCGACGGCCACGAAGGGGTCGGAGGCCGCGCCGATCACCTCGATGTCCACGGTGTCCTCGATGATCCGCGTGAGGGTCTGTCGCACCGAGGCCGAGTCGTCGACGATGAGCACCTCGATTCTCTTCATCCCCGTCCTCCTTATTTCCTGAAGACCGACATGGCCACCCTGCTCATGGCCTGGCCGGACCCGCTCAGGCTCTCGGAATGCCCGAGGAAGAGGTAGCCGCCCGGGCTGAGCCTGGAGAGCAGGGCATCGATGGCGAGAGACTGGTTCGCGCGCTCGAAGTAGATGAGGACGTTCCTGCAGAAGATGATGTCGTAGCTTTCGTGGAGGAGGCCGAGGTCCGAGAGGAGGTTGCCCGTGTGGAAGGCCATGCGCCCCCTGAGCTCGGGCACGAAGCGATAGAGGTCCTTGCCCGGATCCCTGCTCCGCATGAGCCAGCGCAATCTGAGGTCGGGCGGGATCTTCGCGACGCGGTCGGCGGTGTAGACTCCGCGTCGCGCCACGTCGACCATGCGCGGGGAGAGATCGAAGCCCTCGATCGCCAGACTGTGGCCCCGCCCCTTGTGCTCGAGGTCCCGGCTGATCCACATGCCCAGGGAATAGGCCTCCTCCCCGCTCGAGCAGGCGGCGGAGAGAACCCTGATCTCCCTCCTCCCGCTCCGCGAGAGGAGGTTGGGAAGGACGGTCGCCGAGAGCTGCCGGAAATGCGCGTCCTCGCGGAAAAAGCTGGTCTCGTGGGTGCTGACGAGGTCGGTGAAGTGGAGGAACTCGTCCCGGCCCCGGGGATCGCGGGTGATGAACTCGAAGTACTCGCCATAGCTCGCGATCCCGCAGGCCGTGAGCCGCTTGCCGAGGCGGCCTTCGATGAGGGCCTTCTTCGCGGAGGGCATCCTGATGCCGAACTCCCTCTCGATGAAGTCGCCGATGAGGCGGTGCTCGCTCTCCTTGAGGACGGGATGGGCGGGCTTGATGAGCACGAGGGGGCCCGGCCCGACGCCGACCCGGGTCCCGGCCTTCGGCCGGCTCGCTTCCATTCCGGGCCGGGAACCGGAGGCACCGTTCTTCATCAGTATTCCGCGAACTCGTCGTCGTCGGCTTCGGTCTTGCCGGGATTGCGGTAGACGGTCACGCCCCGGCCCTTCGCGGGTTTCGGGGCTCCCTGACCCTGTCCGGAGGCGCCGGAGGGGGAGGGACCGCGGGCGGCCGGACCCGGATTCCCCGGGGCCCTGGGCCGCGGCGCCGCCTCGCTCCCGCCTCGGATCGGGGCTTTGGGCGAAGAGGCGGGGCCGGGTCTGGACACCGCGCTTCGCGGCGCGACTCCGGGCGCGGGATGGGGGGTCGGCTTCGGGGCGGCGAGCCTCGCCGCCGCGGGCACCCTGTCCGCCCGGGCGGAGGCCTCAGGTCCCGGCGCGGGGAGGGCCTTCAGGCCGGTCCTTCGTCCCTTCGACGCCCGACCGCCCCGCCTCAGGTGGGCGATGGCCTCTTCCATCGCCCCGGTATGGGAGGCGATCTCCGTGGCCGTGGCCGCGAGCTCCTCCGAGGTCGAGGCGTTCTCCTGCACCACGGAGTTGAGCTGCTGGATGGCCGCGTTGATCTGCTGGACTCCGCTCGCCTGCTCCCCGCTGGCCGAGTTGATCTCCGTCACGAGGTCGGCCGTCTTCTGGATGTCCGGCACGAGGCGCTCGAGCATCGTGCCCGCGTTCTCCGCCGCGGCCACGCTCGACTTCGCCACGCTCTCGATGTCCTTGGCCGCGGCCTGGCTCCGCTCGGCGAGCTTCTGCACCTCGCTCGCGACGACAGCGAAGCCGCGCCCGTGCTCGCCGGCCCGCGCCGCCTCGATGGCCGCGTTGAGCGACAGGAGGTTCGTCTGGCGCGCGATCTCCTGGATCACGAGGATCCGCTCGGAGATG
>Ga0334722_10000953_pt1 | contig 38769 bp, 37 predicted proteins | sample C3_bottom_MG_FD_207210 | JGI IMG/M metagenome (GOLD analysis project Ga0334722, IMG submission 207210) | Sediment microbial communities from Yellowstone Lake, YNP, Wyoming, USA - C3_bottom | ecosystem: Environmental > Aquatic > Freshwater > Lake > Sediment | place: USA: Wyoming | collected...
TTCAGGAGGCTCCAGCCCGACAGCGTTGGGATTAACAGCTATATTAGGCTGTACCATGGCCTGAAGGTGACCGAAATCATACGCAAAGACGAGGCACTTGCCGCTCATATCATCAGGGTGAAGGACGATGACGGCCTGCTGCACCCGGGCTTCTACAAAAATCTGTCTGATGAGCTGTTGAAGAAGCTTATCAGTGATGACTCGCTTTTCAGGATAGAAGGGGCTGAGAAGGGTGTCAACTACTGCCGCTGAGTCTTTCGGTGTCTGCCATCCATCCGGCCCGTTTCGAAAAGCATTCGGGACACTGAAACACTGGATTCCCGCCGCATCGGGAACGATGCCACATGCGGGGCAGTTTACGTTATGGCCAACTGCTCACTTGAGATAAATCCGGCATCACGTTAATATAACTGACTACTTTTTTGGAGGATGACGATGGTTGTCGGTAAACCCCTGTTGACGGTCGAACAGATTCATAAACGTGTCAATGAGCTGGCGGGGAAGATCTCTGCGGATTATGAGGGGAAGGACCTCCTTGCGATAGGCATTCTGAAGGGGGCATTCATCTTCTTCAGTGACCTCGTCCGGTATATCCATACGCCGTTGTCTGTTGATTTCCTGATTGCCTCCAGCTATCTTAAAGATGAGTCCACCGGTGAGGTAAAGATCCACTATGACATCCGTGAAGACATTACCGGCAAGAATGTGCTGCTCGTTGATGACATTGTCGATACCGGTGTCACCCTGAACTATCTCCGCGAGCGCATATTGATGCAGGGGCCGCAGAGCCTCAAAATCTGTTCGTTTCTTGATAAGAAGGAGCGGCGGGAGGTCGATGTTCCGATCGATTACGTCGGGTTTGAGATACCGAACGAATTTGTTGTCGGCTATGGCTTGGACTATGACAACAAGTTCAGAAATCTGCCGTATATTTCAGTTTTCAAAAAAAGAACATAAACACGGAGGTAGGTGTATGTACGAAGTGACCGTCGAGGTTTCATTTGCTGCGGCCCATCAGCTTAGGGGGTATAAAGGCAACTGCGAGAACATGCATGGCCATAACTGGCGGGTCCAGGTCAATGTTATGGCCGAGAGGCTGAATGACATTGATATCGCCATGGACTTCAGGGATCTGAAAAAGACGACACGGGAGGTAATCGCACCGCTCGACCACGCCTTCCTGAACGATGTGTTCCCTTTTACTGAAAAGAACCCATCGTCAGAGAATATCGCAAAATGGATATTTGATTCCCTCAGAAAAAAGATTAACGCGGACGGTCTGAACGTAGCGGCCGTTACCGTATGGGAGTCTGATACCTCTTCAGCCTCCTACTATGAGGAATGAGTCGTTCCCGGGGCCAATTGTAATGGACGCTGATCGTTATGGACATTGATCCGGGGTTTGCCGAGGCAGTCCTGAAAAAGGCCCTGTCTGCCGGCGTAGATCAGGCCGAGATATTTATCCTTGCATCAAAGGGGCTGACGGTAGAAGTGAAAGACCGGCAGGTCGATTCCCTGAAATCTTCCCGGAGTTTTGGATATGGCTTGCGGGTGCTCAGAAACGGATGTCCTGGTTTTTCATATTCCAACCTGCGGGATGATGCAGATACGGTTGTGCGTAATGCTGTTGCAGCCGCGGCCTATGCAGATCCGGACCTACACCTTGATTTTCCTGATTCCGCTGCCCCCGGCTCTGTTATTGTTCATGACCCCGAGGTTGAAGAAATCAGCGAAGAGGATGCCATACATATGACAACACGGATGGAAGACGCAGCCCGGAAGGCCGACGGACGCATCTCAAAGATACGAAAGGCAGCAGGGTCCTTTGCCTCATCAGAACTTTTGATTGTCAACTCAAAAAAAGTATATACGGGTTACCGGTCCACTGCGTGCTCCTCCCAGATAACCGTTATTGCCGAGGACGCAGGCGATGCCCAGACAGGATTTGATTATTCCGGCAGCCGGTTTCTCCGTGATATTTCTTTTGAAGAGACGGGAGTAAGGGCGGCGCGGCATGCCTGTTCACTCCTGGGTGCACGGAAATTCAGTGCGCGCAGGGCCGCGGTCATCCTCGAGAGTTCTGTCGCAGCTGATTTTCTCGGTATACTTTCCGAATCGCTCTCTGCAGACCATGTTCAGAAAGGTAAATCCCTGTTAAGCGGAAAGCAGGGATTCCCCCTCATCAGCCCCGGGGTCAGTATTGTGGACAATGGGCTGCTTCCCGGAAAGCTCGGCAGCAGCCCGGTGGATGATGAAGGTGTGCCTGTGACGAAAAAGGTCCTTTTCGACCGGGGGGTCCTGCAGGGCTTTCTTCATAATACCTATACAGCACGGAAGTGGAAGATGTCTTCTACAGGCAATGCTGCCAGGGGAGGGTATGCATCGCTGCCATCGGTGGGGATTACGAATCTGTATCTTGAAGCCGTATCCGTCGAGGCAATGATTCCGGGGCCTGAACTTGCTGCTGCGGTCGGCACCGGTCTGTATGTGCTCGATGCAATGGGCGTCCATACGGCCAATCCCGTATCGGGAGATTATTCTGTCGGGGTGACCGGTCTGTGGATAGAGAATGGTACTCCGGCATATCCCGTTAAGGAGGCAGTAATATCGGGCAATATCCTTGAACTTTTCAACAGTATCGATGCAGTTGGAGACGATCTGAGATTCTACGGGGCAATAGGTTGTCCCAGCCTCGTCATCAGGGAGATGAACATCAGTGCCTGACGCGATACGTTCAGGCAGGAGCCGGGGATGAAAGCAGCGGTTTATCATGGAAAAGACGATCTGCGCATTGAGAATGTGCCGGTCCCCGAGATATCAAAGGGAGAAGTCCTGGTCCGCGTCCGGAGCAGCGGCATCTGCGGAAGTGATGTCATGCACTGGTACCGTGCCGGCAGGGGACCGCTGGTTCTTGGGCACGAGATTGCAGGTGAGATCGTGTCTGTGGGGGAGGGGGTCACCGGGTATAGGCAGGGTGATCGTATCGCTGCTGCACATCATGTGCCCTGTAATACCTGTCACTACTGCCTCAGCGGCCACCATACGGTCTGCGAGACGCTGAGAAAGACAAATTTCTATCCCGGCGGCTTTGCTGAATTTCTGAGGCTGCCGCAGATCAATGTGGACCGTGGTATATTCCGTCTGCCGGAGGGAATGACCTTTGAAGCGGCGACCTTTATCGAGCCTCTGGCCTGTGTCTTCCGGGGCCAGCGCATAGCAGGAATGGATCTGGGGAAAAGCGTACTCGTGATCGGCAGCGGCATCTCGGGTCTTCTGCATATTCAGCTGGCCCGTGCGCTCGGGGCAGCGGTCGTCGTTGCAACGGATATAGACCCTTTCAGGATGAATGCAGCAAAAAGGCTTGGGGCGGACCATGTGTTTTCTGCGGCAGAGGATGTTCCCGCAAAGCTGCGTAGTGTTAACAGGGGCAGGCCAGCCGATATCGTGATACTGACGGCAGGAGCGGTCCCCGCGGTCAAACAGGCCTTCGGCTCTGTTGACCGGGGTGGTACCGTCCTGTTTTTTGCACCTGCGGCACAGGGCGTTTCGATTCCTTTGCCGGTCAATGAGCTCTTCTGGAGAAATGAGATAACCCTGACATCATCCTATGCTGCCAATTATGATGAGCATATGCGGGCGATGGAACTTATAAGACAGAAAAGGGTTGATGTCGAGGCGATGATTACCCATACCTTGCCGTTGTCTGAGATCAACAGGGGTTTTCAGCTGGTTGAGGATGCACGGGAATCGATCAAAGTGATTATTCAACCATAATATACTACAGATCAGGAGGTTTTGCCATGATGGATTGGGGTTTACAAAATCGTTTATCACGGATTTTCAAGCCGGATGGAAGGACAGTCATGCTGGCGGTCGACCACGGATATTTCCTCGGGCCAACAACGGGCCTGGAGGATGCTGCCAGTACCATAAAGCCCCTGCTGCCCTATGCCGATGCCCTTATGCCAACGCGTGGAGTCCTGCGCACCTCTGTTGATCCAACATCAGAAACCCCTATTGTATTAAGGGTATCCGGAGGCAACAGCATCCTGAGCGAGTTGTCGAATGAAGGTATCACTGTTTCGATGGAAGACGCTGTTCGGCTGAATGTCGCGGCGGTGGCTCTTTCGATTTATGTCGGTTCGCCGCACGAAAAGCAGACGCTCCTGAATCTGACAAAACTGGTTGATGAAGGCACCCGCTTCGGGGTACCGGTTCTTGCGGTGACAGCAGTTGGAAAGGACATGGTGCGGGACACGCGCTATCTTGCGCTTTGCTGCAGGATAGCCGCAGAGCTCGGGGCACACTGTGTCAAAACATACTACTGTGAGGGCTTCGAGAAACTGGTAAAAACCTGTCCTGTCCCTCTGGTGATGGCCGGAGGCAAAAAACTCCCCGAGTATGAGGCCCTCGAGCTCACCTTTAATGCAATAAAACGCGGAGCGGCCGGCGTTGACATGGGCAGAAATATATTCCAGTCTGACGACCCGGTTGCCATGATTCAGGCGGTCAGGGCGGTTGTCCATGATAACGAAAAGCCGAAAGATGCCTACGATCTTTACAATAATTTGAAACAGCGGCCGAGACGTGGGAAGAAAAACGCAGGCAAAAGCGTAACGGCGAGCAAAGAGGAGCTCAATAAACATTGATAGCGTAACCCTGTAAGAAGGGCATGTAGTTTTATAATAATTCCTTCTAACCTCTTTTTTCCGAAGGGATGTTAATTCCTTTTTGCTTTTCAGTGAGAGGCGAGAGGGGATTTTTCTTTCAAATTCATCCATATTTCTGCTAAAATGATCAGTCTTATTTACACAGGTAGTGATTGAGCTTTTGAAACTCTGGAGGTTTTGATAATGGATTATTTTCTGACTGAAGAACAGGTGATGATAAGAGATCTCGCCAGGCAGATTGCTGAGGAAAGGATTGTCCCGGTCCGCGCTGAGCTTGATGAGACTGGTGAATTCCCCTGGGATATTATGAAGACCCTTGCTCAGTCAGACTTGTTCGGACTTTTCATTCCCGAGGAATATGGAGGTCTTGGCAAAGGAAGCCTTGAACTGGCGATTGCGGTTGAAGAGCTTTCGCGGGCCTGCCTCGGCGTCTCGACGACGTATGCCGCGAATGCGCTCGGGACCTATCCGATCCTGCTGTTCGGGACTGATGCCCAGAAGAAAAAGTTCCTTCCCGATATTGCTGCAGGAAAGAGACTGGTGGCCTTCGGTCTGACTGAGGCAAATGCAGGGAGCGATGCCGGCGGGACGCAGACGACTGCAAAACTCGACGGCAATGAATACGTGATCAACGGCACCAAGCAGTGGATTACGAACGGCGGCGAGGCTGAAGTATATACGATTATAGCGATAACCGACAGGTCCAAGGGACCGCGCGGTGCGTCTGCATTTGTCGTTGAAAAAGGTACGCCTGGATTTACCTTCGGCAAGAAGGAGAACAAGATGGGAATCAGGGCTTCCGCAACGACAGAGCTGATCTTTGACAATTGCAGAATCCCAAAAGAAAATCTGATCGGGAAAGAGGGAACGGGGTTCCTTGTTGCAATGAAAACACTTGACAACTCGAGAACCGGCGTTGGTTCACAGGGTGTTGGTGTAGCGCAGGGTGCCTTTGATGAAGCGGTAAAGTTCGCACGCCAGCGGGTCCAGTTTGGCCATCCGGTCATCACGTTTCAGGCAGTACAGCATATGCTTGCCGACATGGCGACATCGATTGAGGCGGCCCGCGCCCTTGTCTACGCCGTGTCGCGTTTGGTCGACAGCGGAGCCAAGGATGTTTCCAAAGAATCTGCCATGGCCAAGGTCTTTGCTACGGATGTTGCGATGAAGGTGACGGTGGATGCGGTCCAGGTCATGGGAGGTTCCGGCTATATGAAAGAGTATCCCGTGGAAAAGATGATGCGTGATGCAAAGATTCTCCAGATATATGAAGGGACGAATCAGATACAGAGGAATGTTATCGGACAGGCTCTCATTAAGGAAGCTGCCCGGAACAAGTAGAAGCCTCAGTCTGGTCATTATGAGGTAGTGCGTTTTGATATTCCTGCCGTCAAGGTGCCGCGGCGGGAATCTTTCTTTGCTTAAGATAATTCCGAGACGATAACCGTCGAATATGCACTGGAGGATGAGAGCGTGAAGATAGTTGTTTGCGTAAAACAGGTCCCTGATACGGCTGAAGTCAGGATAAACTCTGAGACGAACACGCTGATGCGTGACGGGGTGCCGAGTATTATCAACCCCTATGACATGCATGCCATTGAGGCCGGGCTTCAGATAAGGGAGATGGCCGGAGGAGACGTTACCGCGGTGACCATGGGTCCGCCTCAGGCGGAACAGGCGCTCAGGGAGGCGATATCCATGGGGGTCGACAAGGCGGTTCTTCTGACCGACAGGCTTTTTGCAGGCTCGGACACATGGGCAACGGCCTACGCCCTGTATAAGGCGATCGATCACATCGGGGCGGATATTATTATCTGCGGCAAACAGGCTATCGACGGAGATACTGCCCAGGTCGGGCCTGAGATGGCCGAGTTTCTCAATATACCGCATATTGCCTATGTTCGAAAGATTGTTGAGGTCAAGGACGACAGGATCGTTGTGCAGCGTCTTATGGACGATGGTTTTGATATTGTCGAATCATCGCTGCCGGTATTGCTGACGGTTGTCCGTGAACTGAATGTCCCGCGGCTGCCTTCACTCAAAGGCAAGATGGCTGCCAAAAAGGCCGGGATCATCAAGCTTGCTGCAGCCGATATGAAGATAGAGGAACAGGACCTCGGACTCAAGGGGTCCCCCACGCAGGTCAGGAATATCTTTGCCCCGGAGCCAAAAACCAACCGCACCATGCTCCACGGGACCCCGGAGGAGATGGTCAAGAGACTTGTCGAAGATCTGCTGGAGTCAAAATGTTTATAAAAGTCAGAACTGAAAAATGCACCGGATGCGGCACCTGTGTGGCGTCGTGTCCGTACGACGCAATTGTCATGCACGAGGATGCGGCACGGATCACTGAATTGTGCCAGCTGTGCCGTGCCTGTCTTGGTGTCTGTCCTGAGGGGGCGATCGTTGAGGTTGCTGAAGCGTCAGACAGAAAAGAAAAGGGGCAGGGCAGTGGTGTCTGGGTATTCGCTGAGCAGCGCGATGGCAAGATTGCCGGAGTTTCATTCGAACTGCTTGGGGCAGGACGAAAACTCGCTGACGACCTCGGCACCGGATTGTCGGCGGTATTGTTTGGCACGGTACCCGCAGGGCCCGAAGAACTTATCCACTGGGGGGCCGACCGTGTCTACTACTGTAGTGATGAGCTGCTCAGCAGCTTTAACGATGAGCCATATGCAAAGCTTTTGACAAGGCTTATAACCGAATATAAACCCGAAATAGTCCTTGCGGGCGCGACTCCGATAGGGAGATCTTTTATTCCTCGGGTGGCTGCCCGGTTGCATACTGGTTTGACGGCCGATTGCACCGCGCTGCAGATCGATCCCGAGACGAAGAACCTGCTTCAGGTGAGACCTGCCTTTGGAGGCAATATCATGGCGACGATTCTCTGCCCGCATACCCGGCCGCAGATGGCAACGGTCAGATCCCGGGTAATGCAGAAGGGTGAGTTCGACAGCAGCAGAAAAGGCGAGATCATCGGGATTAGTGCCGAGGGGATCACTTCCAGGACAAGGGTCCTTGAGACGGTAAAGGAGGTTTCCGAAATTGCGGTAAATCTTCATGAGGCCAATGTGATTGTTGCCGGCGGCAGAGGCGTCGGAGGGGACAAGGGCTTCCAGGTGCTTTTTGAACTTGCCGAGGCGCTCAACGGCAGCATTGCCGCTTCCCGGGCGGCTGTGGATGAAGGATGGATACCCTACCGGCACCAGGTCGGCCAGACGGGGAAGACGGTTGGTCCCACACTCTACATTGCCTGCGGTATCTCGGGTGCTGTCCAGCATGTTGTTGGCATGCAGTCGTCCGATATCATTGTTGCGATCAACAAAAACCCTGAGGCCCCGATCTTCAATATAGCGACGTACGGCATTGTCGGTGATCTCTTCGAGATACTCCCTCTGCTGACCAAAAAGATTCGTGAGGTAAAGGGGCTGTGAAGACAGCGTTTGTGTTTCCGGGCCAGGGTTCTCAGCATGTCGGTATGGGAAAAGACCTTTGCGATCATTTTGATGAGGCGAGGGCTGTATATGATGAGGCATCCGCTGCTTTGCAGTACGATGTCCGGGAACTCAGCTTCCAGGGACCGAAGGATGAATTGAATAGGACGTTCAGGACCCAGCCGTGTCTGCTTACCGCAAGTATCGCTGCCGGTAACGTTCTGAGATCGAGAAATATTCTGCCTTATTGTGTCGCAGGACACAGCCTGGGCGAATACTCTGCGATTGTTGCTGCCGGGGTCATTTCTTTTCGGGATGCCGTAGTCCTGACTGAAAAGAGGGGAACATTCATGCAGGAGGCTGTTCCCGAGGGGAAGGGATTGATGGCGGCGATCATCGGGCTTGCAAGGGACAAAGTCGATGAGATATGTCTTTCCGTGACTTCGGGCTATGTCTCTCCGGCCAATTACAACTGCCCCGGACAGATCGTTATTGCCGGAGAAAAGCCGGCTGTCGAGACCGCGATGGAGTTGTCAAAAGAGGCCGGAGCGAGAAAAGTCATGGCCCTTGCTGTCAGCGCGCCATCGCACTGCACCCTGATGGTCGAGGCCTCCAACAGGCTTGCAGCCGTGCTTGAGCCGATGCGGTTTAATGCACCGGCAGTTCCTGTTGTCAATAACGCTGAGGCGATGTTTCTTACCAGCGGTGACAGGATCAAGAATTCCCTGATCAAACAGCTGAACAGTCCATTGCTCTGGGAAGACTCGGTCAGAAATATGGTAAATAGCGGCGTTACCACCTTTATCGAGGTGGGACCGGGCCGGGTGCTCTCAGGATTGATTAAACGCATCGATGCAACGGTCAGGATCATGAATGTTGAAGATAGCGCGAGCCTGAACAAGACACTTGCTGCGCTGTCCGAGGCAGACTGATAACGATTCCGCCGTAGTATTACTGATCAGTTAACAGAGACCCGGGTTAAGCCGAATCCCGTTGTCAGTAAAAAACCCTGAAGAGAAGGAACGTCAGGAGTGATCCAAGCAGCGCCCCCGCAATAACCTCCAATGGACTGTGTACCTTGACCGAAACCCTGCTCTGGGCGATTGCAGAAGCGAGGATGAAGCAGAGTACAGAGGTGACAAAGCTCTCGGTGATATAGGTGATGCATACCCATGCTGAAAAGGCCAGCGCGGAGTGTCCGCTGGGCATGCCACCTCTCAGTGGATGTCCCTTGCCAAAGGATGATTTGGCAATGATGACCACAATAAGGACGAGCACCAGGGAGATGAGCGCTATTTCCTCCTTTGAATGTTTTGCGACGGCGAGGCCCTCATGAAAAAAGGCCTTGAGAGATGGGAAGAGGATCATATACCCGAGCATTGCCGCGCCGAAGGCAGTGACAAGCACGGCTCCCGCCGCAATGTCTTTTGCAATCCGGGCCTTTTCCGTGTACTCCGGAGAAATAAGATCGACGACTGCCTCGATGGCACTGTTCATCATTTCAGCCGACAGTACCAGTATCACCGCCAGGGAAACAACGATGAATTCAGAGCGGGAGATCCCGAGGACATAACTTAACAACAGGACGAGGGCGGCTGAATAAAAATGGTAGCGGAGATGGCGCTGGGTCTTCGCACCGTAGAGGATGCCCTCGATAGCACAGTTTGCGCTCTTAATCCACTGGCGCAAGGGCATTGATCAGTTCCTTTTCCTTCCGCTCCATCCGCTGCTTCTGATAGGCGCTTTTTTCGTGATCATACCCGATGAGGTGGAGCAGCCCGTGCAGGAGGAGGCGCAAAAGTTCGTTCTGGAAGGAGACTCCATAGGCTTCTGCCTGTGCCGCTGTCCTTGGTATACTGACGACGATATCACCCAGGGCTTCCCCAGGCTGGAGCAGCCCCGACTCATGCAGGGGGAATGAAAGGACGTCAGTTGTCTTGTCGAGTCCGCGGTACTGGTAGTTCAGCCGCTGCATTGCTGCATCACCGACAAAGACGACGCTCAGTTCAGACTGTTGCAGTCCGAGCAGCCTGAGCGCCCTGTTTAGGTCCTTTTCTGTCCTCTGCTGGTTTAGTTTTCTCGATCTTTGACTGTTCTTTATGAGTATTGGCATTTCCGAAATCAAACCCCGGATAGTCTATCCGTCTATGAAAGATACTGGTGAGAACATAGGTAAACATATTCTTGATCGCCGAGATATCCTTCAGGGTCAGTTCGCACTCATCGAGCTGACCGTCAAGAAAGATATGGTTGATGATCTTGTCGACCAGTGCGGTAATTCTTGCTGGTGTCGGATCTTTCAGGACCCGTGAGGCTGCCTCGACCGCATCGGCCATCATCACCAGCGCGGCGACACGGGTCTGGGGCTTCGGTCCCGTATACTTGTAATCGTCTTCGGCAGGGAGGCCGTCGTGTATCTGATCTTTCGCCCTCTGGTAAAAATACGTAATGACCGAGGTCCCGTGGTGCTGCTGGATGATATCGATGATCGAAGGCGGCAGTTTATGCTGCTTTGCAAGTTCAACCCCTTCTTTGATATGGTTGGTGATGATCATGCTGCTCATATGGGGTGTCAGTTTGTCGTGTCTGCTCGGCGCACCGCCCTGGTTCTCCACAAAATAATCAGGCATCTTTATTTTTCCTATGTCGTGGTAGTAGGAACTCACCCTGCCAAGGAGCGGGTTCACACCGACCGCTTCAGCCGCCGACTCGACAAGGTTACCGACGATGACGCTGTGATGGTATGTTCCCGGCGCGTTGATCATCAGCGACTTCATGAGCGGCTGATTCAGATCGAGGAGTTCAAGCAGGCTGATGTCGGTCGTCACCTTGAAGACATATTCAAGCAGCGGCAGCATCATCGAAACGATCGATGAAACGGTAAGGCCTGCAAAGACGGCAAAGGCTGTAGCTGAAAGAGCCTTGGAAGTAAACAGATCTCCCTTCGACAGAAGAATGATCAGTGCCATCAGCACATTGACGATGATCACATAGAACCCGCCCCTGAGGATAGCCGAACGTCTCTTGCAGCGAATGACGCTGAAGGCCGCGGTCAGGCTGCCGGCAAAGGAATAGATGGAATAGGTTGAATCCTGCAGCCAATAACCGGTCAGCAGGCTTATGGTGAACGAAAAGGTTATGGCCGTATGAAAATCAAAAAGGAGGGTGACCAGCATGGCACCCGCAGCTATCGGTATGCCGAAGACCGCCGTATCAATATCAATGAAACCAGTCCCGATTGAAAGATTCTTCAGCAGGTATTCAACAAAACGCCCGATGACCAGGGTGCTGACAATCATCAGCACGAGAAGCAGAAGCATATTGTAATTGTTGATGTACGAGGGTTTGTAGCGCATGATATCGCGGTACAGAATGAAGAGCAGGACGAATCCAATTAGTGTTCCACCGATCAGGCGTTGCAGGCTTATGTCAATCATGATAGAGAGCGAGACGGCCAGGGAGGCCGCGAGGAGAAAAAGTATCTTCACCGGCAACTCTCGGGCGAGAAACGGTTTACAGCTGTCCGTCGGTATTCCGTTTTTCATATTTTTCGTATGCCCGTAAAATCAGCTGCACCAGTTTATGTCTGACGACATCACGTTCGGAGAACGAAACAAATTTTATCCCTTCGACGCCCTCGAGGATCCTGGTGACTTCAATGAGCCCGGAGGTCTTCCCCTGAGGCAGGTCTATCTGGGTAACATCCCCGGTGATGACCGTGCGGGAATTGAATCCCAGTCGTGTCAGGTACATCTTCATCTGTTCCGAGGTTGTGTTCTGGGCCTCATCAAGAATAATGAACGCATCATTCAGGGTGCGTCCCCTCATGAACGCAAGCGGAGCTATCTCGATTATCCCCCGCTCGATCAGTTTCGATGCCTGCTCATATTCCATCATGTCATAGAGCGCATCATAAAGAGGTCTGAGATACGGGTTGACCTTTTCAAACATGTCCCCGGGCAGAAAACCGAGTTTTTCGCCTGCCTCGATAGCCGGGCGGGCAAGCACGATCCTGCTGACCTCTTTTTTCAGAAACGAGCTTATCGCCATCGCCATTGCCAGATAGGTCTTCCCGGTCCCTGCAGGTCCGATGCCGATGACGATATCAAAGTTTCTGATAGCATCGATATAGAGGCGCTGGTTTTCTGTTTTAGGAACAATAATCCGCCGTTTGGACGCCACCTGGATATTGTCCTGGAGGATCTCCTGCAGGGGACCGCCGCTCCCACCAGGACAGGACTGAAGGGCATCTTTGATATCCTGAGGAGTCATGCCGGAGAGATCGGTTCCCGACGCGCATAATTCCCTGACAAGACGCTCTGCGGTATTGATTTTGATATCATCCCCCCGCAGAAATATCCTGTTGCCACGGGAACTGGCCTGAATATCAAGTGCCTCCTCGATAAGCCTGAGATTCTTTTCAAGGCTTCTCTGAATAAAAGGAAGATCCTGGTCACTGCCGAATTCTATAACGCGTGTTTCCGTAACAGCTCCTTATTTGCCGACTGGAACTACAAAGGTTTTCAGGTTCTCGGTCTTTTTCAGTTTGACTGCGAGGACCTCAGCATCCTTCTTTTCCCTGAATTCACCGGTTCTCAGTTTGTAAATTTTCATGTTTCTGTTCGTCTTAATGCCCTCTATATATATCTTATACCCTTTTTTTGAATATTTCGCCCTGAATTTATCTGCCTCTGCCTTATTTTTGAACGCACCCACCTGGACAGTATACAGAGGCCCGTCGCTGTCCTGCTTCTCACGGGCACGATCCTGCTTGTGTTCGGAGACTGTGGTCTTTGAGACCTCTTTTACCTGTCTTGCAACCACGTCACGCTCTGTCCTCGCAGGCCCCTGTCCAGGCTCAGTGTCGGGCTTGGGGCCGGGAATTTCCCGGGGAGATGCTGAAGGGCTGACAGCAGGCTCTGCGGTCCGGGGCGGGTTTTGCGCAGGTGGCACGGGGGTCCCGGCGTTCTCAGGCTGGGTCTTCAGGTATTCTGCAGGCAAAGGGTTCTGGGGCTGCTGAGGCTGACCGTTCTGAGCAGGCGCGGCTGGCTCCGTGGCAACCGCTGGAGCTTCGGGCCTGGTGATTTTCCCAAGCTTCCCGACAAAGAAGCCGAGGGTAAAACTCAGACAGGAAAACACGATTGTTATAGCGATGATGACACCCCTGCCGGACTGTAGCAGCTGCATTATCTTCCGAGGGCCTTTCGCATCATAGAAAAAGCATAGCATCACCATATGAGAAAAATCTATATCCCATGGCGATGGCGGTTTCGTATGCCCTGAGCAGTCGCACCCGGCCCGAGAAGGCCGAGACCAGCATTAAAGGGGTGGAACAGGGGAGATGGAAGTTTGTGATCAGTGCATCGACCAGCCGTGGTCTATATCCCTCGCAAATGAAGATATCCGTGGTTCCGGTGATGACACCGTTTGAACGGTTGACGGTGCAGGCGCCGCTGGCATATCCCTCAAGAGTCCTGGTTGAAGTTGTCCCGACCGCGACGACACGTCCCCCTGCCTTTTTTACCCGGGCAATTTCTGCAATAAGATCGGGACTGATCTCAAAGGATTCATTCGACATGTCGTGGTCCTCAATCCGGGCAGCCTTCACTGGTCTGAAGGTCCCGATTCCGACATGGAGCGTTACCGTCCGGATAATGACACCTGAGGCCTTCAGCCGGTCGAGCAGGGCAGGGGTAAAATGCAGTCCGGCAGTCGGTGCGGCTATCGACCCCTCCTTCTCCGCATAGACTGTCTGGTACCGCTCGCGGTCCTGATCATCCGCATCCCTCTTTATATACGGCGGCAAAGGCATCCTGCCGATGTCCCATATCACTGATCGTATGTCCCTGCTGAAGACGGCGATTTTGCCCTTTGATATTGCTGCGGCGATGGTGTTTTCAATCACGACCTCACCTGAGAACCTGCCCCTTATGATATTCCAGGAGCCGTCACTGTTTTCACTAACGAGGAGGATCTCCATGCTGCCGCCGTCAGGTTTAATTCCCATGATCCGGGCAGGAAAGACCCTTGAGTTGTTCAGAACAAGCATATCACCTGCTTTAAGCAGTGAGGAAAGATCGGAGAAAGTCCGATGCTCCAGACCTCCATCCCGGTGCAGGACCATAAGCCGTGCAGCGTCCCTTTCTGCTACCGGCCTGCTTGCTATAAGGTCCTCAGGCAGGGGGAAATCATACTCAGCGGTCTTCATGTATCCGAAGCACTGTTCCGGGATAGAAGAAATCCAGAATCTCCCGATAGGACTTGCCCTCCCGGGCCATCTGGAGGGCAGACCACTGGCAGAGTCCAACACCGTGGCCATAGCCTTTTCCCTCAAAAATATACGTGTCATTTTCTCTGCGTATCTCAAAATTCGTGCTCGGCAGCCTGCTCCATCCAAGCAGTTTTCTGAGGTCCGTTGCCTTGACCGTAAGCGATCCGTTTCTGTGAGAGATTTCGAGGGTCTTGACCCTTTGCGTTGCGGTCAGGGATTTGATGGATATTTCCTTTATCCCGCTCAGATTCAGTCCTTTTTCTATCTCCGCTGCCGGGATCTTCCGTTCCCAGACTGAATAGGGCGACAGGTCGCAGGGGGTCGAAACCGGCTTCAGGTAGGGATACTTCTTTCCGAAGACCTCTTCAACATCTTCGGTCTGGCCACCGCACGTGGAGTGATACAGGGCCTCGATGAGCTTGCCGTTGTAGGTCAGCACTTCTCCCCCGGTATTTATTACCGCATAAGCTATGCGTGCATCCACATTGCCGCCTTTATATACCTGGTGCAGGACCGAGGACGTGAGGTCAAAGTTCGGGTTGTTGTTCATGTTTTTCTGATAAAGCGCATATGTCCGCGAGATGACCGCCTGTGCCTTCAGCGCTTCCATGTCCCAGTTCGTGCCGATCTCAGCGCTGACGACACTCTTGATATAGTCCTCAACAGGAAGCTCGTTGATAAGATACATCCCTTCTTTTCCCTTCCAGACCTCAATATCTCCGACATAATGACTCCCACTAACCAGCAGATCTCCCTGAAGTTTTCCGATCCTCTCAAGCGTTTCGTCCTTTTTCGGGATAGCCTGGAAAACGTCATCCAGGATGAGAACCTTGATGGATGCCGACTCGGCAGTCACTGCGCTTAAGAGCAGGACGAGTCCGAAAAAAAAGGCTCGGAGCATATTATTTCCTTCCCAGAAATCTGAAGAGAAGCGTCAGCAGAATACTGACCAGAATACTTGTTGCCAGCGGAAAGTAGAATGAGAAATTCTTTCTCTGAATCATGATGTCACCCGGGAGCCTGCCAAGCCAGGGGATTCGGCCAGAGACGAGTATAATGCCGCCGATCAGGGACAGCACGAGTCCGATGATCAAAAACATTTTTCCGAGATATTCAGTGCTGTCTGCCATCATGCTGTTTCAGAATAAAGATCATTGATGATTTCAGGGGCGCTTCTTCTGATAACGTTCCATTTCAGAGTAGATGCACCCGCAGTACTTCTGCCGGTAAAGTTCAAATTCTCTGGAGAACGTTTTCGAAAGATGCCAGCCCTGCCTGAGGTCTTCTGCAAGGAACTGAACGCCGTATTTCTTTTCCATGCTTTTTCCAATACTCATTATCATATCAAATTTCTGGTAGGGACTTGCAAGCAGCGAAGTGGTAAAGGCGGGGATACGCATCGTGCGGGCTGTTTCAGCTGTTTTGTCGAGCCTGACAGAATAGCAGACTTCGCACCTTCCGGACCCTTTGCCGGCGACTGACAGCAGAAAGTCATCGAGCGGATATTCGTCGATATATTCCAGGTCGAGGTCCCAGATTTTCTGGAGCTTTTTGAGAGATTCCATCCTGCTGGTGTATTCGGTGTACGGGTGGATATTCGGATTGAACCAGAGTCCGCGGACGTCAAGACCATCGGCCAAAAACTTCTGAAGTGGGTAGATGCTGCAGTTTGAGCAGCAGATATGCATCAGGACCTTCATGGACACTAAAGGCCTAAAACAATTCCCGGGGCGCCGATTTTCCCAGGTGCAGATACGCCGCCCGCGTCGCGGCCCGGCCCCGGGGCGTGCGGTCGAGAAAACCCTCCTGCATGAGGTACGGTTCATAGACATCCTCGATCGTTTCTTTATCCTCACGCAGCGAAGCAGCGATGGTCTCGATGCCGACAGGTCCGCCGGAGAATTTATCGATGATCGTGATGAGAAGCTTTCTATCCATGTCATCAAGGCCACGTTCGTCCACATTCAACGATGCAAGAGAGCTTTTTGCGATTTTCAAATCGATTGTTCCGTCCCCCAGCACCTGGGCAAAGTCCCTGACCCTCTTGAGCAGACGGTTGGCTATCCTTGGTGTTCCGCGGGAGCGCCGGGCAATCTCGAGCGCAGCGTCGTCGGCCACTCCGATATTCATGATCTGCGCAGACCGCGTAACAATTCTTCTCAGTTCCTCGGGACCATAATAGCTCAGTCTGTCGATAATGCCGAATCTGTCTCTGAGAGGGGAGGTCAGTAATCCTGTTCTGGTCGTTGCCCCGATAAGGGTGAATCTCGGCAGCGTGATCTTCATCGTCCGGGCATTCGGTCCCTGCCCGATGATAATATCGAGCTGAAAATCCTCCATGGCAGGGTAGAGGACCTCTTCCACGATGCGCGGAAGCCGGTGAATCTCGTCGATGAAAAGTATGTCCTTGTCAGCAAGGTTTGTCAGGATTGCGGCCAGGTCGCCGGCCCTCTCAAGCACCGGTCCTGAGGTAATCTTGATATTGACCTTCAATTCGGTTGCGATTATATGAGACAGCGTGGTCTTTCCAAGTCCCGGTGGCCCGCAGAAGAGGATATGATCAAGTGTGTCCCTGCGGTTGCGGGCCGCCTGGATGAAGATCTTCAGGTTCTCCTTGATGCTGTCCTGGCCGATAAACTCGTCAAGCGAGGAAGGACGCAGGTTCAGGTCAAGCGAGAGGTCATCGACGGACACGTCCGGACTTATTATCCGATCCTCGTCCATATCACTTTTAATGACAGAATCTTCCTTACGCATTTCCAGTCAGCAGTTTCAGTGTCTCTTTCAACAGATTTTCGATGTCTGTGTAACCTTTTTTGTAGGTTTTCTCCAAGTAATCCTGTGCAACGTTTCTCTTGTATCCCAGGTTCACCAGCGCGGAGAGGGTATCTTCAAAAAGTTTATCGTGGACACCCTCAGCGGCCGGCAGTTTTTCTCTGAGTTCGAGTACCAGTCTGCCGGCTGTCTTCTTCCCAAGCCCGGGAATTCTGCAGAGCATCGGGATGTCTTCGGTCTCTATAGCCCTGAGAAAGTCGTTGTAGGGCATTCCCGACAGGATGTTCAGTGCCACTTTCGGTCCGATGCCCGAGATGTTGATCAGGACGAGAAAAGTCCTTTTCTCGTCTTCAGATTCAAATCCGAAGAGTTGCAGCGCATCTTCCCGGACGTGGGTATGAACATAGAAAAAGACCTCACGGCCGTCGGCCGGAAGATTGGCCAGAGTCGGAATGGTCACGGTTACGGCATATCCAACACCACTGACGTCGACCAAAACCGAGTCCGGTCTGCGGGAAATGATCTTTCCCCTTAGTGATCCGATCATAAATTTCCTGTTATAAGATTATTCTGTAATTTCACGGCGTTATTGAATTGTAAAGTATTCATATAGCAGAGGGCAAGGGCGAGCGCGTCGGCGCTGTCAGGATAGAGAGTTCCCCTGATCTTCAGGATCATCTTCACCATCTCCTGGACCTGGCTCTTTTCAGCGCGGCCATATCCGACGATAGCCTTTTTTACCTCCAGGGCACTGCGTTCGTGCAGGGTAATCTCCCCGATAGCCGCGGCCAGAAGCACGACCCCGCGCGCATGCCCGAGATGCAGGGCGGCCTTGGCGCTTTTTGCAAAGAAGATCTTTTCGACAACGATATCCGTCGGCTGGTACGAACTGACGATTTCGGTCAGGGCCTCATGAATCAACCTGAGCCGCAGGTGGAGTGGTTTTGCGGCTGGCGGTGCGATCCTTCCGGAGGCGATGTATTCAGCGTCCCTCCCGTTGCTCTTGATAACCCCGTAGCCGCAGAATATACTTCCCGGGTCAATGCCAAGGATCGTGAAGTCCTGACTATTTTTTTTTGCGGGGCTCTTCAAAGAGGATTTCCTCAACCATCAGGCAGAGGACGTGCCCAAGGGTAATATGCGTCTCCTGGACCCTGGGGGTGTTATCAGAAGGCACAACAAATGCGTAGGATACTTTTCCCGCAAGTTTTTCACCCCTGGATCCGGTCAACAATACTGTCTTCAATTTCTTCTTTTTTGCAGCGTCCAGCGCCTTCAGGACGTTTGGCGACGTGCCGCTCGTCGTAATGGCGATGACCAGGTCGCCCTCCGTCGCGAGAGCCTTCAACTGCCGCGCAAAGATCTCGGAGAAGTCATAGTCGTTTGCAATAGAGGTAATGACCGCCATGTCCGTATTCAGTGCTATCGCAGGCAGCCCTGGCCGTTCTTTCTTGAACCTGTTGACAAACTCGCCGGCGATATGCGAGGCATCAGAGGCGCTTCCCCCGTTGCCGAAAATGATCACCTTGCCGCCGTCGTTAAAGACGCCGGCAATTGCCTTTGAAACTTCAACGATGGCATCAACATGTGTCTGGACGAACCTCTCCTTGACGGAAATGCTCTCGGCGAATTCTTTCAGAATTTTATCTTTCATGGTATATGGGGAAGACGTAAGCCCTAGATTAAAACAATGCCCGTGGCTCTGTCAAATAAAGGGCGCGGGTCGGTCTGATCCATGAGTCTCCGCTTGTTCAAGGTCTGTCATTCCGGCTTGACCGGAATCTTTTCCTGTTTTCAGAAGGCTTCCCAATTGCTCTTTACGTGCAGTACGTCATTGCCAGACGCTATTTAACCACGATTCCTGCATATCCAACAACGCTGTCAAAGTCACCGGAGACTTCTCCCGAGGTGGCGTATTTGATCAGCCTTGCAGAATCAGCGCCGAGCAGTTTGGATGCCTCAATCATGACTGTTGCCGGGAGGTAGCCGCACATCGAGATCCGCTCTTTGCGCACTGTTTCATAAAGTCCAGAGGGATCGAGAGCAAGTATTTTCTCGATCGCCATGGCATCCATTCTGCGGGCCTGTTTCTCCGGCAGATAGTGGCTCATGTCCGAGCTAGCCAGAATTACCACGGGATAATCAACACCCCTGACCGCCTCTGCAATCGCATTGGCAAGGTCAATACAGTCTTCGTACGTGGCAGAACGGAGTGCAATCGGAACAATCTTTACTTCGGTCGAAAAATAGGCAATGAACGGAAGCTGGACCTCAAGCGAATGTTCGAATAAATGCGCCTGTGCGTCACGGGAAACCTTGTCCGAGTTCAAGGCTATTTTTGAGGCGAGTTTGCTGTCAATTCCGAAAAGACCGGTCGGTATTTCCCACTCTCCGGTGTCCATAAGCGATATGGCCGGACCGAGACCGGTATGGTTCGGTCCGAGCATGATAAAGGTCTGCGGCATTTTGATCGACGAAAATACCTCGCCGGCAACAGGACCTGAATAGATAAGTCCGGCATGGGGAGACATAACGCCAACGACCGTCTCTTTCTGGACGTCAACATGTATGTACTGCGCCACCTGCTCGTTCAACCGGGCACTGGTACCATGATAAAATTGTCCGGCAACAGCAGGTTTTCTCTTCATATACGTACCTCGTGGCTAGAAAGTGTCATCCTCAATATCGTGGAACGCAACATCAGAATAGTTCACAAAACGAGTGCATTGCGCAAGGAATGTCAGCGGGATCTCACCAGTCGGGCCGTTCCTCTGCTTGGCGATGATGATTTCGGCTTTGCCCTTGTTGTCTGGACTGTTTTTGTTGTAGACCTCGTCGCGGTAGAGGAATATGATGACGTCGGCATCCTGTTCGATGGCGCCGGATTCCCTGAGGTCGGCAAGGGTCGGCTTCTTGGTTCCTGTCCGTGTCTCAACGCCTCTGTTGAGCTGGCTCAGAGCGATAACCGGCACCTTAAGCTCCTTGGCCAGGGCCTTGAGCGAGCGCGATATTTCAGATATCTCCTGTTCGCGGCGTTCGGTGTTTCCACGTCCCCGCATCAGCTGCAGGTAGTCGACGACAACAAGGCTGAGACCGTGTTCAGCCTTCAGCCTGCGTGCTTTGGCGCGCATCTCCAGGATATTGATTGCCGAGGAATCATCGATGAAGATCGGCGATTCCGCCAGCTTGCTGGCTGCAGAGGTCAGGCTGTGCCAGTCGTCCTTTTTGATGAAACCCTTTCTGATCTGGTTCGAGTCGACCATTGCCTCTGAGCAGAGCATCCTGAAGGCGAGCTGCTCTTTGGACATTTCAAGGCTGAACACGGCGACCGGCTCCTTCATATTAACGCCCACATGCTGGGCGATGTTGAGACTGAAGGCTGTTTTTCCCATCGAGGGCCTGCCGCCGATGATTATCAGATCGCTTCTCTGAAGTCCGGTTGTCAGTTCGTCAAGTTCTTTAAATCCGGTTGGTACTCCGGTGACGGTTTCCTTCCGGCTGTGCAGCTGCTCGATCATCTTGAAGCTGTCCTTGATAACATCCTTCAGTGTCGAGAAGGCTACATTGATTCTTTTTTCAGAGAGGTCAAATATCTGTTTTTCCGCATAATCGATGAGCTCTTCGGCATCAAAGTCGCTCTCATAAACGTTCCGTGCAATATCGGTGGCAGTATGCAGCAAGCCCCTTATAAGGGCCTTTTCCCTGACGATCTTTGCATGATAACGGATATTGGCAGAGGTCGAGATCATCGAGACGAGAGAGGTGAGATACGGGACGCCGCCGATCTGGTCGAGTTCGCCTTTGCGCTTCATATGGTCGGTGAGGGTTATGATATCTATCGGCTCATTCTTGTCGAAAAGCTCGATCATAGCCAGGAATATCCGGCGGTGCGAGTCCCGGTAGAAATAATCCTGGGTGAGAAGTTCAAGCGAGGTGGTCAGAGCATTGTTATCGATGAGGACCGCCCCCAGAACAGACTGTTCAGCCTCTATGTTCTGGGGGGGGAGTTTTTCAAGCGTTGATTCTAATTGCTTCATTCAGGGACGACATTAATTTTAACCGCAGCAGTTACATCATGATGAAGTCTGATCTCCGCGGTAAAGCTGCCGAGTCTTTTGATCGGCTCCTCCAGATGGATCTTCTTCCTGTCGATATCGTGGCCTGCAGCCTTCAGGGCTTCGGCAATATCCATGTTGGTCACTGATCCAAAAAGCTTATCCTCTTCACCGGCCTTCGCGGGGATCGTGAGGACCAGCGCAGACAGACTGTCGGCAGCGGCCTTATTCGCATCGCGAATCTTGACAGCCTTTTCCTGGATGATACGCTTGTTGTGTTCAAACTCCTTGATGTTCCTGGTGTTTGCCTCAACTGCCATTTTCTGCGGCAGAAGATAGTTCCGGGCATACCCGTCAGCCACATTGACAACCTCACCTATCTTTCCGAGGCTCCTGACATCTTCCTTTAAGAAAACTTTCATTATAACGATCTCCTTACAGTAATTTTTTTTGGGATAGATAAGTATACCACAACAGGATTAATCATGGCACCGGGTCTGAAGATCATGTGCTGCTACAAAATAGTGAACGGCACCGGGATGAAGGTAATGATGAAGATTACCAGAGACGCAATGCCTGCAATCGTGCGCCGTCTGTCGAGCTGAATGTAAGGCTCCATGATCGCCGGATGCCTGATGCCGAGAATGACCAGCAGGACGGCCCAGACGATCCAGCCTTCAAATACCAGCACGCCGAGCAGCACGAGCACGACGATCAGAACCTTTGAGAGCAGGTGATGCCGGTTGCCCAGGAGCGCATAGGCGATGTGCCCGCCATCCAGTTGGCCGATTGGCAGCAGATTCATCGAAGTGACAAAAAACCCGATCCAGCCGGCTAAGGCAATGGGATGGAGCAATATGTCCTGATCAGCGGGTATGACGCCAAGGATAAGCTTTGAAAGCGCCGTGAACAGCAACGAATCTCCGAAGATTATGAGCCCCGGCTGTTTCACGACCGGTATAACTGTTGACAGGGAAAGTCCGATAATCGTTGCTACAATGGATACGATGAACCCTGCAATAGGGCCGGATGACCCGATGTCCATGAGTGCATTTTTTGTTGTGATGGGCGACTTCATTTTGATAAAGGCGCCAAGGGTGCCGAAGAGCGTCGGCGCAGGAATAAAGTAGGGAAGGGTTGCCTCAACGTGATGACGCCTCGAGAAATAATAATGTGAAAACTCGTGTGACAGCAGGATGACGAGCAGAGTTATTGAAAAAGGGAAACCCCTCAAGATGTTTGCGGGATGCTCGAAGATCGTGAGAATGTTGATGCCCGCGTGTTCAACACCCACAACGAGTGTTGACAGAAAGGTCAACAGGAAAAGCAGAACATGCAGCCAGGGAAACTTCTTCATTTGAGGACGGTACCCTCCAGGTCATAGTCAGAAGCCCTGTCCACGCGGATCGAGATAAAATCTCCCTTCCTCACGGCCAGGTCCCGGACGATAACGACACCGTCTATTTCCGGCGCCTGGGAATATATGCGCGCGATGGCAACTCCGGCATCGGCCTCGTCTACCAATGCCCGGAACGACCGTCCGACCAGCGCCTTGTTTTTTGCCAGGGCGATGCCGGCCTGCATATCCATGAGCCGGTTGTACCGCGACTGCTTTTCCCTCACCGGTATGTGGCCCTTCAGCCCCGCAGCCCGGGTCCCGTCTTCCCTTGAGTACGTGAAGGCACCCAGATTCTCGAATCTTATCTTTCGGGCAAAGGCCAGCATCCTTTCGAAATCCTGCTCACTCTCCTGCGGAAAACCGACGATGAAGGTCGAACGTAGTGCCACATCAGGGATGATCTCCCTGATACGTCGTATAATTTTTTCAAAAAAGGTCCTGCTCCCTGCCCGTCCCATAAGTTTCAGGATATTCTTTTCGGTATGTTGCAGAGGCATATCAATATAGTTGCAGATCTTTTCCTGGGATGCGATCGCTTCAATCAGGCGGTCATTAACCGCAGTCGGGTACAGATACAGAAGCCGGATCCAGAAGTCGCCAGGTATTGCGGCTATATCCGTCAGCAGGCGTGTAAGGTCGTATCCCCCCAGGTCACTTCCATACGCAGTTATATCCTGGGCAACGACGATTAGCTCATGTATGCCTGATCTGATCTGTCCTTCAGCCGCTGACAGAATCTGATCAGGCTGAATGCTCCTGTATCTGCCGCGGATATCGGGAATAGCACAGTACGTGCATCCCCGGTCACACCCCTCGCCGATCTTGAGATAGGCATAGGGTGTGTCATGAAACTGGTCCTGTCCGGCATTCCTGCTTCGTTTCTCCCTGCTGTTCTTTCCTTCACGAAACAGGGAACTGCAGTAGTCGACTATCGCCTCTTCCTCTGCGACGCCCCACAGGGCGTCAATCTCGGGGATCTCTTTTCTGAGCTCTTCCCCATATCTCTTTGCCAGGCATCCGTATACAAGCAGTTTTTTTCTGCCTGTCCCGGCCTTCAGCCGGACTGCCTTCAGTATTTCGTCGATTGATTCCTTTTTGGCCGCAGCGATAAAGCCGCAGGTGTTGATCACGATGACATCTGCCTCATCAGGGTCAGACGCATAATGGATATTCCGGGCTGTCAGCTTTGACAGGAGCTGCTCAGAATCTGCCTGATTCTTCGGGCATCCGAGGCTGACAAGATGGATCTTAGGCATGTTCCTTCTTTACGGCCTTGAAGATCACCGCATAACTGACAAGCGCTGAGACAAGCCCCAGGACAGTATTGCCGACAAGAAAAGGCATGAGGAGGGGCCTGAAATCCCGGAGCAGTTCAGAAAAGGATACGTGAGCCCAGTTGATCTCGGGGAGGATATGGTCGATGCCAAGCATGCGTGCGCCCAACCAGGTGCCGAAGGTATAGATCGGGACGATCGTCCAGGGGTTGGTGACATAGACACCAACAAGCGTCACCAGGCGGTTCAGTTTGAGTATCCAGGCAAAGGCAATGCCGAGAACCGTATGGATACCGAGAAGCGGTGACATACCGATGAATACACCAAGCGCAAAGGCACCTGCAATTCGTCCCGGGGATTCCCTGATGGAAAAGATTTGCCTGAGTTTAGTCCTGAACGGCAAAGTGCTCGTACCCCTTAGGATGGTGCTTTATCTGTTTGCCGTCAGGACCGACGACCCTTATTCCCGAGCGCGTGATCTCGCCGATGCAGGTCGCCCCGGGTATAACATCCTCTGACGCGGTAAACAGGAGTTCATAGTCTTCTCCACCGCTGAGGGCCAGGTCAACCGGAGACAGCTTCAACAGACCCGACGCCTCGATCAGTCCCTGAGACAGCGGAAGCCTGTCAACCCGGATCCGGGCACCGACACTGCTTTCTTTACAGAGCCTTCCAACATCGATGAGGAGACCATCGCTGATATCCATCATTGCAGTTGCATATTTCACAAACGTATCAGGCCGTACTGCATCAGGCATCAGGTGGCGACGGATAACCGGTTCGATGACATCCCAGGGAAGCTGGAGATTCGGCACGGCATCCCGCTCGATCTGTATCTGTTTCCTCAGATTCTTCATGATGGCGAGACCTGCCGCGGCGTTCCCGAGATGGCCGGTGACATGGATGAATTCTCCCTGTTTGGCGCCGCATCTCCGGATAATTCTGGAAGCAGATCCGACAGCCGTTGCCGACAGGACGATCTTGTCTGAAGAGGATATATCCCCCCCGATCAGCTTTACCGAGTATTTTTGGAGCGCCTGCCCGACCCCGTCAAAAAAACGGTCGTACTGCTGAAGGTCAAGACTTCCGGGACAGGCAAAATTCAGAAGCAGGTATTCAGGTGTTCCGCCCATGGCATAGATGTCGCTGACATTGACCGACACAAGTTTGTACCCCAACTGAAAGGGCGTTGTCCATCTCAGGTCGAAATGGACTCCTTCGACCATCATGTCGGTCGTCAGAAGGACATGCGACCGCATGCCCCGGTTGGGCCGTATAACCGCTGCGTCGTCACCAATTCCCAGAACCAGACCTGCAGCTCCACGGCGTTCAGGGGACTCTTCACTGAAACGCTTTTTCAGCAGCTCTACAAGATGAAGTTCTCCTGCATCGGCAAGCTTCATGTCTGACGCACGGGCATACTCAGCAGCTTATTTCTTTTTGCCGGATGGCTTTTTGGCCGGCTTGAGTGCGACCTTCAGCACCTGGTCCATGTCGCTGGCAAAGATGAATTCCATATCCTGCTTGATATATTTGGGTATATCCTCAAGGTCCTTCTTGTTGCGGGCCGGGATAATTACCTTCTTGATTCCCATGCGTTTTGCAGCCAGTGTCTTTTCCTTTAGTCCGCCGATGGGCAGGACCCGCCCGCGGAGCGTAACTTCCCCGGTCATGGCTATGCTGCGGCTGACCGGTCTGCCGGTCAGAACAGAGGCAAGCGCTGTGGCCATCGTGATCCCGGCAGACGGACCATCCTTCGGCGTTGCACCTGCCGGAACGTGTACATGTATATCCGTCTTCGAAAAGACATCTTCCTTTATGCCGAGTGATTCTGAGCGCGACCGTATATAGCTGAGGGCTGCCTGCGCAGATTCCTTCATAACGTCGCCAAGCTGTCCTGTCAGAGTCAGGTTCCCTTTCCCCATCATGGTCGTTGCCTCTATGTAGATGATGTCACCTCCTGCCTCGGTCCACGCCAGCCCGGTCGCTACGCCAACCTCGTCATACAGCATCTCTTCTTCCGGGAGAAACTTGGGCACACCAAGGAAGCTCTTGAGGTTCTTTGGTTCTACCTTAAAGGTCTTCTGCCTGCTCTCGGCAATTCTCTTGGCGACCTTTCTGCAGAGATTCGCTATCTCGCGTTCAAGGTTCCTCACCCCTGCCTCCCGCGTATATTGAGAGATCAGAAGCAGAAGCGCAGGATCAGTAATTTCGAGGATTTTGTTGTTGAGACCGTGTTCCTCGAGCTGCTTCGGGAGCAGGTAGGTGCGGGCAATCCCGAGTTTCTCCTCCGAAGTGTACCCGGAGAGGTAGATGAGCTCCATTCTGTCCCTGAGAGGTCCGGGAATAGGATCTGCAAGGTTGCCGGTCGTAATGAACATAACGTTTGTCAGGTCAAACGGCACCGCCAGATAATGGTCGGAAAAGGCAAAGTTCTGTTCAGGATCGAGCACCTCAAGCAGAGCAGAGGACGGGTCTCCCCTGAAGTCTGTCCCTATCTTGTCGATCTCATCAAGCATGAATACAGGGTTGTTCGTGCCTGCCTGTTTGATCCCCTGAATGATCCGGCCCGGCAGTGCGCCGACATAGGTACGCCGGTGGCCGCGTATCTCGGCCTCGTCTCTGACGCCGCCGAGAGACATTCGTACAAATTCCCGGCCGAGAGATCGGGCGATGGACCTGCCGAGGGAAGTCTTGCCGACGCCGGGAGGACCGATGAAACACAGGATCGGGCCCTTCATCTTTTCCTTCAGCTTCCTGACACTTAGATATTCAAGGATCCTTTCCTTCACTTTTTCGAGATCATAATGGTCGTCATTGAGGACCTTTTTTGCCAGCTTGATATCGAGATTGTCTTTGGTGCTTTTCGACCAGGGCAGTTCGACGAGCCAGTCAAGATACGTCCTGATCGTTCCAGCCTCCGCACTGTCCGGATGCATCTTCTCTATACGCTTGAGCTGTTTTTCAGCCTCTTTGAGCACCTTTTCCGGCATCTTCGCCTCATCGATCTTTTTTCTGAACTCGCGGACCTCCTCGGCCCGTTCGTCGATATCACCCAGTTCCTTCTGAATTGCCTTGAGCTGCTCACGAAGGAAATATTCCCGCTGCGTCTTGTCAATTTCGCCCCGCGCCTCTGACTGAATCTTCTGCTGCACTATCAGGAGCTCGATTTCGTGGTTCAGGATATCGCTGACGCGCCTCAACCTCCGGACGGGGTCGACAATCTCCAGTATCTCCTGGGCCTGTTCGGATTTGATGCCGAGGTTTGAGGCTACCAGGTCAGCCAGTCTTCCCGGGTCATCAAGGTTCTCGATCACGACCATGATATCCGGCAGTATGGTCTTTCCGTACGATATTGCCTTGTCAAGCTGTTCTTTGACCGTTCGTATCTGGGCCTCTTCCTCTATCGATATTTCTGACTGCCTGACGTCTTCGATCTTCTCGATATCTGCAGAGAAGAATGTATCACCTGTCGTAAACTGGGTCACCCGGGCCTTTGCAAGGCCCTGAACCAGGATCTTTACCCTTCCGTCTGGAAGCTTCAGCATGCGCATGATCATCCCGACCGTGCCGATCCGGTACAGATCTTCAGCTGAAGGGTTCTCGAGACTCAGGTCCTTCTGGGTAAGCAGCAGTATCATACGGTCCTTGCTCAAGGCATATTCTATTGCCTTGATTGAAATCTCGCGGCCAACAAAAAGGGGTATGATCATGTATGGAAAAACAACGATGTCCCTGACCGGTAAAATCGGCAGTGAATTCGGGATCTCGACCTCCCGTTCCGTCTTTTCCTGTGATTTATCTAATTCAGCCATATCGTCTCCTTTGTCTATTGTTGAGGCGTCATTCCCGAGCATGCAGGAATCCAGTGCTTTCAGTCTGTTCTGGATCCCCGGGTCAAGCCTGCCTGCCGGCAGGCAGGCCCGAGGATGACACTATTATATTTTATGGACAGACACTATTCAGTTTCTAGCACTATTGTATAACAAAAACGACCGCATTACCTAACGAAAGAATCCGGAGACGAACAGCAGCATACGCTGCCTCTCGCACAAACTCCGCCAAAAAAGTGGATAGATTATATCACATCAACCCCAATAAAGCCTTTATCGGACGCGTTTCTGATTCTTATAGATGAAAGGCCGGAAGGTTATGCTGACGGAGACGGGAAATGACGGTCAGCAGATTAGTCGGACAGAAATTCAAGGATGTTCGAGTGCGGCTGTGTGCGGTATGATACGCAGGTACTCGCTGCCGGTAACGGCTGACTTCCATTTCCCGGCCACGCGTCCGATTCCAAGGGTGCCGAAGAACAGCACGGCGACAAGGAGAATGAATACCAGGGGCTGAAGAACGCGGCTGCCCGGCGCTGCCATATCAAGCGCTCCTTTTGCCGGGCAGTGACTGACACAGGTGAGGCATCCGGTGCATTCAGGTGTCCGAACGCGTGACAATTGCTCGACCTGGATCGATGAAGGGCAGTGATGCGAGCAGCGTTTGCAGTGTATGCAGGCAGCCTCGTTTCTGGTTATCTTGAGGGGACTGAAGGCACTGAGCAGTCCCAGGAGCCCGCCATAGGGACAAAGATACCGGCACCAGAAGTTCCGGTATACCAGCGAAAGAACGAAGAGCATGGTAAGGCTCATTACTGTTGTTGTACTCATCCTGGTAAAGAAATAGAGCATCTTTACATCGGCGATTTTGTAATAATCTCCTTCGATAAAGGACTCGATCGCAATCGGGTTCATTTTGATAATAATGATATAGAGAAATAATCCCATGAGGAGATATTTGATTGACCGCAGTGCAAAATCGACCCACCGGTTCATGACGAATCGTCTTTTGGAGACCTGCTGCCGGAGACGCCAAAAGGCATCAGACAGAGCGCCCACAGGACAGATCCAGCCGCAGAACCCCTTCTTCACAATAAGTGACATCAGCAGCGCCGAGATAAAAATAACCAGTCCTGCGGGATGAATCCGGTCGAACACGCCGGTGGTTATCCAGAGCTTCAACGACATAAGTGCGCCGATCGGCAGAAACCCCTCGATTGAGGCAGGCCTGTCGTTCAGCATGAGAGTTAGCTGCTGAGCATTGCCCGAATTCTCGTACTGCTCCACGAAGAGATAAAAACGGTATCCGGCAAAAAGGAGAAAGAGTAATACATATGCCTGTGCGGCGTATCGTGCATAGCGTATGTATGACCTGTTGATCTGTTGCATGACTTTATATTAATACAGAATGGGCGTGGGGGGTATGATCTTTATCAGGGTATAGAAATCGAATAGCCAGTGACCGGGAGGGGCGAGCGGGATCAATTTTTATCATTATTTATGCGGTCATTAATATATAATTATCCATGACAATGTCTGCAGCCGTCCAGGGTATGGCGTCATGATAAACGGCAGGGAACGCTGGGCGTTTCTTTTTCTGCTGGGACTGCTGCTTTTCAACTGGCCGTTTCTTGAGATCTTCTCTGATTCCCTCCCGTATTATCTCTTTGGCTGCTGGGGTCTGTATATCCTTGTAGTTCGAAGCCTGATGAGCGCCCTGCAGCGGCGGGGAGAGTAGGATGTTTCAGGGCTGGCTGCTTTTCTTCGGGATTCTCGCCTATCTGAGCCTGCTTTTCCTCATTGCCCACATAGCTGACAGGAGGGAAAAGGCCGGCAAAAGTATTGTATCCAATCCGTATATCTACTCGCTTTCCCTTGCGGTTTACTGCACCTCATGGACATTTTACGGAAGTGTCGGAAAGGCCGCAACGTCCGGTCTTTCATTCCTGACCATTTATCTGGGGCCGACGCTGATGGCATCTCTCTGGATACTCCTGCTGCGAAAGATGATCCGTATTGCAAAGGAAAACAGGATCACGACTCTCTCTGATTTTGTCGGTTCGCGCTACGGGAATTCACTTTTCCTCTCGGCACTTATAACGATCGTTGCCGTTGTCGGCATAACCCCATACCTCGGTCTGCAGATCAAGGCCATCATGAATTCTTTCTCGATTCTCACCGGTTCAACAGCGGGAATTTCGGCTGCCGGCTGGATGATAACGCTGATCCTCGGCGTCTTCTCGATAATCTTTGGAGCCCGCCGGCTGGACACCTCGGAGCGGCATGAAGGTCTTGTTTTTGCCATCGCGTTCGAGTCGATTGTCAAACTGGCAGCCTTTCTCTCGGTCGGCGTGTTTGTCACTTATGGCCTCTTCAACGGATTTGTCGATATCTTTGACAAGATAAGGGGGTCTGAGCACGGCGAACTTCTCTTCCTTGGAGTCGGCACGCCGATCAGCCACATGGAATGGGCATCCCTCCTGTTTCTCTCGATGATGGCCATCATGTTCCTGCCGCGTCAGTTTCATGTCTCGGTTGTTGAAAACTCGGATTCCAGTCATGTCTCCAAGGCAGTCTGGCTTTTCCCTCTCTACCTGTTTCTCATAAACATTTTTGTGCTGCCGGTTGCGTTCGGCGGACTTTTGCTGGGAGGCAGCCAGTCGGGCGCCGACAGCTTTGTTCTGACGATCCCTCTGGAGCAGGGGAAACACTTCCTGGCGTTCTTTGTCTTCATCGGAGGCTTTTCAGCCGCCACGGGTATGGTGATCGTCGAATCACTCGCCCTCAGCACCATGGTTATGAACAGCCTGGTCATGCCGGCAATCTTCCGATTTAACGAGATGGAAGGCTTTCCCTCAGTCATACTGAATATCAAGCGCATCGTTATCCTGGGCTGCACATTTCTCGGATATTTCTTTGCGGTCTCGATCGGTGAGTTCTATAGCCTTGTTGATATGGGACTGAAATCCTTCGAAGCGGTCACTATCTTCGCACCGTCGGTCATTTTCGGCCTTTACTGGAAACGCGGAAATAAGAAGGGCGCTGCTGCCGGGATCATTGCCGGTTTTCTCGTCTGGATCTATACCCTTTTAGTCCCCGCCATGATCAAGTCAGGCATGCTGCATGAAAAGGGCTTTTTTCAACTGCTGGTCAACTCCCGTTTTCTGAACCCACATGCCCTGTTCGGGGTCGAGGGGCTCGACAAATGGACTCATTCCTTGTTCTGGGGGCTGCTGCTGAATTGTGTCTGCTACTTTGGGATTTCGATCTTTACGAGGCAGGATAACGAAGAGGAGAAGCAGGCGCTGATGTTTGTAGAGTCGTATACCCCGCGGGCGCTTCCTGTCAAAAGCAGTTACAGCGCTGGCCAAATCGAGGAGATACTGGCACAGTATATCGGCAAAAGAGAGGCGCATGAGATAGTCGAGAGCTTCCTCATTCGTCACGGCATAAAACGGGAAGTGCTGAATCAGAACGAATTCATCCTCCTGAGAGGTGAGGCAGAACGTGTTCTCTCCGGAGCCATGGGGACGGCGATTGCGACGATCATCCTTGAGGACAAACTGACGCTGACGGAGCAGGAGCGGGGGGACCTTTCAAGCTCCATCAAGCAGATGACCGAGACGCTGAGACTTTCCCGCCAGGAACTTGCGGCTGCGAACAGGAATCTCGCGTATCTGAAGGAGTTCAGTGAGAATATCATCGAGAGTGCCCCGGTCGGCATCGTAACGCTCGATGCCCTGCTGAGGATCCGGTACTGGAACAAGGAAATAGAAACGCTCACGGGAATAAAAAAGGCCGAGGCCTTCAACCGGTCTATAATTGCGGTCCTGCCATGGCTGCAAAAAAAGGTTATTCAGCAGGCTGAACAACGTGATGAGACGATCCTCACACCCAAACTCCAGACATTCAAGGTGAATGTCAGCCCGTTTAAGGACCCTTCCGGTGGTTTTGTTGTTATTTTTGAAGATATTACCGAAAAAAGAAAAATGGAGGAACAGCTTCTTCAGGCATCGAAACTCGCGAGCCTCGGCAAGTTGACTGCCGGGATTTCGCACGAGATCGGGAATCCCCTCGCCTCGATATCATCATTGATACAGGAATTGACGTCACTCAGGATCGGCTCACTGATCGTGCCCTGCGCGGATCGCGGAGAGGATAATACTGTCTCAGACAGGCGAACGGGAGTGGAGTCGGAGCGTGAAGCGGCGTTTATAGAGGAATCTTTGAAGACAATCAACGGCCATATAGAGAGGATCGCCAAAATCGTCAGGAGTCTCGGTGATTTCGCCCGGACGTCAAGCAGGGAAAAGGTCATGTCCCCGCTCGGGGAGATCCTGGACCGCACCCTCAACCTGGTAAGATACGACAAGCGGTTCAGAAATATTGAGATGAGTCCTGAGATTGGGCCGCTCCCGCTGGTGCGGGTCAACCCTGATCAGATCCAGCAGGTTTTTTTGAATCTGATGCTGAATGCTATCGATGCGATGCCGGAGGGAGGGAAGCTGACAATTTCTATGCATCAGGTCGAGAACATGGTCGTCATGAAATTCAGCGATACGGGCGCCGGGATCGACGAGGCGGTCATTGACAGGATCTTTGATCCCTTCTTCACCACGAAACCGGTCGGGAAGGGTACTGGATTGGGGTTGAGCATCTGCTATGGTATAATCAGGGAGCATCGGGGCAGTATAAGAGTGAAAAGCAAAAAAGGAGAGGGTACGACGTTTACCATATATCTTCCTGTGCAGGGATGATATCAGTGCCGGCAACCCTTATCAATCTGCTGAAAATGTGAGAAGCCCTGGAAGGAATCAACATTGAAAAAAAGGATCAATCTTCCCTGCGAATTTTCCGATTCCCTGAAACTATGAGGTATTATGGCTGAAAGAATGCTGATTATTGAAGATGAGGAGACGCTGCGTGAATCTCTTAAGAGGGTGTTCCTGCGCGAAGAATATGAAATCGAGGCCGTGGCGAGTGGCGAAGAGGCGCTGCTGTTCATTGAAAAAAATTCATGTGATCTGGTTATCACTGACATACTCCTTCCGGGGATGAACGGCATCGAGTTTATGAAGAAATGCAGGGATATTTATCCCGAGCAGATCGTCATTGTGATGACTGCATATGCCTCGCTCGAAACGGCTGTTGAGGCCCTCAGGGCAGGGGCCTATGATTATATTGTCAAGCCGATCATGCATGAAGAGATAAAACGGATCGTGAAGAATGCACTGAGGGAGAGGTCTCTGAGGGCTGAAAGCATCATCCTGAAAAAACAGATCGTTGCGATTTATGATTTTGAGAAGATCATCGGCCAGAGCGCAGTGGTGACGTCGTTGATTGAGGAGGTCAAAAAAATAGCTGATTCGAAGAGTAATGTCCTGCTGCTGGGTGAAACAGGGACAGGCAAAGAACTCTTTGCCCGGGCAATCCATTACAACAGCTCCCGGAGAGACAAGCCTTTTGTGCCTATTAATTGCAGTGCAATACCCGAAAATCTTCTTGAGTCTGAGCTGTTCGGCTATATGAGGGGAGCATTCAGCGGGGCGGTCGGCTCAAAAAGAGGTCTTTTTGAGGAGGCAGATGGCGGGACGGTATTCCTGGATGAAATCGGAGATCTGGGTCAGCCTCTGCAGGCTAAATTACTGAGAGTCATCGATGACTGCGAGATCAGGCCATTAGGGGGTGTTCAAAGCCGGAAGGTGGATATCAGATTTATTACAGCAACCAACAAGGAGCTTGCAAAAGCGATCAAGGATGGAAGTTTTCGTGAAGATCTGTTTTACCGGATTAATGTCGTGACACTCAAGATGCCGGCACTGAGGGACAGGAAAGAGGATGTCTTAATATTATCCAGACATTTCCTTGACAAATATGCCCATGATATCGGGAAAAACGTACGGTTCATAGACGATGGGGCCATAAGAATTCTGATGGATTATTGCTGGCCCGGCAACGTGCGGGAGCTTCAGAATATTATCGAGCGTGCCGTTTTGATAACTGAAAGCAATACTGTCTTTGCCGAGCATCTTCCTGAAGGACTCAAAGAAGCAACATCGTTTTCATCGGAATCGATCGAAAAAGCGCTGTCAATCGAGGATTACACAAAAGAATTTATTCTCAGGTATCAGCATCAATATAATGAGCAGAAATTGTCTGATCTCCTGGGGATAACCAGAAAGGCTCTATGGGAAAAACGCAAAAGATGGGGAATGGCCAAGAAGTAGGTTACCTAAAGTCACATTAATATATTTTAATGTAACTTTAGGTAACGTCAAGTAACTGTTTGATACTATTGATAAAAATAACAAAATATCTCTTGTTGCTACTATTTGTAATGTAAATTTTGCGATCTAAAGTTACGAGTTTAGTGTTTGTTTTCATGACAGTCAGTATTTATATGGTTTCCGCTTGCAAGTGGTTCCGTTGACAGGTCAGGCATGCAGTTTGCTCTTATGAAGAGTATGCTTGTCGAAGAAGTCAGAGATTTTCTGAAAAATGTTCCTCCGTTTCAGTTTCTTGAGGACGACTCCTTGTACAGGATTGCCGGTGCTGCATCCGTAGTATTTTATCCCAAAGGTTCTACCATTCTTCTTCAGAACGGCCCACCCAGCGATTCACTTCGTATCATTAAAAAAGGCGGAGTCAAGGTATTTATAAGCACCGGCGACGGGGAAGAGGTTCTTATTGATTACCGATCTGAGGGAGATGCCTTTGGGCTTCTGTCGCTTTTTGGTGGGGATAAGTCCAGGGCAAATGTTATCGCTGTTGAAGATACTATCTGCTATCGTGTCAGCAAAGACAATATAATGAGTATTGTTGAGTCAAATCAGCTATTTACTGAGTATTACTTCAAGTCGTTTCTTAACAAATATATCGATAAGACATACAAGGAAATGCAGAACAAGAGCCTGCTCTACAGCGGCGGAGATAAACCTCTTTTTTCCACAACCGTGGGCGACATAGCCACGAGAAGCGTTATGACCGCAGATCAGGATATAACGATAAAACAGGCTGCTGAAATGATGTCTATTCACAAAAACAGCTCTCTGGTCCTGGTAGATGAGGACGGAATCCCGACCGGAATAGTTACAGACCGGGATCTCAGGGATAAAGTTGTTTCGAGGGGACGCGATGTTAACGACAAGATTAACAGGATTATGAGTGTGTCGCTTATCAAGGCAGAGGCGCGTGATTATTGCTTTGAGGCCCTGCTCAAAATGATCCGTTTTAATATCCATCACCTTCTCGTTATTGATGCGGGGAAGATGGTGGGCATTGTCACAAACCATGACCTTATGATGATGCAGGGCACATCCCCCATATCTCTGGCAAGGGAGATTGAGGGGCAGCAGACCATTGAAGGCCTGATCCCGGCATCGGGAAAGATTAACAAGATCATCGGCCTGCTGCTGAAAGAGGGGGCAAAGGCAAGCAATATTACAAGGATTATCAGTGAGATCAATGACCGGCTCCATCGCAAAATACTTGAGATTACGGAAAGAAAGATGGGGATTCCTCCGGTAAGTTATTGCTGGATTATATTCGGGAGCGAGGGCAGAAAGGAACAAACCTTCAGGACAGATCAGGACAATGCCATCATCTACGAAGACCCCCGGTCGGACGAGGAAGAAATCGCAGCCAGAAAGTATTTTTCGGAATTTTCAGCCTCGGTGCGGGAGAGTCTTGTGAAATGTGGTTTTCCCTTATGTCCTGCGAATTACATGGCAAGCAATCCGGAGTGGTGTCAACCCGTGAAGGTCTGGAAGAAGTATTTTTCAACCTGGGTATTTACCCCGACTCCCGACGCCGTCCTTAAGTCGCTCATCTTTTTTGATTTCCGACCGTTGCACGGGAACTTTATCCTTGCCGAATCAGTAAAAGAGTCTCTCCGCGCGATTCTCGAGGGTCAGATGATTTTTCTGGGCTATATGGCAAATACCATCATCAAGAATACGCCTCCCATCGGCTTTTTCAGGTCTTTTATCGTCGAGAAGGACGGGGAGCACAAGGATAAACTGAATCTGAAGGTTAAAGGCCTGGCCCCTTTTGTTGACATGGTGAGGTTGTTCAGTCTTGAAAAAGGAATTAAAGAGACATCGACGATCGAAAGGATCGGAGCACTGAGGAGCAGGCATACGATATTGAATGAATATGCCGACGAACTCGAATATGCCTTTGAGTTTATCATGCTCCTCAGAATTCAGCACCAGTTTGAACAGATGGCAGCAGGGGGGCCTCCTGACAATTTCATCAATCCCAACGATATGACAAATCTTGAGAAAAAGACTATTAAGGACGCCTTCACGCTTATTTCCAAAATGCAGGACATCCTGATTGAACGGTATAAGCCCCTGATATGGTGATGCTATGATTGATTTTTTGAATATCAGAAAAAACAGGGCGATGCAGCAGGATCCGGATATGAATATCGGGGATGCGGCTTATGTGGTTATTGATACTGAACTGACCGGTCTGAACGAAAACAAGGATTCGATCGTATCTATCGGAGCGGTGAAGATGATCGGCGGCAGTATTGAGCTCGGGCAGTCATTTTATAAGCTCATTAACCCTGAAACTGCCTTGACTGCCCAGAGCGTGGTCATTCATGAAATAACGCCTTCCGATGTATCGGAAAAACCGCACGTTAGTTCCGTTCTTTCCGGCTTTCTTGAGTTCTGCAGGACTGATATTATGGTCGGGTTCTGTGTCAGTATCGATATGTCATTTCTGACCCGCGCGGCGAAGAGGTCCCTGGGAACGGTAATCAGGAATCAGGTTCTCGACATATTTCCGCTCTATGAATGGATCCGCAACAGGGAAAATAGAAAAAAACAGCAGGGAGTGAGTCTTCCCCATCAATACAGTCTGTACGATATCGCAAAGTTTTATGACATTGATATAAGCAGTACCCATAACGCATTGGTCGATGCATACATTACTGCACAGATTTTTCAACGTTTTATTCCTTATTTTATCGAAGCTGGTATTACGAGTGTCGGTGACCTGATGAAGTTATCCGGGCGTTTAAAGGGAGGTGAGAGACAGACAGTATCTCGTGGGATTTATAATTTCTGATGTGCGGACCGCGTATGCGGCCCGATTTTATCAAGGAGGTAAGTGTAATGGCGACGAACAAGACGGCCCTTCAAATTCTGGATGACCCGGATTTCAAGGCGCTGGTGTCAAAAAAGAACACTATTTCGATCATCCTCACCATCGTGGAACTCGTCATGTATTTCGGGTTTGTGGGGCTGATTGCGTACAACAAGCCTTTTCTTGCTCAGAAGATGAGTGCGGACAGCGCAACGACAATCGGCATCCCGATCGCGGTGATGACCATTGTATTGTCCTGGGTGCTTACCGCAGGCTACATATTCTGGGCCAACGCTGTCTACGATAAAGAAGTTCAGAAAATAAAAGATAAGATGGGAGGTTAATACATGCCAACAACTGTTCCACAGACAATGATAGGACAGGCCAACCCGACTGCGATCATGTTTTTCGTCGCATTCGTGATCAGTACACTGGCCATAACGTACTGGGCCGCAAAAAGAACAAAGACCACCAAGGATTTTTATGCTGCAGGCAGGAGCGTTACCGGTTTCCAGAACGGACTGGCGCTGGCAGGCGATTACATGAGTGCCGCTTCATTCCTGGGTATAGCCGGGCTTGTGGCGACCAAAGGTTATGACGGACTTATCTATTCAGTCGGCTGGCTCGTAGGATGGCCGATCGTCATGTTCCTCCTCTCCGAACCTTTGAGGAACCTGGGAAAATATACCTTTGCGGACGTCGTGTCATACCGACTGACCCAGAGGCCTATCCGGGCGGCTGCAGCTGCCGGTTCTCTCGTGGTCGTTCTGACGTACCTTATCGCCCAGATGGTGGGTGCGGGAACTCTGATCAAGCTGATGTTCGGACTGCCGTTTGAGGTTGCGATCGTCGTCACGGGTGCTCTCATGATATCCTATGTTATCTTCGGCGGCATGATCGCCACAACATGGGTTCAGATCATCAAGGCCTGCCTTCTGCTCGGCGGCGCAACGATCCTTGTGCTTATGACCCTGAACAAGTTCGGGTTCAGTTATGCCGAGCTCTTCAAGCAGGCCTCAACTGCCACGCCTCTTGGGCAGAAATTTCTCGAGCCTGGCGGACTTGTAACCAGTCCCATGGACGCCTTCTCGCTCGGACTTGCACTCATGTTCGGTACTGCCGGTCTGCCTCACATCCTCATGAGGTTCTTTACCGTGCCTGATGTCAAGGCAGCCAGAAAGTCTGTTTTTTATGCTACAGGCTTTATCGGCTATTTCTACATCCTTACCGTTACCATCGGGTTTGGTGCTGCTGTACTCGTTGGTCAGAAGGTTATCATGGGTATTGACGCGGGCGGCAACATGGCAGGCCCTCTTCTTGCCGAGGCGCTCGGAGGCAATCTCTTCCTCGGGTTCCTCTCTGCAGTTGCCTTCGCAACGATCCTGGCTGTTGTGTCAGGCCTTACGCTTGCGGGCGCATCGGCCTTTTCGCATGACCTGTATGTCGGCGTTATCAGGCGCGGAGTGGCCTCTGAGAAGGACGAGGTTCGGGTGGCAAAGATGGCGACGGTTGGTCTGGGCATGACTGCAATCGCGCTGGGAATACTTTTTAAAGGTCAAAACGTTGCGTTTCTGGTCGGTCTGACGTTTGCAATCGCGGCCAGTGCGAACTTCCCTGCTCTGCTGATGTCGCTGATGTGGAAGAAGTTTACGACGGCCGGAGCCGTGCTCAGCATCTATACCGGACTTACGATTGCGGTTGTACTGCTGGTTCTCAGCCCGACCGTCTGGGTCGATATCGTGCATAAGAGCGAGAAGGATGTGGTTGAGGCCAAGGTCAAGGCGATAGATACATCATTCAAAAACTCAACCGATGCCCTCACCAAGTACAAGGCGATTGCCGGCAACAAGGCCGAGATCGATAAATCGATTGCTGATGAGCAGACAGCGCTTGATGCAAAGAAGGCTGAACTGACAGCAAGCGTAACGGATGAAAAAGCACGCGGAAAACAGATTACGGCTG
>Ga0334722_10000954_pt1 | contig 38622 bp, 34 predicted proteins | sample C3_bottom_MG_FD_207210 | JGI IMG/M metagenome (GOLD analysis project Ga0334722, IMG submission 207210) | Sediment microbial communities from Yellowstone Lake, YNP, Wyoming, USA - C3_bottom | ecosystem: Environmental > Aquatic > Freshwater > Lake > Sediment | place: USA: Wyoming | collected...
CCATCGCGGCAGTCCTGAAGGGCTACCGCTGCATCTTCGTAATGGCCGACAAGCAATCCCCCGAGAAGCAGGCCCTCCTGCGGGCCTACGGCGCGGAGGTCGTCCTCTGCCCGACCAACGTCGAGCCGGAATCGCCCGAGTCCTACTACTCCGTTGCCGCCCGGCTCGCCCGGGACATCCCGGGAGCCTTCAAGCCCGACCAGTACTGGAACATGGAGAACCCGGCGGCGCACGAGCGGACCACGGGCCCCGAGATCTGGGAGCAGACGGGGGGCCGGATCACCCACCTCGTCGCGAGTGCGGGAACCGGTGGGACGGTCGCGGGAGTCGGGCACTTCCTGAAGGCCCAGAATCCGGAGATCACGATCGTCGGCGCGGACCCTGAAGGGAGCGTGCTGTCCGGCGACGTCGCCCGGCCGTACCTCACCGAGGGAGTGGGGGAGGACTTCTTCCCGGGTACACATGACCCGGCCGTCGTGGACCGCTGGGTGCGCGTCTCGGACCGTGACGCCTTCCTGATGGCGCGCAGGATCACCCGGGAAGAGGGCATCCTCGCCGGCGAGTCATGCGGCACCGCAGTGGTCGCCGCGCTCGACGAAGCCCGGAGGATCATGGCCCGCGACGGCGCGTCGGCGAAGGATGCCGTGATGGTCGTGATCTTCCCCGACGGCGGTCGCTCCTACCTCTCGAAGCTGTACAACGACGAATGGATGCGGGCGAACGGCCTGCTTGCGACCACGGGAGCAGTCATTCGCGTCGGGCAACTCCTCGCCGAGCGCCATCACGCCCCGGATCTCCCGGACGTCGTGGTGGCCCGGACGACCGACCGGGTGGGCGCGGCGATCGATCTCCTCCAGCTCTACGGCATCAGCCAGCTGCCCGTGTCCCAGGATTCGGAGGGCGATGCCCTCGACGGGATCGTCGGTTCCGTGAGTGAACAGGGCCTCCTCGACCGCGCCTACCGGAACCCGGAGATCGTCGAGCGGACGGTCGGCGAGATCATGGACCGGCCGCTGCCCACCGTGGCCGTGGATGCCTCGCTCGACGAAGCCTTCGCGGTTGTCTCGGCCGGCAACCCGGCCGCTCTCGCCGTCAGGTCTGGCCGCCCGGCCGGAGTCATCACGAGGCTCGATCTCCTCGAGTACCTGGCGCACCACCGGGATTAGCCGCAATAACAAGCACGTCTCGGGACTGGCAGCCCTACGTCGGCGACGACCCGGCGGCTTGACGCGCGTCGACGGCTAGGGCGCCGCCACGCAAGACCGTCCTACGGCACCAACCAGGGCAGGTGGACGGGCAGGAATGCGTTGAGAAGCAGGCCGAGGATCAGGAGGGCCCCCGCCCGCCGCGTGTGCACGAACGAGGCACCAACGAACCAGAGCGGCCAGCCGACATAGCTGTGCGGCGGCGACTCGGGCCTTGGCACCGAGTACGTCTTGAGCGTTGTGAGCAGGCGCGGAATCCCGAGAATGACGAGGGCCACCCAGGGTCCGATCCAGCCGACCGCGACAGCACCGAGCACGATCGGGTAGAAGGCGATCATCAGCGCCCGGGCCACCAGGCGGGCATTCCGCTCGCCGAGTAGGACCGGCATCGTGCGAACGCCCTTCTTCTTGTCGGCCTCGATCTTGTCGATGTGCTTGCCGAACAGGACCGTCGTCACGAGGATGGCGTAAGGGAGTGACGCGATCCAGGCCCAGCCCGGGATCTCGCCCGTCGCGACGAAGAACGTGCCGACCACCATGAGCGGACCCCATACGATGAACACCCCGGGCTCGCCGAGCCCGATGTGCTTGAGCCGGATCGGCGGGGCGACGTAGAAGACTGACACGAACAGTCCGCCGAGGGCGAACGGGATGACGAGCGGCCCGCGCTGGGTGATGAAAAAGGCGAGGATCGCGAGGTCGATCGCGTTCATCAGCAGGATCGCCGTGCCGAGCTGGCGTTTGGTCACCCAGCCGGACAGGATCGGGTGCGGCGCATACAGAGCCCGGACGTAGTCGTCGGTGTCGATTCCGCCTTCGAGGTCGAAGTAGTCGTTGATCATGTTGTTCGCCGCGTGCGCGACCACGAGTCCCACCACCGCGAGGGCGAGCAGGCCCCAGTTCACGCTCACTTCGCCGGTGAGTTGGGCCGCCCCAACGGCAAGCAGGCCGCCGATTAGGCCCGAGGTGACGGTCATCGAGAAGACCGCGGCACGGGTGATGACGAGCCACTTCGAGACGGCGTCAGGCGGGGTCGTCATCCCAACCGGCAGGTTGGCGGTGTTATAGGCGGTCTTCCAGACGCGCAGGCGGTCGGCGATCACGGTTCGGTCCTCGATGTGTGCCGGAGCGAGGGTCGCTCCTGAAACATGCGCGCCGATAGTAGCACAATTCAATCCGACACCTTAAGCCGATCGGCCCGCCGCGGGAGGTCGTTCGTCACCGACCGTCGGGCGCCGTGTCAGCGGCTGGACTGGACCTCGGACGCCTCGGCGATCGCAGACCGGACCTCCTCCCGGACAATCCGGCGCAGGGACGATTCGAGGCCAGAATCCCCGAGCCCGTCTGCGGTGCCAGCTGCGCCGCCGGCCGAGCCGGGCTGGCCGACTGGAGAAGCGTGGCCCGGCCGCTCGCCGAAGCGGCGTTCGGCGATGGACTCGAGCGCCTTCTTCAGGGGCGCGAACGAGGTCGCCAGGATGAGCGTCGTGATGATCGTGGCAGCGTCCGACTCGTTGCCCGTTGCCGACACGAAGACGGTCTGAAGGAGCTTCTGCAGGGCCGCGAAGGAACCGGCCAGGATGGCCGTCAGGGCACCGAACACCAGCGTGCGATTGATGACCGCATCGATCTCGTAGAGCCGGTAGCGAAGGACCGCGATCCCGACCGCTACTGGGACCGTCCCGATCGCCGTGATGAAGATCGCCGATGGAATGACGCCGGGCAGAACCGACAGCCACATCGTCGCCACGACCAAACCGATCGACAGGGCCAGCCACTTCATCTGCTCCCGGACCACCCCGGTCGATCGTCGCCAGCCCAGGAACAGGCTCGCACCGCTCGCGGCAAACGTGGCCGCCAGACCGGTCAGGACGACGTAGGCAGCCTGGTTAAGCGTCGCGTCTGGGATTGGGAGTTGGAAGGCGCGCCTGACCACGCGCGCGGTGTCGAGCGCACTCGGGTACGCGATGATGATCGCGCAGAGCAGGATCATGGCGCCGCCCATCAGCCAGGCCACGGGACGCCACCGCGGAGACGGCAGGTGGCCGTCGGGGAACACGAGCGGGATTGCGCCTGCGATCACTGTGACCCCCGGCACCCAGATGAACGCGTTGACGAGCGCAGCGACGTTGCTGGCGGGGAGCGAGACCCGCGTCCCGGCCGCGGCGTACTCGGTCAGGAACAACTGGGCCGCGCTCAGGAAACCGCTGAGCGACAGCAGGACCCCGATCCGATTGTCGGGTCTGCGCCGCATGATCAGCCAGCCCAGTGGGCCGGCCGCGAGCGCGAAGATGATCGGGAAGCCACGGAACCCCCAGCCGCCCTGAGGTGGATGATCGAGCGTCAGGAACAGGAGGGTCAGGCCGGCGACGACGAGAGTCGCCGTTATGGCGGCAAGGATCCAGGCGAGACGCGAGCCCGTGCGCTCCATCACGGGCGAAGTCTGCGGAGCAGCGGGTCGATGTCAAGCCGGCCGCCAGGGAATTCCGTCGCTGCGCCCACGGTGCGATGATGCCCTCGATGCGCGCCGAAGACCTCCGCCTCGACCTCGGCTTCGAGACGCTGGCGGTTCACGCTGGCGCCGAGCCTGACGAAACCACCGGCGCGGTCGCGCCGCCGATCTACCAGACGAGCACATACGCGCAGGACGGTGTCAACCGGCCGCGCGGCGGCTACGACTACGCGCGGACCGTCAACCCCACGCGAGATCGGCTGCAGCGGGCCGTGGCCGCGCTCGAGGGGGGCGGGGAGGGGATCGCCTTCGCATCCGGGTCCGCCGCGACCGCCGCGATCGCGGAGCTCGCTCCGCCCGGCTCAGAGGTCGTCGTCGGGGACGATGTCTACGGCGGCACCTACCGCTACCTCGAGCGGGTCCGGCGGCCCAACGGCGTGGACGCCCGCTATGTCGACCTCGCCGGTGATCCCGATTCTCTGTGGGAGGCGCTGAACGAGAGGACCCGCCTCGTCTGGTTCGAGACGCCGACCAACCCGCACCTCAAGGTCGTCGACATCGCGGCCGCCGCGCGGTCGATCCGCGAGCGTTTCGGTGACGCGGACGAGCGGCCGCTCCTCGTCGTCGACAACACCTTCGCCTCCCCGGCGCTCCAGCGGCCGCTCGATCTCGGGGCGGACATTGCCTTCCACTCGGCCACCAAGTACCTCGCCGGTCACAGCGACACCGTGTTGGGCGTCGCCGTGACCCGCGACCCGGCTATCGCTGAGCGATTGCGGTTCCTGCAGAACGCGATGGGCGGGGTGCCGGGCCCGTTCGACTGCTTCCTCGTCCTCCGCGGCCTGAGGACGCTCCACCTGCGGGTTGAACGTCACGTGGCGAACGCCGCTGCGATCGCCGGTTTCCTGGCCGCACGGCCCGACGTCGCGTGGGTCGCCCACCCCGGCCTCATCGATGGCCCGCATGCACACCCGAACGCGGCGGTCGCCCGGCGTCAGATGTCGGGCGGGACAGGGATGATCTCGTTCCGTCCGGCCGCCGGTGGTCGTCACGGACGTGGCAGCGCAGAACGGGCCATCGCCGTGGCGGAGGCCACCCGGATCTTCACCCTGGCCGAGTCGCTGGGCGGCGTGGAATCCCTGATCGAGGTGCCGGCCCAGATGACGCACCTGTCTGTCGCCGGATCGCCCCTCCAGGTCCCGGACGACCTCGTCCGCCTTTCGGTCGGCATCGAGGCCGCGGACGACCTCGTCGCGGACCTCGCCCAGGCGCTCGACGCGAGCTGAGGCAACCCCCTGCGCCTCCATCGGGACGCACATGATCGCAACCGAACCGCAACCCTGGCCTATCGCGGGTGGTACCATGCCGGCCAATAACGGCGACTGCGGAAGCCGACTCTCGCGGACCCCCCGGGGCCAGCGTCACGCGCGGCCGGTCGAATCGAAGCCCTGACGGGCCGGGCGCTCTTGCCCACCGTCTGCGCCGAGGAGACCGCAGCTCATGTCCACCGTAACCGTCCCGGGATCGACGCGCAGCCTGGCGCGCCCCGGCAGGACCAACCTCTCGACGGCAGCGCTGTACGAGCTCGCGCTGCGAGACGGCGAGGGCGAGCTGGCGGCCGATGGACCTCTCGTCGTACGGACAGGCAAACACACCGGACGCTCGCCCAAGGACAAGTTCATCGTCGTGGAACCTTCGTCCGAGGCAAACGTCTGGTGGGGCGAAGTCAACCATCCGATCTCGGAAGGGCACTACAATCGGCTCCGGGCACGGTTGATGAACTACATCCGGGAGCGCGATCTCTACGGCCAGGACCTGTTCATCGGGGCCCACCCAGCGCATCGGCGGTCGCTCCGCGTGTACACCGAGTCGGCCTGGGCGAGCATCTTCGCCCGCAACCTCTTCCGCCGGCCCGCGGCCTCCGAGCTGGCCGACTTTGTCCCGAACTTCACGATCATCGACGTCCCGTCGTTCGAGGCGGACCCGGCCACCGAGGGCACCCGTACGGGAACTGCCATCCTCGTCCATCTCAAGCGGATGGAGGTGATCATCGTCGGCACGATGTATGCCGGCGAGATCAAGAAGTCGGCCTTCACGGTCATGAACTACCTGATGCCCGATGAGGGCGTCCTGCCGATGCATTCCTCGATCAACGTCGGCCGGGGCGGCGACCCGGCGGTGTTCTTCGGCCTGTCGGGGACCGGCAAGACGACCCTTTCGGCAGATCCGCTGCGCAGCCTCATCGGGGACGACGAGCACGGCTGGGGCGACGGTTACACGTTCAACTTCGAGGGCGGCTGCTACGCCAAGACCATCCGCCTGTCAGCGATGTACGAGCCCGACATCTTTGCGACGACCAAGCGCTTCGGGACGATCCTGGAGAACGTGGACCTCGATCCCGTCACCCGCCAGCTTGACCTGGATTCGGAGCGTTTCACCGAGAACACACGGGGCGCCTACCCGCTCAACTTCATCGGCAACGCCGACCCCACCGGCATCGCCGGGACACCGCGGAACGTCGTGTTCCTGACCGCCGACGCGTTCGGCGTCCTGCCGCCGATCTCGCGACTCACCCGCGAACAGGCCGCCTACCACTTCATCTCCGGCTACACCGCGAAGCTCGCGGGAACCGAAATCGGGGTGAAGGAGCCGAGCGCCACGTTCTCAGCCGGGTTCGGGGCGCCGTTCCTGCCGCGCCATCCGGGTGTCTACGCCCACATGCTCATGGACCGCCTGGAGAAGTTCGATGTACCCGTCTGGCTTGTGAACACCGGCTGGACGGGCGGGCCGTACGGTGTCGGCAAGCGCATGAACATCAACCACACCCGGAACATGGTCCGAGCGGCCCTCAGCGGCGACCTCGCGAGCGTCCCAACCGTTATCGATCCGGTCTTCCGGGTCGCCGTCCCGACAACCGTCCCGGGCGTGCCGGCGGAGGTTCTGCAACCGCGTGCGACTTGGGCGGACGGCGCCGCGTACGACACGGTGGCGCGCCGGATCGCGCACATGTTCCACGCGAACTTCGCAACCTTCGCCGACGGTGTCAGCGAGGCAGTCCAGGCAGCCGGCCCGATTCGCGCCGATAACGCGGGCGAGGTCCGGACCTCGGCCCCGGGCGAGGGCTGACGGGCACTTCCAAAAGCGAGGCAGGACAAACCATGAGCCGCTACAAGGTCACGGTCATCGGCGCAGGAAATGTTGGGGCGACCGCAGCCCAGCGGATCGCCGAGGCAGGCCTGGCAGACGTGGTCCTCGTCGACATCGTCGAGGGGCTCCCGCAGGGCAAAGGCCTCGACCTCGCCGAGGCCGCGCCGGTCGTGGGCCACGATGCCCGCATTACCGGCACGAACGACTACGCCGACACGGCCGGCTCCGACATCGTGGTGGTGACCTCGGGCCTGGCCCGCCAGCCGGGCATGAGTCGCGACGATCTCCTGGCGAAGAACGCCGGGATCGTCAGATCCGTGGTCACCTCGGCCGTGGCGCACTCGCCGGACGCGATCCTCGTGATCGTCACCAACCCGCTCGACGCCATGTGCCACGTCGCGATGGAGGCCTCCGGCTTCCCGCGCGAGCGGGTCATCGGCATGGCCGGAGTCCTCGATTCCGCCAGGTTCCGGACGTTCATCGCGATGGAGCTGGGTGTTTCCGTCGAGGACACCCACGCCTTCGTCCTCGGCGGGCACGGCGACACGATGGTTCCCCTGCCGCGCTACTCGACGGTCGCAGGGATTCCCATCACCGAGCTCCTGACGCCCGAGCGGGTCGGTGCTCTCGTGGAGCGCACCGCAAACGGCGGTGCCGAGATCGTGGCCCTCCTGAAGGCTGGCTCGGCCTACTACGCTCCGGCCGCAGCGACGTTCGAGATGGTCGATGCCATCCTGCGGGATCGAAAGCGGGTGCTTCCCTGCGCTGTCCTCCTGAGGGGTGAGTACGGCGTGGACGGGCTGTTCGTCGGCGTGCCTGTTGTCCTCGGCGCTGGCGGTATGGAGCGGATCATCGAAATCGGCCTGACCGACGACGAGGCGGCGGCCTTCCAGCGCTCCGCGGGTGCGGTCCGCGAGCTCCTGGAGAAGCTGCGGGCCTGATGATGCGGTGCGCACACGCACCGCTTCCCCCAGATTCCTGATGACATGACGGGGTTGTGGGCAGCCTGATAGACGATCCATCGACCTGGGATTCAGGTGATTTCGAACAGCGGCTGGAGGGCTCGGCGACGGACATTCCAGGGCAGAGTCAGTTCGTGACGCAACGAACGGGCATTGTTACGACCGAGTGCTGGGAGTCCGCCGGATGCCCGCTCGAGGCGACCGGCAGCGGCTGGGTCTTTGTTGATGATGCTCTCGCGGCGGTGCCGTAGGCCTGATCTCCGACCCACCTGAGTTAGTGGAGGCCGAGGCGTAACTTGGCCTCCACGTTGTCGCCGTTGGGCGAACGTCCGTAGTCTTGACTCGTCCCCTGGCGACATCTGGAACCCTCTCGACCGGGCGGTGCGCCGGTACACTCCGGCCGTGACCCGACACCGCCCCTCGAGGCCCCCTGAGTGACGCCGCCGGCGGTCATCACCTTCGCCTTCGATCCGCTCTTCCACTTCGGGGATCTCAGCGTCCGCCTCCAGACCATCGCGCTGGCGGCGATCGTCCTGGCCGCCCTGGTCGTCCTCGTGCGAATCGGGCGGATGACGCCCATGGCCGGCCCCTACGTTCCGGCGCCCACGCTGCGGCCGAGCGATATCCCGTTCCTCGTCCTCGGGATCGTCCCGGGCGCGGTCCTCGGCGGCAGACTGGACTACGTCCTCGTCCACGCCGACTACTACCTCGCGCATCCGGGTGCGATCCTCGATCCGGCCCAAGGCGCCCTCGGCCTGGGGCTTGCCCTGCCTGGCGCGATCATCGGCGGGGCATTGCTCGCCCAGCTCATCGATGCGCCCATCGATCGCTGGCTCCACGCTGCCGCGCTGCCGGTGCTCTTCGTCCTGGCGGCCGGGAAGTTTGCGGGTGTGCTGGCGGCCGAGGGCCAGGGGCAGCCGGCCAATCTCCTCTGGGCGACGGCCTACCTCGGTGACGGCCCGTGGAGCAGTTTGGCCGCGGACGTCCCGTCGCATCCGTCCCAGGTCTACGAGGCAGTCCTGACCGCGGTGATCCTCGTCCTTCTGGGCCTCTCGATTCGCCTTGGCGCGTTCGCGCGACGCGACGGTTCGGCCCTGCTCGTCGGCGTCGCCCTGTGGGCGTTCGGCCGAGCCGTTGCGGCGATCACTTGGCGCGACGCGGCCGTCGTCGGACCATTTCGCGCGGAGCAGCTGATCCTGCTGCTGGTCGTGATGGGCTGCGTCGGGTCCGCGCTGCGGCTGAGAATGCGCTAGAGGCGGGCCACCGGCGTCCGTGTCCGCGGCGGATTCGACGGGTCGCGGTATCGTGGACACCTGCAGCCGATCGCCACCGTGCTCGTACAACCCGTGAGCGTCCAACCGAGGTTCCAGCCATGACCCAGGTCGCCGAGCCCCAGATCGCTCGCTCGTCCTCCACAGCCGAGATCGTCAATCACTGGATCGGAGGGCGGCGCGTCGCCGGCTCGTCCGGCCGTCGAGGCCTTGTCTACAACCCCGCCACAGGTCAGGTCGCTCGCGAGGTCGACTTCGCGTCCGCCGCTGAGGTGGACGCCGCGGTCGCGGCCGCGAAGGCCGCATTCCCCGCCTGGCGCGCGACCTCGCTCTCGAAACGCACGGACGTCATGTTCCGAATCCGGAACCTCGTGGACACGCATCGGCGCGAGCTCGCGGCCCACCTCACGGCGGAGCACGGCAAGGTGCCGTCCGATGCCCTCGGCGAAATCGCCCGCGGGATCGAGAACCTGGAATTCGCGACCGGCATCCCGAACCTGCTGAAGGGCGGCTTCTCCGAGCAGGTCTCGACCGGCGTCGATGTCTACCAGATCCGCCAGCCGCTCGGAGTCGTGGCCGGGATCACGCCCTTCAACTTTCCGGCGATGGTCCCGATGTGGATGTTCGCCAACGCCATCGCCTGCGGCAACACCTTCATCCTCAAGCCGTCCGAGAAGGATCCTTCGGCCGCGCTCTACCTGGCGGACCTGCTCGCCGAGGCGGGCGTGCCGGCGGGCGTGTTCAGCGTCGTCAACGGCGACAAGGTCGCCGTGGACCGGATCCTCGAGCACCCGGACATCGCCGCGGTCAGCTTCGTCGGTTCGACGCCGATCGCGCGCTACATCTACGAGACCGGGACGAAGAACGGCAAGCGGGTGCAGGCGCTCGGTGGCGCCAAGAACCACATGATCGTCCTCCCGGACGCCGACATCGATATGGCGGCCGATGCTGCCGTCTCGGCCGGCTACGGGTCCTCGGGCGAACGCTGCATGGCGATCTCGACGGTCGTCGCAGTCGGCTCCGTGGCCGATCCTCTCGTGGAGGCGATCGCCAGGCGGCTGCCCAAGGTGAAGGTGGGCCCGGGCACGGACCCGGAGGCCGAGATGGGGCCGCTCGTCACGAAGATGCATCGCGACAAGGTCGCTTCCTACCTCGACAGCGCCACCGCACAGGGTGCGACGGTCGTGGCCGACGGCCGGGAGCACCCCCTCTACCGCGAATCGGAGGGCTTCTTCCTCGGGACGTCGCTCATCGACAACGTCGCCCCTGGGATGGATTGCTACCGCGACGAGATTTTCGGGCCTGTCCTGACCGTCACCCGAGTCGCCACCTACAACGAGGCCCTCGCGCTCGTCAACGACAACCCGTACGGCAACGGGACCGCGATCTTCACCCGCGACGGCGGGGCGGCCCGCCAGTACCAGTTCGACGTCAACGTGGGGATGGTCGGGATCAACGTCCCGATCCCGGTCCCGGTCTCGTACTACAGCTTCGGCGGCTGGAAGTCGTCGCTCTTCGGCGACCTCCACATGTACGGGCCCGAGGGCATCCAGTTCTATACGCGGGCCAAGGTCGTGACGTCGCGCTGGCCGGACCCCGGCACCTCGAAGGTCGACCTGGGCTTCCCGCGCACGCGGTAGCCGGGGGGCCCAGGGGGGCCTTCGTCCCGAAGCGGTAGCGCGGGGGCCCGGGGGCTAGGTCCCGAGGCCGTAGCTCCGGCCCCCGGCTGTCCGTGGCCGCGTCGGCTTCGCCCCGAGGCGGTAGCGCGGGCCCGGGCAGGCTTCGCCCCCGGGCCGGTTCGCCCCTGGGCTTGTCCATGGCCGCGTCGGCTGCATGGACGCCCCGAGCGCAAGCACTCTCGCCTAGCTCTGGTACGTTCGCGTACGGTCCTCAAGTCGCGCTCGGCCGGCACCTGCCCGTGCTCAGGGCGAGGTCAATTAGCCGCCACGTTCGGCGCTCGAGTCGCCAGGCGGAGTCGGCTGAGGCCCTTAAGCGGCGGGTAAGTGCTCAACGTGACCATGCAGCCGACATGGGGAAGGTCAAGCGCGCGGAACTCGCGGCCGAGGCCCGGCGCCGCACCCAGGAACAAGCGGCGCGCCTCGGAGGAGAGCTCCTCGCCGCTCGGAAGCGACGCCGGTTGACACAGCAGCGTGTCGGCGATCTCGTCGAGGTAGCGCGCTCGACCGTGTCGGCGGCAGAGAATGGCCGCGGCGCCGGCCTGACGCTCGACACATGGCAGCGGCTCGCGCTCGCTGTCGGGAGGCCCCTCAAGATCGAGTTGCCTCGCGACCCTCTTGAGGAGCCAGCCGACGCAGGACATCTGGCGATCCAGGAGCTTGTGCTTCGACTGACGAGGGGCGGGCTATCGAACGACCTTCGAGTTGCCGACGAGACCCGACGACCCTCGCCGCTCAGCCGATGTTGGGCTGCGCGACGACCGCCGGCGTCGGCTCGTGCTTGTCGAGGCGCGGAACACCTTCGGCAACATCGGCGGGGCCGTCCGGTCCACGAACCGAAAGATCGCCGAAGCGGGGTCGCTGGCCTCGGCGATCTGGGGCGAGGGCGAACACGAGGTGGTCGCCTGCTGGGTGGTTCGGGCCACGCGGCGAAATCGCGAACTCCTGGCGCGTTACCCGGAGCTGTTCGTCTCGCGCTTTCCTGGCTCGTCCGGACGCTGGACTCGGGCGCTGATGAGCGGCGCGCAGCCGCCCCGCGAACCGGGGCTCGTCTGGTGCGATGTGGGTGCGACTCGCCTGTTCGCCTGGCGGCGCGCATGACGGGGCGTCTCGCAGGCGCCCGCGATCGGGAGCGCCCGCTCGACAGCACCGTCGGCGAAGGCCGGCCTTCCGCCAAGCCGGCTTTCCGCCAAGCCGACTCTCCGTGGGGCCGGCCTTCCCTCCGGCCGGCCTTCCGCCAAGCCCGGCATTCCGTCGACCTCGTCGCTACGCCATGCGGGCGTAGTCGGCGACCTGGTCGAGGCTGCGCCGCCGAAACCCCTCGCTACGCCATGCGGGCGTAGTCGGCGACGCTCCGCTTGATGAACCTGCCGGCGCCCTTTCGCCCGGTGAACGCGCCATTCCGAACCACGACGGAACCGCGGCTCAGCACGACATCTGAGCCGCCCTGGACGGTGCGGCCCTCGTAGCACGAGTAGTCGACGTTCATGTGGTGGGTCTTCGCCGAGATCGTGTGCTTCCGGTTCGGGTCGTAGATGACGAGGTCCGCGTCCGAGCCGACAGCGACCGCGCCCTTGCGCGGGTACATCCCGAACAGCTTCGCCGGCGCCGTAGAGGTGATCTCCACCCAGCGCTCGCGCGAGATCCGGCCGCCCACCACGCCGCCGTCGTGGAGCAGGTCGACCCGATCCTCGACGCCCGGCAACCCGTTGGGGACCTTTCGGAAGTCGCCCCGGCCCATTTCCTTCTGGCCGTGGAAGTCGAACGGGCAGTGGTCGGTCGAAACGACCTGGAGGTCGTCCTTGACGAGGCCCTTCCAGAGCTCCGGCGCGTGGTCCGCCGTGCGGAGCGGCGGGGAGCACACGAACTTCGCGCCGTTGAAGCCGCCGCCGAGATCATCGAGTGACAGGAACAGGTATTGGGGGCACGTCTCGGCGAAGGCCGGCAGGCCTTCGTCGCGTGCCATCCGCACGGCGTCGAGGGCTTCGCGTGCTGAGAGATGGACGATGTACACGGGGACCTTGGCGGCCTGGGCGAGCCGGATCACCCGGTTCGTCGCTTCACCCTCGAGGACGGAATAGCGGGCAAGCCCGTGCCCGATGGGGTCACTCACACCGGCAGCGAACGTATCCGCCGCGATGACGTCGATCGCCAGTCCGTTCTCGGCGTGCATCATGATCAGGCCGCCATTGCGCGCGGTCCGCTGCATCGCCCGGAAGATCGCCCCGTCGTCGCTGAAGAAGACGCCGGGGTAGGCCGTGAAGAGCTTGAAGTCCGGCACGCCCTCGGCCACGAGCTGGTCCATCTCGGCCAGCGTGTCGTCATTGACGTCGCTCATGATCATGTGGAACCCGTAGTCGACGACCGCGTTGCCCTCGGCCTTGGCGTGCCAGGCATCGAGGCCCTCGCGCAGCGATTTCCCGCGCGATTGCACGGCGAAATCGACGATCGAGGTGGTCCCGCCGAAGGCGGCGGCCCGGGTGCCGGTCTCGAATGTGTCCTTGGCGAACGTGCCCCCGAACGGCAGCTCCATGTGGGTGTGCACGTCGATCCCGCCGGGGATCACGTACTTCCCGGTGGCATCGATCGTCTCGTCCGCCTGGGCCATGCCGGCCATGCCGGCGCCCACCGCCGCGATCGTCTCGCCGTCGACGAGCACGTCGGCGCCGTATGAGCCGTCCGCGCCGACGATCGTGCCGTTGGTGATCAGCGTGCGCATACGAAGTCAGCCTCCCGGGACGTCCGCGGGTCGCGCGCGGCGCGACGCTCCGGAGCCACGCGCTCGCTCCAGAGCCGGCGCCCGCTGGGACGATCTACTTGCCTACGGCCTTAGGCTTGTTCTGCTTGGGCTTCTTGGGGGTCTTCGCCTTCTTGTCCATGACGGGTTCCTCCTCGAATCGATCCAGGACGATGTGCCGCGGTCAGTTTCGCAGGACCGGGACGATGTCGCGTCCGAAAATCTCCAGCTGCTCCTCCTCGTTGCCGTTCATCAGGTAGAGGTTGAACTGGTCGACGCCGGCAGCCTCGAGGATCCGGAGCTTTTCGACGACCTCGGACACATCGCCCAGGACGCAGAAGCGATCGGTCACCTCGTCGCCGACGAAGCCGGTATTGGCTGAGCCGACCTCGGCATGATGGTGGTAGTCGTACCCGGTCCGATCGCGAACATAGCCGGTCAGCGACTCGGGCAGCTGCTCCCGCGGGTACTTGTTCACGAGATCGACGATGTGGTTGCTGACGAGCGCGGGGAACCATCTCGTGCGGTCCCTCCCGACGTCGCGGGGGCCGACATGCGCCGGAGCGGCCGCCTGGATCTTCACGGCATCAGCGGCCCGCCCGGCGGCGACGGCTGCCTCGCGGACCTGCGCCCCGAACCAGCGGATGAGATCGGGATCGCCGAGCTGTAGGACGACCCCATCCGCGACCCGGCCGGTCATGGCCAGGGCCATCGGGCCGTAGCCGGCCACCCAGACCGGGAGCTTCCACTTCCCCGTCCAGGGGAACACCAGCTCGGTTCCCTCGTAGGTCACTGGCCGGCCCTCCACCAGCTCACGGATGACCTTGATCGCTTCTTCTGTCCCGGCGATCGTCATCGGTGGCTTGCCGAGGAGGCGGCGGGAGGAATCGCCACGACCCATGCCGAGGTCCATTCGGCCGCCGGAGATCTCGTTAAGCGTCGCCAGGGTCGATGCCGTGACCGACGGCTCCCGTGTGCCGGGGTTGGTCACGCAGGTGCCGAGGCGAAGACGCTCGCTGTTGAGTGCCATCAACGTGAGGAGCGGGTACGGCTCGCGCCAGATGACGTGAGAGTCGAACATCCAGCCGTACGTGAACCCAGCGGCTTCTGCCTGGCGCGTCAGGGCGATGGTCCGCTCAAACGAATGGTCCGGTCTTAGTGTGAATCCGAAATCCATCGGCTGGCCTCCTGGTCGACGGTTCGATTGGGCGAGCTATGGTCTGACGAGGTCCCCGTAGGCTTCCGGGCGGCGATCACGATAGAACTGCCACGTCTGGCGGACCTGCTGGACGAGGTCCAGGTCCATGTCCCGGACGATCAGCTCCTCTGCGTACGGATCGCCGACGCTCCCGATGAACTGGCCGCGCGGGTCGCAGAAGTAGCTCTGGCCGTAGAAATCGTCGTCGCCGATCTCCTTCTCGATCCCGACCCGATTGATCGTGCCGACGAAGTAGCCGTTGGCGACCGCGTGGCTGACCTGCTCAATTCGCCACAGGTACTCGGACAGGCCGCGGCTCGTGGCGCTCGGAATGAACACCATCTCGGCGCCATTGAGGCCGAGGGCGCGAGCGCCCTCCGGAAAGTGACGGTCGTAGCAGATGTAGACGCCGACTCTGCCCACGGCCGTCTCGAACACGGGATAGCCCATGTTGCCGGGCCGGAAGTAGAACTTCTCCCAGAAGCCCTTGACGTGGGGGATGTGGGTTTTGCGGTACTTGCCGAGGTACTTCCCGCCGGCATCGATCACGGCCGCAGTGTTGTAGTAGATGCCCGAAGCCTGCGAGTCCTCCTCGTACATCGGCACGACCAGGACCATTCCGGTCTGCTTCGCGAGGTCCTGCATCCGCTTCGTGGTCGGCCCGTCCGGGATGAGCTCGGTGTAGCCGTAGTACTGGGGATCCTGGACCTGGCAGAAGTAGGGGCCGTAGAAGAGCTCCTGGAAGAGCATCACCTGGGCGCCCCGCTTCGCGGCCTCGTGGGCCTGTGCCTCGTGCTTCTGGATCATCGACTCCTTGTCGCCGGTCCAGGTGGCCTGGAGCAGAGCGCCTCGGACGATTCGCGGCATCGATCTTCCTCACTGTGTTGCGAACGCGCCGGCCAGCGTGACAGGTCCGACAGAGGGCACGACATTACACCGAGAGCGGCCGCGCGTGGCGGCCCGCCAGGGCGAGAACGGGACCGGCCGGGTCAGCCCGCGGCGATTGCTCCTCGCCCCATTCGGCCGGCCAGGATGAACCCGAGCAGGAGGCCCACGATCGCGAGGCCGAGACCCACGAAGGACGTCGGATCGAGGACCGCAAACTGCTCGAGCGCCAGTCCCAATCCGGCGCCGCCGAGACCGCCGAAGATCGCGGCGAGGATCCGCGCGCCCATGCCCCCACCGGATCGGGCGCCCATGAGGACCGCGAGAAGCCCGATGAGCGCAAGCACCAGGCCTCCCCCGCCGAGGAGCGTCAGGAGCGGATTCACGTCATCGAGAATGATCTCGATCTGGCCGGCGCAACTCCCAGAGTCGCCCGAGGCGGAGCCGGACACCAGAAACCGCGCGCCGAGGACGGCGTACGTCGCCACCGAGACGCCCTCCACGGACCCGGCCGTGTCGCCGTCGCCCGAGCCGCTCGCGATCGGCAACGAGAGCCCCAGCGCACGGGCCGCCACCGAGCCGGCCTTCATCTCCACGGTCGACTCGCCGTGGCCGCTGGCGACGTCCGTGGACAGCAGGTGCCACTCGGTCGCCGTCGTGAGGTCGATGTCCCCGCCCGATGTCGATGTCCCGGTCCCGGAGCAGGGTGGATCGATCGTTGCTAGTGCCGGCTTGCGAAGACGACGAACATGGAACCGGCTGCGAGCAGGGCAGCGATCCGCCGACCAACTGACACGTTCGTGGTCACCCTCCCCTTATGGTCAGACTTTCCTCCTCGGCCGGCCTGGCGTCAACGGGGAACCGCCGGCATCTGCCACAATCCTCGAGCACCTGCACGACCGACCCGACCGACCCGAAATTGGAGTTCCCCATGGCCGTCGAACCTGCCACCGCGATGTCGAGCGCCGAGATCGTCGCGCTCAATCGCGCCCACACGTTCTTCTCCTGGTCCATCCAGGGCGCCCTCGACCCGATCGCGATCGATCACGCCGAAGGTGTCTACCTGTACACGCCCGAGGGGCGACGAATCCTCGACTTCAACAGCCAGCTGATGTCGGTGAACATCGGTCACGGGGATCGGCGCGTGATCGACGCCATCACCGAGCAGGCGATGAAGCTCCAGTTCGTCCAGCCGGCGTTCGCCACGGAGATCCGGGGGCGCCTCGGCCAGAAGCTCGCCCAGATCCTGCCCGGCGACATGAACAAGGTCTTCTTCACGCTCGGCGGCGCGGAGGCGGTCGAGAACGCGATCAAGTTCGCGCGCCACTACACGGGCCGCCAGAAGATCCTCGCCCGCTATCGCTCGTACCATGGCGCGACCCTCGGCGCGATGACCCTGACCGGTGACCCACGTCGGTGGGCCAACGAACCGGGGATCGTCGGTGTCGTCCGCTACGCCGACACCCATCGCTGGGGCGAGGCCGAGCCGCGGCCGGCTGCGGAGTCCCTCCAGGGCCTCGAGGACGTCATCCGCTACGAAGGCGCCAGCACCATCGCGGCCGTCTTCCTCGAGACGATCGTCGGCACGAACGGCATCCTCATCCCGCCCGACGGTTATATCCAGGGCGTTCGCGAGATCTGCGATCGCAACGGGATCTTGATGGTCGCCGACGAGGTGATGGCCGGCTTCGGGCGGACGGGACACTGGTTCGCGATCGATCACTGGGGCGTCACGCCGGACCTCATGACCATGGCCAAGGGCCTGACGAGCTCCTACCTGCCGCTCGGCGCCGTCGCGATGCGACAGCACATCGCCGAGGCGTTCGAATCGAAGATGTTCTACGGGGGCCTGACCTACAGCTCACACCCGGTCAGCCTGGCGGCCTCGCTGGCCACGCTCCGCGTCTACGAGGAGGACGGGCTCATCGAGAACGCCGCGCGCCTGGACAGCGTGATGCGTGCGCACCATCGGCGGCTTGCGGCGAAGCACCCGTCCGTCGGGGCGACTCGAAACCTCGGCCTGTTCGGCATCCTGGATCTCGTTCGCACCCGCGATCCGTGGACGCCGATGACGCCCTACAACGGCACCAGCGACGAGATGAAGGCGATCGGGAAGTACCTCCGCGAAAACGGGGTCTACGCGATGATCGCCAACAACTCCATCCACACGAACCCGCCCCTGTGTATCACCGAGGCGCAGCTGGCCGAGGGTTTCGAGGTGATCGACGCTGCGCTCGACATCGCGGACCAGGCGGTCGTCCGCTAGATGGCCAGCGTCGGGGTCGGTGCGCCCCGGCCCGCATCTGCGCGATCAGCCCTCTCGATCGGGCGTCGGCGACAGATCGCGCTGATCGTCGGGTTCCTCGTTGCGCTCGTGCTTCTCTGGGAGGGGGTCAAGTATTTCGGGGGCGTGCCCTGGCGCGCGCTCGGTACCGGACCGGGCGGACCCGTGGTTCACAACCCGCCGTATCGCTGGCCGTTCGCAAATGACCTGAACCTGCCCCATATCTGGAACATCGTGCTCGTGCTGTTCAAGCCGTTTCAGCGGGGTACGGACGTCACGGTCCTGCAGCATGTCGTCGGGGCGGCGCTCTACACCTGGCGGGAAGCGACGATCGGTTTCCTCCTTGGCGCCGTCGTGGGCCTCGCACTTGCGACCGGGTTTGTGCATTCGCGGCTGCTGGAGCGAGCGTTCGTTCCCTACGTGATCGCGAGCCAGACGATCCCGATCATCGCCCTGGCCCCGATGATCGTCTTCGCCTTCGGCCAGAGCGTGGTGAGCGTGGTGATCATCGCCACGTACCTGACCTTCTTCCCGGTGACGATCGCGATGATCAGGGGTCTCCGTTCGTTCGATCCCCGGGCGATGGAGCTGATGCGCTCGTATGCCGCCTCGAACTGGCAGACATACGTCAAGCTCCGTCTCCCCGCGTCTCTGCCCTATCTGTTCACCGCCCTAAAGATCGCAGCTACGGCGAGCATCGTGGGGGCGATCGTGGGCGAGGGCCCGGGCGGCGTGGCCGAGGGCCTCGGCCGGGTGATCATCACCTACAACCAGTACTACATCACCGGTCCCGAGAAGCTGTGGGCGACGATCTTCTTGACAGCCCTCCTGGGCATCGCGTTCTTCCTGCTCATCCGCCTGCTCGAAGTGCACGTCCTGCGCGCCCGGCCGAGCGCGGCCGGAGGCTGACCCGATGCGGCGCGCAACCCGTCCACTCCATCCCGGCCTCGAAGGAGCCTCCGCCCATGCATGACGCCAGCGTCGTCCGCCTGACCGGCGTTCACAAGGTGTTCAGCCGCGGCGAACAGCCCGTCACGATCGCGCTGGAGGCGATCAACCTTGACATCGCTCGCGGCGAGTTCATCTCGTTGATCGGCCCATCCGGGTGCGGCAAGAGCACGCTCCTGCGGATCATCGGTGACCTCACGGCACCGACCGATGGAACGGTTACCGTCAACGGCAAGGCCGCCGAGCAGGCTCGACGCGATCGGGACTACGGGATGGTCTTCCAGGCGCCGGTCCTCATGGACTGGCGGACCGTCGAGGACAACGTCAGGCTCCCGCTCGAGATCATGGGTTGGGACGCCGGTCGTCGGGCGGCACGTGCCGCCGAGATGCTCGAACTCATGGAGCTCGGCGACTTCCTGCATCACCATCCGTACCAGCTCTCGGGCGGAATGCAGCAGCGGGTGGCGATCGCGCGCGCCCTGGCGTTCGAGCCGGCGATCCTACTCATGGACGAGCCCTTCGGTGCACTCGACGAGATGACGCGCGAGCGAATGAACTCCGAGGTCCTGCGGATCTGGGAAGGGACGGGGACGTCGATCGTGTTCGTGACCCACTCGATCCCGGAGGCGGTCTTCCTCTCGTCGCGGGTCGTGGTCATGAGCGCCCGGCCCGGGCGGATCACGAAGGTCATCGAGATCGACCTTCCGCGACCGCGTGGGGAGCGCACGCGCGAATCGCCCCGCTATTTCGAACTAGTGACCGAGGTCCGAGAAGCGCTCCGCCTGGGCGGCGGCCTGGTCGATGACGCCGCCGGCGTCTCGGCTGCGCGAACCACGGCCGAGGGCGCCGTCGGATGAGCGCGGCCACGCGTCTCCGCTACTACCTGCCTGCGGTGCTCGTGGCAGTCGGGACGCTGGTCCTGTGGGAGCTGATCGTCGGCGGTCTTGCCCTCAAGGCATTCATCTTCCCGAAGCCCTCGGCGATCTGGGCCGCCCTCCTGGACAACTGGACGGATCCGCAGTTCCCGCTTCTTCCGTCCGCGCGCGCCACCCTGTTCGAGGCGGCGGGTGGTCTCATCCTGGGGACGACGGCTGGAGTAGCCGTTGCGTTCGCCACGTCGCGCTGGGCGACCACGCGGGGCATCCTGCTGCCGATCGCCGTGGCCGCAAACGCCGTCCCGATCATCGCGTTTGCGCCGCTCTTCAACAACTGGTTCGGCGTCCTGGCCCCGCTGTCCAAGATGATGATGGCCGCGGTCCTCGTGTTCTTCCCGGTCATGGCCAATGTGACCCGCGGTCTGACCCAGGTGGAGCCGGCGGCCCTGGAGATGATGCGCTCGTACGCCGCGGGGGAGGGGACGATCCTCGCCAAGCTGAGGATCCCGAACGCCTTGCCCTACTTCTTCACGGCGCTGAAGCTTGCAACGACGCTCAGCTTGATCGGCGCAATCGTCGGCGAATACTTCGGCGGATCGTCTTCCGTGCTCGGTCGAGTGATCGTCCAGAGTGCCAGCGCACTGCGCTTTGATGTAACGTGGGCGGCGATCCTTCTCGCAGCCGCAACCGGTATCGCCTTTTATCTTCTGACGGCGGCGCTAGAGCGGATCGTGATCCCGTGGCACGCGTCGATCCGCGCAACAGACGGGTGACGTGCCCCACGGCCTTGCGCCAACGCGCTATCGTGCGCACGACTGGACTCGTGCCAGGCTTGGAGGAGGCCCCGGCCGCGACCGGGAAGAATGAGTGAGGAGCCAATGAAGACCAAACAGGTCCTCGTCTTTGCCGCGGCGGCGGTGCTCGTGTTCGCGGCGTGTGGTTCTGCGGCATCGCCAGCCCCGACCGAAGGGCCGGCCGCAACTCCCGCCCCGACCGCGGCCCCGGCATCGGAGGCCCCGGCCAGCGCGGCCCCTGAAGCGGCGACGGTTCGTCTCCAGCTCCAGTGGGTGCCGCAGGCGCAGTTCGCCGGGTACTTTGCGGCCGAGAAGCAGGGCTACTACGCCGCTGAGAACCTGACCGTGAACATCATCCCGGGCGGCCCGGATGTCATCCCGCAGGCGGTTGGCTCGGCTCCCGACGGGCCTGAGTTCACGCTCAGCTGGGTGCCCAAGGTCCTCCAGGCGCGTGAGAGCGGCTCGGACCTGGTGGACATCGCCCAGGTCTTCCAGCGCTCGGGCACCCTGTCCGTCTCGTGGAAGGATTCGAACATCAACGGCCCGGCGGACTTCGCCGGCAAGAAGGTCGGTGTCTGGGACTTCGGCAACGAGTACGAGGTCACCGCCGGCGCCCTCCGCGAGGGCCTCACCGCCGGGGTGGACTACGAGAAGGTCATCCAGCCTTTTGACATGACCCTGCTCCTCTCGAAGCAGATCGACGTCGCCGAGGCGATGATCTACAACGAGTATGCCCAGGTTCTCGAGGCAACCAACCCCGAGACCGGTGCGCTCTACTCCCCGGACGATCTCAACGTCATCAACTGGAACGACTATCGCGTCGCGATGCTCCAGGACGCCATCTTCGCGCGCGCCGCGTGGCTGGCCGAAGGCAGCAACCGGGACGTCGCCGTGCGCTTCGTCCGCGCCTCGCTCAAGGGCTGGATCTACTGCCGTGATCACGCGGCGGACTGCGTCCAGTACACGACCGATGCCGGAAGCACACTCGGGGCCGGCCACCAGGCCTGGATGATGAACGAGGTCAACGCCCTCGTCTGGCCGAGCCCGGACGGCGTCGGTGTCCTCAATCCGATCCTCTGGCAGCAGACCATCCGGATCGCCAAGGCCGCCGGCATTCTGACGGCAGCCCCGGATATCCACGCCTACGACCAGACGATCGCCCAGGAGGCCACCGCTGGCCTCACGGATGATCTGAAGGGCGCAGACTTCAAGAAGGGCACCGTCCAGGTCACGCCGAACGGCGAATGACTCGGCGGTTTCTCCTGTCAGCACGAACGGCTGGTCCCGCAAGGGGCCGGCCGTTCTGGTTCAGCGACCCGGTCCGGCGATCGGGAGCCCGGGCCCGCGACTCTGGTCAGCCCGAGTCGCCGGTCCCGAACTGGCGGTCGCCGGCGTCGCCCAGGCCCGGCATGATGTAGCCGCGGTCGTTCAGCTGGCGGTCGAGGGCGGCCGTGAAGATCTCGACATCGGGATGCGCCTTCGCGACCGCCTCGACGCCTTCCGGCGCCGCGATCAGGTTGACGAGCTTGATCCGGACGGCTCCCCAGCGCTTGAGGACCTCGATCGCGGCGGTCGCCGACCCGCCCGTCGCCAGCATCGGATCCAGGATCAGACAGAGGTCCACCGTGGCCGAGTCCGGGAGCTTGTTGTAGTACTCGACCGGGCGAAGGGTCCGCTCGTCGCGGAACAATCCGAGGTGCCAGACCTGCGCCGTCGGCATGAGCTCGAGCATCGCGTCCACCATGCCGAGTCCCGCCCGAAGGATCGGCACGAGGCCGATCCGATCCGCCAGTTCGGCTCCCGGCATCGTCTCGATCGGTGTGCGGACCTCGAGGGGCCGCACCCGTGCATCCGCGAGGGCCTCGTATCCGAGCAACCAGGACAGTTCACGGACGATTTCTCGAAACTTCTTCGGTTCGGTTCGCACGTCGCGAAGGATCCCGAGCTTGTGGAGGATGGCCGGGTGCTGAGAGACGTGAAGCGTCGGCGTCGGCATCGACGAAGGCCTCCGGCAGGGGCTGGTTGCCGCCGGTCCCGGGCGGCATCGCGGTGGGCGTCGGCGGCATCGTAGCATCGGCCGAGCCTCGATCTCCGATCTGCATTGACGCCTCGATCGGGCGTCACTACCGTTGCGCCGAGCGGCCGGTCGAGACCGGCCGGACGGCGAGCCGGGTGCCCGCGGAACGTCGTTCGGACCGCTCGCGCCGGCCGCGCGACCCCGGTCCCGCGAGTGTCCGGCGCCGGGTGCCCCGGGCTCACCTGAGGCAGGAGGTTCCACGAGTCGTGCCCAAAGCCGGATCCGCCGATCGAACCCGCCCGCGCCGGGCGGCCCCGCCGGTCCTGGTGCGCCAGGTTCGCGGCGGGACCGAGGAGAGCGTCCATCGCGGGGACATCGTGGAGGTCGATGCCGGTGGCCGAATCATCCGGGCCCTCGGCGACCCCGATCGAGTGGTCAATCTCCGCTCGTGCGTCAAGCCCCTGGGACTGATCGCGCTGATCGAGGCCGGCGGGATCGAGGCGTTCGAGCTCGAGGCCCCGGAGCTCGCGATCATGGCCAGCAGCCATTCGGGCGAGGACCTCCACGTCCGGACGCTCCAGGCCATGTACCGCAGGACGGGCATCACCCAGGCGCTCCTGGGGTGCGGCTCGGAGGGGATGCCGCTCGATGCCCTCACCGCGGCGCGACTGGCGGGCGATGGCGAGAAGGCCAGTCCGGTCCGGCACATGTGCTCGGGCCAGCACTCCGTGTTCCTCCTTCTCAGTCGCCTGCGCGGCTGGGACCCGGACGGCTACTGGCTGGAGGAGCATCCCGCCCAGGTCGCCTATCGGTCGGCCGTGGCCCGGGCGTTCGGGACGACCCCGGCCAGACTCAGGCTCGGGATCGACGGCTGCGGCATCCCGACCTACGCGTTCCGCCTGCAGGAGGTCGCCCGAGCCTACGCGCTTCTCGCCGATCCGGATGCCGTCCCTGCGACGGACCCTCGTTCGTCACTAGCCCCAGCGCTGAGGATCGTGCGCGACGCGATGCTCGCCAACCCGGAGCTCGTTGCCGGTTCCCGTGACCGGCTCGACACGTCGCTGATGAAGGCGGTCCCGGGTCGGGTGGTGGCAAAGGGCGGGATGGAGGCACTCCGCGGGCTGGCCATCCTCCGCGGGCCGCGAGGCAACGGGGTGGACACGCCGGCGTCGGGGATGGCGATCAAGATCGAGGACGGCGACGGGCACGATCGGGGGACGTGGGCGGCGACGGTCGAAGCCCTGAGACAGGCCGGCATCCTCGCCGGCCAGTCGCTCCGCGTGCTGGCCCGATACCACCGTCCGACCGAGACGGACCCACACGGACGCGTGAGCGCCGAGGCCATCCCGTCCTTTGAGCTCGCACCGCTCCACGAGCTCATTCGCTAGAGCTCGCCTGACGGTTCTCGCCGCGCGGTGGAGACTGTGCCCTGATGGCTCGCGATCCGTACCTGGTCCTGGAGATTTCACCCGGCGCGAGCCCGGCCGAGGTGAAGCGTGCCTACCGGCGGCTGGCAAAGGCCAATCACCCGGATTCCGCGGGCGAGGCGGCGCTGCCGCGCTTCCTCGAGATCCAACTGGCCTACGAATCTCTCGCGGCCGGGAAGTGGCGCCCGGGGACCGGCGTCGGCCGACCGGCCGACGTATGGCGCGCGGACTCCGCGCGCGCCCGTTCCACGCCCGGAGCACGCTCCGCGGGAAGCACCAGGCGGGGCGATCCAGCAGGGGGACGATCGACGGATCCCTCGGGGGGCGCGAGGCCGGGACCGAACGGACCACGGACCAGGCCGGGCGCAGAGCCCCGCGCCGACGGCCCCGCCGGACGACGGCGCGCGCCACGCAAGGCCACGTTCGGGTCCACGAGCTATGACGAGGCCCGCGATCCGGCCGATCCGGCGTGGTCCGGCGGGGCCTGGTACGGCCAGTCGAGCGGGGAGTACTGGACCGTCAACCCGCGCGAGTACGCGGACCCGAGAAAGCACGGTCCGGAGTACCAGGCGCGTGCCGCCACCGAGCGTGCCCGGCGGGCCGATCGCGGCAGGTCCGGGAACGAGGCGGGTGACCGAGACGGCACCGGCCGGGATGCGGCTGGCATCCGAGCCGAGGCTGCCGCGCGCCGCAGGGCGGGGGCTCGAGCGCGAGCCGCAGAGGCCGGGGCCGCGGAGGCCGGGCCCGCGGAGGCCGGGGCCGCGGAGGCTGCGCAAGGCGGCGCCGCGGAGGCCGCCCACGCCGCCCGGAACGCCGATGGCGCGGAAACCAGGAGCCAGAGCGGGCCCGCCGGGACCGCGCCATGGCCGCCGGCCGCCCTCGGACTCGGCCTGGGCCGGCTCGACGGACTGCCGTTTCGGCGCGGGTTGATTGCCCTGGCGGCCTGGCCACCACTCGGCATCGCCGCGGCGTCGGTGATCGGCGAGGCGACCGGGTGCGCCTCGTTCTCCGCCGCCTGCACATCGACTGCGACGCTCTACCCGTGGGTCGCCCAGCTCGCGATCTTGCTGGCCATGCTGCTTCTGCCCGCCGTAGCGCGCATCCTCGCCGGTGGTAGCGCGGCCGTGCTGCTCCTGGCGTTCCCGGTGGCGGCCACGCTCTCGGCCAGTGGCGCGAACTACGACCGTCTCCACGGACCGCCGTCGCTGATCGGCGTCCTCGCCGTCGTCTGGCTTGGCGGCGTCCTCCTGATGGCGCTGCAGACGCGTCGGTCCCGGAGGGCGACCTGAGCCCTATCCTGCGAGGGTGACAGCGAACGCCGCCACGCACCGCCACGCCGACGGCAAGATGTCCACCGCGGCCCAGGAATACCTCCTCGCGCTCCGGGTCATGGCCGGGGAGGGGGCGCGGGTCACGGCGGCCCAGGTCGGTCGCCGGCTCGGGGTCAGTCCGCAGGCGGCAGGCGAGATGTTTCGCCGGCTCGTCGCCGACGGCCTTGTGACCCAGGCAGACGGGCGCGAGCTCCGGCTGACAACGGCCGGCCGGGCGGCCGCCGACGGCATCTTTCGCCGCCATGCCCTGTGCGAATGGCTCCTCACCGAGATCGTCGGGCTGGGCTGGGCCGAATCCGATGTCGAGGCCGAGCGGCTCCAGGCCGCCATCTCCCCGCGCGTTGAAGCCCGGCTGGACGAGCTCCTCGGCCATCCCGAGACGTGTCCGCACGGCAATCCGATCGATATCGAAGCTACGCGCCGGCGCCCCACGGGCATCAACCTGTCAGAGACCGCGGCCGGCGATCGAGTCACCATCTACCGGATCACCGAGGAGGCCGAAGAGGACCCGGGCCTGCTCTCCTACCTCGAGGCACGCGGCCTCCGGCCCGGAGTCCACGTGACCGTGCTCGCCCGCTCGGCGTCGCTTGATTCGCTCACGCTTGAGGGGCCGCTGGGCCGGGCCACATTGGGCCTCCGCCCGGCGGCGCTCGTCCGGGTCCTGCCGGGGGCCGCCGACCCCGGCTTGTTTCACCGCGTGCCGAACCGGTCCTGACGATCCGGGGGTGGCCATCGGCCGGAACGCCTCCCGGCGCCTAGAATCCGGCAGCATGCCCGAGATCCGCGTCCGCATCGCGCCCAGTCCAACCGGGCCGCTCCACATCGGGACGGCGCGGACGGCGCTGTTCAACGCGCTGTTTGCGAAGCACCATGGCGGGACGTTCATCCTTCGGCTCGAGGACACGGACGTCGCCCGTAGCAGCGTCGCGTTCGAGACGGACATCCTCGAGGGCCTGTACTGGCTCGGCATCGCCTGGGGCGAAGGCCCGGACGCGGGCGGAGGCCCCGACCGCGGGCCGTTCGCGCCGTACCGGCAGATGGAGCGCCTGGAGGGCTACGCGAGCGCCGCCGCCGACCTGCTCGCGCGCGATCTCGCCTACCCGTGCTTCTGCACTCCCGAGGACCTCGACGCCGATCGAAAGGCCCAGGAAGCGGCCCATCTCCCGCCGAAGTACGTCGGGCGCTGTGCAGCCCTGACCGGCGCCGAACGCGCCGCGCGGACGGCCCAGGGTCGCCCGGCGGCCACGCGCTTCCGCGTGCCGGCCGGCGTGATCGGCTTCGACGACGCCGTGCGAGGTCGAGTCGAGATCGATACCTCGAATCTCGGCGGCGATTTCGTCATCGTGCGCGGCGACGGCACGCCGCTCTACCACTTTACGGTGGTGGTCGATGACGCCGCGATGCACATCAGCCATGTCATCCGCGGCGAGGATCACCTGTCGAACACGCCCAAGCACATCCTCCTCTTCCGCGCCCTCGGCCACCCCGAGCCGGTGTTCGCCCACCTGCCGCTCATCCTCAACCCGGATCGGACCAAGATGAGCAAGCGCAAGAGCCAGACGGCGATCTCCGACTACATCGCCCAGGGCTTCATCCGCGAGGCCCTGGTCAACTACCTCGCCCTCCTCGGCTGGTCGACCGGGACCGAGGAGGAGATCCTCTCATTCGACGAGATCGCCGCCCGCTTCGACCTCGACCACGTCCAGAAGGGCGGCGCCGTGTTCGACCGCGAGCGGCTGGAGTGGTTGAACGGCCAGTGGATCCGGCGACTCGACGATGACGATCTGGTGACCCGCCTTCTGCCGTTCCTCGAGGCGGAGTTCGCAGCCGGCCGAATCGACCGCGCACCGACCGGGGATGAGGTGCGGGTACTGCTCCCGATGATCCGCGAGCGGCTCCCTGTCCTCGGCGCGGTCGGCGATCTTGTCGGCTTCCTGTGGGTCGACGACCTTGCCGTCGCTCCCGAAACGATCGTGCCCAAACGCTGGGATATCGCCACCACCGTGGAGGGGCTCCGGGCGGCTCGCGAGGTCATCGGCGGCACGGGCCCGGTGAGTTTCGAGGCCGACGAGCTCGAGCCGCCGCTTCGTGGACTGGCGGAGGAGCGGGCCTGGAAGGCCGGCGATCTGTTCATGGCGATCCGGGTCGCGGTGACGGGGCGGACCGCCACGCCACCGCTGTTCGACACCCTCGTCGCGCTGGGCAGGGAGCGCGCGCTTGCCCGCCTCGACCGGGCGATCCAATCCCTCCAGGGAGATGGTCCATGACTCGCGAGGACGTTCAGCGCTGGCTCGATCGCTACGTGGCGGCCTGGAAGTCCTACGACCGGGCCGGGATCGAGGACCTGTTCTCGGCCGATGCGGAATACCGCTATCACCCCTGGCACGAACCCGTCCGGGGCCGGGACGCCATTGTCGCCGACTGGCTCGCGCCGAACGGCGACCCGTCGAGGCGCGATGCCGAGGGCACCTACGACGCGTCCTACGAGGCGTGGGCCGTCGAGGGCGACCGGGCCGTCGCGGTGGGAACCTCCGACTACTTCGGCGATGTCACGCGGTCGACGCGCATCCGGCGCTATCACAACACGTACCTGCTCGAGTTCGACGCCGACGGCCGCTGCCGGCGCTTCACGGAGAACTACCAGCTTGAGCGCTGATCAGGCCCGCCGCCAGGGCCTCCGAGGGGTCTGGGGGATCAAAGGACCCGGCTGAGGAGCTCCCAGGCCAGCCAGGCCACGCCACCCGAGGCGGGGATCGTGAGCACCCATGCCACCAGGATGTTGCCGGCAACCCCCCACCGGACGGCGGACAGTCGGTCACTAGAGCCGACGCCCATGATCGCCGACGAGATCACGTGGGTCGTGGAAACCGGCATGCCGAACGCCGAGGCGCCCAGGATGATCGTCGCCGCGGTCGTCTCCGCCGCGAACCCGTGAACAGGGTCCAGCTTGACCACCCGTTGGCCCATCGTCCGGATGATCCGCCAGCCGCCCGCTGCGGTCCCGAGGGAGATCGCCGAGGCCGCGAGGAGGATGACCCAGAGCGGGATCTTGGCGTCATGGGGAAGGTAGCCGGCGCCGATGAGGGCAAGGGTCATGATGCCGATCGTCTTCTGGGCGTCGTTCGAACCGTGACTGAAGGCCATGAACGCTGCGGATACGATCTGGAGCCGGCGGAATCGCTCGTTCAGGCGCCTCGGATGGGCGCGCCGGAAGACATTCAGCAGGATCACCATCAGGGTGAAGCCAAGCACGATGCCGATGATCGGCGAGGTGACGAGTGGGATGACGACCTTGCCGACGATGCCCTCCATCTTGAGCGCACCGGTCCCGCTCGCGGCTATGACGGATCCGATCAAGCCGCCGATCAGGGCGTGGCTGGAGGACGACGGGATCCCGGCCCGCCACGTCACGAGGTTCCAGGTGATCGCGCCGACAAGGGCCGCCGCGACGATGATCTGGCCGGCGTCGCCCTCCGGGGTCGTCGCGAGGCCCGACGCGATGGTCTTGGCGACCGCGGTACCGGTGAGCGCACCGACGAAATTGGCCGTGGCCGACATGAGGATGGCCTGGTCGGGGCGGAGCGCACGCGTCGACACCGAGGTCGCGATCGCGTTCGCGGTGTCGTGGAAGCCGTTGATGTAGTCGAACGCAACGGCAAGCACCAGTACGGTGATCAGGAGAAGGGGAAGGCCGTCGGGCACGCTGGAAGGCTAGCAGCCTCGACGGCGGCATGTCTCGCCCGGGGCCAGCCCAGGCGGGCAGCCCGGCGCAGCCGGCGGGTCCGCCGCTATCCTTCGCGAGATGCGCCTGAGCCAGCTTTTCTTCGCGACGCTCCGCGACGACCCGAGCGAGGCAGAGATGCCGTCGCATCGTCTCCTGCTGCGGGCCGGCTACCTCCGCCAGCTCGGATCCGGGATCTACTCCCTCCTGCCGCTCGGATTCCGGGTCACCCAACGGGTCGAGCAGGTCATCCGCGAGGAGATGGACCGGATCGGCAGCCAGGAGATGGAGATGCCGGTCGTGCACCCCGCCGAGCTGTGGAAGGAGAGCGGCCGCTACTTCAAGATCGGCCCAGAGATGGTCCGGTTCAAGGACCGTGGCGAGCGGGACATGGTATTGGCGATGACCCATGAGGAAGTGGTCGCGGTCCTGCTGCGCGACCTCGTTCGGAGCTATCGCCAGCTGCCGGTGATGGTGTATCACTTCCAGACGAAGTTCCGGGACGAGCCACGGTCCCGCGGCGGCCTCATCCGCGTGCGCGAGTTCGTCATGAAGGACGCCTACAGCTGCGATCGCGACGCCGCCGGCCTGGACCGGTCCTACCGGCTCCAGTACGACGCCTACGTGCGGATCTTCGAGCGGCTCGGCCTCAAGGCGATCGTGGTCGGTGCCGACGTCGGGATCATGGGCGGGTCCGGGGCCCACGAGTTCATGGTCATCAACGAGTTCGGCGAGGACACCCTCGTCCTATGCGATGCCTGCGGCTACGCCGACAACCAGCAGATCGCCGTCGTCGGCAAGCCCGATCCCGAGCCCGAGGCGCTCCTCCCGATGGAGGATGTCGAGACGCCGGACGCGACCACGATCGAGGCGCTCGCGGCATTCCTCGACGTCCCCCGCAGTCGGACGGCGAAGGCCGCCTTCTTTGTCACCGGCGAAGGCCGCTTCGTGGTGGCCATCGTTCGCGGCGACCACGACGTCAACGAGACGAAGCTCGTCAACACGGTCAAGGCCCGGGGCGGGCTCCGCCCGGCCACGGTCGAGGAGATCAAGGCCCGGGGCATGGAGGCGGGCTATGGCTCCCCGCTCGGCGCCCGTGACGCGACGATCGTCGTCGACGAGCTGGTCGCCCGCTCGCCCAACCTCGTGGCCGGCGCGAACCGGCCGGGCTGGCACGTCCGGAACGTCAACGTCCCTCGCGACTATGCGCCCGACCACGTTGCCGAGATCACGAACGCCCGGGAAGGCGATCCCTGCCCGACCTGCGGCGCGCCCGTGAAGCTCCGCAAGGGGATCGAGGTCGGCAACATCTTCAAGCTCGGCACCGACTTCTCGGTTGCCCTCGGGGCCTCGTACCTCGGCGAGGACGGGCAGTCCCATCCGATCGTCATGGGCTCGTACGGGATTGGCCTCGGCCGAAACGTGGCCTGCATCGTCGAGGCCCACCACGACGAGAAGGGCATCGCCTGGCCGGACGAGGTCGCCCCGTATCCTGCCCACCTGGTGACGATCGGCGCGGCCAAGGATCCGAATGTCGCCGGGATCGGGGACCGGCTCCATGTCATTGCCGGAGAGTCCGGCCGCGAGATCCTCTACGACGACCGTAACGAATCGCCCGGCGTGAAATTCACCGACGCCGAGCTCCTGGGTATGCCCTGGATCGTGACCGTCAGCCCGCGTTCGCTCGCCGCGGGCGGCGCAGAGGTCACCCGCCGCGTCACCGGCGAGCGCAGCACCGTGCCGCTCGAGACCCTCGAGAGCTGGCTTCGAGACGGCTTTCCGGGGCCCGCAGCCGCCAAGGCCTGAGACCCGGCAACCGGCTCGCCCGGCGTCGGCGCCGAGTCATCTCGGCGTCGAGTCAGCCGGCGTCAGCCCGGCGTCACGCGGGCCGCTCGACGGGTCCGGCGCTGTTCGGGTCGGTGATGTCGACAACAATCCGGAAGCTCCCGCCGTCAGTCCCCGCGGCCGCCTCGACCCCGGCCTCGGAGTGGACCAGGAAGCCGCCGCCGTTTGCGATCCAGGCGTCTGATGACCACGTGCCGTTGACGCCGGCGATGGATCCGAGGAGGGCCCCGAGCGCCTCGTCGCCCTGGTAGTGCGTCGCGTCAACGCCGTTCTTGTTCTCGGTCCCGACCGTGGTGAAGTTGCCGCCGAAGCCGGCGAAGTACGTGCCGAACATCTGCTCCGGCCTGAACGCCTGGAACATGGCACCAACCTGCGCCGCCGGCATCGAGGTCCATTCCGTGCTGCCGACATCCCTGAGCCAGGCCTCGGCGCCGATGACCACGAACTCCGTGCCGGACGTGGCGTTCCCATCGGCGTCGAGCTCGGCGATCTGCAGGGAGTTCGCCTTGGTGGGCTTGTTCACCACGACGCCCGAGTACACGCTGTGGCTGGTGGTCGCGACCCCGTTGCTCGTCGACGTCGATTCGATCTCGACGCGGAACGCGTAGGAGTCGAGGGCATCGAGCGCGGTCGTCGCCGCGGAGAATGCCTCGCTGCCGTCGCCGCCCGAGACCGACTCGACGGGGGTCTCCGGGGTCGGCGCTTCGGTCTGGCCGGACGCGATCGAGTCACCCGGTGCGGGCGTGGCGCCGGTATCCCCGGTCGGGGCCTGGGACGCGGATCCGCCGCAGGCGGCGAGCGCGAGCGCTCCGACGATCCCAAGGACAAGGATCGCCCCTCGCCCGCGGGCGATCGGCATTCGGAAGCTGGACATGGATCCTCCCCCTCGAGTGTGCGGTCGGTGACGACCGGCTTTCAGCTCCGTCCCGGTCATGATCCGTCGCCGGCCGGCGCCGTCTCGTCGACCATTGTCCCATCCAGCGCCTGGACAGGAGCGCCGTCGCCGGCAGGGATCGCCGCGACCAGTTGGCACCGGGGACGAGGGCCGTGGCTGCCTCGTCCTTATCATCGAGGCGGGTGATTGAGAACGTGACACTCGGCGGGATCGCAGCCCCGATGGCGATCTCGCTGATGCGGTAGACGGAGCCCTTCGTCCGGAGAGCGGCTTTCGCTCGCTCCTGGAGGGATGTCGCCTTGATGACGACGTCGGCCAGGACGCCGGGATCGATCCGATCGATCGCTGTGACCACGCCGCGCTTCGCCCGGGTCAGCGCCTGGCGCGCCTTCTCTGCCGTCGCCGGGTCGTGCATCGTGGCGGAGGCCTTCTCGGCCCCCTCTGTGACGGTCTGGCGAGTCTGGTCGGGCGACCCGGCCCCCACTGTCCGTCAAGCGTGCTTGATGGTGATCCGCTCGATGATGTTGGCGACGTCCTCGCACTTGTCGATCGTCGCCTCGAGGAGACCGTAGATCTCCTTCCACTTGATGACCTCGAGCGCGTCACCACCCCCGGAGAAGAGGTCGGCAATCGCCTTTCGGGCGAGCTGGTCGCCCTCGTTCTCGAGGCGGTGGACCTCGATCCAGTATTTCTCAAGGCCCTTGAAGCCCTTGAGGTGCTCCAGCGCCTCGTGGAGCTGCTCGCACTGGCGGACGACGATCGAGGCCTGCTCGACGGCAACCGCCGTGGGCGTTTCGACGTGGTACAGGACGAAGGTGTCGGAGACTTCTTCGATGAAGTCCAGGACATCGTCCAGGCCGCTGATCAGTGCGTGAATCTCCTCGCGATCGAACGGCGTGACGAAGGTTGCCTCCAGGCGATGCCCGATCTCGTGGCTGAGCTCGTCCCCGCGGTGCTCGGCATCACGGATCTCGCCGGCGCGGCGTTCCAGGACGTCATAGGAACGGAGCATGGCCTCGAGCAGCCGCGCCGCGCCGAGCACGTTCGCGGCATCCTCGGCGAACAGGTCGAAGAAGCGTTCATCGCGGGGAATCAGGCGAAGGCGCAATGCGGTCTCCTTCGGCAGTCGGCCGCGATGGGCCGTTCGGGCCTCACCTCGGAATCGTTCATCGTGTCCCAAGAGGGTACCGCGCGGGAGGTGATCCGGTATGCGATGCTCGCCCCTGCCGGCACCCTGCCACGCTCCCAGCCGAGGAGATCGATGCCCGACGTGGATGTCGCCACGCTTAACCTTCGGAATATCGCCGACCGCTGGCCCGAGCGCCTGCCGCTCCTCCTGGCCGACATGGCCGCCCTCCAGCCCGACCTGCTCGGGCTCCAGGAATGCGTGTTTGCCGTGGGCCAGGACCGGCTGCTCGGGGCCGCGGGTGCAGGCCGCTACGAGATCCAGCGCGGCTACGCCGGCCGGCCCGAGTACGGCAACAGCGTGCTCGTACGCGCGCCGCTGGCCGGAGGAGGGGACGCGGAGCGGCTGGACCTCGGCAGGAACCGCTCGGCGCTGCGGATTCCGGTGAACCTGCCCACGGGCGGGTCCCTCGACATGGTCGTGACGCACCTGCATCACCTGCCGGCGGACGAGGATGTCCGGGAGGAACAGGCTCGAGCGCTCGTGCGCTGGCTGGACGATCGACCGTCGACCGGCGGCACGATCGTTGTCGGGGACTTCAACGCCGAGCCCGTGGAGGCCGCCTACCGGGTGATGCTCGACGCCGGCTTCCGCTCGGCGCATGCCGAGGCAAACGGATCCGAACCGGCCGTAACCTGGCCGTCCGGGATCCAGGCGCCGGGCATGGATGCCGACGGTGAGCCCGGCTGCCTCGACTACATCTGGCTGCGCGGTCCGCTTCGGGCCACGGCAAGCCGGGTCGCCTTCGACCGACCGGCCGTCGAGGATCCGACGCTCTTCCCGTCCGACCACCTCGGCCTTGTGGCCAGAGTGAGACTGGAAGGGTAGGGTGGCTCACGCCCTGCGGCTCGCGCACCGGGGCGACTGGCGAGTCGCCGCCGAGAACTCGCTCGCCGCGATGTTGGCCGCGCTGGCGAACCCGGCCTGCGACGGTCTCGAGTTCGACGTCCGCGGCTCCCGAGAGGGGATCCCGATCCTGCTGCACGACGAAACACTGACCCGGGTCCAGGGGCGGCGGGAGCGGCCCGGTGAGTTGTCGGTTCGAGAGCTTGACGCCGCGGGAATTCCGACCCTCGAGACCGTGCTGGTCGCGGCGGGTCCCCGGCCGTTCCTCGATGTGGAGCTCAAGGGTGAGCCGATCCTCGGCGTGATCGCGGTGCTCGAGGCGGCCCGAGGAGCCTCGCTCGACCGCGCCGTCGTTTCGTCCTTCGAAGCGGGGACGCTCGCCTGGCTCGGGTCGCTCCGCCCGGCGTGGCCGCGCTGGCTCAATGCCGAAGATCTCGGTTCCGGGACCGTGGCCCTGGCCCGTGATCTCGGCTGCCGGGGGGTGTCCGTCGAGTGGCGTGCGATCAACGAGCACGCGCTCGCGCGTGCTCGAGCGGCCGGCCTGGAGGTCGCCGCCTGGACGGTCCGCCGCCGGGCGACCGCCGCCAGGCTGGAGCGCCTGGGTGTCGTCGCCCTGTGCGTGGAGGCGGCTGCGCTCGACGGTTAGGGGGTCGCCCGGGTCAGCAGCAGGCCCCGCCGCCGCAGCCGCACCCATCGTCGGCCATCGCCAGCGAACGTGTCGCCTCGGGGGAGGGGAGCGCGCGAGCGAGGCGGGCACGATCGACGCCGGCCCACGCCGGGGGCTTCCGCGCCCGGATGATCGCGGAGTGAAGCCCGTCGCCGACGCCGTGCGTTGACTCGATCGCGATCTGGGTGAGACCGGCCGCGAGGAGCCCTTCGCGGTACTCGGAGAAGGACAGGGCCCCCGCGATGCAACCGGCGAAGCTGCCGCGCTCGGCGCGGTCGGCCGGCGCCAGTGAGTCCTCGGCCACGACGTCGCTCACACCGACGCGGCCGCCGGGCCGGAGCACGCGGGCGATCTCGGCGAGCACCGCTCCCTTGTCGCCGGCCAGGTTGATGACGCAGTTGCTGATGACGACATCGACGGAGGCGTCCCCGAGCGGCAGTGACTCGATGGTGCCCTTCCTGAACTCTACGTTGGCGACCCCGGCATCGAGCGCGTTCCTGCGCGCGAGGTCCAGCATCTCGTCGGTCATGTCCACGCCGATGGCGAGGCCGGTCGGGCCCACCCTGCGGGCCGACAGGAGAACGTCGATCCCACCGCCGGACCCGAGATCGAGCACGGTCTCACCCGGCTGGAGCTCAGCGACTGCGGTCGGGTTGCCGCAGCCGAGCGAGGCCAGAACGGCCGCATCGGGCAGCGCGACTCGATCCTCGGGCGCGTACAGGAGCGATCCGAACAGCACCCGGCCGTCATCGGCGCAACAGGATTCCAGGGCTTCGGACCGGGCCGCGGCAGCCGGGCCGCTGCCGGCCGCGATAGCCGCCCCGGCATAACGAGCCCGAACGGTTTCGTGGATCTCGGCTACGGGGTCCGGCGCGTCCGGGCCCGGACGGGACACCGTGAACATCACTGCTACTCCTTCCCCAGGTCCGCCTCGCGGACCCCATTGGCTGTATCGACGGCCGTCAATATCCCATGTATATCGATAGTTGTCAATATCGACGTTGATCAAATAGACTGCCCGTCATGACCCGTCCCGTCGATCCAGATGTCCGGCTTTTCAGCGCATTGGCCGACGCCGTCCGCCTGTCCATCGTCCGCCAGCTGGCCGAATGCGACGGGATCTGCGCGTGTGACTTCACGGAGTCGTTCGATGTCTCCCAGCCGACGATCTCGCATCACCTGCGCGTGCTGCGCGAGGCCGGCGTGGTCACTTCTGAGCGCCGCGGCTCCTTTGTCTACTACCGGCTCTCGCCCGAGGCGATCGGGCGGCTCGGCGTCATCGCCCGCGATCTCGCACCCGGCGACTTCGTGCCGGTCGCGGACCTGCGCCTTCGGCCGCGTGGCGCACGAGCCACGAGTTCATCCCCGGGCGCCACGGCTCCGACCGGCTAAGGGGGCGCGAGCACCTCGGCTAGAAGTCCCGCCGCCCAGGCCTCGACCTCGTCGCGAACCTCCCGAAACACTTCCATCCGTTCGGCGTCCGATCCGGTCGAGAGCGCCGGATCCCGGAACGATCGATGAATCCGCCGTCCCTCGCCGGGAAAGACCGGACAGGCTTCGGCCGCCTCGTCACACACCGTGACCACGATGTCGAACGGCTCGTCAATGAACTCGGTCATCGATTTCGAGCGGGCGCCGGACCAGTCGACGCCGCGCTCGGCGAGGACCCGGACCGTCATCGGATGGACGGTGGACGGATTCGTCCCGGCAGAGACGACAGTGACGCGATCCCCACCCGCCCGGGCGAGGAAGGCCTCGGCCATCTGGCTCCGGCAGCTGTTGCCGGTGCACAGGACCAGGATCCGCGCCGGCGTTGAGAGCCCTGATTCCACGAGACTCATCCTACGTTCGAGCGCGCGTTCGAGTTTCGATGCCGTGGCGGGCGCGAGATCGGCGCGGCGCAGGAGCATCGCCCCGAGCGTGGCGAGGTCCGACTCGGTGCCGGACCGCAGCTCGGCTTCGAGCTCCGTCCATCGGTCGGTGGCGAGGCCGGCTCCGGCCGCCTCGACCTCGTCCAGGCTCAACTCGACAAGGCTCGCTTCGACCCGGATGTCACGCTGAAACCGGTGCTGGCGAAGTATTGCGATCGGGAACAGGCTCTCCCCGCCGATCTGGGCCAGGATGCGGTCCCGGGCGTCGCTCGCTGGCCAGCGGCGCGGGTCGTCTCCGGCTTCGATGTCGCCGGTGGCCTCGATGCCTCCTGCATCGCCCTCGAGCTCGAGGCGGTCATGCACGATGCCGGCGCCGCGCCGGATCGTCGACTTCACGGTCAGCCGACGCGAGCCTGCAGTCACCCGGATTCGGGCCACGAGCCCGGCCCGACGGAGCAGGCCTCGCTCGGTGTCCAGGTAGCGATCCTCGAGATCGACTTCGCGCGGGGCGGCCAGCGGGACGACACCGGGCAGCGATGCGGCAGGGTCCGCGATGATCGCTCGAATGGCCTCGAGATCGAGGACCGCCATCTTGAGCTCGATCTCACGCGGGTCGGACCCGGCGCCGTCAGCCCTCGGCGACATACCGGCGCTCGCCGGTTCGCGGATCCACGAGGACACGCATGCGCTGGCCCGTGCTGGGATCCACGAAGACTTCGGGTGTCATGCGGAAGCGCGGCTCAACCGGCGCGTCGGCCGTCTCGCCGCCTCCGGGCCCAGCCCGCGAGCCGGCTCGCTCTGTGGCTTCCGAGCGGTACCGTCCGCGCTCGATGAGCGGCACGATGACGAAGAATCCGCCGACGGCCATGGCCCACAGGCCTTCCGCGTGGCCCGAGACGACGAGGGCCAGGCCGCCGACCAGCTGAACCAGTCCGAGGACGACGATTCCCGCGCGAACCAGGGTGCGCATGGCTGCCGCTATTCGGTCGGCTGGGGGGCGTCCGCCTCGGGCTCCACCACCACGGCGGTCCCGTAGGCCACGATCTCCGACATCGTCCCCGCCAGCTCGGAGCTGTCGAAGCGCATCGAGATCACAGCGTTCGCTCCCATGAGCGTGGCGTTCCGCACGAGGCGGTCCAGGGCCTGGCGCCGAGTGTCCTCGAGCAGTTCGGTGTACTCGTGGATCTCGCCGCCCCCGAGCGATCGGAGCCCGGCGATGATGTTGCCCGAGAACCCACGGCTGCGGACGACAAGTCCGAAGGTCTGTCCCTTCGTCTCGACGACACGATGCCCGGCGATGAATGGAGCGGTGGCGACGATCATCCAGATTCCTCCCGGGACGCCAAAGCAGATGCGGGCGCTCGACCAGCCGTGCAGGTCGCACAGGTGCAGCGATCCCGCAGGAGCACGAACGGGTAATACCCGGTGTGATGCCCGTCCGCCCAGGCCGGGGCGATCGCGTACGAGCCGATGAGATGGACGTCGACCAGCCGGGTCTGCTCGGCAGCGAGCGTCGGGGTCGTGTCCAGCCAGCCCGGCAACCCTGCCTCACCCCGACAGAAGGCGCACGGGCACAGCCATCGAAGTGCGACCGCGTCGAACGTCGTCCGGTGGCCGTCCGCCCAGTCGATCTGCAGGCTGCCGGCCGCCCGGTCGGCGTGGATGCGGACCGGGCTCGCCTGCTCGCCGGACGGAAGCGTTCTCACGTCGCCGATTGTGCACCGGCGGCGCCATCGATGCCGTCGGACCCATCGGCCCTGGAGATCCGGCCGAACATCCCGGTCGCGGCGCCGGCCGGTGCGCGATCATTCACGACGTGGTCGACGCGCTACCGAACGCAGCCCTCGCCGCCGTCGCGCACGCCCAGCGAGCCGAAGCCGTCGCGACCGATCTTCGAGTGGATCCCGCCCGTGGGCTGTCAACCGGGGAGGCTGCGGATCGGGCCGGCGCCGTCGGGCCCAACGAGCTTGAAGCACGCCGGCGGGAATCCATCTTTGGCATGGTCGTTGAGTCGGCCACGGAGCCGTTCGTGCTGCTGCTTGTGGCGGCCGGCATCGGCGCGATCCTCCTGAACGAGGTCCGCGACGGCATCCTCGTCCTCCTCGCATTAATCCCGATCGTTGGCGCCGATGTCGTCACCGAGTACCGCGGCGAGCGGGCGCTCGACGCCCTGCGGGATGCCTCTGCTCCAATGGCCCGTGTCCGGCGCGGCGGCGTCGCGGTGGATGTCCGCGCTGCGACGATCGTGCCGGGCGACGTTGTCCTGCTGCGGGTCGGGGACATCGTCCCGGCCGACCTGCGCGTCAACCGCTCGGACCGGCTGCTCGTGGATCGAAGCGTCCTCACCGGTGAATCGGTTCCTGAACCTGCTCGGGTGGATCCGGA
>Ga0334722_10000955_pt1 | contig 38618 bp, 45 predicted proteins | sample C3_bottom_MG_FD_207210 | JGI IMG/M metagenome (GOLD analysis project Ga0334722, IMG submission 207210) | Sediment microbial communities from Yellowstone Lake, YNP, Wyoming, USA - C3_bottom | ecosystem: Environmental > Aquatic > Freshwater > Lake > Sediment | place: USA: Wyoming | collected...
CCCGCGTCGTTTGCAGGATGTCGCGCACGACGCTCATGCCGAACGCACCAATTGCAGCACCTGGCCCGAGAGCGCCTTGAACGCCGCGTCCTCGATCAGCCGGTCCCACACGCGCGGACGCGGAAGCGTCACTTCGAGTTCCTTTAGCACCATGCCCTTGGACAGTACGATCACGCGATTGGCGAGGAACACCGCCTCGCTTACGTCGTGGGTGATGAAGATCACGGTCGGCCGGCGCTCCTGCCAGATGCGCGTGAGTTCCTCCTGCAACGTCATGCGCGTCTGCGCATCGACGCTCGCGAACGGCTCGTCCATCAGCAGCACTTCCGGATGGTTTGCCAGCGCCCGCACGACCCCGACGCGCTGCTGCATGCCGCCGGACAATTCGTTCGGATAACGCTCGGCGGCCTCGGCGAGCCCGGCAAGAGCCAGGTACTCACGCGCGATTTTTTCGCACTCCGCTTTCGGCAGGCCCCGCATCTTCGGTCCAAAGCCGACGTTCTCGAGCACCGTCTTCCACGGAAACAGCGCGAACGACTGAAACACGACGCCGCGCTCCGGCCCCGGTCCCTTGACCGGCTGGTCGTTGAGCAGAATTTCGCCGCTGGAAACCGGGATGAAGCCGGCGATCATGTTGAGCAGCGTGGTCTTGCCGCAGCCCGAGGGGCCGACGACGGAAACAAACTCCCCCTGCGTAACCGTCATCGACACGTCGCGCACCGCAGTGACGTGGGCCCCCGCATAGGGGTCGAAATAGGTTTTCGAAAGATTGCGCAGCACCAGACTTTTCATTGTGTTACCAGCCCCCAGCGCTGCCCGGTGGCGCGCTCGATCGGCGCCAGGATCCAGCCATCGACGATATACCAAAGCAGGCCCAGTACGATCATGCCGAGCAGTATCTCGACCACCGAGCCCGCACGACGCGCATCGAACATGAGAAAACCGATGCCACTGGTGCCAACGATTATTTCTGTCGCGATCAGCGCGCGCCAGCCAAAGCCTAAGCCATTGCGCAATCCTGTGATGATGTTGGGCAACGCGCCGGGAAGAACGACTTCCAGTATGACCCGAGCGCGCGAGGCGCCCAGGCAGCGCGCCGCGCGATGCAGTTCCAGTGGTACCGTGCGCACGCCCAGTGCCGTATTCAGCACGATCGGGAACAGCACGGTATAGACGATTACGAACGTCATGGTGATGAGGCCGAATCCGAACCAGATGAGCAGGATAGGCAGCCACGCGATGTCGCCGATCGCCTGAAAGAACAACAATATCGGCCAAAGGATCGCTCGGGCACGCGCGTTCAGGCCGACCAGCACGCCTAGCGGTATGCCGATCGCCATACCGGTCGCCGCCCCCACCGCCAGGCGCACGACGCTGTCCTGCAGGTAGTCGGGAAGGATTCCCTTATGCATGAGCGCAACAAAGGAACGTGCCACTTCCATCGGCCCGGGAAGGAAGACGCGCGGAAATACGCCGGATTCCGCAACCACAGCCCACAGCGCAACGATGGGGATGAACGGCACGATCGAGTGAATTGTTGGATAACGCGTCGCCCAGCGCACGTAGGCTCCCCAGATTCTAAGAAGCGTGCTCATGTGCGCACCACCATGCCCCAGCGCTCGATGGTCGCGCGCTCCAACGGGGCAAGCAGCAGCCGGTCGAGCACGAGCCAAATGATCCCGATTACGATCATGCCGAACACAATTACCTCGGTGCGATAGAAATCGCGCGCCAGAAACAACATGTAGCCCAACCCGACGTTGGTCGCGATCATCTCCGCGGCGATTAGCCCGCGCCACGCAAAACCGAGTCCCGTGCGAACGCCAGTGACTATGTTCGGCAGGGCGCCGGGCAAGATCACCTGCGTAAGCATGGTCCAGCCGCTCGCGCCGAGCGAGGCTGCCGCCCGCCGCAAGGGCAGTGGAATGCTGGAGACTCCCAGAAGCGTGTTGTACGCGACCACGAAGAATACGGCGTTGAAGATGACGAAGGTGATGGCACCGAATCCGTAGCCGAACCAAAGCGTGGCGATGGGAATCCAGGCAATCCCGGCAAGCACGGAAAAGAAGCGAAATAGCGGAGTCAGAAAGGCGGACACGCCACGGCTGAGACCCATTGCAACACCAAGCGGGATGCTGACGACGATCGCAAGCGACGTGCCCACAGCGACGCGACCGAGGCTGGCGCCAATGTGGCGGACGAGCGTTCCGTCCTGAATCGTTTCAATGCCCGCGCGCGCAACCGATTCGACGTTCGGGAAAATGCGCGGACTGACACCGAACGCGCGCACCACCACCTCCCACAGCAGCAGCAGAAACAGCAGCGGCGCGACAAACTTCACCGCCGCCAAAACGCGGGGAAACCGCGCTTGCGCGGCTCCCGCGGCCGCGGGAGCGGCCGCGAGACGGTGCAGTTGCTGCGACGCGTTACCCATGGCAAGTCATGCTAGCGAAGATTCGCCGCAAGTTTTTTGATCGAGATCATGGCGTGACTTGCGCGAGGCGCGCGCCGCCTTGGCGCTTAAGGCTGCCGCCGGGAGATTATCTGGCGCCATTCTCTGTCCCCTCCTGCCCGAAAGTCCAACTACTATATCATATCTCAGATATGGTATTTGAGGTCGCCGAACTGCGGTATGATGCTGCTGACAGACCATAGGCCAGACCAAGAAATGACCAGTGCGACGAAGATCGAGCGCCCCAAGTCTCTCACCGACATTGCGGTCGAGCGCATCCGCGACGCCATCGTCGAGGGCAAGCTCGGCCTGGGTGGACAGATCTCGGAGGCCGCGCTTGCGCTGGAACTCGGCATCAGCAAGACCCCGGTGCGCGAGGCGCTGTTACGGTTGAAGGCGGACGGCTTGGTCGACGTCCATCCGCAGCGCGGCACCTACGTATTCAGCGTGGGCAGCGAGGACGTGCTGCAGATCTGCCGCTTCCGCGAAATTTTGGAGGCGGCGGCACTGGGAGAAGCGTTGGCGGCGGATCGCGACGGGTTGATCGCGGCACTGGAACAAAACCTGCGCATCATGAAGGAAGCGAAGCGCGCGGGTGGTGCACGCGCGGTGCCCGAGCTCGACGCGGAATTCCACGGCATAATCATGCAACGCTCGTGCAACACCTATCTACGAAACGCCTACAGGCTGGTCGAGCACAAGATCAATGCATTGCGCTGGCGCCTGCCAGTGAACAGCGAGCAGATCGAACACTGTCAGTCAAATCACGCGACTATCGTCAAACAAATTCGGGAAGGCAAGCTGGCACAGGCGCAGACGATATTGAAGTCCCACATTCGCGACACCCAGGAAGCCTACCTCCAGGCGGGCAGTGTAGGCACCAAGAGCAAGACCTGAGCGGCGGCGCTGACTCAACAGGCGCTGGCGCGGGAGCCTGATTTGCCCGCACTGCACTGCCTGCTCCTCGGCTGCCGCAGCGGCAAGCGCTCAAACGTTGTCTTTTATCAGGTTTATTTGTATTGAAGTATCCGGACAAATCCTGCTTGTCGTTTAGACGTTGAAGCGAAAGTGCATGACGTCGCCGTCGCGCACCACGTATTCCTTGCCTTCCAGGCGCATCTTGCCGGCTTCCTTCGCCCCCTGCTCGCCCTTGCAGGCGACGAAATCGGCGTAGGAGATGACCTCGGCGCGGATAAAGCCGTGTTCGAAGTCGGTATGGATCACACCAGCGGCCTGCGGCGCGGTCGCGCCGATCTGCACCGTCCAGGCGCGCACCTCCTTCGGGCCCGCGGTGAAATAGGTCTGCAGGCCGAGCAGCGCATAGCCCGCCCGGATCAGGCGGTCCAGCCCCGGCTCCTCCAGGCCCATGTCGGCGAGAAATATCTGTTTGTCCGCGTCCTCCAGGTCCGCCATCTGCGCCTCGATGGCGGCACAGATTGCGACCACCGGAGCGCCCTCGGCCTTGGCGAATTCCCGCACCCGCGCCAGCAGCGGGTTGCCGTTGAAGCCGTTTTCATCGACGTTGGCGACGTACATCGCCGGCTTGGCCGTCATCAGGCACAGCGGCTGCATCACCTCGCGTTCCTCGCGCGACAGCTCGACGCTGCGCGCCGGCTTCGCTTGATTCAGCACCGGCAGCACCTTTTCCAGCACCGCCATGATCCGCTGCGCCTCCTTGTCGCCCGACTTCGCGACCTTGGCGTAGCGTGCCATGGTCTTCTCAACGGTCGCCAGATCGGCCAGCGCCAGCTCCGTGTTGATGGTCTCGATATCGCTCAGCGGATCGATCTTTCCGGCAACGTGCACCACGTTGTCATCGGCGAAACAGCGCACCACGTGGGCAATGGCGTCGGTTTCGCGGATATTGGCGAGAAACTTGTTGCCCAGGCCTTCACCTTTGGACGCGCCGGCAACCAGGCCGGCGATGTCGACGAACTCGACCACCGCGGGAATGGTTTTCTGCGGTTTGGCGATGGACACCAATTGCGCCAGCCGCGCATCGGGCACCTCGACGATGCCCACGTTGGGCTCGATGGTGCAGAAAGGGTAGTTCTCCGCCGCGATGCCGGCCTCGGTAAGCGCGTTGAACAGCGTGGATTTGCCGACGTTGGGCAAGCCGACGATACCGCATTTCAAAGACATGGTTAAGACCCTAATTCAAATTTGGCGGGTGTAAAGAGCGAGGGTGTATCCCCTCGTTTCATTCAAGCGCTTGCCGGCGGATTTTCCGGCGCCTGCGGTTTGGGCTTGGTATGCAAGCGGTGCATCGCCGCTGCCATCTTGTCGGCAAGTATCAGTTCGAATGCATCGACGCCGCGGCTTATCGCCGCATCGATCAGAGCGTGCTCTTCCTTGCGCGGGGCGTGGAGCACGAAATCGGCCACTTCCTGTTCGCTCGCGGCAATGTCGCGCGGATGGCCTATGCCTATGCGCAAGCGCCAGAAATCCGGCGCGCCCAGCTTCTCGATGATGTCCCTCAGGCCGTTGTGGCCCGCGTGGCCGCCGCCCTGCTTGATCTTGGCGCCTCCGGGCGGCAGATCGAGCTCGTCGTGCACCACCAGAATTTCCCCGGTCGCAATCTTGTGGAACTGCGCGATGGCACCCACGGCGGAACCGGATTCGTTCATCCAGGTCTGAGGGAGCAGCAACCACGCCGCTCCGGCCCCGGTGTCGAGTTTGCCCAGCAGGGCGTGAAACTTGGGTTCCTTCCTCAGCGTGAGCCGGTGCTGTGCAGCCAACCGCTCCACCAGCCAGAAGCCGGCGTTGTGGCGCGTGCCTTCGTATTTCTTGCCCGGATTGCCCAGGCCGACGATGAGTTTGATCGACATCTTGGCGCCGCTAAAGAAACCATTTCCTTGGCACACAGCGCATCGCGAGGCACGAGCACTGAAACAGCCCGCGTTAGCTTTATGCGCGGGCGGTCCTTAACAAAACAGGCAGAGGCCCAAGCCTCTGCCTGTTAATGAAGAACGTAAGCGGACTATTTCTTGTCCGATTTCTCTGACTTCTTCTCGCCCTTGTCCCCGCCTTTTTCCGCAGCTGCCGGCTCGGCGGACTGCTTGCTGGTGGGAACCTCGGACGCCGCCACCGCGGCTTCGGCCACAGCAGCGTCGGCCGCCTCGTCCGCCACCTGGGCGCGCGGTATCTGCACCACGGCCACCGGCGGGTTCTCGGCGCCGTGCAGGATGGCTTCCACGCCCTTGGGGAGAGGCAGATCCCTGACGTGCACCGTGTTGCCCAGCGCCATGTCCTTCAAATCGACTTCGATGAACTCGGGCAGGTCCGCCGGCAGGCAGCGGATCTGGAGTTCGCTCATGACGTGGCTGACGAGACCGCCGGACAGTTTCACCCCCGGCGACTGTTCGGCGTTGATGAAGTGCAGCGGCACCTTCATCTGGATTTTCACGTCGGCCTGGACGCGCTGGAAATCGATGTGCTGGACCTCCACCCTGAACGGGTGCATGTTGACCGCGCGCAGCAGCACCTGCTCCTTCGCTCCGTCCACATTCAGCGTGAGCACCGAGGCGTGGAACGCTTCCTGGCGCAGCTGGTGGTACAGCGCGTTGTGATCGAGCTCGATGACGACCGCAGGCTGACTGCCCCCGTAGACGATGCCGGGGGTCTTGCCTTCACGGCGCAGGCGGCGGCTCGCTCCGGTGCCCTGCTTGGTGCGCTTTTGCGCGTTGACTTCGATTTGCATGTTGCACTCCTGGTTATGGCGGCCCCGCGACCAGGTGCCGCCGTTTGAAAAAAATTAAGTTGTTTGGTGTTTATGCCTCATTCGCTGAACAAGGAGCTCACCGAATCCTCGTTGCTGATGCGCAAGATCGTCTCCGCCAGCAGGTCGACCACGGAAAGCACGCGGATCTTGCTGCACTTCCTCGCGTCTTCGCGCAGCGGAATGGAATCGGTGACCACCACTTCGTCCAGCGCCGAATTGGCAATGCGCTCCACCGCGCCGCCCGAAAGCACCGGATGGGTGCAGTAGGCGAGCACCTTGATTGCACCCTCGTTCTTGAGCGCCTGCGCCGCCTTGGCCAGCGTCCCGGCGGTGTCCACCATGTCGTCCATGATGACGCAGGTGCGGCCTTTGACGTCGCCGATGATGTTCATCACCTCGGAATCGTTCGCCTTGGGGCGCCGCTTGTCGATGATGGCCAGGTCCGACTCCAGGCGCTTCGCCAGTGCGCGCGCGCGCACCACGCCGCCGACGTCGGGCGAGACCACCAGCAGGTTCTCGTAGCCGTGCTTCCACAGATCGCCCAGAAGGATGGGTGCGGCGTAGATGTTGTCCACCGGCACATTGAAGAAACCCTGGATCTGGTCGGCATGCAAATCCATGGTCAGCACCCGGTCCACGCCCACCGCTTCGAGCATGTTCGCCACCACCTTGGCGCTGATCGCGACGCGCGCCGAGCGCGGCCTGCGGTCCTGGCGCGCGTAGCCGAAATACGGCAGCGCGGCCGTGACGCGGGCGGCCGATGCGCGTTTCAGCGCATCGATCATGATCAACACTTCCATCAGGTTGTCGTTGGTGGGCATGCAGGTGGACTGCAGCACGAAACAGTCCTTGCCGCGCACGTTTTCCATCAGTTCGATCATCACTTCGCCGTCGGAGAAGCGGCTGACGCTCGCGCTGCCCAGGCGGATGTTCAGGCGTTTGGCCACCCCAGCAGCCAATTGCGGATTGGCGCTGCCGGCAAAAACCATCAGGTGATCGTAAGCCATGTCTGAAGCCTAGTTGTTACCGCGCGAACCATCCGCCTCGTTGCGGCGGCGGACCCATCGAATGCTGGCTGGGGAGGTAGGGATCGAACCTACGAATGCCGGAATCAAAATCCGGTGCCTTACCACTTGGCGACTCCCCAAAACTCTAACGGGCTGCTGAAAAATTAGCAAAACAGCCGCAAAACGATACGCTTACCAAATACCCCAAGCTCGACAGCCTCTGGCTTGGGGGATATCAAAGGGGGCGTGCCCACTTTTTCAATACCCGGTTACCCGGTCAACCCGTGCAGCGGATGCAACTCCAAACCGCGCACCACGAACCCCCGCATCGCCGAGGGCAACTGCGCCTGGGCCGCGTGCGCCGCGGATTCAGTGGAAAATTCGGCATACACGCAGGCGCCGGAACCGCTCATGCGCGCCTCACCGTGCTGTTTCAGCCAGGCCAGATGGCGCGCCACTTCAGGATAACGTTTGCAAACCACGGGCTCGAGGTCGTTACGCAAGACGCGTCTTTTCAGCCCATCGAAAAAGGCCGTAATTCTGATCGGTTTTGCCTCTCGTGTCAATTCGGGCGCGGCGAAGACGGCGGCCGTGGGCACCTGTACCGGCGGGACCAGCACCAGATACCAGGCAGGCGGCAGCGCAAGCGGCGTCAGCTCTTCTCCCACGCCTTCGGCAAACGCGTTCTGGCCAAACACGAACACCGGTACATCGGCGCCGAGCCTGAGCCCGAGTCGCTGCAGTTCCTCGCGTTTCAGGCCCAGTTGCCACAGATGGTTGAGCGCGACCAGGGTTGTGGCCGCGTCCGAACTGCCGCCGCCCAGCCCGCCGCCCATGGGTATGCGCTTGTCGAGTTCGATTTCGACGCCGCCCGGGTACCCGGTCGATTGCTTGAGCAGCATCGCGGCGCGCACGCACAGGTCCTGTTCGGGCGCCACGCCGGCGAGCGGGCGCAGCAGCGTGATCTCCCCGTCTTCGCGTGGCTTGAACCGCAGCGTATCGCTCAGGTCGATCAGCCGGAACGCGGTCTGCAGGGTGTGATAACCGTCGGCGCGCCGCCCGGTGACGTGCAGAAACAAGTTGAGCTTGGCCGGCGCGGGCCATGCGTCCCGCCAGCGGGTCACGGCGCGTTCCCCCACTGGTCGATGACCAGCCGGATTTCCATGTCGTCACGGGACAGGCGCAGCCGCTGGGGCAATCCGTAGGCGTAGTCGAGGAACTCCACCAGCCAGCCCGATTGCCGCAATTCGGCGAGACGATGAGTGCTGTCGCGCCGCTCTTGCGCCGGGGCGCCGGCCGCCGCGCGACCGCGCACCCAGTCGGGCAGGCCCGCGAGCGGCAGGCGCCATCCCAGCACCTGCTCGGTCAGGCTCTCGACGTCGCTCGCCTGGTACACCTTTTGATCCGAAGTGGTCAGACTCGCCATTGCATCGCGCCGTACGATGCGCGCCATGCCCTGGCCCAGCGGGTTCGAAAGCAGCAGATCGTCGCTGGCCGGGTCGTGCTGCCAGGTGAACTTGCCGCTCACCGCCTCGGTTGCGTATTTCACCGATACCCGGCCGGAAAGATAGAACGCGTCGCCGACAGGCCCGGACGGCGCCGGCTGCTGCTCGATCGCGGCGCATCCGGCGAGCAGCAAGAAGACCCAGATTAGTGCGGATCGCATGACGAAGACCTCGGACCCTATGCCAGTATTTTGTAAACGCCTGATGATGGCAGAACTGGCGCAGATTTCGATATCTGTCGCGATCGCATCCGCGGGGGGGATATACGCCGCAAAGCAAGTCCCCTTGGGGGACAAGGGGGGGATGCATCCCCCCCTTGTTCGTCAGATAAGGGCTTTTTCAATGCCGAAGACGCGGTGTTTGCTTCGACCTTGCACAAATCAAGGCTTGAAGCGCTTGATGGTACCGTTGAGAGCCTCGTTATCCGGGGTCTTCTTGGTCGCTTCGAGCCAGATTTTCTCGGCTTCGCTGCGCTCTCCCGAGACCCACAATACCTCACCCAGGTGTGCCGCGATCTCGGGATCCGGGCGCGCAGCGTAAGCCTTGCGCAGATACTCCAAAGCCTGCTGCTGCTTGCCCATGCGGTACAGCACCCAGCCCATGCTGTCGATGATGAACGGGTCCTCGGGCGCAAGCTGCAGCGCCTTCTCGATCAACTGCTGCGCCTCGGGCAGGCGCAGGCTGCGGTCGGCCAGGGAATAGCCGAGGGCGTTGTACGCATGCGCGTGGTCGGGCTGCAGGCGGATCAGTTTCTCCAGATTGGTCTCAAGCAGGTCCACACGATCGAGCTTTTCCGCCAGCATGGCGTAATCGTAGAGCAGCTCCGGCTGGTCCGGCAGCGTCTTCAGCGCGTTCTCGATCAGCTCGAATGCCTCGCGCGGCTGGTTCGCATCGCGCAGCAGTTGCGCTTCGCCCAGCAGCAGCTGCACGCGCCCCTCGACGCTGCCGGCTTCGACTTGCCGCAGATGGGCGCGCGCCGCGTCGAGCTTGCCTTGCTTGCCCAGCACCTGGGCATAGCGCAACTGCGCCCGCAAATACGCATCGTCGCCGGCGACTTCGTTATACCAGCGCAGCGCTTCCGGGTAATTTTTTTGCTCCTCGGCGATCTGGCCCAGATACATGCGCACCGTGTTCTTGTCGCGATAGGGCAGTACCAGCAGACGCTTGAAATTCGCCTCCGCCGGCGCGTAGTCCTGAAGCTGCAATGACAGCACGCCGACGGCGAAGACCACGTCGGCATCGTCCGGAAAATCCTTGGACAGATTCTGGAACTCGGCGCGCGCCTCGGTATATTTTCGCTCGGCCACGAGCAGCCGCGCATAGCTCATGCGCACTTCGCGCTCCTTGGGATGCTTCGCGAGAAAAGCGGCGAGGCGCTCGAGCGCCAGCGCGTTCGACTGTCGCTGCAGCAGTTGCGCCTCCAGCAGCACCGGCAGATTCCAGTCCGGCTTGAGCCTGGACGCCGCGCGCACTTCGGTCAGGGCGAGTTCCTTCTCGCCGGCGCCCGCCGCCGCTTGGGCGATGGCGAAGTGCGCCTGCGCGACCATCGGATGGGGCTCGGCCAGTTGCCGCACCAGCTTCAGCGTCTGCGCCTTGTCCTGGTTGTTCGTGAGCAGGCGCTGAAGCTGCAGGAATCCGTCACCGCTGCGGTCGTCTTCCAGCAGTTTTTGCAGATACGGCAGCGCTTCCTCCTCGCGCTTCGCGGCAATCAGCAGGCTGGTAAGCGCCTGCAAGGCCTGCATCGAGGAGGGTTCGCTTTCATACCAGATCCTGGCGGCGTCGATCGCGGCGGCGGGCATGCGCGCGTACACGGCGACCTCGGCCGCCCGTCTGGCGATGCGCGGATCGCGCGTGTGCCTGGCCAGATCCGCGTAGGCCTGCGCCGACAGGCCGACAGCCCCGCGCTGGCCGGCGATTTCCGCAAGGAGGTATTCGTACAGCACCGCCTCGGTCAGATCCTGTTTGGGCAGGTCCGCTTTGACTGGAATTGCGGGTGCAGCTGCCGGCGCGTCTGCCTTCTTGAGCTCGGCCTGTCCGGTCTGGACCTGCGTTGCCGGCGGCGTAGGCGCCGCTTGCCGTGCCGGTTGCTGCGCGCAGGCAGCAAGCATCAGGCTCAGGCCCGCAAGCAGTGTCCGGACGAGCAAAGGAAAGGCGGGTCGAAGCGAAAAAGGCATTGTTGCGCGGATAGCTTAGCGTGGGGGGTACATATTAGGTATATTTGCGCGCCAGTACAAGGAAAACCGGTCTGTCAAAACCATGCCCGAACTACCCGAAGTCGAGATCACGCGCCGGGGTATCGAACCCCATCTGGCCGGCAAAATCATCACCGGCGTGCGCGTCAGCCAGCGCAGATTGCGCTGGCCGATACCGCTCGATCTGGCGGCGCGCGTCACCGGCCTGCGCATCGCCGGCATCGAGCGCCGCGGCAAATATATTCTTGTCGACTGCGGCGCGGACGCGCATGCCGGCTGGCTGATCCTGCACCTGGGCATGTCCGGAAGCCTGCGCATCCTGAATGCCGGCGCCGAAGCCGGGCGACATGAGCATTTCGATCTGCTGCTGGGGAAGAAGTTGCTGCGCCTGCGCGACCCGCGCCGCTTTGGCGCCGTGCTGTGGCATGGCGGCGACATCGCGCGCCACCCCTTGCTGGCGAATTTGGGCGCCGAGCCGCTGGAAGACGCGTTCACCGGCAAGCTGCTGCACGCGGCCACACGCAAGCGTAAGACTGCGGTGAAGCTGGTATTAATGAACGCGAACATTGTCGTCGGGGTCGGCAATATCTACGCCAACGAAAGCCTGTACCACGCCCGCATCAATCCGCGCACCCAGGCGCTGCGCCTGTCGCTCGCACGCTGTGAAGCGCTCGCCGCCGCAATCAAGTCGACGCTGAACCAGGCGCTGGCCGCCGGCGGCAGCAGCCTGCGCGACTTCGTTCACAGCGACGGCAGCTCGGGCTATTTCCAGCAGCAGTACTACGTCTACGGCCGGGCCGGGCAGCCCTGCCGCGTCTGCGGCACACCTATCCGCCAGTTGCGCCAGGGCCAGCGCTCCACTTTCTACTGTCCGGTCTGCCAGAAGTAGCCCGCCGGCATCGCTCCCTGGAGGGGCGTTCAGCCGTTTTGCTTCTGCGCCATCAGGCGCAGATATTTCTGCTGCAGCGCTTCCTTGGTTTCGGCATGCTCCGGGTTGAGCGGTATGCAGTCCACCGGGCAGACCGCGACGCATTGCGGCTCGTCGAAGTGGCCCACGCACTCGGTGCACTTGGCCGGGTCGATGACATAGATCTCCGCCCCCTGGGAAATAGCGCCGTTCGGGCACTCCGGCTCGCACACGTCGCAGTTGATGCACTCGTCGGTGATCATCAGCGCCATATCAGCCTCCCATCTGCCGGACTTTTTCCTTGATCCAGCGCTCCACCGACGGCTGAACGAACTTGCTCACGTCCCCGCCCAGGGTCGCGATTTCGCGCACCATCGTGGCGGAAACGAACATATGCTGTTCGCCGGGGGTCAGAAACAGGGTTTCCACATCCGGGTAAAGGTTGCGGTTCATCCCCGCGAGCTGGAATTCATATTCGAAGTCGGATACGGCGCGCAATCCGCGCAGCACGACGCGTGCGTTCTGCGAGCGGATGAAATTCATCAGCAGGCCGCGAAAACTCTCGACGCGCACATTGGTATAAACCGACAGAACTTCGCGCGCCATGGCCACGCGCTCGTCCAGCGTGAAGAACGGCTGCTTGCCCCGGCTGTCGGCGACACCGACGATCAGTTCGTCGAACACCATGGCCGCGCGCCGCACCAGGTCCTCGTGGCCGCGCGTAAGGGGATCGAAAGTCCCCGGATAGACTGCCCTAGTCGCCATATGTCACCAAAGTATAGTGCACCTGTCCGGCGCGTCCCTGCTTGAGCACGCGCCAGCCGTCCGACGGCGCGAAGGCCGCCGCGCCTTCGACGTAGATTCGCGCCCCTGGCCGCAGCAGCGGCACGACCCGCGTCAGGGCCTGCGCCAGCAGGTTCGAACGAAACGGCGGGTCGAGGAAGATCAGGTCGAAACGCGCCGCCGCGTCGGATGCAGCGGCCGAGGCGAATTCTAGCGCATCCACGCAATGTACCAGCAGGTTTTTCGCTCCGAGCAGATCGGCGTTGCTGCGCAGCGCGGCGCACACGCTGCGGCTTTTTTCCACCATCACCACCGAGGCCGCGCCGCGTGACAGCGCCTCGAATCCGAGCGCGCCGCTGCCGGCGAACAGGTCGAGACAGCCGAGGCCGGACAGGTCCTGTCCCAGCCAGTTGAACAGCGTTTCGCGCACGCGATCGGCACTGGGTCGCAGGCCTTCATGATCGTGAAAGCCGATGCGGCGGCTGCGCCATTCGCCGCCGATGATACGGACCTGGTTAGTTTTCGCCACTTCCGACGACGACCGTCACCAGATGTTCCGCCCGCACGCGCCGCGCGAACGCTGCGCGGACCTGGTCCACGCTCACTTTCTCTACCCGCGCCGGGAAATCGTCCAGCCAGACTAGCGGCAGTTGATAAAAACCGATCAGCGCGACCTGATCCAGCAGTTTGCGGTTGCTGTCTATGCGCAGCGCGAAACCGCCGACCAGATTCTGTTTCGCCGCTTTGAGTTCGGCCGCGCTCGGGCCGCGCGCGAGGAATTCGTCGACTACAGCGCGCACCCGCGCCAGCGCTTCCCCGGCCTGCTCTTTCTTGGTCTGCAGCCCGATCCGCAGCGGGCCTTCCTGCGCCAGCGGCAGGAAGTAACTGTAGATCTTATAGGCGTAGCCGCGCTTCTCGCGGACCTCCAGATACAGACGCGATACGAAACCGCCGCCGCCGAGGACGTAGTTGCCCACCAGCAGCGGGAAATAGTCCGGGTCGCTGCGCGCCAGCGCCGGCAAGCCCAGCAGGATATGGCTTTGCGATGCCGGATGCGCAATGTGCAGCGTCTGGCTGGCCGGCTGCGTCACCGCCGGAAGCGCTGCCGGCGCGCCGCCCGAGCGCGGCAACCCCGCCGTAAGCTGCTCGGCGATGCGCTCGGCCAGAGCGCGATCCGCGTCGCCGACGATGGTAAGCACGGCGCGCCCGGCGACGTAGTTCGCGCGATAAAAGCCCTCGACATCGGCGCGCTCGATGCGCCCTACGGTCTCGGGCGCGGGCGCAAGCGCATAAGGATGCGCGGCGTACATCAGTCGGTAAAAAGCCTTGCTTGCAATGGCATCCGGCTTGGTCTCTTCTTCCTTGACCGCATCGACCAGGCGCGCTTGCTCGCGTGCAAACGCCGCGGCCGGAAAGGCCGGGCGCTGCAGGATCTCGGCGAACGTGGCGATCGCCTGCGCGCGTTCACGCTCGCTCGACAGGGTGCGCAGGGACAGGCCGGCACGATCGCGGTCGACGCTGCCGTCCAGCTGTGCGCCGACGTCGGCGATGCGCCGGCTGATCTCCTCTTCCGAGCTCGTGTCGGATCCGGCCTTGACCAGCGTATGGACCAGCCCGGCCAGCCCGGCCTTGTCCGCCGGGGCGCGACGCCCGCCCGCGTCAAAATCGACGTTGACGTCGAGCATCGGAATGTCGCGGCTTTCGACGAAATAGACGCGCGCACCGGAGGACGCGGTCCAATGCTGGATCGGCAGCGCGGCCTGCGCCGCACAGGCCGCCAGCCACAATGCAGTCGCCGCTGCCAGGTGCAGCAGGGTGCTGGTCCAGCGGTTCGCGGCGTTCATCACTTCAATGCCCCGCGCCCGGGCGGCGCCGGTCGCGCTTGCGTCTGGGCCAGCGGCTGCGGTTCGAGCACGACCACCGTGAGCTGATCGTCGACGAAGTACTGCTTCGCCACCGCGCGCACCTGCTCGGCGCTGACCTCTTTGACGCGCTCCGTCACCCGCTCGATATCCCGGTAAGACAGGCCCGCTGTCTCGAACTGCCCGATTTCCAATGCCTGGCCAAAGACCGAATCGCGCTTGTATACCTGGTCCGCCACCAACTGAGCCTTGACCCGCGCGAGTTCCTCCGCGGTCACCCCGTCCCGTACCAGGCGCGCGAGTTCCGCGCGCAGACCCGCCTCCAGCTCGGCCACGCTCCTGCCTTGGCTCGGCGTTCCCTCGATAAAACACATCCCCGGCCCGCGCGCGATCGCATCGTAGCCTGCGCTCACTTCGCTCGCAATGCGGCTGTTGCGCACCAGCGATTGCTTGAGCCGCGCGGATTCGTTGCCGTCCAGCACACCGGCGAGGACTTTCAGCGCATACGGCTGCCAGTCCCGCTCCACATCGCGCAGCACCGGACACTTCCAACCCATCAGCAGATAGGGCAGTTCGGCCGGCGCCTTGACCACCGCGCGGCGCACGCCGCGCTGCTCGGGCTCGTTCTGGGGCTTGCGCGCGGGCAGCGGCCTGGCCTTGATTCGGCCGTAGGTTTTCTTTGCGAGCGCGAACACCGCGTCCGCCTGGACATCGCCCACCACGACCACAAAGGCGTTATTCGGGACGTACCAGCGCCTGTACCAGTTGCGCGCGTCCAGATAATTCATGTTCTCGAGATCGTTCATCCAGCCTATGACCGGACGCCGGTAGGGATGGGAGAAATAAGCCGCCGCATTGAGCGCTTCGGCCACCAGCGCGCGCGGCTGGTCCTCGGTGCGCATGCGCCGCTCCTCCATCACCACTTTGATCTCGCGCGAGAATTCTGCTTCGGTCACCAGCAGATTCGACATGCGGTCCGCCTCCAGCTGCAGCATCGGCGCTAGGGCGGCCTTCGGCACCTGCTGGAAATAGGCGGTGTAGTCGCGGTCGGTGAACGCATTCTCGCGGCCTCCGGCGGCGGCGACGCGGCGCGAGAATTCGCCCTTTGTCACGGCCTTGGTGGCCTTGAACATCATATGTTCGAGGACGTGCGCGACGCCGCTCTCGCCGCTCACCTCATCCATGCTGCCGGCGTGGTACCACACCATGTGCAGCGCCGTGGGGGCACGGCGGTCTTCCTTCACGATCACGCGCAGGCCGTTGGCGAGCTTGTACTCATGCACGCCGGACTGCGCGCCGGCGGCGCTCGCGGCGAGCAAGACAACGAGCGAAACAACGAGCGAAAACGAGCAGCGCAACATCCGGTTTTTCATCCACACCCTTCTGCTAAAATCGGGGCCTATCTTAGCGGGTTTTGCCGCCCGCCGCGCGAGCGCCCATGTTCAGTTTTCTCAAGAAATCCGACGAAGAAGCACCCGTTCCATCCTGGAGAGAACGACTCAAGGCAGGACTCGCGCGCACGCGGGTGCAAATCGGCGGACTGTTCGGCGGCGGCAAGATCGACGCCGCCGTATACGAAGAACTTGAGACGGCGCTGCTCTGCGCCGACACCGGCGTGGCAGCCACCCAGTTCCTGCTGGAAAACCTGCGCCAGCAGGTGCGGAAAAAAGAGCTGACCGAGCGGGCAGACCTCAAGTTCGCGCTGCAGGAAGCGCTCTCGACCCTGATCGCGCCGCTGGAGCGGCCGCTCGCGACCGATGCGCATCATCCTTTCATCATCATGCTGGCCGGGGTCAATGGCGCCGGCAAGACCACTTCCATCGGCAAGCTGGCAAAATTGTTCCAGGCGCAGGGCAAGAGCGTGCTGCTCGCCGCGGGCGACACTTTCCGCGCGGCGGCGCGCGAGCAACTCGCGATCTGGGGCGAACGCAATCAGATCGCGGTCATCGCCCAGCAGGGCGGCGATCCGGCGGCGGTGATTTTCGATGCCATCCAGGCGGCGCGCGCGCGCAAAATCGACATCGTGCTCGCCGACACGGCGGGCCGGCTTCCGACCCAACTGAACCTGATGGAGGAAATTCGCAAGGTCAAGCGGGTCATAGCCAAGGCCGACGCCGGTGCGCCGCACGAGGTGCTGCTGGTGCTGGACGCCAATACCGGCCAGAACGCGCTCAGCCAGGTGAAGGCCTTCGACGACGCGCTGGGCCTGACCGGCCTGATTCTCACCAAACTCGACGGCACCGCCAAGGGCGGGGTCATCGCCGCGATCGCGCGCGAGCGCCCGGTGCCGATACGCTACATCGGTATCGGCGAGGGCATAGACGACCTGCGCCCGTTCCTGGCGCGGGACTTCGCCGCCGCCCTGCTCGACACGGACTGAGCTTGCGCATTTTCCGGCAAACGCGATGATCAGCTTCAGCCAGGTACGCAAGAGCTACCGGGGCGGCCACGAGGCGCTAAGCGAGTTGTCGTTCACCATAGACGACGGCGAACTGGTGTTCATCACCGGCCGCTCGGGCGCCGGCAAGAGCACCCTGCTCAAACTGATCCCGGCCATTGAGCGCCCCACCAGCGGCACCGTGCTGGTGAACGGCCAGAACGTCGGCAGCATGCGCCGCGCGGCCATCCCCTATCTGCGGCGCAATCTGGGACTCATTTTCCAGGATCAGAAGCTGCTGTATGACCGGAGCGTGTTCGACAACGTCATGCTGCCGCTGGCCTTCACCGGCCATGGGTACAAGGATGCGGCGCGGCGCGCGCGCGCGGCCCTGGACAAGGTCGGGCTGCTGGCGCGGGAAAAGGCCAATCCGGTCACGCTCTCGGGCGGGGAGCAGCAGCGTCTGTGCATTGCGCGCGCCGTGGTAAACCGCCCCAGCATCCTGCTCGCCGACGAGCCGACGGCCAGCCTCGACTCCGCCTCCGCCGCCGAAGTCATGGAGATGTTCCGCTCCTTCAACCAGGTCGGCGTGACCATGCTGATCGCCACCCATGACGAAGCCCTGCTGCAACGCCTCAAGCCGCGCGTGCTGGCGCTCAAGCAAGGCAGGCTGGAAACATGAGCGCCTGGTTGCGCCAGCACTGGCAGACCCTGGTCCTGACGGCGAGGCGGCTGGCGCGCGATCCGCTCGCCACGCTGTTCAACGTCATGGTGATCGGCGTCGCCCTGGCACTGCCCCTGGGCGGCTATATGCTGCTGCAGAATCTGGGCAGCGTCTCGCGCCAGATTGCCGGCAATCCGCAGATCAGCCTGTTCCTCGCGCGCGACGCGGACAAGGCCGATATCGCCGCGCTGCAGGCGCGTCTGAAACAGACCCCCGGCGTGCGCGCCTTGCGCTTCATTTCGCGCGAGCAGGCGCTGGAAGGTTTGAAACAGGCGGAGAATTTGTCCGATGTCATCGCTGCGCTGCAGACGAATCCCCTGCCCGACGCTTTCGTGCTCGAAACCGGCGGCAGCGCCGCCGAACTGGAAAAGCTGGAGCCGCAGCTGAAGGCCTTGCCCAAAGTCGCCCACGTACAACTCGACTCGGCCTGGGTGAAACGCCTGGAGAGCCTGCTGGAGTTGGGCAGGACGGCAGTACTGATCCTCGCCACGCTGCTCGCCTGCGGCTTGGTGGCGGTAACGTTCAACACCATACGGCTGCAAATCCTGACGCAGAAAGACGAGATCGAAGTGGGCAAACTGATAGGCGCGACCGACGCCTTTATCCGCCGCCCGTTCTTCCACCTCGGGGTCCTGCAAGGCGCGTTGGGCGGACTGGCCGCCCTTGCCATCGTCTACCTGTGCATGCGTATCCTCAACCGCAGCATCCTCGAGTTGGCCCGGCTGTACGGTTCCGATTTCAGTCTTCGCTTCTTCGGGCTGTCCGATTGCCTCGCCTTGCTTGCCTTTGCCGCCATTCTCGGCTGGCTGGGCGCCTATATGTCAGTAAGCAGACACTTATCTGAAATCGAGCCACGGTAAAGGTCATCCGCCGTCGACCCCACCAGGTGCTGACGAGATCAGGGGAACTTTTTCCAACCATTGGCACTCGAATGTGGCGAGTGCTAAAATGAGCATGTAAACAGGGTGGACCCGGCAGCAGCGGGTTACAGACGCGGCGCTGGCCATCCAGACGAGACGGAGCCAAAACATGAATCAAGTTATGACCTTACCCGTGCCATCTCTGGTCGGAAGCCTGGAGACCTACGTCGCCACGGTGAACCGTTTCCCGCTGCTGACCGCGGAGGAAGAATTGCGCCTTGCGCGCAAGCTGCGCGACGAGAACGACATCGATGCCGCGCGCGCTCTGGTCGTGTCGCATTTGCGCGTGGTGGTGTCCATCGCCCGCGGCTACCTGGGCTACGGCTTGCCGCATGCCGATCTGATACAGGAAGGGAACATCGGCCTGATGAAGGCCGTGAAGCGCTTCGATCCGGAACGGAACGTGCGCCTGGTATCGTTTGCGATCCACTGGATCAAGGCCGAGATGCACGAGTTCATCCTGAAGAACTGGCGCATGGTCAAGATCGCCACCACCAAGGCGCAGAGAAAACTGTTTTTCAACCTGCGTTCGATGAAGAAGGGCCTGGGGCCGCTGTCGCAGGACGCCATCGAAGACATGGCACGGCAACTCCGCGTGAAGCCGGAGGAAGTCCGGGAAATGGAAATGCGGATCTCGGGACAGGACTTGGCCTTGGAGGCCGGCGACGACGACGAGGATAGCTACGCGCCTATCGCCTACCTGACCGATATGGAAAACGAGCCGTCGAAATTGCTCGAATCCGACGAAACCGAGCGCGTCGGCTCGCGCGGCCTGCAAACGGCGCTGGCAAGCCTGGACGCGCGCAGCCGCCGTATTATCGAAGCGCGCTGGCTGCGCGAGAAGGATCCGGCGACGCTGCACGATCTTGCGGCTGAATTCAAGGTTTCGGCCGAGCGCATCCGCCAGGTCGAGGTCAAGGCGATGCAAAAAATGAAAGGCCTGCTCGCGCCGGCGTGACAGCGTAGTTTTCAAAGTTGCGCGAACGAAAAGCCGTCCGCGCGGATGGCCGATTGTGTACGGATAAGAACCCATCCGTACACAATCGGCCATCTTGTTTAAAAGCAACCCCAAGCCGTCGTCGCTTTTATCCATAACCATGTTTTTGGTGCGGATGCGCTTTTCATCCGTACCAAAAACATGGTTGGCGCGCGTAGCGCGCAATCCCGTTCGTGACCTGCGACGATCGTTGAGGCGTCATACATACAGGGGTTCACCATACCTGCGCCCCCAGCGCCTTGGAACCCGTTGCAAAATGAGTTTTGCAACGGGCCGAATTAGGGGAGCATGAGGGGAGGTATCCCCTCATTTTGACATAGGTCCCTAATTATCCCTGCTTGAGCAGAGCCCGCAGGTCGGCAACCAGATTCGCCCCGCCGTCGCCGTGACGCACGAACAGCCGCGCCCGTCCCTGGGGATCGAACACGTAGCTGCCGGCCGTATGGTCCAGGGTATAGCTGCCCGGCGTCGGACCGGAATGTTTCTGGTAGAACACGCGGAACTCCTTGGCGGTCTTCGCCGTCGTCTCCAAGTCGCCGTACAAGCCGAGAAAATCCGGGTCGAATGCAGGCACGTATTCGGCGAGCAGCTCGCGCGTATCGCGCTCCGGATCCAGCGTCACGAACAGAACCTGCACCCGCTTTCCATCCGCCCCGAGCTGCTGTACTGCGGACTTCATTTCGGCCAGGGTAGTCGGACACACGTCGGGACACTGGGTGTAGCCGAAAAAAATCACCACCGCCTTGCCGCGAAAATCCGCCAGCTTTCGCGCCCTGCCCTTATGGTCGGTCAGACTGAAATCCCGGCAGCAGTCGGTTCCGGTGATATCGGCGTTCTTGAATTCAGGCGACGCCACGCCGCAACCGGCGAGCGCGAGTGCGAGCAACAATACTGCCAACGTGCGCAGCAGATCAGACATAGTGGTCCAGCAGCAGCGCCGTGAACAGACCGGCCAGGTAGACGACGGAATAGCGGAAGGTCTGCTGTGCCAGCCGGTCGCTGTAGGCGGTGTAAATCCGGATCGCGTAGTACAGGAACATGCCGTCGAGGGCGAGTACCGCGATCAGATAAATCCAGCCGCTCATGCCGTAGACGAAAGGCAGCAGGGTGCTCGCGATCAGGACCAGGGTGTAGAGCAACACGTGCAGGCGCGTAAACTTCTGGCCGTGCGTGACCGGCAGCATGGGCAGGCCGGCGCGGGCAAAATCCTCGGTGCGATACAGCGCCAGCGCCCAGAAATGCGGCGGCGTCCAGGTGTAGATGATCAGCACCAGCAGCAATGCCTCGGGCGCCACTTCCCCGGTGACCGCGGTCCAGCCCAGCAGCGGCGGCATCGCCCCGGAGATGCCGCCGATGACGATGTTCTGCGGCGTGGCCGGCTTCAGCAGAATCGTGTAGATGATCGCGTAGCCGACGAAGGTGCCGAAGGTGAGCCACATCGTCAGCGCATTAACATAGCGATAGAGCAGCAACATGCCGATGCCGCCGATCACACCGGCGAACACCACAGTCTGCAGGGAGGTCAACTCGCCGCGCGGCAAGGGTCGCGCCCGGGTGCGCGCCATCTTGGCGTCGATCTCCTGCTCGATCAGGCAGTTGATCGCGAACGCCGCGCCGGTCAGCAGGGCGATGCCGGCCGTGCCGGCGAACAGCACGCGCCAGGGCACCATGCCCGGCGTGGCGAGGAACATGCCGATCACCGCGCAGAATACCGCCAGCAGCGTCACCCGCGGCTTGGTCAGCGCGTAGAACTGGCGCATGCGCTGCGCGGTATTGTGGAATACAAGCTGTGTGGCCATGAAACCTAGCGCCGAAAAACAACGAGGCAGTTTATCACGCTGGATACGCTCGACCGCGCCTAGCCTATGCGCGAAGCGCGCAGCAGCCGCGACAGATCCTTGTGCATCCGGCGCGGATCGGCATTCTTTGGAAAGCGCAGCATCAGATTGCCATGCGGGTCGATCAGGTAGACGTGGTCGCGCGCCCCGCCCGCCGGCGGAAACACGGCGACGAGTGCGCTGCCTGCCGCGCGCAGCATGCGCGTGCCGTCGTATTCGCGCATCAGCCTGGTTTCCAGCGGCGCCTCGTCCAGGATCAGCCAGACGCGCTCGACGCGCTCCATCTCGCGCCCCTGGGCCAGACGCACCTGACGCATGGCGTACAGCTTTTCCTGGCAGGCTGCGGCGCAATCCGCCTGATCGAGTTGCAGCAAGATCCATTTTCCTCTGAGCTCGGACAATCTGAACGCACGCTGGTCCAGGTGGCGCAGCGGCGGATCGATCAGCGGGCGCGCGGCAATCAGCTCGCCATAATTGGCGCCGCCCTGCGGCTGCCAGAAGAAGTAGGCGATCCACGCCGCGATGAACGGCGCGAGGCACAAGGCCGCGATCGCCAGCATTTTCCTGCGCCCGGAGCGTGGATCAGGCCGCACGTTTGAAGCTGAATACGACATAGAGGATCAGAACCGTGGCGGCCAGCGCATACCACTGGAAGGCGTAGCCGCGGTGCATATCGGCGCCCGTGTCAGGACGCGCCCAGGCGCGCATCAACCCGTCGGCCGCGTCGCTGGTCTGTTGCAGCACGACCGGCTGCAACTTCAGCCCGGACCATTTCGCGTAGCGCTCGAGCACCAGGTTCTGCCATACGCTGCCCTCCTCGGTCTTCGCGTCGAGTTCGAGGATATGGCGGCTCGGCACCACGGCTATGCCCTCCACGGTGACGACGCCGGCCGGCGTCCGGATTTGCGGCAGGATGTCGCGCCGCACGCCCGCCGCCACCCAGCCCCGGTTCACCAGCACGGACAGGTCGCCTCCGGCCACCCTGAGCGGCGTCAGCACCTGATAGCCTGCGCTTCCGCGCAGCACCTTGTTGTCGAGCAGGATAGTGTGTTTGGCCGAATATTCGCCGCGCGCGCTGATGCGCCTGAATTCGTAGTCGCGCGCGTCGACCGGATGCGCCGGCAGAGCCAGCACCGCTTGAAGCGCGGCGGCGTCCAGGTCGCGGCCCAAAGCGAGCTTTTCCTCGGCGCGGCGCGTCTGCCAGTTGCCCAGGGACACGGTGAGCGCGATCGCCGCCAGCGCCGCCAATCCGGGCAGGAAAGCGGGACGAAAACGGCGCTTACCCAGTGTGAGCACCCTGATCGTCCGTCTGGCAACGCCGGTTTGACTGGGATACACTCACAGAAACCCTGCGGCAGCCGCGATGAAATTCATAGTCGTCATTTTCGTGCTCTTGATCCTCGCCAGCCTGGGTTCGGCCTTGTTTTTCCTGATCACCGATCACGGGCAGTCCAAGCGCACCGTAAAGGCCCTGGCCGTGCGCGTCGGGCTGTCGGTCGCGCTGTTTCTGCTGCTGATGGCAAGCTACTACTTCGGCTTGATTCCGGGGAAGCTTGGCTAGTCCGGGCCTGTCTCCGCTGTTCATGGCTGCCTGAAAAAAAGCGCCGCACAAGGTGCGGCGCGCCGAAGACCCCTACGCGGGACTCCCCCTTTGTCCTTTCAGGCCATTTCAGAATTACCGAAATGGCCTCTGATATAGGGGAGCATGAGGGGATGCGCCCCGAAGGAAGTCCCCGCAGGGGATATCCCCTCATATTGTAAGAGGCTCTCAAGCCCTGAACGCCACCGACTTCGTCAGGCTATACCCAGTAGACGAAAATGAACAGCAGCAGCCACACCACGTCGACGAAATGCCAGTACCAGGCGACCGCTTCGAAGGCGAAGTGATGGTCCGGCTTGAAATGGCCGGCGATCGAGCGAAACAGCATGGTGGTCAGCATGATCACGCCTATGGTCACGTGAAAGCCATGGAAACCGGTAAGAAAGTAGAAGGTCGTCCCGTAGATGCCGGTGCTGAGCTTGAGGTTGAGCTCGGAGTAGGCATGGGAATATTCATAAATCTGGAACCCGAGGAAAGTCGCGCCCAGCGCGATCGTCAGGAACAGCCACAACTTGAGTTTGCCGCGCTTGCCTTCGACCATGCCGAAGTGGGCGATGGTAAGCGTCACGCCCGAAGTAAGCAGCAACAAGGTGTTGAGCGCGGGAACGCCCCAGGCCGCCATCGGCGTGAACTGCTCCTGGAACGCCGGACCCGCGCTCGGCCACTGGGCGCTGAAATCCGGCCAGAGGAGTTCCCGGCTGACCAGGCTGCCCAGATCCGGCACCGCGAGCACGCGCGCATAGAACAGCGCCCCGAAGAACGCGGCGAAGAACATCACTTCCGAAAAAATGAACCAGCTCATGCCCCAGCGAAACGAGACGTCCTCCCGCTTGCCGTACTTGCCGCTCTCTGATTCGCGCACCACGTCGCCGAACCAGCGGAACATCATGAATACGAGCAGGGCGAAACCGAGCAGCACGCTATAGCGGCCGAGAGTGGCGTCGTTGAACCACATCACGGCGCCGCCCGCCATGAACAGCAGCGCGAAGGACCCGATGATCATCCAATGGGATGGTTGCGGCACGAAATAATGCTGAGCATGATCGCTCATGTTCCCACCTCCTCGATTTATACCAGCTTGCCGATGACCAGACGCACCAGCAGTATCAAACCAAAAACCAGAAACGCCGCCCCGATCAGGCCTGCAATGATCACCTGCTGCGGCTTCAGCTCCACGCTGTCCGTCTCGTAGTCGCGGCGCTTGCGGATGCCGAGGAAAGACCAGAACACCGCCTTGGCCACCTGCAGCGGCGACGCTGTTTTGCGCCCTTGCGCCACCGTCACCCCTTGCCTGCCTTCACGTTCGCCCCGTCGACGCGGAAGAACGTGTAGGACAGCGTGATGGTGTTGACTTCCTTGGGCAGGTTCGGATCGATCACGAACACCACCGGCATCTGCCTCACCTCTCCCGCCGCCAGCGTCTGCTGGGTAAAGCAGAAGCATTCCAGTTTCCTGAAATACTGCGCGGCGAGCCTGGGACCATAACTGGGCACCGCCTGGCCGGTGACCGGCTCGGCCAGGGTATTCCTCACCTCGTACACCATCTGGGTCAGTTCGCCCGGGTGGATTTCCACGCTGGCGGCCAGGGGCTTAAACGTCCAGGGCAGCATACGGATGTTGGAGTCGAACTCGACCGTCACCGTGCGCGTCAAATCCACCTGGGTGTTCGCCGCTGCGGCCTCGGTCTGGCCCGGCTGCCACAACTCGCGCAATCCCGCGACCTCGCACACCTTGTTGTACAGGGGCACCAGGGCAAAGCCGAAACCGAACATGCCGAGCGCCACCACCAGCAGCTTCTTCAGCATGCGCCGGTTGGGCACGGACGCGCTCATTTCGGCAACCAGTAGCGCAGCAGGATCGCAACAAAAAACACGAGCGCGACCCCGGCAAGGACCAGCGCCGTCTTTCTGTTGCCCGGGTTCCCGCGGCTCATGCTCTGGCCGGGCATTACTTCACTTCCGGCGGTTCGTGGAAGCTGTGGTAGGGAGCCGGGCTGGGCAGGTGGGTCCACTCCAGCGTATCGGCGCCTTCCCACGGCTTGGCCGGGGCTTTCTCGCCCCTGGCCAGCGGGCCGCACTTGAGCACGACGTACAGGAACAGCAATTGCGTCAGCCCGAAGCCGAACGCGCCCACGGTGGCGATCTGGTTGAACTCGGTGAACTGGCTCGCATAGTCGGGAATGCGCCGCGGCATGCCCGCGAGGCCAAGAAAGTGCATCGGAAAGAACGTGATGTTGAAAAACACCAGCGACAGCCAGAAATGCCATTTGCCCAGGGTCTCGTCATACATGCGGCCGGTCCATTTCGGAATCCAGAAATAGGTGCCGGCAAAAATCGCAAACAGCGAGCCCGCCACCAGCACGTAGTGGAAATGCGCCACCACGTAGTAGGTGTCCTGAACCTGCACATCCACCGGCATGATCGCCAGCATCAGCCCGGTGAAGCCGCCCATGGTGAACACGAACAGGAAGCCGACCGCGAACAGCATCGGCGTCTCGAAGGTCATCGAACCCTTCCACATGGTGGCGAGCCAGTTGAACACCTTCACCCCGGTGGGCACGGCGATCAGCATGGTCGAGTACATGAAAAACAGCAGGCCCGCGGTGGGCATGCCCACGGTGAACATGTGGTGCGCCCAGACGATGAACGACAGGATCGCGATCGACGAGGTCGCGTACACCATCGAGGCGTAGCCGAACAGGGGCTTGCGCGCGAACGTCGGAATCACCTGGCTGATGATGCCGAACGCCGGCAGGATCATGATGTACACCTCGGGATGGCCGAAGAACCAGAAGATGTGCTGAAACATCACCGGATCGCCGCCTCCCGCGGCGTTGAAAAACGAAGTGCCGAAATGGCGGTCGGCGAGCACCATGGTGATCGCGCCGGCGAGCACCGGCATCACCGCGATCAGCAGGTAGGCCGTGATCAGCCAGGTCCACACGAACATCGGCATTTTCATCAGCGTCATCCCCGGGGCGCGCATATTGAGGACGGTGGTGATGATGTTGATCGAGCCCATGATGCTGGAAGCGCCCATGATATGCAGCGCGAATATGCCAAGATCCATGCCCGGCCCCATCTGGGTCGAAAGCGGCGCATACAGGGTCCAGCCGGCCGCGGGCGCACCACCGGGGACGAAAAACGAAATCACCAGCAAGGAGGCTGCCACCGGCAGCAGCCAGAAGCTCCAGTTGTTCATGCGTGCGAACGCCATGTCGGGCGCGCCGATCATCAGCGGTATCTGCCAGTTGGCGAAGCCGACGAAGGCCGGCATGATCGCGCCGAACACCATGATGATGCCGTGCATGGTGGTGAGCTGGTTGAAGAACTCCGGATTGACGATCTGCAGACCGGGCTCGAACAGTTCGGTACGAATGGTCAGCGCCAGCACCCCGCCCAGCAGCAGCATGGCGAACGAAAACCACAGGTACATCGTGCCGATGTCCTTGTGGTTGGTGGTGGTCACCCAGCGCATCAGCCCCGAGGGGTGATCCGCATGGCCGCCGTGATCGGCGTGACCGTGGCCGTGAGTGTCGATGACTGCGCTCATGCGTGTCTCCTGGAAATCGTATGGTTATTTGCGCACGGCTTTGACTTCGGCCGGCTGCACTGCGTCCCCGGTCTTGTTGCCCCAGGCGTTGCGCTCATAGGTCACCACCGCGGCGATGTCGGTGTCCGAGAGCTGCTTCGCGAACGCCGCCATGGCAGTGCCGGCCTTGCCATTGAGCACACGGTCGATATGCACGGCCTTGTCGCCGGTCGCGACCTTGGAGCCGTCCAGCGCCGGGAACGCCGGCGGCAAGCCCTTGCCGTTCGCCTGGTGGCAAGCCGCGCAATTCGCCGCGTACACCTTCTCGCCCCTGGCCTGAAGTTCCGCCGCGGTCCACTGCTTGTTCGGATCCTCGGCTGCAGCCGCCGACTGCTTTTTCTGCTCGGCCACCCACTGCGTGTATTTTTCCGGCGACAGCACCTCGACCACGATGGGCATGAAGCCATGGTCCTTGCCGCACAGCTCGGCGCACTGTCCGCGATAGGTCCCTTCCTTGTCGGCCCTGAACCAGGTATCGCGCACGAACCCGGGAATGGCGTCCTGCTTGATGCCGAATGCCGGCACCCAGAAGGAATGGATCACATCGTTGGCCGTGGTGAGTACGCGTATCTTCTTGCCTACCGGCACCACCAGCGGATGGTCCACCTCCAGCAGGTAGTTTTCGCCTTTCGGTTTCTGGTTGTGGATCTGATCCTGCGGCGTGGCCAGCCCGGACAGGAAGGCCACGCCTTCGCCTTCGCCCTTGAGGTAATCGTAGCCCCATTTCCACTGGTAGCCCGTAGCCTTGATGGTGATGTCCGGGTTGGACGTGTCCTTGAACGCGATCAGGGTCTTGGTCGCAGGCCAGGCCATGCCGATGAGGATCAGAAACGGCACCACGGTCCAGATGATTTCCACCGTGGTGTTCTCATGAAACTGCTCGGCTTTGTGGCCGACGGACTTGCGGTGGGCGTAGATCGAGTAAAACATTACGCCAAATACGATGCAGAAAATCACCAGGATGACGTACATCATCAGCATGTGCAGATCGTAGATTTCGCTCGCGATCCGGGTCACGGGCGGCTGAAAATTGAGTTGGTAGGCGGCGGACGCCAGCCCCGCGTAGAGCGCCAGCAAGACACCGCCAATCAGTCGTCCAAGCACGCTATTCATCGTTCCCTCGTCACCGGCAAATAGACCAAGGCCAATACATAGACCGAGGCAAAAAGTCGCGTACGCTAGCATAGCTAGGGGCGTTAATCAAGCCTATCAGGGCTAACCACTATCTGGCGTGGAATCAAATCTAGCGCGCTACGCGCGCCGCGCTTGCAGCCTGACGATGGCGCGCCCGTCTTCCGTGGTGCGCGGCTCGGGCTTCCAGGCGTGACCGTAAACGATCTCGAAGCTTGCCGGCAAGCTGCCGTCGCGGCGCAGCTTCGCATAGGCCGCGCGCATGGCGCCGAACACGCCTTTGCCGGTGAGCCCGCGCCTGCGCCCGCTGAGCGCGTTCACCTGGCCGGTGGCGCGCAGGTCCACAAACAGCGCGTCGACATCGGCGTAGGTCAGGGTGATGTGCTCCATGTCCATCACCGGATCCGCAAAGCCACAGCTCGAGAGCATGTCGCCAAGATCGTGCATGTCGAGGAAGTCGTGCACATGGTTCGCCCCGTCGTCGGCCGCAAACGCGCGCTTGAGTTCCTTCAAGGTATCCGGCCCGTAGCAGCTGAACATCAGCAGCCCTCCCACTTTCAATACCCGCCGCAATTCCTTCAGCAGGGGTAGCGGATCTCCGGCGCAGTGCAGCGCCAGATTGGACCAGGCGAGATCCACGCTCGCCGCGGGCAGCGGCAGGGCTGCCAGGTCGGCACACAGATAGGCGATGCGCTCGCGCCCCAACACCCGCCGCACCCAGCTGCCTTGGCGGCTTGCCGCCTGCAGCATCGGCAGCGCGAAATCCACGCCCAGCAGCTGCGCTTCCTGGTAAATCCCGGCCAGCCGCTTCAGGCCATGGCCGTCGCCGCAACCGGCATCCAGCACGCGCTGCGGGGGAAGTTTGATGTACTGCAGGCGTTCCAGCATGCGTGCCTCCACCTCGCGCGCAAGCACGGCGGCCGCAGCATAGGTGGCAGCCGCGCGGGAACTGGCGCGGCGCGCCGCGCGGCGGTCGATCAGAGGCGCGCTCAGCGCAGGCCCCGGCGGCGCGGCCCTGCGATCGCCCCGCGACGAGTGGTCACTGGCGCAGCGCCACCTCGACCGCCAACCCCACGGCAAGCAGGCGCCGGTCCTCCCCGCTTTGTCCCACGACCATCAAGCCCACGGGCGCAGTGCCGGGCTCGTGGCAGGGTATGGACAGGGCGCAGCCGTCGAGGAAATTCACTGCGCTGGGATTGCGCAGCAGGGCGAGATTGGTCGAGCCGTACAGCTTGTCGTCCGCTTCCAGCGGCGCAATCGCGGGCGCGACCATGATCACCGTGGGCATCAGCAGCGCGTCGTAGGGCGCGGCCACGCGCGCGCTCTCGGCAATCATGGCGGCGCGCTGCGCCAGCACATCGATGTAATCGGCCGCGCCGATGTCGGCGCCGCGCAGCGTGCGGGAGGCGACGCGCGGGTCGTACTCGGCGCTGCGCCGCGCGATCAGATCGCGGTGTATCGCATAGGCTTCTGCCACCACCAGACCGCCCTTCTGATTGATCTGCGGCAGCCGGCACAGCGCCTCAAAGCGCACCTCGGTCACGCTGGCCCCGGCCTGCGAAAGCCGGGCAAGCGCCTTGCCGAACGCCGCCGCCACGCCGCTATCCAAGCCGTCCAGAACATAATCCTGCACCACGCCCAGGCGCAGCCCCTTGAGCGGCAGGGCCGTCGGAACCTGCGGCGCTTCGCCGGCGAGTATGCTGTCCACAAGGGCGCAGCAAGCCACGCTGCGGGCGATCGGGCCGATGGAATCCAGCGTGGTCGACAGCGGAAAGGTTCCATCCTTGGCGATGCGTCTGGCGGTGGGTTTGAAGCCGGTGAGCCCGCAAAGCGCCGCGGGGATGCGCACCGAGCCGCCGGTGTCGGTCCCGAGGCCCATGGCCGCCATGCCGTCCGATACCGATACCGCCGCCCCCGAGGACGAGCCGCCCGGAATGCGTCCGGTGGCGCGGTCCCAGGGATTCTTGGGCGTGCCGTAATGCGGGTTGAGGCCGAGCCCGGAGAACGCGAATTCGACCATATTGGTGCGTCCGACAATAATCGCCCCCGCCTGGCGCAGCCGCCTGACGGCGCTGGCGTCGCTGCGGGCCGGGGCGGAATCGGCGAGCACTTTCGAACCGGCCCGCGTAATGTCGCCGGCGAGGTCGAACAGGTCCTTCACCGACACCGGTATGCCGGCAAGGGGCGAGGGCACCAGACCGTGCGCGCGCAAGGCATCGCTCGCCCTCGCCTCTGCCAGCGCCGCTTCGCGGTGCGTGCGCAGAAACACGCGTGCGCCCTCGCCTGAAGGGACGGCAATGCGCATCAGCGCGTCCTCGACCAGCGCCTGGCTGGTCGTTTTGCCGGCGGCGAGCTCGCCGGCGAGTGCCATGATGGGTTTCATCTGTGCCTGGGGAACGGTTGCATCGGGCTGCGCAATTGACCTGCGCGGCGCAGCTTCGCGGCGCTGGATTTGACCACCATCGGGATCATGGTTACTCTCTTCCCGCGTGAACCAGCAGTGCATCTTCAGGGAAGCATTTCCACTTGTCAATTTCGTTGCGTCCGTTGCTGAACCTGGGCACGAGAATCGGGCAAGCCCTGCTGCCCCAGGACTGCCTGCTGTGCCAGGCTGCGAGCGGCGGTGGCCTGCTGTGTGCGGCTTGCGCGCGCGAGCTTCCGGCCAACGCTTCGGCCTGCCCGCGCTGCGCGGCGCCCGGCGCCGGCGATACCGAGTGCGGCGCCTGCCTCGCCGACCCGCCGCATTACGATGCCAGCTGCGCCGCTTTCGTCTACGCTTACCCGGTCGACGCGCTGATCCAGGCGCTCAAGTACGGTGGACAATTGGCGTTGGCCGGGCTGTTCGCGCGCGCACTGCAGCGGCGCATCGGTAGCGCGGGCGGCATCGATCTGATCGCGCCCCTGCCCCTGCATCCGCAGCGCCTCACCGAGCGCGGCTTCAATCAGGCGGCCGAGATCGCCCGGGCGCTGTCGCGCCTCTGCGGCATCGCGATGGATGCGCAGTTGGCGCGGCGCGTGCGCAATACCGCGCCGCAGACCGGGCTGCCGTGGCGCGAGCGCGCGACCAACATGCGCCACGCTTTCGCCTGCGAGCGCAATCTTGCGGGCATGCGCATCGCCGTGGTGGACGACGTCATGACCACCGGCGCCACTCTGGATGAATTCGCGCGCACGCTGAAGCAAAGCGGCGCCGCGCGGGTCGAAAACTGGGTCGTCGCCCGGACCGCGCACAATGTTTGATATCGTTCTCTACCAGCCCGAGATTCCGCCCAATACCGGCAATATCATCCGCCTTGCCGCCAACACCGGCGCCACCCTGCATCTGGTCGAGCCGCTGGGCTTCCGCCTCGAGGACCGGGAATTGAAACGCGCCGGCCTCGATTATCACGAGTATGCCGGCCTGATCGTGCACAAGGATTGGCGCGCCGCCTGCGAATATCTGCGCGGCCGGCGCATGTTCGCCTTTTCCACGCATGCCGAGCGCCGCCACACCGAGCCCGCCTACCTGGAAGGCGACGCGCTGCTGTTCGGCCCGGAGACCCGCGGCCTGCCGCAAGAGATATTCCACAGCGTGCCCGAGGAGCGGCGCCTGCGCCTGCCGCTGCGGCCCGGCAACCGCAGTCTCAATCTTTCCAACGCCGTCGCCGTGGCGGTGTACGAGGCCTGGCGGCAGCAGGGATTTGCCGGCTGCGCCTAAGTTCGTTCCTAGCTTTCGCCCTTGGGGTCACGCGCCAGTAACTGCTCCACCGCGTCGCGCGGTGACACCCCGCCGAACAGTACGGCACACACCGACCGGGTGATCGGCATCTCGATGCCGAGCTGCAACGCGCGCTTTTCCACCGCGGCGGCGGTAAGCACGCCCTCGGCCACATGTCCCAGTTCGCGCAGGATCTCGTCCAGCCGCTTGCCCTGCGCCAACCCGAGTCCGACGCGCCGGTTGCGCGACAACTCGCCGGTACAGGTCAGGATCAGATCGCCCGCGCCGGTGAGCCCGGTGAACGTTTCGGGGCGACCGCCCAGCCTCACCCCCAGGCGGGTGATTTCGGCCAGCCCGCGGGTGATCAGGGCCGCGCGCGCGTTGGCACCCAGACCCAGGCCGTCGGCAATCCCGGTGGCGATGGCCATGACGTTCTTTACCGCGCCGCCTATCTCCACCCCGGCAATATCGCTGCTGAAATAGACGCGCAGCCGCGGCCCGTGCAGGGCCCGCGCCATGGCTTGACTGAAATCGGCGTCGGCGGAGGCGAGCGTCAGCGCCGTCGGCAATCCGCGCGCGACCTCGAGCGCGAAACTCGGCCCGGACAGCGCGCCATAGGCGCTGCCTGACGCCAGCAGGCGCGCGGCGATCTGGTGCGGCAGCTCCGCGCTCTGCGGTTCGAACCCCTTGCACAGCCAGACCACGGGCTTGCGCAAGGGGGCCAGCCGGGCCAGCATTTCGCCGAGCGCCGCGGTTGGCGTGGCCAGCAGCAGGAGTTCGGCGGCGGAAACGGCGGCGTCAAACCCGCTCACGATCGCGAGCTGCGGCGGCAAGGGAATTTCCGGCAGATAGCGCTGGTTGCGGCGGGCGGCGGCGATGTCCCGGCATTGTCCGGCGTCGCGCCCCCACAACACCAGCTCGTGTCTCGCGCTGAGACTGGCGGCGATGGCCGTGCCCCAAGCGCCGGCCCCAAGTACCGTGATCCTCATGAGCGCAGTGTCTGCCCGGACCGGCTAGGCCGCTAGCGTCCCCAGACCTGGTTCGTGCGTACGAACCCGGTCTGCCCGTCGCGGTGCCGCACCTTGACCCAGGGGTCCATGCCCAATTCGACGATCTCGAGGGCGACCCCCTGCCGCGCCTGGAACACCAGCGACGCGCCGTCTTCGGCCTTCTGGCGCACGTCCGCGAGCGCGGCCGTAACCACCACCGTGCGCGTATCGGACAGGCTTTTTCTTTCCACCCAGACGAGGTCGCCCGCAACGTCGCGCACCTTGGTCCAGCTGTCGATCTGGACGATGACTTCCACCGGGTAGAACCGGCTCGCGACGAACAGCCTGTTCGCCTTGGCCGAGGGCGCGTCGTACATGAACACGGCGTTGTCGCCGATGGAGCGGTATTCGGCCGCGAACGCCGCAGGCCCGGCAAACAGCAAGAACAGCAACACGACGCGTCGCATGCTCTCGGCCTTTCTCAGTGCGCGATCTCGATCTTGGGTCCGGCCTGCTCCTGCGCCTGCTGCAGCCGTTGCAGGTAGATCGCCTCGAAATTCACCGGCGCCAGATACACCGGCGGAAACCCGGCGCGGCCGATGATGTCCGATACCGTTTCGCGCGCATAGGGGAACAGGATGTTCGGGCAGGCGGTGGCAAGCAAGGGTTCGAAATCGGCTTCCGGCACATTGCGAATCTGAAAAATTCCGGCCTGCGCCACTTCGACCAGGAACGTGGTCTTGTCGCCCGCTTTCGCCGTCACCGTGATTGTGAGCACCACCTGGTACATGCCATCACTGATGGCCGCGCCCTCGTTGTGCAGCTGCACTTCCACCTGCGGCTGCTCGCCGGACAGGAACACCTCCGGTGCGTGCGGGATTTCGAGGGACAGGTCTTTGACGTAAATCTTCTCGATGCCGAATGTCGGCTGCTGCTGCGGTTGGTCCATTTTTTGTTCCAGTGATTGAAAGGTGGGGAAGGCTGGCGCGCTTCACGCCTGGCTGCGCAACAGCGGCTCGAGCTTGCCGGCGCGGTCCAGGGCGGCGAGGTCGTCGTAACCGCCGACGTGAAACGCGTCGATGTAAATCTGCGGCACCGTGCGCCGCCCGGTTTGCTGGATCATTTCGTCGCGCCGCCCGGGTTCGAGGTCGATGCGGATTTTCTCGATTTCGGAGACGCCCCTGGCCTTCAGCAGCATATCGGCGCGCTGGCAGTACGGGCAGACGGCGGTGCAGTACATGCGGATCTTCGCCATTGCCGCGCCTATTTCTGCACCGGCAGGCCGGCCTGCTGCCAGGCGACGAAACCGCCTGCGAGGTTGACCACCTTGGAAAAGCCGCGCTTGGTCAGCACCGAGACAGCGGTGCTCGAGCGGTTTCCACTGGCGCAATACACGATCAGCGGCTTGTCCTTGAACTTCTCGATTTCGCCGGCGCGCGCCTCCAGCTGCGACAGCGGCAGCCAGCGCGCATTGAGGATGTGCGACTGGGCGAATTCGGCCTGCTCGCGCACGTCGAGCACCAGCGCATCCTGGCGGTTGATCAGTTGCGTCGCCTCCAGCGTGGTGACCGACGGGCCGCCGGTGCCGCGGCGCACCATCGGCCACACCAGCATCGCGCCGCTGACGAAAGCGACCGCGATGAGGAAAATATTGTCCATTACGAATTTCACGTCTGCTCCTAATAACGCACCACAAAACGAGGGTATCGGGGCGGGAACGGAAGGGCCCCGGCCCTGCCTCGGCCCCGCGTACCCGCCTGATTCAGGGACCGGATTGAAAATATCTCGCAGTCAGGCAGGCCGTTCACGGATTCCACGAGCGTAATATTATAAAATATTCGCCAGCCTGCCGTACGGCAAATAAGGGAAGCCATGAAAAAAATCATTCTGCTCAGACACGGCGAGTCTGCCTGGAACAAGGAAAACCGTTTCACCGGCTGGACCGACGTCGATCTGACCGCGAAGGGCGTGGAAGAGGCGGGGAAAGCGGGCGAACTCATGCGCGAGGCCGGTTTCGTATTCGATCTGGCGCATACGTCGGTGCTCAAGCGCGCGATCAAGACCCTGTGGCTGGCGCTGGAGCGCATGGACCTGATGTGGATACCGGTGTTGCACTCCTGGCGCCTGAACGAGCGCCACTACGGCGCGCTGCAGGGCCTGAACAAGGCCGAAACGGCCGCCAAGTTCGGCGATGCGCAGGTGCTCGCCTGGCGCCGCAGCTACGATCTGCCGCCGCCCGCGCTCAAGCTGGACGATCAGCGCTACCCCGGCAACGACCCGCGCTACCGCGGCCTCGCGCCCAACCAGATACCGCTCACCGAATGTCTCAAGGACACGGTGGCCCGCGTGCTGCCCTACTGGAACCAGACCATCGCTCCGGACATACGCGCCGGCAAGCGCGTCCTCATCGCCGCACACGGCAATTCCATCCGCGCCCTGGTGAAATACCTGGACAAAGTCAGCGACACGGACATCGTCGGCCTCAACATCCCTACCGGCGTGCCGCTGGTGTACGAACTGGACGACACCCTCAAGCCCATCCGCCATTACTATCTGGGCGACGCGGCCGAAGTCGAAAAAGCCATGCAGGCCGTCGCGAACCAGGGCAAGGCGAAGACTTGAATCTGGCGCAGGGAACGCGGCCAGCACGCAGAGGCAGCCCGGGTTTCCTGCGCGGTTTCAGCGCCTTTTGCGGCAACAGCGTTCTATTGGCCCTGGCGCTGACCGGCGCGCAGCCGGTATGCAGTGCCGACAAGACCGAACTCGACGCGCTGCGCGGTCGCATCGAAGAACTGAAGAAAAATCTGAGCGGCGCGGAGGAAAACCGGTCCGAGGCCAGCGACGGCCTGCGCGCATCGGAGCGCGGCGTTTCCGAGGCCAACCGCGTGCTGCGCAATATCGGCGCGCAACAGAAGGCGGTGCGCACCGATCTCGACCGCGTAGGACAGCGTTCGCGCCAACTGCAAGCGGCGATCGCCGTGCAGCAGGGCGAGCTCGGCCAGCTATTGGCCATGCGCCATGTCTCCGGTCAGCAGGACTACCTGAGGCTGTTGCTGTCGGGACGCGATCCGAACCGCACTGCGCGCGAGTTGTACTATTACAGCTACATCTCGCGCGCCCAGGCCGATTTCATCCGCGAGCTGCGCGCCAATCTTGCCGGGCTGGCGCAACTCGCCCGCGAAACGCGCGGCAAGGACGCCGAATTGGCGGAACTGGAGGCGCGGCAGCGCGAGGGCCGCAAGGAATTACTCGCGCAGCAGACGGAAAGACGCCGGGTGCTGGCCAAGCTGGCCACCCAGATCCGGTCGCAACGTCGCGAGATCAAGTCCTTGCAGCGCGACGAAACGCGTCTGTCGCGCCTGGTCGAAGAACTGGGAAAGGTCATTTCCCCCGGCAAAAACGCACGACGCAACGAAAAGCTGCCCGAAGCGGGCCGAGACGGTAGCGCATTCGCCCTGCTCAAAGGAAAGCTCAGACTGCCGACGCGCGGGGAACTAATCAATCGCTTCGGCGGTCAACGCAGTGACAGCGGAGTGAGTTGGAAGGGTTTGTTCATCCGCGGCGCCAGCGGCCAGGAGGTGCGCGCGGTTGCCGCCGGCAGGGTCGTGTATGCCGAATGGATGCGCGGCTTCGGCAATCTGATGATCATCGACCACGGCCAGAGTTACCTCACCATCTACGGCAACAACGAGGCGCTGCTCAAGCAGGTGGGCGACGCCGTCGCGACCGGCGACGCCGTCGCGACGGTCGGCAATAGCGGCGGCAACCCGGATTCGGGTTTATACTTCGAGATTCGATATCAAGGCAAAGCCTTCGATCCGTTGAGTTGGGTGTCTTTGAAGTAAAAAGGTGGTTCCTCCAATGAAAAACAAGTTGCAGAAGGTCGGCCTGATTCTATTGGGCGCGCTGGCAGGGGTGCTGCTGTCGCTCAATTTCTCGGCCGTCGCCCAGAAAGAAGGGGCGCGCTCGCCGCTGCCGGTGGAGGAGCTGCGCGCGTTCGCCGAGGTATTCGGCGCGATCAAGAGCAATTATGTCGAGCCGGTCGAGGACAAGAAACTCATCTCCGAGGCGATCAACGGCATGCTCACCGGTCTGGATCCGCACTCGGCCTATCTGGATCGGGACGCCTATCACGAACTGCAGGTCGGTACGCAGGGCGAATTCGGTGGACTGGGCATCGAGGTCGGCATGGAGGACGGGTTCGTCAAGGTGGTTTCCCCGATCGAAGACACCCCGGCCTTCCGCGCCGGCATCAAGTCGGGCGACCTGATCATCAAGCTGGATGAAACGCCGGTGAAAGGCATGAGCCTGAACGACGCGGTCAAGCGCATGCGCGGCAAACCCAAGACTTCGATCAAACTCACCGTACTGCGCAAGGGCGCATCCAAGCCGCTGGAAATCACCCTGGTGCGCGACGTGATCAAGGTGCAAAGCGTCAAGTCCAAGCTGGTCGAACCGGGTTACGGCTATCTGCGCGTGGTGCAGTTCCAGGAGCGCTCCGGCGAAAACCTGGTGCGGCATCTGAACACCCTGTACAAGGACGGCCAGCTGAAAGGCCTGGTGCTGGATCTGCGCAATGACCCGGGCGGATTGCTCAACGGCGCGGTCGGCATCTCGGCCGCCTTCCTGCCGCCCAAGTCCGTCGTCGTCACGACCGACGGGCGCACCGAGGACGCGAAGCGCAAGTACCTCGCCAGCACCGAAGATTATCTGCGCGGCGGCAGCGACGACTATCTGAAGGGCCTGCCGGCCGCCGTCAAGACGGTGCCCATGGTGGTGCTGGTGAACGGCGGCTCCGCTTCGGCCTCTGAAATCGTGGCCGGCGCGCTGCAGGACCACAAGCGCGCCTTGATCATGGGCACCCAGTCTTTCGGCAAGGGCTCGGTGCAGACCATCATGCCGCTGGGCAATAACACCGCGATCAAACTGACTACCGCGCGCTACTACACGCCCAGCGGGCGTTCGATCCAGGCCAAGGGCATCACCCCGGACATCGTGGTTGAAGAACCCGGCACCGATACGCGCGCGTTCCTGCGCGAAGCGGACCTCAACAAGCACCTGTCCAACGACAAGGACACCGCGGCGAAAACCGTAACGCCGGCGGCGCAGCCCGGCGACAAACCGAAGAGCGAGAATGGCGAGGAGCCGACCAAGCCCATAGAATTCGGCTCGGACAAGGACTTTCAGCTGACCCAGGCGTTGAACAAGCTGAAGGGCCTGCCGATCATTCAGAATAAATAGCGCCTGACGTGGGCCGTTCGAGGCTTTCAGCCACGGTTCACGCTTCACGCATTGCCCCGCCGCCATGAATGACGAACAGCTGCTGCGCTACAGCAGGCATATCCTTCTGTCCCAGATCGGCATCGAAGGCCAGCAAAGGCTGCTCGCCGCGCATGCGCTGGTGATCGGCGCCGGCGGCCTGGGCTCACCCGCCGCGATGTATCTCGCCTCGGGCGGTGTGGGCCGCATCAGCCTCGCCGACGGCGATTCGGTCGATCTCACCAATCTGCAGCGCCAGATTCTGCACACCACGGCGGCAGTCGGACGGGCCAAAGCCTATTCGGGCAAGGACACGCTGGCGCAACTGAATCCCGAGGTCGAAGTCACCGCAATCTCGGAGCGTCTGGAGGGCGAGCGCCTGAACCAATTGGTCGCGAGCGCCGACGTCGTGCTCGACTGCTGCGACAATTTCGCCACCCGCCACGCGGTCAACCGCGCCTGCGTAAAACATCGCAAACCGCTGGTCTCGGGAGCCGCAGTGCGCTTTGACGGACAGGTAAGCGTGTTCGACCTGCGCCAGAGCGGAGCGCCCTGTTACAACTGCCTGTTCCCGGAAGATGCCGAAGCCGAAGAAACCCGCTGCGCGGTAATGGGCGTGTTCGCCCCGCTTACCGGCATTATCGGCTCGGTGCAGGCTGCGGAAGCGCTGAAATTGCTCTCCGGCGCCGGCGATACGCTCAACGGCCGCCTGCTGCTGCTCGATTGCCTGAGCATGGAGTGGCGTTCGGTCAGGCTCTCCAAGGACCCGGCGTGCAAAGTGTGCTCGGCATAGCGGCAAAGCGCCCATGCTTTTATTTATAACCGTGTTTTCTGTACGGATACGCCTTTCATCCGTACAGAAAACGCGTCATTCGCGTCGTTCTTGTTGCTCTTCACGTACGGCTTCACGAATTGCGGCGCTATCAGCTTCACCGTGACTCCCTTCTCCTGCAGCTTACGCGCCCAGTGGTGAGCGCCACCGCAGGACTCCATGCCAATCTCGCAGCCTGGCTCAATCGTCTCAAGCAACACCTTGACCCAGTTCTCCCGGGTAAGCCGCCGGCGC
>Ga0334722_10000956_pt1 | contig 38604 bp, 28 predicted proteins | sample C3_bottom_MG_FD_207210 | JGI IMG/M metagenome (GOLD analysis project Ga0334722, IMG submission 207210) | Sediment microbial communities from Yellowstone Lake, YNP, Wyoming, USA - C3_bottom | ecosystem: Environmental > Aquatic > Freshwater > Lake > Sediment | place: USA: Wyoming | collected...
CAGTGTGATGAAAAGTATTGTTTCTCGATGAGAATAGGTATATGGACAACTCCTGCCGGCGCATTCCTATTGCTTTGTTTTGTTTTTTGCCTGATACGGGCCACGTTTTGCCTTTGTTACGTCTTGCTAAATTAGTTAGTACCTATAAAGAATGTCAGGTAACTTGCTTTCTTCAGAGCAAGTTTGAGTCAATTGTCCGCGAGTATGGATTTGAATATTTTTGCCTTAACTCCGGACCTTCACAAATCGATGGTGACATCTTTATTGAGCTTTCCAGAAAATCTATATTCTATAATTCATTTTCCAATTATATGGATCTAAATGATTCCTATTGGTCACCATTAAGGTGTGCGATTAGTTCCGAGTTAAGTTCTATTGTAAGCAAATTGAAGGTGCTTCAACCACATTACCTTCTTTGTGATAGCCATATTTTTTCAGATTATTACGAACGACTCGCCGCTGGGTGCGGCGCGAGATTAATCGTCAACTTCTCGGGTGGTACGCTAATAAGGAAACAGCGTCTGTATGTCCAGAAGTATGGTATGAGTAATAAAATCTCTGGTTGGCATTTTATTGTTGAGAAAACTGGGGGAATAGCTCAATTCTGGTTCCGATGCTGGCGTATATTTAGACACTACAAACGTCGTCAGTATGTCAAGTCTATGTTTGTTTCTTCAGAAAAGCTTGCATTAGAAGCTTTCAAAGGTTCCCCCTCAAAGGTGTCCGAGACTTTGTATGTAACTTCAGGTCTCGCTGTTTTTGAACCACTTTACGCCACTGCAAGTAATTGTCTTACTGATAAAATTAGAGAAGTGGTTATCGCTCCAACAGTAGAGATTGTTAATGAGACCCTCCCCGGTGAGCTTGAAGCTTGGTTGAGTAAACAAGATGATGGTCAGGTTGTTTATGTTTGCTTTGGAACTTTGTTATCCCTATCTAAAGAGATGTTGAATAAACTGGCTAGTGGATTTATCGATGCACAAGTGACTGTTATCTGGTCTTTGCCGCGATCACAACAGGATCTGATTAAGGTGAATCACTTGACCACTAATTTTCGTATAGAAGAATTTGTTCCTCAGGCAGCACTTTTGGCATCCCCTAAGATTGGATGTTTCATTACTCACGGAGGTTCAGGGGGCGTCCAAGAAGCAATAGTTAATGGTAAGCCATTACTATGTATACCCTTTATGAACGATCAACCATATAATAGCTCGCTACTTATTCAGTTGGGAGTTGGAAGAGTGCTTTCAAAGCATAACATTAGAAGGCGGCATCTTATTAAAGAAATAAGAGAACTTCTTGATAACCCAAGTTATGCAGATGCAGCCCGTCGCTTGGCAGGCGAGATTTTCAGGCTTCAAAGATCTAGCCGACATTCGGGATGGATTGACGTTTTTCTGTCCGAAAAACAGTGATTATTATAGTATGATAAGAAGTATTGATTCTCAATGAGGAATATATTAGTTAAAAGGAATCAATTGTTTGTTGCTAAGTGAATAATATCATCAGTTATGACTAAATGTGAAAAAACACAAAAGCTGAGATCCAGTAATATTTTTTTTTCAGTGTTAATTCCATCAAGAAACCGCGCTGATCAATTAGATATTGCAATCATGTCAATATTGAATCAGACATATGATAATTATGAAATTATAGTATTGAATGATGGCTCTAACGGCATACAACATAAACATTATCTATTCCTTGAACAAAAATATGTTAATCGAGTTAAATTTATACATCTCGACTGCGTTTCGGCGCCACACGGAAAGAGCAGGGGCTTAAATACTGGCATCTCACTGGCAACAGGTGACTACATATGCTTTCTTGATGATGATGATTATTGGATTTATGCTGATCATCTGAAGATTGTTAATGAAGCAATTATTTGTTCAGGTTATCATACTGATGTTTTCTTGTCAAATCAGGAACAAGCTGATCCCATTGGACAAATACCTAGAGACAATTGGTTGGCATGTTTAAATGATATCGTTGCGTGCTCTGCAAACAAAGTATTACCTAACATTTACAATGTCAGTTATTCTCTTTTAATGCAGCAAAAAGAGTTCTGCCATATGAATACAATAATAGCAAAGAAAAGTCTAATTACCGACATAAATGGATTGGATAACTATTTATGGTATGAAGAAGACCATGATTTTTATCTCAGGTTAATCGATAAGGCAAAATATATTCTTTTCTCAAAAACTTACACATCTCATTGTAATGTGCCTGATAGCACTTCAACCGAAAATTTATCAACACGTGCAACAAGAATAGAAAAACTACTTATCAAATACGCAATTTTCAATAAACGATATGTTTTATCTGAAAGGAGCGATGTGCGATCATATTCATTAAGAGGTAAAATACAAACTATAAAAAGTATTGCTATTGAAATGCATAAGGCTCAAAAAATCAGGGAGGCAGTTCATTTTGCAAGTGAGACGCTATGTATAGGATTTTCGATTAAATGGTTTGGTTATCTAACATGGCTTTTATTGATAGCTTTGAAAAACAAGGCTGTGAATCTATCATCAAACAAGAGTGAATAAATTGAAGATAGATTCACAGTTAAGTAATAAAGTACTGGTTCTTGGCAATGACAACAACTCATTTCTATCTGTCATCAGATCATTGGGCAGAAAAGGAATTTGTGTGCATGTAGGTTGGTGTGCGCCACAATTAAATGCTTTAAAATCAAAATATATATCAAAATATCATTTTATCCCTCAATTTTCCTTAACCAGCCTTGATTGGAAAATTTCATTAACTAAAATTATAGAACAAGAAAAGTATGATTTGGTAATTCCATGCGGCGATCCTGAAATAATACCTTTACAACTTTATAAAGATGAATTTGATAAGTTTGTAAATATATATTTGCTGGATAATGTTTGTTACAATCGCGCAAATGATAAATTTATAATGCAAAAACTGGCAAGTGATTTAGGAGTTAATGTCCCAAGAGAAATTGAGATAACAAAATCAACAGATACCAAATATATATTATCAGAGATCCCATTTCCCATAGTACTAAAACCAAGAGTTTCGTTTTCAGCTGAGAATTTAGCTGAAAAATATTATGTTGAAAAAGTATATACAATTGAGAAATTAAAGTATAGGCTTGACCAGTTAAAAGAAAGAGAAATATTAATTGCTCAGCAGAACTTTATAGGTAATGGAGTAGGTGTTGAGCTATTAGCAAGTGACGGAATAATATTATATGCTTTCCAGCATATTCGAATTCACGAGCCACTTACTGGTGGGGGTAGTTCATATAGAAAATCTTTGCACTTAAACCCTGAACTGCTTGATGCAAGCGCAAAAATAATTAAGGCATTAAAGTACACCGGTGTAGCAATGGTCGAATTTAAAATGAATTTGAATAATAATGAGTGGATGTTTATTGAGTTGAATGCTCGTTTTTGGGGTTCACTTCCGTTAAGCATTGCCGCTGGGGCTGACTTCCCGTATTTTTTGTATTTGATGTTGACAAGAGGTGAGAAGCAGTTTTCCGAAGATTACGTAAAAGGAGTTTTTTGTCGTAATTTAACAGCTGATATGTATTGGTTGTTTTCAAATATTAGGGCTGATAAATCCAATCCTACACTTTGCACCATGCCACTTTGGAGGGTAGCAGCAGAAATTATCAATATTATCTCACTGAAAGAGAGAAACGATACAATCGTATTCGATGATATTAATCCAGGAATAGCTGAAATCATGGATTTGACAAAAAAATGTACCGCTAAAATAAGCAGAGAAGTGAACAAATTAATTATACATTCATCTATATTTAGGATAGTTCTGCATCAGAAAGCAGTTGCGGCAATAAATAAAGCTAACATAATCTTATTTGTATGTAAGGGAAATATTTTCAGAAGTCCATTTGCTCATCATTATCTAAATAGTATATGTAGATCAAACATCAATGTCATATCATGTGGATACTATCCTAAAGAAGGGAGAACTCCTCCATCTCAAGCTGTTGCTGCTGCTAAGAATTTCGGGATAGATCTTACAGGTCATCGGTCTATTATTATTACTCATGATTTAGTTCAAAAGGCTGACGTTGTTTTAACTTTTGATGAAGACAACTTCAGAACTCTCTTAAATCAGTTTCCATCTGCAAAATCCAAAATTCATCGTCTTAGTTCAATAAAAATATGTTCTTCTTTTGAAATAGAAGACCCGTATGAAAAAGATCATAATGAGGTAGTTGCAATATATACAAGGATAAAAGACATGATTGAGGTAATAGGTCATATTATCGGGTCGAGAACAAAATTATGATAGACAAATTGACATCCTCAAAAATTTATCAAAATTTATTTCTAGGAAAAAGATTCTATATTGTTGCCTATCACAATATCATCGATGATCTCAATAAAAAATTTATTTTTGACCTCAACAATGTGAGCTGTGACAAAAAAAAATTTGAAGATCAATTAATATATTACAAACAAAATTATCATGTCATAAAATATTCCAACTTGCATAAAGAATTAGCAAGTCATATCCACAATAAACCAATATTGATTATTACTTTTGATGATGGATACAAATCATTTCATGATATAGCTGCCCCTCTACTTATCAAACATGATTTGCCAGCAACTGTTTTTTTATCAACAGATTATATCGGTAGCATGGAAATTTTTTGGTGGGATGAACTTATTTTTCTTTGCAACAAATTAACCTGCGAAATTTTCTTCCGAGATGGATTCTCCCCATTCTTCAATCGAGACAGCAAATTAGAATTTGCCCTGAATAACGGAGATCATTCCTTCAAATTGGCATTACTCAACTATTTAAAAAAATTCTGCCACCGCAAACAATATACATTCATCAGATACCTCAAAAAAAAATTCAAGGAAATTTTCGACCAATCACATACGGCATTTAACCAAGTCCGTGTCATGACTTGGGAACAGATAAAAAGCCTAGCGGCTGAAAACATAGAATTTGGCTCCCACACTTTAAGTCACTGCATGCTTGACAAATGCTCCATCGAAATAATTAGACATGAAATCTTCCGCTCAAAACAAATACTAGAAGAACAGTTAGGCCATGAAATCACCTTATTCTGCTATCCTTCAGGCTGTGGCTCGAACCAGACTGTCCACCAATGCTTAAAAGAAGCCGGTTACATTATTGCCTGCCTTGTCGAATTTGGAATAAACTCAGTAGCAACTTTTCCTCTGGCTCACACTCGTCTTCCTATCACGCTGGGCACAACAGTCGGTGACATTGCACGTAAGCTGCAGCACCCCCTTTTGCATTTATCCATAGCTAGAGGGAAAAAACTTGCCAAACAGCTATTAGCTACAACAAGAAAAACATATATCGCATCAGAAATCCTTGTAGCAGAATTGCGCCTAAGAAAAAAAACCCAACCGAAACATGTTTTTGTTGCCATATGTGACCATTACGAACCATACTGGAATTATGCGACCCATAACCAAGCTTATTCCCGTGTCAAAAAATGGGTGGATACTCTTCCATCTATTCTTGAGAAATATAAAGATGCTGATGGACGTTCCCCAGTCTACTGTTTTTTCTACCCGGAAGAAGAATACAAGCCAGGGCTTCTCAATATGCTTCGACTTCTTCAGGCCAACGGATATGGAGAAGTCGAAATCCATCTACACCATGATGGTGACACCGACACAACTTTGCGCGAAAAACTCAACAATTTCAAGCTAACGCTACGCAATCGACATGGACTATTGCCATCCGAAGTCAATAGTGAGAATATTTGCTACGGCTTTGTACATGGGAATTGGGCGCTGGACAATTCCAGAACCGATGGAAGGTGGTGCGGTGTCAACAACGAGATTACCGTTTTAAAAGAAACTGGATGCTACGCTGACTTTACAATGCCATCAGCACCGGCCCAATGCCAGACAAGAATCAAAAATAGTATATATTACGCAATCGATGACCCCCAAAAACCTATGTCCCACGATACAGGGCCGCTGGTAAGATATAATGCTAAACGACAAAACGGCCTTCTCATGGTGCAAGGTCCCTTGTCAATCACTATGAATAGGGGATTGTTCAAAATAGAAAACAGTGAAATTACCAACAGCCACTATGCAACATCAAAACGAGCCGAAGCCTGGCTCAACTGTGGCATCTCTTTACATGAAAAACCAGAATGGGTCTTTATTAAACTTCATGCTCATGGAGCACAAGAACCAACAATGCAGCGCCTGTTCGACCATGGTAACCTAGCGGCGTTGTTCAGCATACTGACAGAGAAAGCAGAGAAGGATGGCTTTAGCCTCCATTTTGTCAGTGCCCGCCAAATGGCCAATGTTATTCACGCCCTTGAAGATGGCAATAGTGCTTGGAATCCTAAGCTACTTGATTATCGCTACACATTGACCTAAAAAAGTTGGGCTCCGAATACGGTATTGCAAAATGAAATCAGTTGAGCTTTCCTTTATCATCCTTACCTGGAATTCTGAAAGGTATATCAAAAAATGCATCACATCAATTTCCAGCAAATGCAAAGCAGAAGATATTAATTACGAAATCATCATCATCGACAATGGATCATCGGACGCAACCAGGCTAAATATCCATGAAATGAAACCCAAAAAGTATTGTAACCTTCATCTTGTTGAACTGCCAGAAAACATGGGGACAACCTACCCCCGCAATATCGGCTTAAAAAAAGCGACAGGTAAATACGTTTGCATTCTTGATTCGGATACGGAGTTTGGCGATGGGTCAATAAGAGATGCTTTTATCATATTATCGAACGACAAAAGCATCGGTATATTAGCGCCAAAGCTGATACTTCCGAATGGGAGGACGCAACATTCGGTGAAAAAATTTCCAACCTTCTTACAAAAAATCAAAAAAATACCTAAAGCGCTCTTTAAAATTAAGGTGCAGGATACTGATTTCTACCCTAACTTTCCTTTCTTGCAAGAATCGATAGTAGACTCGGCAATATCGGCTTGCTGGTTCTTTAAAAGGTCATTAATTAAAGAAGTTGGCTATCTTGACGAAAAAATATTCTATGCACCAGAAGACCTCGATTACTGCATACGTGTCAGGAAGGCACTTAAAAATATTTTGTATTATCCCAAAATTACTATCATGCATCATACTCAGCAAATTTCCCATCGGTTCCCCTTATCGAAAGTCTCTCTCAGCCATTTTTGGGGACTACTCTATTACTTTCGGAAGCATGGTGGCTGGTGTGCTTTGCCTAAATGCCTTGGTAGCGCGCGAAACCGGCCCATCAAACTGTCCTCACATGAATGATTGACGCATAATGCTGTACTTCCTGCTATGCTTTTATGTCTCGCTCTATTACATCCGACCATTTGAATGGGTAGAGGGATTGCGTGACACGCCGTTTTTTTTGATAATCGGGGTGTTCTCCATCCTGGCGCTACTTTTTTCGTGGGTAACCGGAAAAATCAGAATGTTTCGTTATAAGACTGATGTAATGATGACAGGTTTCGTGGCGGCAATCATTATGTCACATATCAGTCACGGGTATTTCGGTGGCGCTCTCAACTCCATGCTCGATTTTCTCCCGGCCCTTGCTGGTTATTATCTGGTAGCACACTCTTTGAATTCGGAAAGGAAAGTCAAATGGTTTATGTTCCTTCTTATCGCCCTCACCGTTTTTCTTTCTTATGAGGCTTGTCTGCAATCTTTCTATGGGGTAGCGCAAGGGGGATTGAAGCCGCTGTTTCAACAAGTAACTAATGCAGCAGGGGTACAGGAAACTGTTTTGCGGGTACGCTGGTTTGGCATGTTCAACGACCCCAATGATTTTGGCTTGGCGTTAATTTTACCTATTCCTTTCCTTATCAATTCCCTCTTCGAGAAAAAATACCTTCTCCCCACAGCCTGTCTTACTCCACTGTTGTACGCCACCTATCAAACCAATTCACGCGGTGCAATGCTAGCCCTCTCTGCCGCGATCTTCATCTATCTGATTATTCGATTCAGGAGCACAATTGGAGCAATTTTTGCTGGGTTGTTGGGGGCTTTTGTTGTCGTGCTCGGCCCCAGCAGAATGTCGCAATTGTCTTCCGGGGAGGAATCAGCGCATGGACGAATTGAGGCATGGTACGCAGGTTTTCAAATGTTTAAGTCCTATCCAATTTTTGGCGTGGGAATGGGAATGTTTACGGATTATCATCCATTAACCGCCCATAATACCTACATGCTTGTTCTCGCAGAACTGGGATTCTTGGGTGCCTTTTTTTTCGCGGGGTTATTTTTTTACCCATTGCTTTGGTCCTACAATAATATTTTCATGCAGACTGAGTCGCCAGAAAATGAAAAAAAACGCCTTCTTCTAGCTGCCTGTTTTTCTAGTCTGACGGGATTGATGGCAGCATTATTTTTCTTAAGCCGCGCCTACATTATGTTGCCATTCATGATAATTGCTTTTTTAACTGCTACGATCAATACCCTGAGATGGCCGCCCTGCGTTGACGTTGCTCTTGCCCAAGGGGATGCTGTCGCAGATCAATTTCATGGATTAAAAATCGCTAGCGTGGTGCTTGCTGAGATTATTATCATTAACCTAATCGTCAAATTATGCATATAATAACTATTCCGGCTGCGGGCATTCCGTATAAAGTGGTTCTAGAGGCTTCATGATTAAAAACATACTTTCGAATTGGTCGTCCCTTATCATTTCGACCATAGCCGTTTTTATCCTGTACCCTTACTGTGTTCAAGTCCTCGGAGAAGAGCAGTATGGTGTCTGGCTCCTCATTTCTTCAATTACAGGCTATTTTTCTCTACTTCAGCTCGGCGTGCCGATGGCCAATGTCCGCTTCATTTCTCAATATTATGCTTGTAATGAAATGGAGAAGGTGAATGAGGTTGTCAGTACCAATTTCGCCTTCTTCGCCATGATGGGACTGTTAACATTTATTGTTGGGTCTGGGCTTTCATTTGTTATTGATGTAATATTTAAAGTTCCACCCGAATTAAAAAGCATGGCACGCGTTGCAACTATTGTGGCATCGCTGAATATTGGGTTAAGTTTTGCCTTTGAAGTTTTTGAAGGATTGTTGAATGCACTGCAACAGTTTGTGTTTTTTAATTTAGTAAAAAACGTTATTGTCATTGTAAGAGTATGTATAACTTTTTTTGTATTGCAATATGATAACGGATTAGTAGCATTGGCCTGGATTTTGACATTGGCAACTGTTATACAAGCTGGATTATTTTACACATACATCAGAATAAGATATCCAGTTATTTGTATTAGCTCAAACAAAATAAGTATTTCAGTGTTAAAGAAAGTTAGCGGTTATAGTATTTTTATTTTAATTTTCCTTTTCGCCAGTAAAATTAGCTTCAACACCGATGCAATGGTTATAAGCCGTGTCATTTCCGTTTCTGCAATTGTGCTGTTTACCGTTGCCAACAATTTTTTAATATATTTATCACAATTCATAGTTGGTATATCCGATGCCCTTATGCCGAAGATCAGCGGACTCAGCGCCATTGGGAATCAAACCAATTTGAAAGATATCTATTTGCACCTTAGTAAACTAGTTTGCTTTCTGTTGCTGCCGATATGTCTGACTTTTTTCTTTTTTGGCGGCGACTTTATCGCCCTTTGGATGGGTGAGAAGTACCGACTGGTTTCTGGAAACATTCTCTCGATACTTACTCTTTCCTATCTCTTCTTTCTAGTGCAAAGGGGCGTGGCTTTTCCGATCATGATGGGAACATCTCACGTGCGCTTTCCGACCATATTAATGCTAATGACAGCCCTTATGAATTTGCTTTTGAGCATCTGGTGGGGAAAAGTATATGGCATTTACGGAGTGGCATGGGGGACGACAGTGCCTAATTTGGTGAGCACAGCAGGAATAATCTGGTACATGCTGAGGACATTCAATGTGCATTGTCACACTTACCTATATCGAGGCATCCTCATTCCTTTGAGTTCCGGAGTGTTTTTTGCCGTGCCAGGTTTAATTTCACATAAATATATTCTTGTCGACTCTTATTTGAAATTTACGATGGTTGTGTCGGTTTCGATAGTTGTATATTTTTGTTTTTTGCATTTGCTCTATCTGGAGCAAAGGGAAAAAAATCTGCTGGCTCATTTTTTGGCCCCCCTGCGCATCAAATGCTGATACATTTTGAAACAAAAATTGCGTAATTACCAGGCAAGGCTTATATCCACGGTGTGCTCTCCCCCCCGCAAGATGAACAAACAGCAATGATCAATGTACTGCATATAGTTTTAGGCCTCCATATTGGCGGATTAGAAACATTTGTCCTTGAGCTTATACGAAAAAGGTCGAACGTAATCCAGCCATATGTTGTTTGTCTTGAAACGTTAGGGAGTCTTGGCGAGTCAGTTCGCAATATTCCAATTTTTGCACTTGATAAAGCTCCGGGCATTCAAATTAGTTGCATCAACAAGATTAGGGGGATTACGAATAAATATAAAATAAACATTATCCATACACACAACGAAGGCGCCCATTTTTACGGAGCTGTTGCAGGGTTCCTAAGCGGCATTCCCGTTATTCATACCAGACATGGTATTCATGACACGGCAAATACAAAAAGGGTGATGCTTGAGTGGTTTTCGAGCCTGCTATCGAAAAAAGTCGTGGGCGTTTCACGGGACATTGCCGACCTCTACATACAAAAAATTAGAATCCCAGCTTATAAAGTTATGACGATCCTCAATGGGGTCGATTCTGACTTGTTCTCTCCCCGACCAACCAACAGACACAAGTTGTTGGAGCTAGATTTACCCCATGAAACAATACTAATAGGCATCGTTGCGCGATTGGCCTTAGTAAAAGACCACCAAACATTGTTTGAAGCCTGTCATATCCTTGCAAAATCACATAAATGTTTTCGCCTCGTTGTGATTGGCGATGGCCCACAACGGGACGGTTTGATTCAATTAGCCACGCGATTAGGATTGAATGACACCATTATTTTTACTGGGGCAAGGCACGACATCGCCGATTTGCTGAATTGCCTTGATATCTTTGTACTTTCTTCCATCAGTGAAGGCATATCGATGACGCTGCTTGAAGCGATGGCCTGTGAATTGCCGGTAGTGGCTACTGATGTTGGTGGCAATCCAGAAGTTGTTATTGATGGGGAAACAGGATGTCTCGTGCCATCGAAGAATCCTCCCGCCTTTGCAGAAAAACTATCCCTCCTCATGAATGATCAAGTCCGTCGAAAACACATGGGAAGTGCCGCCAGGAATCGTGTGCTGATGCATTTCAGTATTCAAAATACTGTGGAACAATACGAAAAATGCTACGGCCAGATTTTAGAGAGGAATATGTGAAGAAGCGACTTCTATTCATATCAACTATCTTTCCAAGTCGAGTGGCCAATACGCATGCGACTTACAATGTTCAAATATTAAAGGGCTTAACTGATTTTTATGATATTGATATAATAAATCCAATACCATGGCCTCTGGGAATCAGGCAAAATATTCCCCCAACGGAATCATTGCATGGAATGGAAATTTTTCATCCGACTTATTGGTACGTTCCTAGGATGTTAAGAAGATATTATGGGGTCTTTTATTATTCATCAATAAAGTCGCGTGCTGTTGGTCTAATCAAAAAAAAAGGGTACGACGTAATACTTTCTTCGTGGCTCTACCCTGACGGATGGGCCGCAACGAAATTAGCCGATTCTTTTGGTATCCCTTCGTTTGTCACCGCCATAGGGACTGATGTGAATAAATTGGTGCAGGGTAGCGTTATTGCCAACCATGCGTTGGAAGTAATCGAACGGGCAAAAAAAATTATTTTGGTCAGTGAGAATTTGAAAAAAAAAGTGGTGTCTCTTGGAGCAAATCAAGATAAATTGATTGTACTTTATAGCGGGGTAAATCGAGATTTTTTTAAAAAAATTGACAAATTAGAAGTTCGCCATAAACTCGGTTTTTCTGCCGAAGACAAACTGGTTCTGTTTGTTGGAAATTTTTTAAAAACAAAAGGCCTTGATGAACTTGCCGATGCCTTTAAAGGTTTATTCAAAAAAAATACCTTTAAAAAAATCAAACTCGTAATGACAGGCTCCGGCAAATATGAACCAAATTTCATAAATAGACTTAAATCCGCAGGTGTTATCGACAGGGTTGTCTTTACGGGAAGTTGCGCATTGCCAGATGTTGCAAAACTAATGAATGCCGCAGATGTTGTTTGTTTACCCAGCTACAGCGAAGGGCTCCCAAATGTTGTACTTGAAGCATTGTGCTGCAATGCTAAAGTCGTCGCCACCAATGTTGGGGGTATACCAGAACTCAAAAAATATCACAAAAATCTTTATCTTGTGCCGCCTAAAAACACCCAAATGCTTACAGAAACATTAATGACGGCATTAAATGCACCCTGCCATGAGGATCTATGTGACGACATTGGCTCGTGGCGCGATTATTCTTGCCAACTTGCAACAATTTTAAATTCATGATTATTGATGACTTTAAGGCAAAGGCAAAGTGGCTTTATGGTGATGATTCGCGCTATCATTTTATGCGTGCTTTGCTGAGTGATGCATCTTTGTGCATGATTTTATATCGATCCATGACTTATTTAAACAAAAACATTTTAACAAAAATTTTTGCATTATTTTTATTAAAATTAAATGCAATAGTATGCGGTAGTGTAATCGGTATAGGAGCAAAATTTGAAAAAAATTTTATTATTCTTCATAGTGTTGGCATTGTGATAAACAATAAAGTTGTTGGAGGAAATAATATTACATTAGAAAGCGGTGTTGTAATTGGGGAAGAAAAAAAAGGGTGCCCTGTACTAGGTAATAATATTTTTATTGGTTCTGGTGCAAAAATATTTGGTCCGATCACAATCGGAAATAATGTAACTATTGGCGCAAATGCAGTAGTAAACAAAAGTGTTATAGATGATGTGGTTGTCGGAGGAGTTCCGGCTAAAATTATTCGTTATAAAGAGCATCCGACGTCATAGGTTACATCTATGAAAAAAGTCCTTGTCATATCATACGCCTTTCCACCAATTGGCGGCGGCGGAGTTCAGAGGAGCGCTAAATTTGTTAAATATTTGAGAAAATTTAATTGGAATCCTGTGGTGTTGACGGTAGCCAATCCCTCTGTTCCAACTGTTGACGAAGCGTTATTCCTGGAAATACCCAAAGATTTGACAATATACAAAGCATTTACTCTCGAACCTTCCTATGCACATAAAAAAAAATTCACACCCTCTACAATTCCTGCAAAAGGAAACCTAAAACAGTCTATAAAAAAAATTATTACCAATCTAATGCTTCCCGACATACAAATACTCTGGTGGCCAGGTTTGGCTCTCAAGTTAATCCAGGTGTTAAGGAAGGAAAAGCCTAACTGCATCTTTGTGACTGCGCCGCCTTTTTCTTCCTTTGTGCCAGTTGTGTTTATTGGTAATATATTTAAAATACCAGTAGTCCTTGATTTCAGAGATGAGTGGGCTTACTGCCGTGACCAAATGGAAAATTTAAGCCAAAGTCTTTATGCAATAAAAATTGACCGTTATTTTGAAAAGTATTGTGTGTCAAATAGTGTTGGTTTTACTGCAGCGAGTGAAAGTTATGTTGAAGATATTTCACATAGGTATAACCTAATAAATAAAAAAAATGGTCTGTGCATAACAAACGGTTTTGATGAAGATGATTTCAAGGATCATAGGCTAAGCAATCACAAATATGACGAAGTAATCAATGTTGTTTTTTCTGGCACAGTATGGAAAGGCACATCACTTAAAAATTTCATTTTTGTATTAGAAAAAATTATTTCAAACAATAAAATTCTGCGAAAATTGATAAAAATTAAAATATTTGGGAGAATCGTTGATTCAGAGCTAGAATATTTTCAGTCTGATACCATTCGTGAATCCATAGAAATACATGGTTATATTGATCACAAACATTTAGTTAAAGAGATCATGGCCGCAGACATTTTATTAATGGCAATAACAGACAGTCCAGGTGCAAACAAAATAATTCTTGGAAAAACTTTTGAATACATGGCAACAGGAAAGCATATTTTTGCTTTAATTCCAAATGGGGAATCAAAACGCCTGCTTCATGACGATTATGGAAATGTAACTATTGTCGATCCTGGCAATATTGATGGAATATACAATGCACTCTTCTTGCTGATAGAAAATATTGACAGTGTCCGTCAACAGAAAGCTAAAGATGTTTCCAGATTTTCACGAAAATTATTGTCGGAGAAACTCGCTATTTTTTTTGATAGGGTGTCGGCTAGCTAGGGCTAGGTATCTTTGAGGTTAGGTAAATTCAGATGATTAAAATTGCAATTGTTGGATGTGGGCAGATAGCAGACGCTCATATCCAAGAAGCAAGACGAGTTGATGGTGTTGAAATTGTTGCTGTTTGCGATCTAAACAGGCATATGGCAAAACAGGCATCGTTACGCTTCAACATTGCAGGTTGCTTCACCGATGTTAGTGCGATGCTTAGAGAAGCCAAGCCTGATATAACGCATATTACCACACCTCCAGCGAGCCATTTACCAATTGCGAAAACAATTTTGGAAAATGGCACACACATATATATTGAAAAACCATTTACTATCGACTTACCTCAAGCTGAAGAAATAGCAACATTGGCCGAGCAGGCGGGTAAGTTGGTTTGCGTTGGGCATAATTATTCGTTTGATCCGTCATACCAAAGGTTGCTTCAGTTACATCAGAAAGGGAAACTTGGAGAGATAGCCCATTTGGAATCCGCTATGGGCTATAACCTCAAGGGTCCTTTTGGGTCCATTTCCATGGGAGATCCTCATCACTGGCTCCACAAACTCCCCGGAGGAGTAGCTCAGAACAATATCTCACACCCCATATCTCTCATTCTTGGTTTGATGCCAGGAGAAAATATCCAAGTCAAAGCCTTCGGCTATCGATTCAGAGACGAACAATACCATGACATTAGGGATAGCTTATTTGATGAAATACGCGCTATCCTTGTATCGGGGCGTACGACGGCCAATTTGCTTTTTTCGTGTCGCGCAAGGCCTGTCCAAACTTATATTGCTGCGTACGGGACACGTTGTGCCGCTATTGCGAGTCTCGACTCTCGGACATTACGCATAACCTCTGGGGCTAACATGCCAGGCCCCTTTGCAAAAGTCCAGTGGGCCGCTCATGATGCGAAAGAGTCAACGCGTGAACTGTATTATCATTGTAAAAATATGCTTTTCGCAAAACTCCACTATTTTGAAGGGATGCGGGAACTGTTCCGGCAGTTTTATGGGGCGGTTGAAGGAAAGCAAGCAATGCCCATCCCCATGTCGGAGGCATTGCGCGTTACCGCAGTGATGGATGCTATCATTCACGAATGTAAAACAAATGGAGTTGTAAGCTGCGAGGGAAAAGGTGCTCTATGATTTTAGTAACAGGCGGGGCAGGATTTCTTGGCAAGGAAGTCGTCAGGCTATTAGTCTTGCAATATAAGCAGAATGTGCGTTGCCTTGTACGACCAAGCACATCTGGCCATATATTTAACGAACTCTTTGGTGGGACCCTTCCCTCCTCCGTAGAGGTTTTCCCGGCAAGTTTTAACGATTTAGGCTCCCTTCGGCAGGCACTTACAGGGGTTGACATTGTCTTGCACCTTGCGGCTTCCCTACAAGGCAGTATACCAGCTCAGGTGTCTAATACCGTTATTGGCTCTGAAAACTTATTTGCAGCCTGTGTTGAGGAAAAAATATCGAGACTTGTGCTGTGCAGTTCTTTTGGCGTCATTGGTGCTTCGAATGTCAGAAAGAATGCTGTTATAGATGAATCAGTGCCGATGGAGGGGCACCCTGAATTACGCGATCCGTATTCTTTCACCAAGCATATGCAGGAGCAATTGGCCTGGGAATTTAATCGTGAGAAAGGCCTGCCGCTGGTAGTTGTCCGTCCGGGGGTGATTTTTGGCCCCCCATTGTCAATTCTCTCGTCTCGAATCGGCTTATCGCTATTTGGCCTTTTTCTTCATCTAGGAGGAAATAACCGGATCCCTTTGACATATAAAGAAAACTGCGCTGATCTCATTATCAAAGCTGGCATTGTTCCAGATATAGAAGGCGAAGTTTTTTGCGCCGTGGATGATGATTTGCCCACAAGCAGAGATTTATTGCTGCGCTACAAAAAAGAAATTAAACGCCTTTATTCGGTCAGGATTCCATATCGACTGCTACGACAATTGGCCAAGTTGAATGTTTGGTATGCTACCCGAACACAGGGGCACCTCCCGTCCATTTTTACTCCGTATAAGGTCGATGCCATGTGGAAAGGCCATCAGTTTTCAAATAATAAAGCCAAGGAAAAGCTTAAATGGCATCCGCGTGTTTCCATGAGGGAAGCACTTAACATTACGTATGGATTTGATAAAAAACAACGTGACTCTTGACAAGAGAGTATTAGGTCTTGGCAACCACAGCGCGAATACGATCTCCAAGTCGGTTTTTCGGTTCGCTCAAGCGGCGCCCTAGTTCTATCAAAGGTTCTTCAACTAAGTAATAGACAGTAATGGATCCCAGCAGCGTTAAGGTAAAGAACAATACGGATCCGACCGCAGAATCGGCAACTTGCAGAAATCGAAATACGAGGTACAGAACGGGGACATGCAGAAGATACATCCCATAGGAATACCTGGCGATCTGGTTGCAGATCCACTTCAAACTTCTTGATTGGATATTTAAAAACAGAGGGATAAGTGCCCCAAGAATTGTGCAGTAAATCCATCCTTGCCAGTAAACCGGTTCCGGTTCTGTTTTGTGTAGCCAGGCATATACGAGTACCAGTCCAATGACTAGCGGTAGCCACAACATGCTACTCAGGCGTGGTATGGTCACTTTACGTAAGCCAAACGACCAGACTCCGGCTACAAAACAAGGGAGGTACGCGGCCATATTCAAGCGACCTCCTGTTTTTTGAGCAAGACAGTAGCCCCCGGCGCTACAGATGATCAGCAATACAAACATAAGCTTGCGGCCTTTCTGCTTTTGGATCAAACTAAATAAGATGGGTAGTATCAAATACATTTGCATCTCATAAGCTAGGCTCCAAAGTGGTTGAATCACCTGTTTTTTCGTCCAGATGTTCTGGATTAACGAAACGTTGGCAAGAATCACGGGTAGCGAGATCTCGTCAGGTGCTCGCCAAGTGTTCGACGGAAGTCCCAATAGGAGTACCCCGGCAATTATCACCCACGAAAGGGGAAATATACGAAAAGCTCGGCGCAGATAAAACCTCAAGGTGATTGCGCTGGCTTGTTCTTGAAGTCGTTCCAGCGACATCATCAAGACAATGCTGGTATGAACAAAGAACGCAAGAACGCCAGCCTGTCCTATGTGTGCGGTGAACCCCAAAATAAAAGGGGTACCGAATCCGAGTTCAGTGTGAAGAGTTGGTATCAGATGATCAATTAGTACAGTGATGATGGCAACCGAACGTAAGACATCAAGGTTTGAATATTTCATTTTACCACGTCTAAAGTAATGCTTTACCCCGGGATCAGCCTCTTTCACTTCACGATTATATTGATTATTTGAGGTGCCTTAATATTATCATAGCTTATAGCTCCGATATCAAAGATATTTGACCGTTGTTTCATCGTATGTGTAGTTAAATTATATTGCATAAGTGGGGGGAGTAGAGTTGCCGCCCCTGGCAGAGATGTGCTTGAGTCTATCAAGGGGCTACCGGGATTGAGACCATACGAGGTAGCGTCAAAGGGGATCGAATTGCCTGTAACAAGGTTTGAAACCCCGCTGACCTGTGTGCCAACTCGGCCACCTTGCCAGCAGGTAGTTTCTCCTGGGGATACATTGCTGATTCCTGTGCCATCTCCCCCACTGGAGGCACCTGTACCCCATCCTGTTGTGATCCAGTTTTTATCCAGTAATACACGGTCTGCCGACCAGCGATTCCAGAAAAAAAGATTCCCCGAAGGCGTAGTGGATTCAGCTAGGTAAACAGCATTATTCGTTAATCTCACTGTCGGCCAAACAGTATGGGTCGTTATTGGTGTCTCGTATGGGCCGAAATCGACCACGCCAGCTCTATAGTTTGATGTTTGTCCCGTTATCAAAGACATATGGACAGTGTTGTGATAGAAATAAAACGTACCACCAGGGTTGCCATCCTGATCATTGTCTCCCCCGCCATGCAACAAGAAATAAGCCGTGAGGGAGCCTACATTATGTAAAATATTCCCATATACGAAACGATCTTGGTATGCTTCATAGTTAGATACGACGTCACTGATACTAGTATTGGCAAGTTCTTGAGCGTCTAAACCAATCCATGGATAAACAAAAGGCCCATGATCCTGAACCTCAACAAGATCTAGTATACGGGAGGCAGCTTCAAAATAGTTGTATCGAATGAATTGTTGAACAGATCTCGTCTTCAATTGACCGCCGGGCATCCCAGTCAGCGGATAGTCATAATAGTTGCCTTGGACAACAAGACCCAATGCCTGCAAATAACTTTGATGCTCAAGGTAATCATTGACTACCCCATTATTATGAATATGGTTCCCTTCAATCAAAAGATTGCGTGTGGTTTTCGATTCAACACCATTGTTTGACATCGTAAATAAACCGTTTCCGCAATCGCTGATATCATTCCCCCGGATGGTAATATTAGCGCCATGTTGCACTCGTATAGAAGTCGCTGCGTTACTGTAAGCGGTGACGAGGCCTGTACTCAGGTCAGTGTACGTATTTTTACCATTGTATCCAGTTATTTTCAATCCTTCTATAATGATATTTCTAGGGTATACAGCCCCACCATAATATGCCGCTGCGCGATCATAAATGGTAATTCCTCCGTATAGTTGCATGTCACCTGCTCCTGTGCCAAAGTTTGACCCAGACTTTGCCTTTGCATTAGCTCCGTTCAATTCTGGTAGGTTCCCATTATTATCGGGTACGCCACAAATGCGGATCGGCTGAGCCTCTGTCCCTGAGGTCGAGACAAGAAGTTGCCTATGATAAATACCGGGATGAACTCGAACTGTGTCTCCTGCTCCCAAGTTGGACCAGGGCACTGCATCCATTTCCGCCTCACTTGTGACATTATAGGTCTTGCCGGCACCTGTTGCCGTGCAATCAACGGGTTGAGTCTTTTTCCCCGCTAGAGAAGATGGCCAAGGATTGTCGGTCACAACAATGGCTGTTGTTGCTGTTTTCGAATTATCTGCAACACTGGTGGCTTTGACCGTGTACGTCCCGGCTGCGCTTGCACTAAAAACAACCTCACGACCATTGCCGGATAGTGTTCCACCTGAAGTCGACCATTTAACGGCAGTATTTGTGCTGCCCCACAGGATTGACTGGATAACAAGAGACTGGTTCTTAAAAATGGTCGCCTGAAGCGGTATGTTTGATACACGCACCGTTGCGGAAGAGATGACTGTGAATGTTGCGCTCGCAACCTGAGTTTTATCCGCTACGCTAGTGGCTTTGACAGTATAAACCCCGGCGGTTGCAGGTGCTGTCCAAGTCGTATATCCAACAGAACTCACCAGAGTTCCGCCGGAGGCCGTCCATGTTGCCGAAATATCGGTAGCGCCTTGTACGTTGGAATAGACTGACCTGATGCTTCCAGGGAGTATACTATCCGTTGTTGGGTTAACAGATATCGAAACCGCTGCCATGGCTAAATCAACCGTACCTGCAATACATGCTAGAATTGACAACGATAACAATATTAATAAACGTTTGTTCATAATTTTACCCTCCACCATAAAGTAATTCCAAATTGCATTTAAATTGACACCCATTATACCCAATGCCGTTGACTTAAGGCTCTCATCCGTTCGCCCTGAGCTTGTCGAAGGGCTCGGCAATGAGTGGTTGGGGTTCGACAGGCTCACCACGAACGGTTAAGAGAACAGCATTGCCCCTTAAGTCAACGGCATTGCCCTTATACCCCCCCCCTGATATTATCCACCGTGACATCAAGCGTGTTGGTGCCTCCTCGATATAAATAGACACCAACATTTTTCCCTGTTGTATAGGTTGAGTCGTTCGTGCTAATTGTCATCACGCCGTTCACATAAACCTTGATGCTGCTGCCAGCAACAACCACCCGTACCGAATATGTGCCAGGCGTGAAAGTTGCGCCATCAAACCGTGTCAACCATGTGTGAGTGCTCCCACTGAATCGGCCTAAAGTAATTTTACCTCCTGAAAAATATGCGGCATAACCTGTCTTGTTGGTCGAATCAACACGTGCCAAGATCCCAGCGTTATCATTCGCACCACCATTGGTTACATCCGCCTCAACCCAATGGTCCGCTGCTCCGAGGGAGGTGTTGTGATAGGCGACAGTTCTCGCCCATGATTTCCCGTGGGCTGCTCCACCGCTTACAGTGAGACCGCCTTCGATGGTAGTGTAGTTTCCACTGGTGTCACTACTGAAAGTATCACTGAAAATATCCCCCGATAGAGAAATTGATTTTTGAGTGAGACCAACTCCATTGTTGTTATCAATTACTGATAATGTTACGGCAAATATTCCAGATCCATTATATTGATGACTCACAGCAGAACCAGTACCGGAAACACCATCCCCAAAATCCCATTTGTAATCGACAATAGTCCCATCTGAGTCTGAAGATCCTTTTGCATCAAACAAAAATGTACCCGCATTTTGTGTGTAGTTCATTACAGCCACCGGTGGTTTATTTGTTCCGGCATCATCCGTAATGGTAACGCCTTTTAGACTTCCAGCAAAGTCCGCAGCGAACACTTCTTGAGTAAACAGCACCAACAATAATACGAAAAAATGGAGGGAAAGACCCGTTCGTTGTGTTCTTAAATTGATAAAATTAGTCGATCTCATTTTGAGTACCTCCTGTTAAATTATAGTAATCTTTTTGTCCGTCTGTTTTTTATGCAACGCAGTGCCCTCATTATACTACTACGGAACATCCTGGACTGCTGCAACTAAACCGTGATAGGTGGCGACCAATTTCTACCTCGTCACAGTAACCGTCACAGCTCCATTTGCCGTGCCACCATTACCATCAGTGATAGTATAATTGAAAGTAACTTTACCAACAAAAGTAGCATTGGCAGTATACACTATCGCCCCATTGACTATGGCCACCTTCCCATACTTTGGAACCGTCACTGAAACCAAAGTCAACGGGTCGCCATCAACGTCGGTGTCATTGGCGAGTACTGGGATTGAAACCGACTTTCCTCTTGAAACCTTCGCGAGGTCAGCAATCGCCTTTGGCGCATCGTTGACCGGATCAATGGTCACCGTAACAGTAGCGTCTGCCGACAATGCCCCATCACTGACCCTGTACACAAAGGTATCTTGGCCATTGGCATTCTTGACCGGCGTATATGTAAATGCACCAGTGGCGTTATCAGTAATAACAACGTTCCCTTTACTGCCATTGGTGACTATCGAATAGTTCAGGCGATCACCATCCACGTCGGAACCTGGCAATTGGCCTGAAGCCACAACATCTTCTGTGGCCCACAGAGTCATTGGAACTGCACGTGGTGCATGATTGACATGGGTAATTGTCACGGAGACGGTAGCATCGGCGGTCAAGGTGCCATCACTGACCCTGTAGACAAAGCTGTCCTGACCATATTGATCGGCAGCAGGGGTATAAGTAAATGCGCCTGTGGCTGCATCGGTAATTGTCGCTGCACCTTTACTGCCATTTGTGATGATAGAGTAGCTCAAGCGGTCACTATCTGTGTCGGAACCGGATAATTGGCCTGAAACGGCGGTGTCTTCGTAAGTCGAAAGGCTCACATTAGCCGCAAGCGGAGCATGATTAACGTGAGTAATAATCACGGTGGTGGTGGCATCGGCTGTCAAGGCGCCATCACTGACCCTGTAGACAAAGCTGTCCTGGCCATATTGATTGGCAGCAGGGGTATAAGTAAATGCGCCTGTGGCTGCATCGGTAATTGTCGTTGTACCTTTACTGCCATTGGTGATGACAGAATAGCTCAAGCGATCACCATCTGGATCGGAACCGAATAATTGCCCTGAAACGGCGGTGTCTTCAATAGCCGAAAGGCTCACGTTAACCGCAACAGGCGCGTAATTCACCGGGGTGATGTTCACGGTAACGGTGGCATCGGCGGTTAAGGTGCCATCACTGACCCTGTAGACAAAGGTGTCTTGACCATTTTTATAGGCAGACGGACTATAGGTAAATAAGCCAATGGCGCTATCGAGAAGAGAAACTGTCCCCTTGCTGCCGTTGGTGATGATTGAATAGGTCAGGCGGTCACCATCTGGATCAGAACCGAGTAATTGCCCTGACACAAGAGTGTTTTCGGATGTAATCAAAGTATCATTTGTCGCGAGCGGCGCATCATTAACTGGAGGGATGGTTACAACAACCTTGGCATCGGCTGTTAACTTTCCATCACTGACCCTGTACGTAAAGGTGTCTTGGCCATTTTCATTATTTGCCGGAGCATAGGTAAACGTTCCGGCTGACGCATTGGTTATTGTAACCACGCCTTTACTGCCGTTAGTAACGATAGCATAGCTCAAACTATCCCCATCCGGATCAGAAGCAGTCAATTGCCCTGAGCCAACAGTATCTTCTAATGTCGTCAGAATACCGTCAGTAGCTATCGGTGCGTCGTTGACCGGTGTGATGGTCACCGTGACAGTGACGTCAGCGGTCAATTTGCCGTCGCTGACTCGGTAAACAAAGGTGTCCTGGCCATTTTCATTGTTTGCCGGAGTATAGGTATACGTTCCGGTGGACGCATTGGTGATTGTGGCTACACCTTTACTGCCGTTGGTAACAATAGAATAGGTCAAACTATCATTATCCGGATCGGAACCAGACAATTGCCCTGATGCAATTACATCTTCGGTGGCCGACAGATTCACTGCCGCCGCGGTCGGGGGATCATTAACCGGCGTGACAGTCAGCGAGACGGTGGCGACAGAGGAATCTACCTTGCCGTCATTAGCCCTAAAGGTGAAGTTGTCCATACCGTTGAAATTGGCCGTAGGCGAGTAGGTAAAAGCTCCGGAAGCGGCCACGGTAGCAACACCGTGAGCCGGCGGCGTGACAAGTGAGAAAGTCAGAGGGTCATTGTTGGTATCCGTTGCCAACAAAGTGCCATTCGCAGGGACGTCTTCCAAAAGTGTCAGAGTTTGATTCGTTGCCACTGGTGCGACATTTGTCTGGACTGGAGGAGTAACCGTTGCCTTCGGGTCATAAGTGATGGTGTTAGAAACATTGGTCTCAGTCGAATTTGCGCCAATAGCCTTAAGGGAGAAGACCTTTATATCACTAGTTTTCGGTGCCTGGCAAGTCAAAGTACGGGCGGCTGGATTAGAGGTCTCGCAGATAAGACCCCCGTTCATATATAACTTGAAGCCAGCCAACCCGGAAACCGTTGCATCAAAGTCCCACGTATAGGCAAATGACTCTTTTGGCGTGACCACGACTGGGGGGACAACAGTGATTGTCACTGTGCCAGTTGCCGTACCGCCAGCCCCATCATTCATGGCATAAGAGAAGCTATCCGTTCCTGTGAAATTAGCGTTTGCCGTGTAGGAAACTCCGCCATTGGTAATCACTGCCTGGCCGTGGGCAGGAGTCGTCACTGATGCTATCGTTAATGGGTTATTCTCAATATCGGTATCATTGCCAAGCACGGCAATTGCAACCTGCTTCCCGCTTTCGACTTGTGCGGAGTCCGGATTGGCCGTCGGCGCGTCGTTGACCGGGGCAATAGTTATTGAGACAGTGGCGACAGCAGAATCGAGCTGACCGTCATTGGCCTTGAAGGTAAAGCTATCCTGGCCATTATAATTAGCTGCTGGCGTGTATTGAAATGCGCCAATATGGGAATCGCTAAGAACCGCAACCCCGTGTGCCGGCGGGGTGACAATCGCAAAAGTCATGGGATCGTTATCGGCATCCGCTGCGGCCAAGGCGCCAGAGGCAGGTATGTCTTCCTGCGTGGTCAGGGGTTGGTTAGTCGCCGTGGGCGCCGAATTTTTCTTCGTTATATTTATTGAGACAACGGCCTCATTGGAATCGAAGGTGCCATCGTTAGCCTTGAAAGTAAAGGTGTCAGCGCCAAACGACCCAACCTTTGGCACATAGGTAAAGACGCCGGTGGCGGCATTGGTGATTGTGGCCGTGCCGAGAGATCCATTCTTTGCGACTTTGAAGGTAAGAGGCCCGCCATCAGGATCATTGGCGCTCAAAGTTCCGGTCACCGATTTTTCCTGCCCCGTAGAGAAAGAGGCATTGGAGGCTATCGGCGGATTGATGCCGGCCACCGTTATCTTCATCGTGGCCTGGGCCTGACCATCACTATTGTCGGTCACCGTCATGGTAACGGTATACACTCCAGGCAACGTGAAAACATGGTCGGCGGCCTTCCCCTCCGCAGTTGCTCCATCCCCGAAATTCCATGCGTATAATACAATCGTGCCATCAGGATCAGTGGATGCTCCGGAGGTAAAATGAACCACTAACGGGGCACCGCCTCCCGCGACAGGGAACATCCCTGTACTATCGAAGCTTAACGAGGCGGATGCCGCACTTTCAGCGCCAACCTGATTATACGAGGCAACCCAAAGCTGCACCAGGCCATTATCGACATAGGTCAAACAGTCTGTCTCGCGAGCAAGAGGATTGGCGACTTCGCAGACAAGCCGACTATTCTGGTAGAGTCTAAAGCCCGCCAGTCCTGGATCAGCCCCCGTATAGTCCCAAGCAAAATGCATGAGCCTTTTCTGACTGCTGGCAGAGATAACGGCTACCGGCAAGAGATTGTCAGCCTTTGGCAAATCGACTACTGTCATTACAATTTGATCCTGCTTGCTGGCGCCTTTGTCATCAGTCACTGTCAGCACCACAGTATAATTTCCTGCCGCCATAAATTCATGCTCGATATAATTGCCGACGGCAGTGTCGCCATCGCCAAAGTTCCAAGCATACGAAGCAATGGTCCCATCGGGATCAGAGGATTTATAGGCATCAAAGCCAATCCGCGAAGTACCGGTCTGCAGAGGGGTGGCAGTGATCACCGCCACAGGAGGGGTATTTGCCGGCGGGGGTTGGGAGCCAACGGTAATGGTTGTTGTCTCTTCGGCTGAGGCGCCACGATCATCAACAACGGTCAACGTTACTGTATAGGTGCCGGAAGCAGCAAAGGTGTAATCGATGAGTTTTCCTGCTCCGGTGCCGCCATCCCCGAAATCCCAGGCATAGGCGATGACCAGGCCATCGAGATCCGATGAGCCGCTGGCATCGAAACTCACCGGCAATGGTGCCATGCCCGAAGTGACCGTGGTCGTAAAATTGGCTTGGGGAATAAAATTGCCTGTGACAGGATCAAGCGGGGGAGGGACCAAGACGTAGGGTGCGGATTGCGGACTCTCGACCCCGGCCGCATCGACAGCAGTCAGGACAAAGGTCATGGGGGTCGCATCAATCGCGACATTGCAGTCCATTTGAGTGGCGCCGGGGACATTATTGACACATGCCTGGACCCCATCTTTATAAAGATTATATGATACCGCAGAACCGGAATAACTCAATTCCACATGAATCAGGCGCATTTGCCCGCCTATAGCAAGCCCCGGCACCATGAAACTCAAGAAAAGCCACCAAAAAAGGAATATTTTTTTATTCATACGCTACACCTCTTAGCAGGAATCACTACAGGTTGAGATCTGCGTTCTTCACTCTTTAATAATAGCAGAATACAAAAAATATTATTGACATTTTTTCATTTCAAAGCGGCACTATTCAGCTATCTTGCAATGACAATGCCAACGACATTAATCTCCCCGCGCAGCAAGCCCAATGCCATACATTTCGGGGGAACAGCCAGCCTTTACGCACTCGCTGACCTTCCGGCACCCCATAGCAAACGAGAAAAAGACCACACGACTAGCAATTTTTTTCATGGCAAGGATGTTAAAAACATTGTACCCACCTCCACGGTATTTAAATACTATCCATCGCCAACATATTGCAATAAATAATAAATAGTAAAAAATACAGATAACCGGAATTCTTTCTGTATAACCGGAAAAATATTCAGCGAGATTACTTTGACAGGCAGTGTACCGGCCTTAGGGAACTAACAGGAGGGGAGGAACAACATCACAAAGGAGAGAACCCGGAGAGACTAAAATGCTGACCAATAGCCTGAAATGTCTTCTTGTCGGTCACAATCAAGCCAGACTGGAAAGTCCCGCTGTCCAATTCATCGGTCCAGCGGACTTCACCCTGGCCTTCCCAGGGAGATACATCACCATTCTGCCCGACCACAAAAGAAATTTTTTCCCGTACTGGCAACGCTACCCGACTTTCCAGCCGAATGCCACCAAAACTCAAATCCACTGTAAATGCCTCCTGATCGAGAATTTCAGCGCCTCTCTCATCATGACCACAGACAGCAAACTGCAAGGGAATCCGCTCCGTTATCCGACGATAGCGCCTGCGGCTATCGTTGTGAGTGAAGCCTAACTGGCCCGCCAAATTTCTGACTACGGAACACCCCTGAATATAATGATAACATTGGTCGAAGCGAGATGTCACACATAGGTTGTTGATGTGCTCCGGCATAGGAATATAGAGTCCACCATTAGTCATCAGACATTCGTGACCGCCTTCAGAAAAATAGGGGCAACACCCCCCACATGTATCGGCACAAATCATACCATAGCCCTTTATTCAACTTGCATGACTTCCTCTATCGGGAATACTCCTCAAGACAAGAAACTACGCCAAACTTTTCCTTCTGACTCCCGAGTATGCTAACATCTTCCGCTCTCAATTTACAAAAAATCACGCGTTGTCATACAGACGCTAACAAATTATGTGTAGTAAGTCTGAATCCGGCTTCTCCATCCTGACTTCTGAACAAAAGCTCAAACCAAATCGTTTTGACTGCAACAATTACGCCAGATCGCGCCAGCGCAGGCGTATTTTACGCTAACCTTTTTAACTCTTTTGCGGAAATCTTAAGACGCTTCATTTTATCATAAAGGGCCGTTTTCCCGACGTCCAGATCCCTGGACACTTGCACAACATTGCCATTATTCTCTTCCAGCAGATGGGCAATCACATCGTTTTCAAACTGGGCAACCAAATCTTTCAACGAGCTTCCCGGAATCGCTCGCAAAATCTTACTAAAATAAGAATCACGCCCCCCTCCTTGATGAGATTCATCAAAGACAAGATCCTGCTCCGTAATAACTTTGTTTTTGGACATCAACACCGCCCGCTGAATCACATTTTCCAACTCACGCACGTTGCCAGGCCAGTCGTGAAGGAGTAACTTGTCAATAATTTTTGACGGCAGGAAATCAATCTCTTTCTTAAAAGCCTTCCGGTAATGCTTCACAAAGTAAGAAGCAAGCTCAACAATATCTTCCTTCCGGTCGCGCAAAGGTGGAATGGAGATTTGCACGATATTCAAACGATAATATAGATCAAGCCGAAATTTTCCCTCCTGTACAGCCTTGGCCAAATCAACATTGGTAGCGGCGATGACCCTGACATCGACCTGAATCGAGCTGTTGCCCCCCACTCGGATCAACTCGCCACTCTGCAACACCCGCAACAACGAGGCTTGCATCCGTGGCGATATATCTCCAATTTCATCCAAAAAAATAGTCCCGCCATCACAAATCTCAAATTTCCCCTTCTGCCTGGCCGCTGCCCCGGTGAAGGCCCCTTTTTCATAACCAAACAAATCACTTTCCAAAAGATTTTCGTGTATTGCACTGCAGTTGACCTTAAGAAACGTCTTGTCACTTCTGGAACTATGGGCCTGCAGGGCATCGGCGACAAGCTCTTTCCCTGTTCCGCTATCGCCAAGGATCAAGATATTAGCATCCGAATCGGCCACCTGACAGATCATGTCACGCACAGCCCGCATCGCACGACTGCTACCAATCATGCCATCGTCTCGATCCGCACCTTTCATTTTTCGCTTCAAAATGTTGACCTCGTGGGCCAATTTTCGCCGCACCACCTCATTCTCTTTCAATTCATTAATTTTAATCCGGAGAATACCCTCAACATCATTATTAAAGGCCTTAAGCTCTTGCTCCTGCCTCTTGAGCGTAGTGACATCGCGCATCAAAAGCATACGAAGCATATCTCCGGAATAGCCGTAGAACGGCACCGCAGAAAGTTCGACATCCATCCCGCCCATTTTGGCGTAGACAACCTGTCCGACATTGCCTTCCCTGGTAAAGGACTCCTTAATGGGACAAGCCTGACAGCCTTTTTCGGCGCCGCATACCCCATCACTGCACCGCTTGCCGCCCAGATCACCCAGCAATTCCTTGGCCTGCCGGTTCATATACTCAATCACAAGGTCGTCGCGAACCAATAGAACCATCTGTGGCATCAAATCAAGCAACGCCCGCCAATTTTTGACGAGCCGCCTGACCTCTGTCGTTGATGCTCCTAGAGATTGTTTACTAAGAGTATTTCCCATTTAAAAAACCTACTGAACTGTGATTTTTGATAGAAGCCCCACTGCTTATAACCGGCCCACGCCAACATAACGGAAGCCAGCTTCTCTCATCTTAATCGGGTCGTACACATTACGCAAATCAATAAAAACAGGCGTCCGCATGACGGCTTTGATTCGTGCCAAATCAAGTGCCCGGTACTGGTTCCACTCCGTAAACAAAACCACCGCATCCGCCCCCTGGCAGGCCTCGTAGGGAGATGCTGCATAGACAAAATGAGGGAACATCTCCTCCGTCTGCTTCATACCCTGGGGGTCATGCACCTGCAGCCTGGCACCCTTCTCATAGAGCGGTGGGAGTATCGTCAAGGCAGGCGAGTCACGCAGGTCATCTGTTTCCGGCTTAAAGGTAAGCCCAAGTGCAGCGATGGTTTTGCCTGACTCGGAACCGCCAATGGCGTCCCGAATCTTCTTGACCATCCTGGCTTTCTGGGCGGCATTCACTTCAACCCCCGCCTCCACGATCCGAGCCGCTACACCATGTTCCTGCGCCACTCGGAGAAGGGCCAAAGTGTCTTTTGGAAAACATGACCCACCATAGCCCGGACCGGGATGCAAAAACTTCTGGCCAATCCTGCCATCCAATCCCACCGCCTTGGCAAGGTCTTTGACATCAGCGCCGACAGCCTCGCAAATCGTTGCCATCTCGTTGATAAAACTTATTTTAACCGCCAGAAAAGCGTTCGCAGAATATTTAATCAACTCAGCCGTTTCCAGGGTAGTGGTCACAAAAGGTGTGGAAAGAAGATACAAGGGGTCGTAGATCTCTTTCATCACCCCGGTAGCCCGTACAGACTCAGAGCCGATGACCACTCGATCCGGCCGCATGAAATCGGTAATCGCCGCACCCTCCCGCAAAAATTCCGGATTTGACACCACATCGAAGTCTGCTGCAGGATTAGCCTCGGCGATAATTCTCGCCACTTGGCGAGCCGTGCCCACCGGCACCGTGCTCTTATCAACCACCACAGTATAGCCGCTCAAATGAGTCGCCAGATCTCGAACCGCCGCATAGATATAGGTCAAATCGGCATAGCCGTCCCCCCTTCGCGACGATGGGGTGCCCACGGCGACAAAGACCGCCTGTGCCGACTGAACAGCCGCAGCCATTTCCGTCGAAAACACCAAGCGCCCCTCCGATACATTTTTTCGCACCAAGGCCTCAAGCCCAGGCTCATAGATGGGGATGCCACCGTCTTGCAGGAATTTGATCTTGGCACAGTCTTTGTCCATACAGACCACTTGGTGGCCAAATTCCGCCAGACATGCCCCGGTGACCAAACCAACATAGCCTGTCCCAATCATCGTAATATTCATCGCATAAGCCCTTATTGCTTATTAATTCGGTAGGGCGCGCAGGCCTTATCCTGCACACCATGTTTGCCACCAATGTTCACTTCTCGTTACCAAGCTCCGGCTTGGTAACGTAGGGGAGAAAGTCAGCTCCAGCTAGACTGAGCGCCAAGCAGGAGCTTGGCAAACTATTCCTTTCCGTAGCGGAGCTACGTACCGATGGGTAAAGGACTAAAGCCTATAGTACCCCCTGTACCATTCAACAAAGCGTCGTAGACCAACTTCAATCGAGGTCGATGGACGGAAGTCAATGTCGCGAGCCAAGTCGTCAATATTGGCATAAGTCTCCTTGACATCTCCATTCTGCATCGGCAAATACCGCTTCTCTGCCTTCCTGCCGAGGCACTCTTCCAGCACCTCAATAAAATGGAGGAGTTCCTCTTGCTGATTGTTGCCAATATTGTAAATTTTATACGGACACCAACTGGTGCCGGGGTCGGGGTTCTGCCGATCCCAAAGGGGATCGGGGACGGGCGGACGATCAATAATCCGGGCCACGCCCTCGACAATATCATCGATATAAGTAAAATCGCGTTTCATCCGACCATCGTTAAACACATTGATAGGCTGCCCGGCAAGAATCGCCTTGGTGAACAGAAAATAGGCCATATCAGGTCGCCCCCACGGCCCATAGACCGTGAAAAATCGAAGCCCTGTGGTTTTCATACCATAAAGGTGACTATACGAATGGGCCATCAACTCGTTGGCCTTCTTAGTGGCCGCATACAGAGACACCGGATGGTCTACATTGTCATGCACTGAAAACGGCATCCGGGTATTGCCACCATAAACCGAACTCGACGAGGCAAAAACTAAATGGCCAACGCCGGAGTGCCGACACCCCTCCAAAATATTGGCAAAGCCAACCAGATTGGCATCAACATATGAACTCGGGTTCTCAAGAGAATAGCGCACCCCGGCCTGAGCCGCCAGATTCACTACTGCCTGAAAATGGTGCTGCGCAAAGAGCTCGGCCATCAGGGCCCGATCGGCCAGGTCACCACGAACAAAGGTGAAGGCCGGGTTGTTCATCTGGGACAGCCTGGCCTGCTTCAAAATTGGGTCGTAGTAGTCATTCAGGTTGTCAATGCCTACCACCTGCCACCCCTCAGCCAACAATCGTTTGCTCAAAAAATAACCTATGAATCCGGCAGCGCCAGTGATCAAAATTTTCTTCATTGAATTACCATCACAAATGTTCCACATACCAATGAGCTGCCAGATCAAGCCCCTCCCCAACCGAATACTTCGCCTCATACCCCAACAACTCGCGGGCTTTGGAAATGTCGGCAAGGGAGTGCAACACGTCCCCGGCCCTAAAATCCCTATAGGTGGGTTTCTGCATCTGAGCCACCGGCACGAATTTAACCACCCGCTCCCGGATAGCATCAAAAAGCTCATTCAAGGTAGTTCTCTCGCCAAAGGCGATATTATAAACCTGGTTCACCGCCTGCTCATTCTCGCTACAGGCGGCCAGGATATTAGCCTGCACGGTGTTGTCTATGTAACAGAAGTCACGACTGGTCTCGCCGGTTCCGTTAACAAACAACTCCTGGCCGCGGATCATCCCGGCAAACCATTTGGGAATAACCGCAGCATAAGCGCCATTGGGATCCTGCCGTTTGCCAAAGACATTAAAGTAACGCAAACCGATGGGCTGCAGGCCGTAGGTTCTGGCAAAGACTGCGGCGTACAACTCATTGACATACTTGGTGACCGCATACGGTGACAGCGGCTGGCCGATGGTATCCTCCACCTTCGGCAGGCCAGGATGGTCGCCATAGGTGGAACTGGAAGCGGCGTAGACAAAACGCCTAACCTTGGCATCACGGCTCGCGACCAGCATATTGACAAAGCCGGTGATATTATTCTCGTTCGTGGTAATCGGATCTTCAATAGAGCGCGGCACAGAGCCTAACGCTGCCTGATGCAGGACATAGTCAACCCCGGTACAGGCCTGCCGGCAGGTGACGAGATCACGGATATCTCCTTTGATCATAGTGAAGCGCTGCCATGTTTCTTTCGAAACCGCCTCCTGAACCTGAGTCAAATTATGAAGGTGGCCAGTGGAAAAATTATCCAGGCCCACTACCTCCTGCCCCAAGTTCAGCAACGTCTCCAATAAATTAGAGCCGATGAAACCAGCCACCCCGGTGATCATCCATTTTTTGGGCGCGCGCTGTAACTCTGTCCTGATTGTCTCGTACTTTCCCATGCCATCACACCCTTCCTTCATATAGCCTAGCGTCCACCAAGCCTCTTTATAAACGCCAGAAATTAACCCCTGACTGCGAAACCAAAGTCGTATCCAGCACCGACTTGACATCAATCAGACAGCCATGGGCGGTAAGGGTGCTGACCAAATCGGCAACACTCCGCGTTAGCAGCTCCTTATGGGGCACGGCCAAGATCAAAGCGCCCAGATCACGCAACTCCTCCCATGGGCAAAGAGTAAACCCATACACCCGCTTGGCGTCAGCCGGGTCAACCCTCGGGTCATGCACCTTAACCTCCAAACCATATGCCTTAAATTCATCAATAATGTCAATTACCTTAGAGTTTCGGAGATCAGGGCAATTTTCCTTAAAGGTCAAACCCAGGACGCCGACCCGGCCAGAACTGATAACCCCGGCATTCATCATCATCTTGACCGTTTTTTCAGCGACAAATTTACCCATTGAGTCGTTAATCCGGCGACCTGCCAAGATAACTTCCGGATGATACCCCACCGTCTCGGCCTTGTAAGTCAAATAATACGGATCCACCCCGATGCAATGCCCGCCAACCAGCCCCGGCCGGAACGGCAGGAAATTCCACTTGGTCCCGGCGGCCTCCAGGACATTTTTGGTGTCAATCCCCAAACGATCGAAGATGACGGCAAGCTCGTTCATCAAGGCGATATTCAAGTCCCGTTGGGTGTTTTCAATGACCTTGGCCGCCTCGGCCTCCTTGATGGTCCCGGCTCGATATACTCCAGCCTCTATAATCGCGCCATACAAACCGGCCACAGCATCACTCGTTTGGGCGTCGTCGCCCGAGACCACCTTGACGATCTTGGTCAGGGTATGTTCCTTGTCCCCAGGGTTAATCCGCTCCGGCGAATAGCCAACATGAAAATCTCTCTTCCAGCTAAAGCCTGAATGCTCCTCCAAAATTGGCACGCAGACATCCTCGGTCACCCCTGGGTAGACAGTCGATTCAAAGATAACCACCGCCCCTTTCTTCATATGCTGCCCCACTATTTTCGAGGCGCCAATCACCGGACTAAGATCCGGTTGTTGGGCGATATCAATCGGAGTCGGCACCGCGACCACAATAAAATCAGCCTCTGCCAAACGACTGGGGGCGTCAGTAAACTCAAGACGCGTAGCCCGGGCAAAGCCTGCTGCATCGACCTCTTCATTTGGGTCTATACCCTGCCGATATTTCTTGATGGCCTCTGCCTTGACGTCAAAGCCTATTGTCCCGAACTTCGTGCCAAAGGCAATGGCCAAGGGCAGGCCGACATAGCCCAGACCAACCACCGCCACCGTTGTTTGTGTAAGATTAGTCATCGTTTACATTCTCCAAATATTTTTTCGTGTGCATCAAATAGTCAACCGCCATTGCAAGGTCTTTCTCAGGCCAGCCATAAGATCGTGCGTGGCTGCAAAGCCCAGGATCTGCTTGGCCTTATCTACCTTGAGACAACTCTGGCTCAAATCACCGGCCCGGGCAGCACCCTTCGCCGGCGTCCGTAGCGCCCCCTCCAGCTCCGGCTTCACCTCTTTGATCGTCGCGTAAATCGCCTCAAAGAGATCCAGGGTATGGGTGGCCACTGTTGTCCCGATATTAAAGGCCTCGCCGCTGCCGTTCTCGAGCGCCAGCAGGTTGGCAGAAACCACATCGCCGACAAAGCAGTAATCCCGGGTCATGCCTCGAGGCTCATCGGCAAAATGATAGACCGTGCAGGGTTGATTATTCAGCAGTCGATCCATAAAAATCGCCACCACCCCGGCTTCGCCGTGGGGAATCTGGCGGGGGCCATAGACATTGGCATAGCGCAGCACCGTGTAGTCCAATTTATATTGATGATGATAAAAGGCCAGATACTGCTCGGAAACCGCCTTGGTAATGGCATATGGCGACAGGGGAACCGGATGGGAGGCCTCGCTGGTGGGATACTCCTTGGCCTCGCCATAAATCGCCCCGCCTGACGAAATGAAGACCACTTTCTTGACATGGTTGTCCCTGGCCGCCTCCAACAAATTGAGGAAGCCCTTGACGTTGACATCGGCGTCAAAGCCTGGGTCTTCCACCGAAGCCGGCACCGACATCTGCGCGGCGTGATGGTTGACCACGTCAAATCTCTCCATGGCAAACATCTTTTGCACCTCCGCCGAACGGATATCCATCAAATAAAATTTGGCCTTGGGATTCAGGTTGACCAGTTTGCCGGAGACGAGGTTATCAATCACTACCACCTCATGTCCAGCGCCGATATAGGCATCCACGACATTAGAACCAATAAAGCCGGCGCCGCCGGTGACCAGTATTTTCATAGCTTGCTCCTTGTTAAAATTTTCATTCTACCGTCACGCTCTTAGCCAAATTCCTGGGCTGATCCACATCACACCCCCGCAGGCAGGCGATCTGATAGGCCAACAACTGGAGGGGGATTGTGTAAAGGATAGGATTTAAGTCCTCATGGATTTCAGGCAGCAACACGACATGCTCACCGATCCGCCTCAACTCTTCATCTCCCTCGCAGCCGATGAGAATCATCCGGCCATTGCGAGCCCGCACCTCTTCGACATTCGACACCACTTTCTTGTAGACCGAGTCCTTAGGCACCAAGGCCAAGACTGGCATATCCCGATCGATCAGGGCGATGGGGCCATGCTTCAGTTCCCCGGCCGCATAGCCTTCGGCGTGGATATAGGAAATCTCCTTGAGCTTCAAAGCGCCTTCGAGCGCGATCGGGAAGTTGGCGCCACGCCCCAAATAGAGAAAATCCCGGCTACGCGAAAAGTCCTCGGCAATAACGTCCATCTCGCTATGAATTCGCGGCAGCTCCAGCTCAAGCAGGGCAGGCAGGCTGACCAAGACATTGCAGAGGGCGACGCTCTCCTCCTCGGAAATTGCCTCCTTCGCTTGAGCTAAATAAAGCGTCAACAGAAAAAGCGCCACCAGCTGACTGGTAAAGGCCTTGGTGGAGGCGACCCCAATTTCAGGCCCGGCATGGGTATAGATAGTGCCATCCGCCTCCCTTGTCACCGTGCTGCCCACGACATTACAGATCGCCACAATTCGTGCGCCCAGAGACTTGGCCAGACGCATCCCGGCCAGGGTGTCGGCGGTCTCACCCGACTGTGAAATCGGCACCACCAGGACATCTGCGCCCATCAACAGGCGTCGATATCTGAACTCCGAGGCGATATCAACATCGACCGGAATCCCGGCCCATTTCTCGATCCAGTATTTCGCCACCAGGGCAGCGTGCCAGGAAGTCCCGCAGGCCACGAGCGACACCCGCTTGATCGCAAGCAATTCCTCTTTGCTTAAACCAATCTCCGGCAGCATCACCTGGCCGGTCTCCGGATCAAAACGCCCCCGGAAGGTGTTCAAAATCGCCTGGGGCTGCTCGTAAATCTCCTTCAACATGAAATGCCGATAGCCACCTTTTTCAGCCATGCCGGCATTCCAGTCGATGGTCGTAACCTCTTTTTCAACCGGCAGGCCACTATCGATCCGCATAACCTGCCAGGAGTCCTGCTTAAGTACTGCCATCTCCTGGTCGTCAAGGAAGATGACCTGCTTGGTATAGGGCAGCAGCGCCGGGATATCGGAGGCCATGAAACAGCCGCTGTCCTCTTTGACGCCAAGGACCAACGGGCTCTGGTTGCGGACCGCCACCAAGCGATCCGGCTGCCCGGCCCACATCACCCCCAAGGCGTAAGAACCTTCCACCCGGGTCACGGCTTGACGCACGGCAGCCACCAAATCACCGTCCAGGCTTTCCTCAATCAGATGAGCCAGAACCTCGGTATCGGTCGCCGAGGTAAAGATATGGCCTTTAGCCTGGAGTTCTTCGCGCAAAGAATGGTAATTTTCGATGATGCCATTATGGACGATCACCACGTCGCCGCTGCAATCGCTATGCGGATGGGCGTTGGCCTCCGATGGGGCGCCATGGGTTGCCCAGCGGGTATGACCGAGACCGATGCGGCTGTCGGTCTTGACCTCATCCATCAACTCCTCAAGGTTGGCGAGTTTGCCCTTGCAACGATGTTTATGGACCTTGCCCTCCTCCAGATAGACCAGGCCGGCGGAGTCATAGCCCCGATACTCAAGGCGTTTGAGTCCCTCAATGATGATCGGCACCACCCGCCGCTTTCCGATATAGCCAACAATCCCGCACATACTCTTCTCCTTTATTTTCTACACGGTTTCAACGACACGGTCTAAGTCAATCACTTCGGCAAGAACCCATCCAACACCGGCAATAAGGCCTTGATAAATTCATGCTGCTTCTTGTCCGCAACCTCCAAATCATTGCCAGGACCGATGACCCTGACCAAGGAGCCATCCGAACGCCGCCGGGTGACAGAGTCAAGGACCATATAGGCCCGATCGAGATACTCATTGGCAACCGCCCGGCCCCGGCCATGGAACCAGTAATAGGCCAACTGTTTATCGAGCCCCTTCTGAAGTAACATTCTGTTGGTGGCGGCGCCATCAATGGCTTCAACACTGGTCTGCATTGGCTCCCAACCGCTGCCCGGCATACAATGCTTGGGAGAATGAATGATCGAGCCCTCAGTCTGATCCTGATAATAACCGATATAGAGCCCCACCCTATAGCCGTCCCGGTCCTGATATTGCCACATGATATACTCAGCCATACCGGCTGTTTTCAAAACTTCGTCACTAAAAGTCTGGATCTCCACCATGGTAAAGGCGCCAATCTGCTTGGGGAAACTGGAGAGTGGCTTTGGCAGTAACACGGGCTTGACCGTGCCCATGAAGTTCAGATAGAAAATAACGGCAACCAGCATGCCGCTCAGCAGCAGGAAAGGCTTGTCGATTTTCATGCGCCCCCCTTCTCAACATGGATGTCAAGCCGATGCCCCCGAAGCAAAAAAGATGCCCCGGCCAGCAGGCCAAAGGAGAGCACAAATACCAACCAACCGGTCAAGTCATGCAGCGTGCCATGTCCCCAACCCGCATCATATTGAGTCAAGATAGCGGTCATGGTCACCCGCAAGGCATTGGCAAAAACCGCAATCGGGGCGGCAAACGAGATGACAAGCAGACGCTTCCACATCTTGTTATGATGAAAATAGGCCAATAGAAAAGCCAGTGTGAAGAGGGTCATCAGTGAACGGATGCCGCTACAGGCATCCACCACCTCAAGGGTAGTATGGGGCAGGGTTATGACATTGCCTTCCCGGAAAACCGGCATCCCCAGGAGCGCAATGAACCAGACCGCAATTTGCGAAGCTATCAACTTCAGCGGAAAGGCCATGGCGTTATAGAGAATATAGGGCAGCGGCACGGCGAAGAACAGCACCCCCACCGGAAAAGCCACCATCCCGGCAATTGCCGATCCCTCAAGAAAAAGGACCGATCCATACAGTAGCACTATCAGAGAAAGACGCTTACTGAAAAATTCAGCGCCCACATACCCCGCGATAAAGAGAAGCACGGCCCCGATCACGACCACCAGCCCGAGGGGGTAGGCCTGACGGCGAGCAGTAAGCAACTCTGCCATCTTTTCCCGAATCAGGTATACGCTCAAGAACGGGATCAGCAGACCATGAGAATAATTAGGATCATCCCAGAGTTCAAATCCCCATTTGGGCAGGACATCCCGATACATGACCACAAACAGAACGGACAGGACGAGCCATTGTATCTTGCGTGCCGGAAAAAACAAATCGCGAGGCTTCTCCATCATCACCGTCCTTTGCCACAAAGAGAAAAATTGGAGCGAGCCTACCGCGCTCCTTTTTGGAACAATACCGTCTTCACCGTTTGAAAAACAATCCACAGGTCCATGGCAATGGACAGATTCTTCAAATAATAGAGGTCATACTCCAACTTGCGCAAGGCATCCTCCTCTGAGGCTCCGTACGGGTAGCATATCTGAGCCCAACCCGTCACTCCGGGCTTGATGTTATGACGAAGGGAATAATAGGGAATCTTCTGCTCCAACTCCTTGACAAACACCGGACGTTCGGGACGAGGCCCGACGAAACTCATCTCCCCTTTTAAGACATTCCAGAGCTGTGGCAGTTCATCGATCCGCACCTTGCGAATAAATCCGCCGAATCTAGTCACCCGGCAATCATTCTTAGATGCCCAGACCGCGCCGTCTTTTTCGGCATCCTGACACATGGAGCGAAATTTGATAATCCAGAAAGACGCCCCATGCGCACCGACACGCTCCTGGCGATAAAAGATAGGCCCTGGAGACTCCCATTTGATGATCAGGGAGCTAAGCAACATCAACGGTGACGCAAAAAGCAGCCCCATTGAGGAAAGAACGAGGTCAAAAAAACGCTTACAAAACTTATTGATCCGCCCGACACTGAATCCTGGCGAAAAGATAATCCAGCTTGGATTGACCTTTTCCACCATTAACTTGCCGGTCAACTCCTCAAAGAAATCAATACCCTTGGCAACATCCACCCCATCGAGCTTACAATCGATCAGTTCCTTGA